>Ga0163147_10000444_pt1 | contig 65567 bp, 56 predicted proteins | sample OliLakLV19MP6G1_FD_148597 | JGI IMG/M metagenome (GOLD analysis project Ga0163147, IMG submission 148597) | Freshwater microbial mat bacterial communities from Lake Vanda, McMurdo Dry Valleys, Antarctica- Oligotrophic Lake LV.19.MP6.G1 | ecosystem: Environmental > Aquatic > Freshwater > Lake >... | reverse complement strand
AAACATCAAATAAATCAAGGTTCAGACACCTCGTCCTTGTCTGAACTGTGATTTTTATAATTTTTGTGATAGACAAGATGCGCGTACCTCACTATCATCCTAAAAATCAAGCAAATCAAGGTTCAGACAATTTCCCAGCATTGCTGGGGGCATTCCCTGTTACCCGGTGCAGTCCGCTGGTAGCTTGGAGGCACGCACCGCTACGCTGGGGGACTGCATGGAGGGTCTTGTGCACATTCCCAGGCATACTGGGGGAGTTCCCCGATGTGCGGTGGCAGGCTCTGAAGGGCTGGAGGCATTCACAGAGAGATAGCGGGCATTCCCAGCAGGGCTGGGGAAAGCGCTGAGCGGGCAGAAAAATTTTATATAACACGGAGGAAGTTTCCCCAGATTTTATATGTTTGTTCTTATTTCATAGTTGTAAAAATTTACACACCCATGAAAAATTACCTTCCACACGGTGACGCCGAATTGCTCCTCTGGCTCACCAATTTCAACAACAAAATGATGATGCACAGTGCTACTTTTAATTTGATGCCTGCCGATATAGCAGACATTAATACAAAAGGAAACGCGCTTGTGTAAGCGGTACAAGATGCCAATACCAAAAAAGAGGAAGCGGCAAAGTCCATCACGCACAAAAATGACGTGCGCAGTGATTTTTCTGCCAATGTGCGCAAGGAAGTAACGCGCATCAAAGCGCACAAAAGTTACACCCATGCGATGGGTCGAGAATTAGGCATTATCGGCACCACTACGAGTTTTGATGCAACTGGGTATAAGCCCTTCCTTTCTGTGGAAGCCACGGGCGGCGTGGTGGGCATCAAACAATATAGACTCCCCATTTACGCACGTTCTTGATTTATCCTCAAAAATAATCAGTTACATTTCCAAATAAAAAATGATTGCGGTAGAAGTATCGAATTTATCAGAGAAGATTGTATTTTTCCTTGAAATTTATCCGAAAACTAATAAGGCTTGTCAAACTTTATAGGTTTATGCCAATTATTTATAAAATTTCGTAACCCAAACGATTATGATAAAATCCAATATTTTATTGCTTTTTATATTTATTGCTATCTTTCTTTCCTGCGACACTCCCAAAAATGCGAACACCAACGTACCTCCGCCCGCACCCGTCTTACCTATTCCAAGCGCAGCGCAATTAGCGTGGCACGAGATGGAATTAAATGCGTTTATTCATTTTACAACCAATACATTTACCGACTTGGAGTGGGGTTATGGCGATGAGCAGCCAACTATTTTCAATCCAACGCAATTAGATGTGAATCAATGGATTACAACCTTAAAAGAGTCTGGCTTTAAAGGGGTAATTTTGACCTGTAAACATCATGATGGCTTCTGCCTGTGGCCCAGCCAATACACAGAACATGATATAGCGAGTAGTAACTTTATGAATGGAAAGGGCGATATTGTAAAAGCTGTATCGGACGCTTGTAAGCAAAGTGGGTTAAAATTTGGCGTCTATCTTTCGCCTTGGGACAGAAATCAAGCCGTGTATGGGCAACCGGCCTATGTGGACTATTATCGCAACCAACTCAAGGAAATATTTACTACATACGGGCCTGTTTTTGAAATGTGGTTTGATGGTGCTAATGGCGGCGATGGTTACTATGGTGGCGCGCGAACGACCAAACAAATAAATGGAGCGACTTATTATGATTGGACGAACACCATTGATTTAGTACGCAAAATGCAGCCCAAGCCCGAGGTGATTTTCTTTAGCGATGCGGGTCCAGGCGTGCGCTGGGTGGGCAACGAGCGCGGCGTAGCGGGAAAAACCAACTGGAATACAATCAACAGCGACACGCTTTACGCGGGTAAGGGCGGCATCGAAGACTTGCTCAATACGGGCGCGCCCGATGGTGACAAATGGATTCCGGCGGAAGTGGACGTTTCGATTCGACCGGGCTGGTTTTATCATGCCAAAGAGGATACGAAAGTAAAAACGCCGCAACAATTATTCGATATTTATTTAACTTCGGTGGGGCGCGGTTCTACTTTATTACTAAATGTGCCGCCCGACCGCCGAGGATTATTACATGAAAATGATGTAGCTGCATTAAAAGGATGGCGAAAATTATTAGAGGAAGCATTTAAAACCAATCTTGCTGCAAATGCCAAAGTGAAAGCCAATACCCATCGTGGAAATGCTACTATTTACGCCGCTTCTAACCTAACTGATGGAAATCCCGAAACCTATTGGGCGACGGATGATAATATTATGCAAGGCAATATGGTGATAGAATTGGGAAAAATACAAACCGTAAAGTATGTGTTATTGCAAGAGTATATCAAATTGGGACAGCGTGTGCAATCTTTTACCATTGATATTTGGCAAAATAATAATTGGAAAACCGTAGCCGACGAAACGACTATTGGTTACAAACGAATTATAGCCCTTGATTCGGTGCAAACCGACAAAATCCGGGTGCAGATAAAGACAGCGAAAGCAAGTGTGGTGCTGTCAAATATAGCAATTTATTAAAAGCGAACGTTCGACACCCTTTTAATTGATATGCTGAAAACTGATAAAATTTAGGTTGCTATTTCCGCTGTTTTCTTATCTTGTAAGCACTTATTCACTAACTAACCAACACGTATGAAAATCCAATTCCTTTTCCTTTTTGTCATTTTAATGAGCTTGGTAGCTTGCAAACAACAACCGAAAACCGAAGAAGTGGAAGAAACGCCGAAAACCGACACGTTCCGCAGCAAAATCGGTTTGCAATTGTACAGTTTGCGCGACCAATTCAAGGTGAATGTAGATTCTACCCTCGCTTTCATTCAAGCGCAAGGTATCACCGATGTGGAACTCGCTGGTACGTACGGGCTTACAGCAGAAGCCTTTAAAGCGAAACTCGACCAGTACGGACTGAAGCCGACGAGTATGCACTACAGCATGAGTGAGCACCGCGACAGCATGGATAAAATTATCCGGGAAGCAAAAATCTTTGGCGTACAATACGCAGGCACGGCGTGGATTGACCACAAAAGCGATACGATTACCTTGGCGGAAATTCAGGAAGCCGTCAAAGTTTTTAATGACGCGGGTAAGAAGTTGAAAGAGAACGGCTTACAATTTTTCTACCATACGCACGGCTTTGAGTTCGTCCCTTACGAAGGTGGTACGTATTTTGATTATTTGTATGCCAATACTGATTCTACGAATGTAAAGTTTGAAGAAGACGTTTTTTGGGTGACGCACGGCGGACAAGACCCGATTGAATTTTTGAAAAAATATGGCAGTCGCATCGTACTCTTTCACATCAAAGACATGGACAAAAGTGTAAAGGGCAACCTCACTGGCGGCGAAGATGTAAAAATGGACGTAGCTTGGGGAACGGGACAAATTGACATCAAAAGCCTTTTACTGTTAGGAAAAGAAATGGGAATCGAACACTTTTTCCTCGAAGACGAATCGCCGACCGTGATGAATCAGATACCGCAGAGTTTAAAATTTGCAGAAGGGTTTTAGCATTTTTCCAGACCTATAAGGTTTTCGGAAACCTTATAGGTCTATGTCAACGATGCCGTTGTTTAAACCGCAAGGGATTTTCGCCGGTCACTTTTTTGAATGATTTGTTGAAATATGATAGGTTTTCAAAACCACTGGCAAAACAGGCTTCTGTGACATTATAATTTTGCAAAAGCAATTTTTTGGCTTGGTTGATGCGGTAGCGATTCAAAAATTCCGTAAACGTCATTTGGGTCATGCGTTTGAAATAGCGGCAAAAAGCAGCGTTTGACAAGTGGCACAACTCAATCACCTCTTGCATTTCAATCTTTTGCTGATAATGGCTTTCTACAAAATGATAGATTTTTTTCAGTCGCTGTTGCTCGTTCAAATTATAATTTTGCTCAATGGGTTCGATGCCCAATACTTCCACCTCCGTGCTGGTCGCCAACAATTGAAAGATTTCTAGCAATTCTATAAACTGCCGAAAATGGGTTTCGTGAATGAGCTTTCTGATTCGGTTGCCTACGTGGTTTTTGGTTTCGCCATTGAATAGCAGCGCTTTGCTCGCTTGCTGAAAAAGTTGCTGAATATCAGAGAGTTCGGGTATTTTTTGCAGACTTTCGTTTAAAAAATCTTCCTTTAATTGCACTACAATTTTCTCGTAATCCGTGCGGATGCCGTAGTCAAAATTGAGATGTGGGATATTCGGACCGATAAACGCCAGGTCGCTGCCCTCGTAGCGGGAAATGTGCTCGCCAATGTGCCGTGTGCCGTCAGAACCCATGATAAAAATGAGTTCGTACTCCGGATGAAAGTGCCAGTAAAAAGAATCGTTCAACTTCGGATTCACTAAAATACGAAAGGAACTATTCGAATCGGGTTGGATTTTTTCAAATTTTATTTTCACCACTTTTTGTGCTAATTTATACAAAAATACATTTCAACCGTTATTTCAAGTCAATATTGTACAAAAAATTGCAATTTTGGGCGGAGTTTCCGTATAAAATACCGTGTAGTTTTGTATTGTTGAAATTATTTATGGATTCCTTACAATCAGTTGAATATGGAGAATCAAACAATGGCTGCGACTATGATAGCGAATAATGCCCACCAAGACATTCCGGGCAATCCTTCCACTGCCACCACCAGCAAAATCAAATTGAACGATCGCTCTAACGGCGAGCCTTTGCGGGTTTTATCAGAAGCGGATTGGCAATTTTGGATTCATAATGGTTACATCATTGTAAAAAATGCAGTTCCAAAAGAACAAGCCAAACGCACGGCAGATTTCTTATGGGAATTTGAAGAAAAAGACCCGAACGACCCGGAAACTTGGTATGCCCCACCTCGCGCCGAGATGAAAATGAAAGAACTCACCGGCACGGGCATGGTGGAAGTGTATAATCATCAACATTTGTGGAACAACCGCCAAATGCAGCGCGTATATGATGCTTTTGTGGATATTTGGGGAACGGAAAAATTGTGGGTGACGATTGACCGAGCGAATTTAAATTTTCCAATCCGACCCGGATTTGAACACAAAGGCTTTATCCATTGGGATTATGATCCGGAAACCAAACCGCAAAACGTGCAGGGCGTACTGGCATTGGCAGACCAAACCGACGAAAACATGGGTGGCTTCCAATGTATTCCTGAATTGTTTAGAACGTTTGATACTTGGAAGTTGACGCAACCCGAAGACCGCGACCGTTTCAAACCAGACATCAAGGGTTTTGAAGACAAGCTGGTAAAAGTGAAAATGGAAGCCGGTGATTTGTTGATTTTCAATAGTTCGCAGCCGCACGGGATTCGTCCTAATTTGTCGAAAGATAAGGTTAGAATTGCGCAGTACATTTCGATGATGCCCGCCGAGGAGGACAACTCTGCTTTGCGCGAATGGCGCATCAACTCGTGGAAAAACCGCGTCGCCCCCGAAGGGTACGCTTTCCCCGGTGACCCGCGCAACTGGGAACAAACTAAATATGCCACCGCCGAATTGAATGATTTGGGTAGAAAATTGGTGGGTTTGGGTGATTGGTGATTTGCTAATATGCTGATTTTCAAACCACAGAGTCAACGAAGTTTCACAAGTTTTTGAATATAATTACAGCTCCGTGTAACTTTGTCAACTCTGTGGTTAAAAGAGTGTAATAATCATGATGCAAAGTACATTACCACTAAATAACGGTATTCCCATGCCCTTGCTGGGTTTGGGCGTGTACGCGATGCACGGTCAGGAAGCGGAGCGAGCGGTAAGTCAAGCGCTGGAAATTGGCTATCGCCTCATTGATACTGCCGCTATGTACCGAAATGAAGTTGAAATTGGCAATGCGATTCGCAGCGGCGCGATTCCGCGAAAGGAGATTTTTTTGACGACAAAAGTGAGCAACAGCGACCAAGGCTACGACCAAACCTTACACGCTTTTGACGAGAGCAGCCGAAAATTGAATGCGGAATATATTGATTTGTACCTCGTGCACTGGCCCCTGAAAGCCACGCGCCGCGAGACTTGGCAGGCATTGGAACGATTGTACCAAGAAAAACGGGTGCGAGCTATCGGCGTAGCCAATTATTTAATACCTTTTCTCGACGAATTGGCGACGTACGCGGAAATGGTACCGATGGTCAATCAAGTGGAATTCAGTCCCTATTTATTTTTGGAAGACGTATTACAAGTTTGTAAAGAAAGAAAAATTATATTGCAAGCTTATTCACCGTTGGTGCGCAGTAAGAAGATGAGCGACCCAAAACTGGTACAATTGGCTGAAAAATATGACAAAACCCCGGCGCAAATTATCTTGCGATGGGCAATCCAGTTGGGCGTTTCTACCATTCCAAAATCATCGAATCCGCAGCGGTTACGGGAAAATTTCGACATTTGGGATTTTGAAATCAGTGCAGAAGATATCCAATATATAAGTAGCTTTAATGAAAATTTGAGGGTGGTAGATGACCCGATGGAATTGTTATAGGATTTACTAAATCTTGGAGATTTAGCAAATCTCGTTTTGATTTGGGCATAAGATTTTCGAAATTTGGTAAATCATTTAATTTTTTATAATATGAATACAAAATTACATCATCTTTTAATCTTTTTTTGTTTTATCACGGCTACTTTGTCTTGCAATCGGGCAGTAAATTCAAGTAAAATGTCAGACAACGGAAAACTACTGCGGCACGTCGTTATTTTCAAATTCAAAGACACTTCTTCTGCCACGGACGTGCAAAAAGTGGCGGATACCTTTGCCGATTTAAAGAAACAAATACCACAAATCGTTGATTTTGAATGGGGTATCAACAACAGCAAAGAAAATTTAGACCAAGGGTTTACCCACTGTTTTGTGTTGACGTTTAAGTCCGAACAAGATGCTGCTGTCTATCAGGAAAATCCGGCACACCGCAATTTTCAAAAAGTGTTGGGTCCGCACTTGGAAAAAGTATTCGTGGTAGATTATTGGACGAAATAATGTGTTGATGTGTTCTTGTGTTCATGTGCACGTTTGTGCGAACACTTGAACACACGAACACAATCTTGATTACCTTGCATTAAATAAGCACACCTTCAAAATTACCTAAAACTTTATTCATGGCTCAACTTTATACTTCTCAAACAACAGCAAAAACGACTGCTTTCAAGCAGAACTATCTGATTCCCTTCGCTTTAGTCACCAGTTTGTTCTTCCTCTGGGGCTTTGCAATTAGTATGTTGGATGTGTTGAATAAACATTTTCAACAAGTGCTGGGCATCAGCAAAGCGGAGTCAGCGTGGGTGCAAGTGTGTACGTTTGGCGCGTATTTTTTGATGGCACTGCCGGCGGGCTATTTTATGAAGCGATGGGGCTACAAACGTGGTATTTTGGTGGGACTGTTGCTGTACGCAGGCGGCGCATTTTTGGTGTATCCGGCAACTGAGGCACAGTCGTGGACGTTTTTTCTAATCGCATTGTTCATTTTAGCTTGTGGATTGGCATTTTTAGAAACGGCGGCAAATCCTTATGCTACCGTGCTCGGTGCGAAAGAAACCGCCGAACAACGCTTGAATCTGGCGCAATCTTTCAACGGTTTGGGTGTGATTACCGGACCTTTAGTCGGCGGATTATTGGTTTTTGCAGTGACGGAGAATTCGGTGAAAGCTGGTTTTGAATCCGTGCAATTGCCTTACCTGATTGTCGGAACGATTGTTTTGCTGGTAGCGGTTTTTTTCTTTTTCACGCCGATGCCCGAAATTGAGGAAGAAACATCCGAAATCGTAGGTACGGTCACGCCCACGAAACCCTTGTTTCAAAACAGACATTTCGTATTTGCAGTGCTGGCACAATTCCTTAACGTCGGCGCGCAGGGCTGCATTTGGGGATTTTTTATCAATTATGCGACAGAGACTTTGAATATCAGTAACCAAAATGCGTCTTATTTATTGAGCATCAGCATGGTCATTTTCATGGTAGGGCGTTTTGCCAGCACGTTCCTCATGCGCTACATTCAGCCCAATGTTTTGTTAGGTATTTACGGTCTTGCGATGGTGGGCTTGCTGCTGCTGGTGTCGTTTAATGTGTTGGGAGAAGCGTCTATCTACGCGCTCGTGGCGTTTTTCTTTTTCCAAAGCCTTACCTTCCCGACTATTTTTGCGCTGGGTTTGAAAGATTTGGGTAAATATACCAAACAAGCATCGTCGTACATCATCATGGGCATCGTGGGCGGCGCGGTGTTCCCGCCGATCATGGGCGCGATTGCTGATAGCAGTAGCACGGCGTTTTCGTTTATTTTACCGACACTGATGTTTGTAATGATTGCGTGGTATGGATTTCGGGGGTCGCAATTGCGGTAGAAAAAACGGATTACTTACTTAATTTATATAAAATTTTTAATTTTTAGTGAAATCCGTTTATGTCAAGCACCCGATCGTCCCCACCCGACGCTCCTCCAGTAAATAGGCAAGACCTCGTCTTTGGTAGGTGCGCCACAACGTTTGACTTTTACGCTTTGTTGCCGTTCCAGTGATTGGAGTTCCATTTCGCTTTCTTGGATTGCTTGGTTATAGCTTATTCGTTTCATCCCTGAATATACGCACTTTTTAAATCGTTTTAGTATTATTCCTCCTTTCAAAATAAATAAGGAACTTGTTTAAAATTGATTGAAAATGTTAATATGTTCCTTTAATTGGCTTCTACGTTCTCATATTTCAAAAGATTCAAAGGAGTATTCTTGAATAATGGGACATAGAGTCGAAATATTAAATTCATATTAAATAAAATCGTTAATTTTAAACAACTTCAAGATATACTAAAAATACAAAAGCGATGACATTACTACAAGTAACGCCATCGCTTCTATTACACCAAAATAAAGTTAGAATTACATATTGCCGTATCTTAAAAATTTATTTATCAAGTGATTAGCGTCTGCTAACCCCGACATGCAGGGGACAGGCTGCGTATAGCCAACTGCTCTATCGGAGTCCCTTCGAGGCGGCATACTGGTATTATTCTTTATCACTCCTGCCCCGTCAAATTATACTGCTTCAACACATCCGCCGGTACGCCCATCCACACATTCGCTTGATTGCCAATATAACCCAAATCTTTGAACCCAACTTCGGTCGTATAAAATCCGGTCATCGTCAAATCCCGCATTAGGTTGAAAAAAGCGTAGCCTTGCGAAAAAGCTGGTTTTGCTTGCTCTGGGTAGGCGATGTCGTCCACGAGTTGAATGCGTTCTACAGAAGTAGCCGCTACAAATTTCTTACCAAAGCGTTTCATAGATTGATTATCCAACCACATCATGCCACCTCGCAAAGGCGTTTGGTGTTGCGGCATATCTTTGGCAATGAATTCGATAAAAGCTGGTACGCCCACTTGCGACGCACTGCCGGAAGTCGCATCCGCCGGAAGAATGATGTCGGACAACACCGTAATCGTCGCCAATTCGTGCGGCGTGAAAAAAGTTTCGGATTGCAATTCTGCGTCGCGCACTTCCTCTTCAGGCGTGCGTCCGGGTGCTTTTTTCTTCTTCTTCTTTTTTGTTAATTCCGCCAGCTCGTCCGGCGTCATAGGATTGGCATTCACGCCCGTTGCAGCAACGCCGATGCCAACGGTGGTGAGGGTTATATTGCGTAAGAGGTCTCTACGGTTCATACTTACAGGTGTTACAAATGTTTTGTTCCTACGGAACAATGAATAATGTTATATCAGCAAATCGGCATATCGGCATATCAGCATATTACAATTGATTCGCTTTTACTTGTTCTATAATATACTCCGACGTACGCATGGAAGCTGCCAGAATCGTCCACGTCACGTTTTTATCACCTTGCGAAACGAAGGGTGCAGCATCTACCACAAACAGGTTTTTCACATCGTGTGCCTGTTGCCATTTGTTGAGTGCAGATTTAGCAGGGTCGTTGCCCATACGTACCGTGCCTACCTCGTGGATAATTTTGCCAGGTGCTTCTAAGCCGTAGTCGTTTTCGGGTCCGGGTTTGTTGCCGAGTGGAATGCCGCCCATTTCCGTGATGATTTGCTCGAAAGTATCCTGCATATGTTTTGCCTGCTTCACTTCGTAGTCCGACCATTTGTAGTTAAAACGCAGGGTTGGAATACCATATTTATCCACTCGATTTGGGTCAATTTCACAATAATTACTTTCCAGCGGCACGGGTTCGCCCCGACCTGCCATGTTGATATACGCTCCGAAAAAGCGACGCGCATCGTCCTTTAAACGTGAGCCATAGCCACCAGCGGGCTTCATCGAGCCATCTGCATACGCGTACTTGCCATTCGTGCGTTCCATACCCATGCCAAAACCATAGCTGGGCATGCCCATACCGCCGCCGTACTCGATGTGGTAACCGCGCGGGAAATCCATCTTACTGTTGTCGAGCCACCAAGGGGTATAGACGTGCATACCGCCCACCCCGTCTTCGTTAAAACGTTTGCGGTCCATCAACATCGGTACAAATCCAGAGCGACTTGCACCCGTAGAATCATTCAAATATTTACCAATTACACCACTGCTATTAGCCAAGCCTTGCGGAAAACGAGCCGATTTAGAATTCAACAATAATCTGGAAGATTCACACGTAGAAGGTGCTAATACCACAACTTTTGCTTTCACCGTTATTTCTTCCATCGTCGCCGTATTTACATAAGAAACGCCCGTGCAAAGGCCCGTTTTATCATCCGTCAGCACTTCTCGCACCATTGCACCATTTACTAAAGTTAGATTACCTGTTTTCAATGCTGGAATCACCAACACCGAAGACGACGAAAAATCCGCATACGCAATACATCCGCGATTGCACTGCCGACAGTAGAAACACACGCCCCGCTCGTCGTTTAATTTTTCGGTTAGAATAGAAAGCCGCGAAGGAATGACCGGAATCTGAAGGTTTTTTCCTGCCTTTTTAATCATCAACTCGTGCAAGCGCGGTGCTGGTGGTTTTTGAAAAATACCATCTGGTTCGCTGGGAATATTTTCCACCGAGCCAAAAATGCCAATCAACCGATCCACCTTATCGTAATATGGTTTAAAATCCTCATACCCAATGGGCCAATCATCACCCACACCCGATAGAGAACCCCGCCGAAAATCATCGGGACCAAACCGCAGCGAAATACGCCCCCAGTGATTCGTGCGTCCCCCCAACATCCGCGAGCGAAACCAGTGAAATTCTGTACCCGGTGCTGCCGTGTACGGTTCGCCCTCAATCTGCCAGCCGCCCCACGCTGCGTCAAAATCGCCAAACGCCCGCGTCGTACCCGCACCGCGCCGAGGTGACTCCCACGGTGGTTTCATCTGCGTTACATATTGCGCATCCGCCGGGTCGTAATAACCGCCCGCTTCCAGCAAGCATACCTTCGCGCCCGCCTTCGCCAGCGTGTAAGCCGCCATACCGCCACCTGCGCCAGAGCCTACTACCACCACATCGTACACGGTGGGTTCTTCTTTTATTTGAAATGCCATCTTTAAATATGGTTTTAGCTATTGATTCGGCTACACCTGCCAATTTAGTCGCTTAAATATAGGCAGTCGAGGCATATCTACATAGCAGTCGGACAAATATTTTCAAGAATCCGAAATCACAATTTCTAAAATTTAGTTTGTCTAACTTTTAGTTCTAAAAATAGACATCACATTCACAGAGAAAATTTCCAGAAAATTCAGTAATTCGTAGCGCTAAATACACTGGAACAAAATTTATTTACAACCTTCGGTTGAATCCTGTATGATAGAATAGAACACGGATTTACGCGGGTGCGACGGATTAGGGACGGATTTTCCGATACGCACGAGAAAAAATCCGCGTCCATCCGCCTAATCCGTGTCATCCGCGTTCCAATTATGCGATACGGGCTGTAAGAAGTGCAAGTGCGAAAAGTATATCTAAAATTAATTTTGTTACCCTGTACTAAAAACACCTTATTCAAATGAAAAACCTACTCCTTCTCCTGTTTGTCATTACACAAACTGCTTTTGCCCAAACTGGCAAAGAGAAAGTCTTAGTGACCGACCTGACCAAAATTAAGCAAATCAGCAATATTAATGTCTCGCCTGATGGCAAACGCGCGCTGTACACACTCCGCACGATGGAGCAAAATGACGAAAATAAGTTGGAATATGATTATCGTTCGCATCTATTTCTAACTGATTTTCAAACCGTTAAGCAAATTACGCGCGGCGTGGAAAGTGTGGGCGGCGCTACTTGGTCGCCCGATTCCAAACAAATCGCTTTTGCTCGAAGTGTGAAAGGTAAATCGCAAATTTTCATCATGCCACTTGACGGCGGCGAGGCGTACCAACTCACAGACGTAAAATATGGTACTTCCAACCCCAATTGGTCAAAAGATGGCTCGAAAATTGCTTTTAGTGTGAATTTTTCGATGACCGAACTGTTAAAAGATTCTATTTTAAATCCCAGTAAAGGCGTGCCTTCGTGGTCTACGGAGAAGCCGGGTTTTGCAAATAATGATTATTTGAAACCGAATAAAGACGTAAAACCCAATCCCGATGGCAATTTGGAGGAGATTCGCGCGTATTTATCGAAAGATGAAGAAGACAAAAAAGCGAAAGTTTTCAACCGTTTGAATTTTCAGGGCGAAGCGACCACGCAGCCCGAACTCACGTTTAATCATATTTTTGTAATCGAAGCTAAAGAAGGCGCAAAGCCGATGTCCATTACCGCCGGTTTTAGAAATTATGGCGGTGGCAACTGGCTCGACAATAGTAGAATTATTGCAAATCTTGATTTGGACAGTTTGCAACATCCTGACCGTGAACAAGATAACGCTATTATCACGATGAATGCCGATGGTTCGAATAAAAAAGTGTTGCTCGGCGAAAAAGGAATGAATTTTGGAAATCCCACATTTTCGCCCGATGGCAAAATGATGGCGTTTAGCAAATCTCCTTCCGAAGGCGTGAATTTTGGGAAATTATATTTGGCAAATGCCGATGGTACAAATGCCAAAGATGTAAATTTTGACCGTGCTGCCGGTAACTTCAACTGGTCGAAAGATTCCAAATACGTCTATTTTACAGCACCTTCCAATGGTGGACAGCCGATGTATCGTTTAGATTCAAAAAGTTTAAAAGTAGAACAACTGACTGATTATGAGTCAGGTATCAATAGTTTTGGAATCACTGCCGATAAGATTTTGTATGCGAAAACGGAAGTTGCGAATCCGAACGAATTATACGTAGCCGATTTGCAACTAAAAAATACGGTCAAACTCTTCTCTCACAATGATTGGGTCAAAAATAAATCCCTCAGCTTTCCAGAAAAGCGCACCCTCACTAATTCTAAAGGTCAAAAAATAGAATACTGGATTATGAAACCCAGCAATGTAGAGGCTGGCAAAAAATACCCCCTGCTACTCAATATGCACGGCGGACCGACTGCCATGTGGGGACCCGGCGAGTTTTCGATGTGGCACGAGTTTCAATATTTTTGTTCGCAAGGCTACGGAATTGTGTACACTAATCCAAGAGGTTCAGGCGGTTATGGACTTGATTTTCAACGTGCTAACATCAAAGATTGGGGCACCGGACCTGCCGAAGACGTACTCGCTGCCGCCACCGACGCTGCCAAACTCAACTGGGTGGACACGGCTCGGCAAGTCATTACCGGAGGTTCTTACGCGGGCTACCTTACTGCTTGGATTGTGGGGCATGACAATCGTTTCAAAGCTGCTTTTGCGCAACGGGGCGTATATGACCTCACCACTTTCTTAGGCGAAGGCAATGCGTGGCGCTTGATTCCCAGCTATTTTGATTACCCTTGGGATGATAAAAAAGAGCAAGTTTTAGCAAGCAATTCTCCGTATACTTTTGTGGAAAATATTCAAACACCGCTGCTTATCAAACACGGCGAAAATGACCTCCGCACCGGACCCATTCAATCTGAAATGATGTATAAATCCCTGAAAATCTTAGGCAAAGATGTAGAATATGTGAGGGCTCCCGGCGCTACCCACGAGCTTTCCCGCACCGGCAATGTACGCCAGCGGATTGATCGGATGCTGCGGATATATGAGTTTTTTGAACGATATATTCATTAAAGACGTGACAGGTTTTCAAAAACCTATTACGCCTTACCAATCCAATTTTAAACGTCGTACTAAATGAAAGTTTTTTTTATAATAATTACTTTCTTTATCTATTTAGGAAGTTCGTTTGGGCAAACGACCAATTTGGCAGATGTAATTTCACTTGACCAGATTGGGGAGGGAGATATTTTAGAATTTTTTTGTAACAAGAAATTGCTCTGAAAATCTCTGGTATTTAAAAATCAAAAACGCGCTGTTATATAATCAAAAATAGTATATCATGGAAATGTACGACAATGAAAATACGGTTCAAAAATCATTTAATATTGATTCTCTAACCGAAGCATCTTTACAAGCCCAATGGGCAGAATTTATCGAATTAAAAAAAGTCATCACCGAGCTTTCAAACCAGCAAAATAGACCGATTTCTATATTGGATATTGGCATTGGCAATGCTCGCATTCCAAAACACCTTTGCGGCATCGAAGAAATGTGGGAGCGCATTAGCGCCTACGACGGGACGGACAATGCGGAGCCGTGCGTAAAAATCGCCACGCAAGTCATCAAAGATTTAAATATTCAAAATAAAGTCTCCGTTTATTTTTTTGATGCACTGCATTTAAGTAAATGGAAAAAGAAATATGATTTAATTATTACAACTTGGTTTACAGCCGGTAATTTTTATCCAGAAAATTTTCCTTTTGATACCTACAACGCAGCGGAAAAAAGATTGGATTTATCCAAAAATGAAAAGTTTGAGCAGATTTTTTCAAGTGCTTACGCGCTGTTAAATCCTGGCGGCGCAATCGTGATTGGTGCGTGTTACGTTGATAATGAGCGCACTCGAAAAAAACAAGAGGCTTTGTACACCAAAATGGGTATGACCATCATCACCGACGCAACAGATTCATTTACCGCCACTAAAGAAGGTTTTTGGTCGCAACGATTTACAAAAGAAAAACTCTTGACCTATTTCAGCTTTGTCGAGCCTGAAAAAATTATGATTATGCCTTTAGATACTTATGACTACGCGACGCAGGTACGCATTCGAAAATAGTTTTAAAATCCTATCAAAGTGATAATTCCAAAGTGATAAAAAATAAGTAAGTTATAGTTCGACCTAAATAATCACTACATCCAAATAGCTAATTTACTTAATTTCTCCTTTTATTATGCAGTGGTGAATGGTCAATTATAAATGGTCAATCACTTACTTTAATTACGGTCGTTTAATCCATACCGCTTGCCCGCCGCCTGTCGCCAACTTTACATTTAAAATATCCGATTTCTTTACAATCCGCGTTTCTTTTACTAAATGATTTGGATTCGTATCCGCATCGTCTGCATCACTAAACAGTGTCGCCTCAAACGTACCTTCCGATAAAAAATCTAGCGGAATCAAGAGGGTGCGCGGCGTCCAGTCATTCATCGTGCCGATATACCAATCAGCACCCTTTCTGCGAGCGATGGTGATATAATTGCCAATTTGCGCTTGTAATACGCGCGTTTCATCCCACGAGGTCGGCACTTGTTGTAAAAATTCAAAACCGGGCTGATCTTTATATGCTTCGAGATAATCGCACACCATTTGTAAATAACTTTCAAAAACGACATACATTCCTAAATGATGACAGCGCGTTCCCATTACATTTGGCTCTGAAAAATTAGCTTTATAATCTTCTTTTGTGACAGCACGAAAACCGCCGGGATGATAATCGGTGGGACCGGCAATCATGCGCGTGAACGGAATCATCAAGTTATGTTCGGGGTCGCATTCTTTGCCCCACTTGAGGTTTTCAAGATTTAAAGCGCCTTCTTTCGTAAATTCATTGGGATACATTCGCGACAAGCCGGTGGGTTTGTACGCTCCGTGAAATTGTACGTGCAAGTGATATTTGGCAGCTAATTGTAATACTTTTTCCACCCAATTTACCATTTCTTGGTCATCTCGGTCCATAAAATCTATCATCAAACCTTTAATATTCCACTTTTCATATTGCGCAAATGCTGCTTCCAATTTTTCTGCTAACGGTTTCCAATGCACCCACACGCGGAGTCCAACACCTTTTTGCTTAGAATATTCGACAATCCGCTCCATTTCCAAACTTTCTACCGGGCGCGTCACATCTGCATTTAGTGGCGGCGGATCAAATCCTTTTCCCTCGCCGTAATACCAAGCGGTGTCCCAATATTCTACAATCGAATGAAATTCAATGTTATTCGCAGCACAAAAATCTATATAGTGTTTGTGTGTTTCAAAATTTTGCCCTACATAGAAATCCACATCTTTCAAAACGCCTCCGTTCCACCACGTCCAAGTTGCTTTGCCGGGCTTGAGCCACGACCAATCTTTGATGTTGGAAGGCTCATTTAAATTCGTTAAAATATTGGATTCCATTAATTTGCCAACATTATTTGCAATCATAATCACGCGCCACGGCGTATGATGTGGAAGAGTTGCTTTTACTTTTAGCTCGGTTTGATTGGGCAATGGCGATAATTTACTCGTCAAAGTGCGTCCCTCCGTTCGGGTCAAATACATTCCCGCATAATTTAATAAAGCCGCTTCTGTAATAGAAATATAACATTTGTCCGAAATTTGAAATAAAGTTGGCATATCCATTAACTGATTGGCGGGAATAGAATCTAATTTTGTCGTCGTGTAAAGTCCTTCGTGGGAAGTTTTATAATTTGGAAGATATAAAGTATTGACGGTTGGATTACTTGCAAATTGAAAAGTAGAATGCTCGTCTGTCAGTTCATAACTCGACCAATTGGCTTGTTTTGGAAATTCATACCGAAAAGCGATGCCGTCGTTGTAAGCTCTGATAATTAAATTAATTTGACGCTTTGGTTTTGAATTGCTAACTAATTCTACAACAGCTTCTTGATAATGGTTGCGTACGGTTTTCGCTTTGCCGACGACCAATTCATACGTCTCATCTGCTTTTTTATAACGAATTTTTTTAATGCGAAAATTTTTATCGAACGCTCCATTTTTAAAATCCAAACTCAATTTAGAATCCGAAATCACCGGCTGTCCTTGAAAGGAAACGGTGTAAGTCGGCGCTTGAGTCGTCATTTGAAAATTATATTGAATCGCTCCATCGGGCGAGGCGAGGCGCACGATTTTTTGTGCAAAAAGCAATTGACTCGACAACAAAAACAGAATAATAAGGCGCATTTTAATAGTTTTAAAGATTAAAATTTCATTTTTGCTACTGCAATTTAACACAAATCTTCCGTAACCCAGATAGCTATCGGGAACAAAGCTCGCAAAGATTTTACTGAAATTATTAAACCGTTTAATGCTTGCATTTTCTATTTCGCTGAACAAAGGAGAATATTCATTCTTTACCAATAGTACACATTTTGTTATAAAAAGCCTCTTTAAACCAATGAAACATGAAAAATTTTACCAAAGACGAAGCTTATAACGCCAAACACTTAGTAGCAGAAGGCGTTTGGCGAATGCAAAATATTTTTGTAAATCTGTATATGGTTGAGAATGAGATAGATGGAACTTGGGTTTTGGTAGATACCGGATTGCCAATAGCCGCGCCGAAAATAAAATACATGGCAGCCAAACTTTTTGGCGAAGATAGTAAGCCCACCGCAATTGTGTTGACGCACGGTCATTTTGACCACACCGGTTCCGTAAAAAAACTGGCAGAAGAATGGCGGGTACCCGTGTATGCGCACTACATGGAAAAGCCGTATCTCACGGGGATGTCGTCGTATCCGCCAGCCGACCCCAGTGTGGGCGGTGGTTTGATGGCGCGCACCTCCTGGATATACCCGATTAAACCGATTGACATTAGCGAACATCTCGCTATTTTACCAATAGATAGTAGCATTCCGCCGATGCCAGAATGGGCGTACGTACACACGCCCGGATATGCGCCGGGACACGTCAGCTTATTTCGTCCGAACGACAAAACGCTTATTGTAGGCGATGCTTTTTTGACGGCTAAACAAGAAACAGTCGTTGGTACTTTTATTCAACCAAAAACGATCACAGGTCCGCCGACCCATTTTTCCTATGATTGGATCGCTGCTGCAAAATCTGTACGAACTTTAGCTGCCCTACAACCCGAAATTGCCCTCACTGGACATGGTAAACCCATGCGAGGACAGGAATTACACACCAAACTACAGTGGCTGGCAAAAAACTTTGAAGCAGTAGCGGTCCCTAAAAAAGGAAAATATATAAATCAACCTGCTTTGGTAAATGAAAAAGGGGTGCAGTTGGTGCCGGATTGAGCGTAGTATTTGGTATCCAGTATCCTGTATCAGCGCAGCAAAATCAAAATACCCATTGCAAACAAAATTGCAATGCCGATGAGGATATAAAAGCTGAAGTTACTTTGTGATTTGCGGAAGAGGAGTTCCATGAGGTCGCGCCATTCGTATCTGCCCATGGGTTCTACGACCATCAGAAAATATTTTCGCTGTTTGAGGCGGTCTTGTTCGCCATGTTTTTTTAGAATAAAAAACTGCCCGTCGAGAAAAGCTAAATCGTACAATTCTGTGTCGTCTCCGTCGCTGATGAGAAATTTATTACCGCCCACCAAAAAGCGCCAATTACCGGTAGCTACATCTCCGTCGGTGGATTTGAGATACTCGCCATCGGGATTGAAAAAGTGCAGAATCGTTTTGTGAAAGCGGTCGTCGTCGCGTTTTTCCATCCAAGGTCGCATCAGGTAGAATTTCTCTTCTCGTAAGTCTTCGCTCCACGCACGCACTCTGGGCAAAATCAAGTCCAAATAGTCATCCAACGACTCGGCTCTGCCCATTTCTACCTTGAAGAGGTCGGTGATTTTATCTATGAGTTTGGTTTCCACACGCTTCGCTTTTTTTGAGAATCGGAAGATAGGAAAATAGGAGGATGCTCGGCACTCCTGCTGCTCTTTTTACAAAACTAAAATACCTTTTGTAAATAATATTAAAACAATTCAACAATATCCTATCCTCCCATCTTCCCAACTTGTTCCGCTATTGCGGAATCCTCCGCTTTCCTCCATTCACTCCGCTTTTTAAAATATTTAGAATTGACTAATAACAAGCCAAAAGATTCACCATTTTCTTTGGTATGCTTCGTGTGGTGTGCGCCGTGTGCACGTAGGATAGCGCGGGAATATTTAGAATCTAATTGTCGAAACCACTTAAAACGCTGGTGAATATAAACATCGTGAATTAAAAAATAAATCAAGCCATAAATAGAAATACCAACACCCACAAATAATAGCCAGTGATAAGGCGTGACCGCTCCAGCAATATAACAAAGCATACTTGGAATGGCGAACACCAGAAAGAAAAGGTCATTCTTTTCAAAAAAACCTTCTTTTTCATGATGTGGCTTATGATGGTCGGCGTGCCAGATCCATAACGCGCCGTGCATCAGGTACTTATGTGCCAACCACGCGATGAATTCCATCCCAGCAACCGCTGTCAATGTAACGAAAATATAAAATAGTGCTTGCATATTATAAGTTTTGTAATCACCAAACTTGTTTGGTGTTTTTAAATGACCAAACAAGTTTGGTCGCTACCCAAAATTCAAAATGGCGAAAAACAAAATTTGTAATAAAAACAATGCGACTGCCACTTTGTTCTTGACTTCCGTTTGTGTAAACGCAAAAATACACAACAAAGGCAGTGATACCAAAAACCACCCGATATAGTTTTGTAAAGGCGGCGCGCCATTCGCCCATGTCCAGAAATCATATCGAATGGCAACGGGTTCGATTAGAATATCCAATCCTACCATTAAAAGTGCGGCAACTATACTCTTCCATAGCCAATACCATTTTGATAACCAATGATTTACGGTGACACCGATGGAGTAGGAGAGGAGCATCCAATTGAAACCGATCAGCAAAGGCGTATCCCAAACTTTTGGTCCGAGCACCCATCCATACATATACGACCCAAAAAGCTGTCCGGTTTGCACACCGTACACTTCTGCCCCAAATCCAACAATGTAACTAAGTACTAAATAAAAAGCAATGCGGCGGTTCCAATCAGGATGAAACGCAAGCATAATAGCCAGCGAAAATAACAAATGAATAGGGGTCAATAAAATAAAAGCCGAATGCACGGAGGTCGCAATTCCCACGATTCCAGCCACATACAAAATCGTAAGTATACCAATAGCCGCCGTTTCAGCGGGTATGGTTTTTTGTAAGATAATGATTTCCTGTTTTAATAACATGGCTCACAGTTTAAGTGATTGACCATTTATAATTAATCATTGACCACAGCGTAAGAAATTGATAATCAAATCAATATTCTATTTGGCTATGACGTTATTCAGCTTGAACCAATTAAGTAATTGAGCAAATTTATTTTATAAAATATTTTTAACTTAAACTATCGTTTGTCAGTGTTTTAAGGGATTGCCTACTTACTTATTACACCATTATATCATCCACGATTTTTGCGGAAAGCAATGCCAAAGGAATACCGCCGCCCGGATGGACGCTACCACCGCAGAAATAAAGATTTTTGATACGCCTGGAAAAATTAGAATGCCGCAGGAAAGCCGCCATTCGATTATTGCTGCTCGTGCCGTATAAAGCGCCCAAGTGGGACGAGGTGCGACTTTCAATCGTACGCGGGTCTAAAACTGCTTCATATTCAATGAGTTCTGAAATATTTTCAGACAAAATCCGACTTAGTTTTTTAAGAATATTTTGTCGAGCTTCAGCAATAAGTGCGTCCCAATCCTGACCAGTATTGTGTGGCACATTTATCATCGTGAACCAATTTTCACAACCTGCTGGCGCATCTTCTGGTGTAAGTTTGGATGTAATGTTGATGTAAATAGTTGGGTCTTTATAAATCGTACCGGCATCAAGGTGATCAAATTCCTGTTTATAATCATCGCTAAAAAAAATATTATGTAAATTCAATGCTGGAAATTGTTTTTTAATTCCCCAGTACAAAATAAGTGCAGACGTAGATTTTTGTTGGTTTAGAATTCGATTCGGTTGCTTTTCATTGGGTAGCAATTTTTTATACACATGAAAAACGTCCATATTACTAATAATCCGGTCGAAATATTGAACTTCATTATTTACTTTTAAACCGACGGCTTCACGGTTATTCACTTCAATTGCTTCTACATTTGTATTAAAATGAAATTGTACACCGAGTTGTTTTGCCAAATTATAAATTGAAGTTGTAATATGATACATTCCACCTTTCGGATAAAATGCGCCAATGCCATATTCAAAATGTGGAATAATCGTGAGCAAACCCGGCACTTTGTAAGGATTCGAGCCATTGTAAGTCGCATAGCGATTGAAGAGTTGAACGAGTTTTGGATGTTGCAAATAGCGCTCATTCACGGCGTTCATCGAAGTGAAAAGGTCGAGCGTAGGTAATTTAAAGAGGGTTTTTAAAACGCTTTTATTCAGCCAAGTATCGAGGCGATGTAAAGATTTTTCGAGAAAAATACGTCCGGTGAGTTGATATTTTCGCTGACTATCTGCCATCATTTTTTCTAATCGGTCAGACGTAACGCCCAATTTTTGGGCTATTTCTTTTCCAAACGCTGCTTGATTCGCGTAAGCCGTCAGTCGCGTTCCATCTTCCCAAAAATAGTTACAAACCACTGGCAGCCGTTGATATTGAAAAGGCAAATGTGGCTCCAAACCCGTCACAGCAAACAATTCATCTACATATTGTGGCATGGTAAACAAGGACGGACCTGCGTCAAAGCGGTAGCCATTTCCGTGCAATTCTGATAATTTGCCACCTGGATACGCATTGGCTTCAAACACAGTCACTTCATAGCCCCGATTCGCCATGCGCACTGCCGAAGCCAACCCTGCAATCCCTGCGCCGATGATTCCGATTTTCAAAAGCTGCAATTTTATTTGACGTGCTTAACAAAGATTTGGTGGGAAGGTTTTTATTATATTGCAACAATTTATTTACTAAAGAAGTGATTTTTGGAAAAATGCGTTTACTCCTTTTCATCCGACTGTGGTAGCGCCGGTTTTTGAAAAATAGTGCTTACTGCAATTGCAAAATCAGGTAGGACGGGCGCAGCAGAGCAGATATCTTCCTTTTTACAAATCGTCATATTACGACCATGATAAACATTTACTTGTTCTAATTCCGGTAACAACTGCCAAATAACTTGCACACCGGCTCGCTGATAATCTTGTACTTTACGCTGCGTTTTATTAATTTTATCATTTTTAGAAATGACTTCAATCACAAACTGCGGCACTTGATTCTCATCGTGAGCCATTCGAGCGATTTGCGCTTCTGTAAAATAAGCTATATCTGGTCGCCGATGATTTTCTAAAAAGAAGGAATCGGGTTCTGAAACTAACCAACCTTTCACTTTTCCAGCGATTTTAAGCTCTTCAAAGAAATTTAATATATTTACTAAAATAAATAATTGGGTATAGTTCATTGCACGTTCTGTTTTTTCTACAATACCGTTGAGCCACTCGTACTTGTACTTGTCCTCGCGGGTTAGATAACGGTTTTGAAATTCCGACCACGAAATTTTTTTAGGTTGGGCTGGGTTATCTGTATACTGACTTGCTGCTTGTACCATCTGTTTGTTATTGAATTGACTATAAAGGTAAGAATTTTAAGAAAGGTAAACAAGATTAGAAAATCGGAACTTACCGTGCCATTAGCAACATTCCTAAAAATATTCTACTTTTACTCCTTGCCGCAAGCTACTCTATCGCGGTCTCGCCGCAAGGTGAGAATGAGGAAAGTCCGGACAACGTAGAGCGCCACGCCACCTAACGGGTGGGGTCTTTCTGCAAAGAGAGGCACGGAAAGTGCAACAGAAACATACTACCGACGACGAAGTAAGGAGGGGTGGGCAAGCCCGCCTTCGCCAAGCTTCGGCGGGAAAAGGTGAAATCGTGCGGTAAGAGCGCACGCGCTGCTCAGGTAACTGACGGTGGGGCAAACCCCGTGGGTTGAAATGCCACATACATTCTGATTCCGCAAGGAGTCGCGTTGCTCGCGCGGTTTGTTCCTCCCGGAGCAAGTCGGAAGGGGTAGGCAGATACATCCTGATTGTGAAGTCGGGAGTAGATAAATGATAGAGACCAGTCTACGGATTGGATTACAAAATCCGGCTTATTGGCTTGCGGTAGCTTTTTTTTAATTAAAAATTAATAATGAAAAATGAAAACGATGTGCTATACTTTCGACGTGCAGCACACCGTTTTCATTCTTTAATTTTTAATTCCTTCATTACTAGTTTCCTTCTTCAAACGCGCCAAAATCAAACAGCAGCGAGAAGCGCAGCGTGTTGTCCAATGGATTGCGTTGATTGGTGGTGGGTATGAGATACGAGAAATTCAAGCCGAAAATATTATATTTTAAACCTAAACCTACTGTGAAAAATTTGCGACCGCCTTTTTGTACGTGTTCACTGTAGTAGCCAGCGCGCACCGCAAACTGCTTATCGTACCAATATTCTAAACCAACGGAATAATTTATTTCTCTCAATTCTTCACTAAATCCTTCTGGCGCATCGCTAAAAGAAGAAAAAATACCTCCAATGGAACCTTCTTCTCTATAATCGAAGGTGCCGTTTGCAGGATTTACATCACAATCCGTGCCTTGGCAAGGGGTTGGAACCAATAATTTATTCACATCTGCTGCAAAAGTAATGCGGTTAAAATCATCCAAGTCAATATCCCAAGCGGCACCGATGCCGAGGTTGGCTGGAATGAAATCTCGAACCAACGATTTGGTATACGTTATTTTAGAACCGATATTAGAAACTGCTGCGCCTACGGTTAGATTGGATTCCGCCGTGTTCATATCAATCTCTGTTTTATACGTCACCGAAAAATCCGCAGCACCAGCGATACCAGCGTTAATGACTTCTCCACTTACACTTTGTCCGGCAGCAAGGTTAGAATAAATAAACTTGCCCGTTACAGATGCAGCAAGTTTATCCGTCAACTGGCGCGCGTACGCCACGGCAAATTCAAATTCATTGGGACGACCCGTGATGAGCGGTTCGCCATTAATATCTGTAAATGGAATATCGCCCAGCGAGAAAAAACGCAAGCCAAAACCCAGTGCCTGTAAGTCATCCAGCTTCGTGTAGCCCGTCAGATATGCTAAATAAACGTCATTCAAACCCAGCGAACGCAACCAAGGCGTGTACGTAGCTGAAATAGCTGTTTTTTGTTCTGCAAAAGCCAATTTAGACGCGTTGAAGTGAATCGCATTTGGATCCGCAGAGATGCCGATGCCCACATCACCCATCGCACCAGAGCGCGCATCGCCTACAATGCGCAGGAAAGGAACGGCGGTAGAAACGGTATTCGTACAGGGCGAACCGTCAATATTTTCGTATCTTTTACTGCTCGGATTATAATAACAAGATGATGCATTCACCTGTGCCAGCAAGTGAACTGTCGAACCGAGAAATAAAGTAGCCAATAATGTAATAGGTAGTAAATTTTTCATGAGACCGTTTAAATTTAGTATGTTTTTTGAATGTAGCATTTAGAATATGTGATTTGTGAGTAGTGATTTGGCATCTGTATTTGTTAAGGAAATCTTATCGAATTCTTTACCAACTGTACTAATACGCAAAAACGGATAACTTATTGAGCAAGGTTCGCAGATTTTTTTTGAATGGGTGTGGCACATTTCTAAAATGCGCTACATCTATTATTTTAGAATAACCAATTTTTCAAAATCGCTTTCTCCTTTGATGTTATCTGTGCCGGTTAGGTTCGCGCGTACTTTCACTTTGTATAAATAAACGCCGCGTGCAAGTCGGTCGCCGTAGTCGTCGCGCCCGTCCCATTCGATGCAGTCATCCCGACGTAACGTGCCGTCCGACAAAATAGTTTGCTCTAAGGTCTTCACCAAACGACCAGAAATGGTAAAAATTTGAATCAAAACGCCCAGTTCTTGATTTGCCAAATTGTGGTCAAATTGAAAGCAAGTGCGGTCGGTAAAAGGATTTGGATAATTCAAAACGTGCTCCAACGCTACTTTTCCAGAAGAGGCGACGATAAATTCGGTGTAACCTTGCGCGGCATTATTGGCGACATCCCAAGCGGTAACTTTCACTTCGTGGCGACCTTCGGCGAGTTTGAATAAAGGATAACGCACCGTGCCTTGTGTGTAATCATCCAATTCCGATTCATAAAAATCATTCATTAAGTAAGAATTCTGGGTATTATTATCTAAAACGCCTTCCAAATCGTGCCCGATGCTGTTGCCGACAATGTTGATACCATTATCATCGCGCAATTTTACCAGCAAAGTTGGATTCGCATTCGTTACACCTCCAAAAACGAAATCTTCGGAATTCATAAACACGTCTACATCTGGACCCTTGTCATCCGCAAGCGCATTGGCATCTGTGCCGCCGATAATGATTTGTTCGTAGCTACCCGTCGCGTCCGTTTGATCCGTTTCATCCGAGGCGTAATAACTGATTTTACCTACTCCAAAATTGTAATTAATATCTTTGGGTACAATGAAGGTAAATTTGAAGGCACCATTCGTAGCCGAGGCACGACCTTTAAAAATGACATTGCGCTGCACCGAAAAATTAAACTTATCACTATCTGCATCTTGCTGAAGGTTAGTGATAGTCGTTGCTTTATCAAAAACAGTAGGATAAACCACACCATTAAAACCAGTAAACTGCTGCCCGTTCAAATCCGTCACGATGCCCTCCACCGTCACGCGTTGCAAAGCGCGAAGCGTATCTCTTGAGTTGTTTTCAACGTCGGTTGTATTAACTTTGGTGGTTTTTACACCATATTCTGGAATTGCTAACTTCATAGACGGGTCGCCAATCAAGGAAAATTTGCGGGAATTCGTTACGGTGAAATCATTGGTAAACGCATTTTTTGCCAACCGGAAGGCGTCTCCCATCGGCAGGTATTTTCCATTCGTGCGGGTGAACAATTGCAGCAGCGTAGCCCGCGTCAAAGCCGCATTTTCCGTGGCATAAACGGCTCTTACGGTGGTCATCAAAGCAATCGCGCCGCCTTTTGGATTCAAAAAAGTCTCTTCGCCTGCGCTGGTGAAATCGGGATTGTCATAGCCTGTAAACGAACAAGTAGCGGTCATAAACAAGGGCAATTGATTCATATTCTCCCAATTTACAATATCTGAAATCTCCAGCACGCGCTCCTGTGCCCAGCCTTTTTCGCCACCATGACCGAGATAAGTGACTGCCAATGCGCCTTTAAAAATAGAGCGATTCAACTCTGCTTTTGCCTCTGGGAAACGATTGCCACCCGAAGCAGCGACTTGCGGAAACGCATCCAGATAAATTTTATTGAGATTCAAAAAACGATTTTGATTCAGCAATTGGTCGGCAATGGAGTTCACATCTGTGCTGTGCTGACTTCTGTCTTCATCGTCGCCTACAAATACCATTCGGTTGCGCCAGTCGGTAAGGGTTTCGGTATTAGTATCATAATTGATAATTTTATTCACGACTTCTTGAGCTTCTTGCAAAGTCTTTACCGGCAGCCTGCCAATGCCAATATTTACATCGCCTTTCAATGGGTCATTTGGATTGGTACTGTTTAAAATGCCAAAATAATCATCCGATGGAAAGGATAGTACCGGATCCATATCGTCTCTTTCGTACACTGGGATAAAATTGTTCCCTTTACCATACACATTCCGATTGTCAAAAGAGCCATCGCCAAAGAGCACGAGATATTTAAATTTCGGCGTGCGTTCGTACAGCATTTTAGCAAAATCACGTATCGCCGTTGGATCCGCTTTGCCAGATGCAAACTCATTATACAATTGATCAATACGTACCATCTTGACTGAAAACCCACTATGTTTTTCCCGATGTGCTGTAAAACGATTCGCTTCTGACTCAAAATCAGGATGGTACATCACTACCACATCCACATTATTCGTTTCGTGCAGGTTTTGATTGCCAATTTTACCCACCGCTTCCGCTGTTAAACCTTGATTTTTATCGAATGCAATAAATGTTTTTAAATCGGTCGTCGTAGCGCCAAAAGTGAGGGTGTTGCCGTTCAAATTAAACGCTTGATTGATAGCCGCTATCGGATTGGTAATATCCCAAACCAGTAAATTGCCATTTGCATTATCCAATTGAAAAGTCGAAGTCGGGTAGGCGCGCGTCTGTACGTCCCGAAAATCCATCTGGCTGCCTGCCATTGTGAGTTTGCGGCGCACATTCATTTGTATAAAATCCAACCAACCTTGACTTTCATCGCCGCTGCCGCCGGGATTGTTGTACCGCACTTGAAAATTCACATCGCTGGAAGTCAGGGAAAGCGTCGTGTTAACAACAGCAATCTCGGCATAATTAATTTCATTGTTTGTCAGTGAACTCACAGCTCTTGCACTCTCACTATTGAAAACCTGTCCATTTACAGTCAGATTAAAACGAGAAGGTTGCAAGGCTCGAAGCGCCATTTCGGTTTTTATTTTCGCTGGAGCATCAGGGAGGACATTTGGAAACGAAAAGAGATTTTTATATTCAAATTCTCGACTTCCTTTAAATAGGTCGCCAAACCACCGTTGTCCAGAACCCGTGGAAGAGCCTTTGTCCGTGCCCCAATAGTAGAGCAAATTCGCTTTATCTTGTTCAAAACGAGCGAAATCGTTGAAGGTCGTGCTGGTGTAAGCCGTATTTGGAATCGAATTTTGAGTCGCAATACGCTTGCCGCGTTCTGGGCTGATTTTCAAAAAATAATAATTGCGGGTATCAAAAATATTTTTTTCTTGGTTGAATTCATCGGTTGTTGCATCATAACTCCATTTATCCACGCTCTCGCCATAAAAAAGTAAATAATCGCCGCTGTCAAATTTTCCGTCTTCTTCGCCCACTACCAACACTGGATTTTCTGCAACGTCATCGGGTCGCCCGGCTCCTACAAAAAAAGGCAGCATTCCGCCGCCATTACCTAAAATTTTGATATTTCGTGGGTCAATATTATCTAAATTGCTAATGCCGAGTTTATTTTTTAAAAAATCATAAGTGAGTTTATAAACGCCATTGTCATTGGTCGCAAATTTGTAAAGTTCGCCATCATTTAAAGCAGAAACGGTGGTATTCAAAGGTCCGCGCGCGCTGATTTCTATTTTTGGCTCGTGTATAATGCGAAACTCCGCTTCTACCAATCGCTCATAACTATTACCTCGTTTTATAATGGGTACGAAAGATAATTTTGCCGTGTAAGCCGCGCCGCGATTGCGTTCTATACTGGTTTGAAAATTCAATTGCTCACTTAGAAAAGTATCATCGGAAGAAGGTTTTCGGTCAAATGGTTCGTAACGCGCCGACACAATTTCTACCCGAATCGTACCGGGCGCATCTACTGCAAATTGCTCCATGTACCACGGCAAAGTCGGATACATTTCACCAATCATCGCACCTTCAAAACGCCAGCGTTCTAGCACTTTTCCGGGTACTTTTATCGTGCTTGGGGTATTTTCCCATTTCAAATTAATACGAATATTAAAAGGCGAATTGGCGTGTAGCAGACCGAACGATAGAATAAAAAGCAGCGCAAGCGTAAAGTTTCTCATCTTTTTTTGAATATTTAAAGGTCGTATTTGGTACTTAGTATTTGGTACTTGGTATCCAGCATCGAGTATACAGTATCTTACATTCTTTAATAACCATACGAAATTTTCATTGTTAAAGAAACGTTGAACGGGAAACTGTATTGCTTGAAAAATAGACGGCACAGCGACACAAAGGTAGAGAGATGTCAGAAAATAAGATGCCAGATGCCAGATTTTTTTGCGTCAATATAAGAACAACAGCTTTTATGAGAAAATATATACTAACTACGTTTTCATTATTTTTAATATTAGTAGCACAGGCGCAAGACCCGCTCTTCACGCAATTTTACGCCGCGCCGCTCCAAATTAATCCAGCTTTTGCAGGGGTGACTAACTCGCCGCGCGTGACGCTTAATTACAGAAGTCAATGGGGACAAATATCGGGCGGGTACGAGACGTATGCGGCAGCCTTTGAACAATCCGTTGAAAAATTGAATAGTGGTTTTGGCATTATGCTTTTGGCGGATGATGCGATGAATGGCGTGTACAAAACGAATCGCTTGAGCGGCGTGTATGGCTATCGGGTGAAAGTGAAGGATAATTTTTTTATAAAATTTGGCGTAGAAGCGGGCTTTATTCGCACCAGTTTGGATTGGAACCGCTTGCAATTTGGCGACCAACTCGACCCGATAAATGGTGCGCAAGACCCACAAGGAAATCCGATTTTAAGCGAAGAACAACAACCCGCCAGTTTGAATAAAACCGTCGCCGATATTGGGGCGGGCATTTTAATTTATACCGATAAATTTTACGGCGGCGTAGCAATTAAACATTTGAATAATCCAGATGAAAGTTTGTTGGGATTGAATAAAAATGTATATGCTGGATTGCCTACAAGAATTACGGTACACGGCGGTGTAGAAATAGAAGTTAAAAAAGGCAATAATCGAAAAGCAGCCACGTTTATATCCCCGAATGTGCTTTTTGCGCGGCAGGCAGATTTCATGCAAGCCAACGTGGGCGCGTATTCTGGCTTCGGCAAGTTCTTTGGTGGATTGTGGTATCGGCACACGACGAAAAGCCCAGATGCAGTGATGTTGTTAGGTGGTTTTCGGGAAGGCGCATTGCGAATCGGATATAGTTATGATTTCACCATGTCTGAATTAGCTTCCGCAAATCCCGGTGGGACGCACGAAATTTCCTTAACCATCAATTTTGATGACAGTCGGGAAGCCCAGCGCCGCCGTAAGTCATCGAGGTATGAGGATTGTTTTAAAATGTTTAAATGAAAACAGGTTGAATGGTTTGTAGGTTGAAGGGGTGATTCCCTGGCAGTGCTTATCACTGTAAAAGTCTAAAAACTATTGACTTCTAAACAAGGATAATGTGGGTGGGAATAGGCTGAATATTTTTTTATCACCCTATAAACCCATCAACCTATCAACATAAAAAGTATATTTGTCAGTCAAATTTCTATTTAGCATAACGAAGGAAATCATGAAAAAACTGTTCAAATCAGGCTTCATCCTGTTAGGAGTTGCATTGCTGCTGGCATCGTGCGGCAAAAAAGAGCGCTCCTCCACCACCGGTTGGAAATACAATGACACCAAATGGGGTGGTTTTGAAAAATTAGACTACGAGGGTCAAATCAATGGTCCGAATCTCGTACTCATCGAAGGTGGCACATTCAATATGGGTGTGACCGAAGAAGATGTGATGCGCGATTGGAACAACATTCCCCGCCGCGTGACCGTCTCCTCTTTTTACATGGACGAAACGGAAGTTTCTAACCTCGATTACCGAGAATACCTGTATTGGGTAGACCGTGTTTTCGGCGAATCGTACCCAGAAGTGTACATGAGCGCACTGCCTGATACGCTGGTATGGCGGGAAGAATTGTCGTTCAATGAGCCGTTGGTAGAATCCTATTTTCGCCACCCATCTTATGATGAGTATCCGGTAGTAGGTACTACTTGGATGCAGGCAAACGAGTATTGCAAATGGCGTACCGACCGCGTGAACGAGATGATGCTCATCGAAAAAGGGATTTTAAATCCGAATTCTGAGCAAAAAGACGAGGACAACTTCAATACCGATGCGTATCTGGTTGGTCAATACCAAGGCAACGTGCGCAAAAACCTCAAAAACCTGAAAGACGGTGGCGAGCGTCCAGTGCGTTTTGAAGATGGTATTGTATTACCAGCTTACCGCCTGCCGACGGAGGCAGAGTGGGAATATGCGTCTTTGGCATTGCAAGGCAATCGCGCTTCTGAAAAAGATGAATTAATTACTGATAGAAGAATTTATCCTTGGAATGGCAATACCGTGCGTTATCAAAAACGCGACAAGTACCAAGGGCAGATGTTGGCAAACTTCAAACGCAGCGCGGGTGACTACATGGGTACTGCCGGAAAATTGAATGACGATGCGTGTCCAACCGCGCCGGTGCGTTCTTTCTTGCCAAATGACTTTGGCTTGTACCACATGGCCGGCAACGTGAGCGAGTGGACGGAAGATTTGTACCGCCCATTGACGAGTATCACTTTGCGGGATGTTGAAAACCACGATTTGAACCCATATCGGGGTGGTAAATTTACACAGAAAGTATTGGATGAGAATGGTCGTCCGGTAGATAAAGATAGCTTGGGTCGCATCAAATATGAATATGTGCAAAATGACCAAGTTGCAAACCGCGAAAACTACAAGCGTGGCGATGTACACAATTATCTGGATGGTGACCAAGAGTCATCTGCATTCTACGATTATGGAGTGACGACGCTCGTCAGTGATAAATCTCGAGTTGTAAAAGGTGGTTCTTGGGCAGACCGCGCATTTTATCTGTCGCCGGGTACGCGCCGCTTTAAAGAAGAAGACAAAGCAGACCGCACCGTTGGTTTCCGCTGCGCGATGATTCGGGTGGGTTCTCCGGGTGGTAATGACAATCCGGGTGGCAATGAATTCAAAACCAAATCCCGCGGCAAAAAACGGGAGAAGAGAAAGTTTTAAGCTGGATGCTGGATACTCTCTAGAACAAGAATCTCTACATTGCTAAGTTGCGGTGTAGAGATTTTTGTTTTTGTGAAAAAGCAATGTAATTTCGTGCGCTTCTATTTGAATAAAAACGGCAGATGACTACAGAGGAACTTTATCAAATTTACTTACAACATCCGAAAGTCGTAACGGATTCGCGCCAAGCGAAAACTGGCGATTTATTTTTTGCACTGCGGGGTGAGCGATTTGATGGCAACAAATATGCACAAACTGCACTGGATCAAGGTGCAACGTACGCCATTGTAGATGATCACATAGTAGCGGTTTCCGAGCGTTTTATTTTAGTAGATGATGTTCTACAATGTTTACAAGATTTGGCGCGGCATCATCGGCGGCAGTTTGAGATTCCGGTCATCGCTATTTGCGGCAGTAATGGAAAAACGACGACGAAAGACCTCGTCAGCGCGGTGTTGAGCAGTCATTATCCGACTCATTTTACAAAAGGAAATTTTAATAATCATATTGGTGTGCCGCTCACGCTTTTAGCAATGCCTTTAAAAACAGAAGTAGCGGTGCTGGAAATAGGCGCGAATAACATCGGTGAAATTGATACGCTGTGTAAAATCGCAGAACCTACGCATGGTTTGATTACGAATATTGGCAAAGAACATCTGGAAGGTTTTGGCGGATTGGAAGGCGTAAAGCAAGGCGAATCGGAAGTATATCGCTACCTCGCTGCGCACAAAGGCATGGCATTTATCAATAAAGATGAGCCTTTTCTGGAAGAATTGGCAGTGCCTGTAAAGAAAAAATTGTTTTATGCGCGGAGTGAGTCGTTTGATTGGAATAACCCGATTTATGAAATTCGGATGTTGGAAGCATTGCCATTCGTAAAAAGTGCTTTTCGAGATGATAATGGCGACATCGTGGAGGTACATTCGCAGTTATTTGGAAAGTATAACTTTGCAAATATTATGACAGCTATTGTGTTGGGACGTTATTTTAAAGTGCCATCTCAAAAAATTAAAACGGCTATTGAATCGTATCAACCACTACATAATCGCTCGCAAATCAAGCAATTAGAGTCGAACACCTTTATTTTAGATGCGTATAATGCTAATCCGAGTAGTATGGAACAAGCAATCTCGAATTTTAAAGAAATGAAAGCCGAGCGAAAAATTGCGATTCTTGGAGATATGTTAGAGTTGGGCGACGCTTCCGCCGAAGAACACCGACACATTGCACAATTGGCATTGGAACAAGATTTTGAACAGATCATTTTGGTGGGCAATGAATTTCAAAAGAATAGTTTTGACACAAACGCTTTGCACTTTCCAAATGTAGCTGCTTTGCGCGAATGGTTTGAAAAACAGGCGTTTACAAACACAATATTTCTATTAAAGGCTTCACGGGGGATTCAATTGGAAAAAATGTTTTCGGAAGAAATGGTGCATTAGCGTGTAGCACTGACCTTTGATCAGTTCAATGACCAATCGAAGATTGGTGCTACAAAAACCGTTTATATGCATTCAACAATCGCTCTGGCAGTTCATCTTGGCAAGCGAGTTTATAATCATTATACGAACAGGGAATGAGTTTATGGCGATTAAATTTCTTACCAATTTTTACGGGTACTTGCATCCACCAGCGACCGCTGCGCTGACTTTTCCAAAACACGAGTTGATATTCAATCCCTTTAAATTCTACAATATACTCTGTTAAACCATCGGTAGCAATCGGAAAATCCTGTTTGCGATTGGTAAAACCTTCCACAAAATACCAAATCATCTGCGCCACTGCCTGCGCCGTTTGCGCCTCCCGATCGGATGCTGCCTGAAAACCAAAAATTCCAAAAGCCCGCAGTTTATCACTCATACCAGCGTACCGGCAAATCTGACAAGCCTCCTCAATCAAAAATCCGCTGGGCGTGGGTGATTCCTGTGCGGGTGCATCTGCTTGCTTGAGCGCAGCAAGATGAAAGGTGAGCAAATCGCCGTCGCGCACAATCGGCTCTACTTCCGATAAATCTGCTCGGGCGTGCCCCAAGCGAATACAATCAAAATTATTTTTGTCTAAGAAATAAAAAGTGGCAGGATCGGTGTAATGCGTCTGCGTACCGATGCAACCAAAATGAAATAGCCGAGCGCGTGGATTGAGTAGAATATCATTGAGATAATTTCCTTCTTTGTTTTCCTGTGTGACATCGAGTCGAATACGCTCGTCCACGATTGCCAAGCTCACGTGGGATTGCAAACTTTGAAAAGCCTTGTACAAAGCGAGAATATGTTGTTGAGATGGACTGATAAGAATGGGCAAAATCTGACTGTCGAGTAGTTCTTTTAATAAAGGAATGACAAAGGAATTATCCGATTTTCGCACATTCCCCAAGTCCGCAATTGTCAAATTACTAAAAGGGAAACTCATTTCGTACAAGGCTTGTCGTACCACATTGGCTTCTGGTTCGTGCATCCCGATGAGTGCCAGCTGAACGGTCGTCAGATCGGGCAGCGTATCGGTATGTAACAATATTTTTTTTCCAAACTGATTAGCGGTTAAATGTTCAAGCGGTACTTTTTCAAGTGCAATGGGTCGAAGCCAATTTTCTAACATAAGTTTAAAAGTTCTTTAAAAGCGAGCAACAATGGTCGTATAATTCAGAAAGGTACGACCCTTCTAAGTGCTAATTTCAGGAATAATTAATTTTTTTGCAAAAAAACGAAACTTTTTAAATCCTTTTGCGTCCAAGAGAAAAGTGGCTGTAACGACGCGCGAAAAAAATTATTGGTAGTCATTGAAATAAAAACTATTTTTGCAGCCAGCTATCTATTGACACCATTTGACAGTAAGAACAAACCTTTTGTAAGTAGAAACCTCGCTCAAACCGGTCTGCTTCCTTTTGCATCCACATTGTAAAATAAGAGGCGACCCAAATAACAAATCAAGTAAAGAAACCTGTATTACAAACTCAACCTATACATTGAGGCATTACCCTATTATTTATAATAATTTTTTTACATATAATCCCTTATGACTATGACACGGAAACTTACCATTGTTTTATTGTTCTTATTAGCGTTTGCCAGTGCTGCGTGGGCGCAAAATAATGGAGCGAAAAAGGAGAAAAAAGAAAAACCCGCCACTGCGGAAAAAGAAAAGCCAGCGGAAGCCTCTAAAATGAAAGCTACACCGAGTAGTATGTTGGAAGTAGGTATTCATGGCGGCTACTTGTTTGGCACGAGTGACATTACGGCCGACGGCGGCTACGGCGCAGGCATTCATGTGCGCAAGGCATTAGATTACATCTTTTCCATCCGTGCCGAGGGCATTTATGGAAATACAAAAGGGGACTACTTCGTTGGCTTACGCCGAAAGTATGAGAATGACTGGATTTCCGGCAATGTTTTTGGCATTATCAATTTGAATAGCTTGCGATTTAATCAAGCAGTACGTCCGGTGAGTTTGTACTTAGGTGTAGGGGCAGGTGCTAACTACTTTAAAGTGCAGACTATCGTAGAAAGTGCAGACACTTTTGATCGTTTTTTTGATACAATTTCCTATAAGCGAGAAATTGCACCACAGGTAGCTGCGATGGTAGGAATAGCGGTGCGTGTAAGCAAGCGAATCAACATCTCGTTGGAACATCAGTTGAATTTCCTGTTGGGCAGTCGTGCAGACTTATTGGATGGTTTTGATCGAGATGAAAAAGGAGAGCGAACCGGTTTTGGAGATATTATGCAATATGCCAGCCTTCGCGTGAATTTTAACATCGGAAATACGTCCAAAAATTCGGAGCCGTTGTATTGGATAAATCCCTTAGAAAACGTATTGGCGGATATTTCAACGATGAAGAAAAATCAAGATACTGCCATAAAAGATACGGATGGAGACGGAGTCATTGATGCCATTGACCAAGAGCCAAATACTTCGTCTGATATTCCGGTGGATACTAAAGGACGTACCTTGGATAGTGACCGCGATGGTGTGCCAGACCATAAGGACAAAGAACCGTATAATCCTCCGAGAGCAGGTGAAGTAGTGAGCAGCGAAGGTATTATCACCAATCCAAATGCTGGCGGGGATCGTCCGAATAGGGGGGTAACAGAAGACCGCGTGCGGGAGATCGTAGGTGAAGAATTGAGTAAATATAACTTGAACGAAGGTGGAGCAGTAGGCGTGGCAGACTGGTTCTTACCTATGATTCATTTTGGTACGGATAGTTATACTATTAAATATTCTGACTATGGTACGCTATCGGGTATCGGTCGTATGTTGAAAGGAAATCCAAAACTAAGATTAGTTGTCACTGGTTTTACAGATCAGACTGGTCCGGAGGAAACAAATAATAGGTTGTCCTACTTACGCGCACAGACCGTTATTGACCACTTTGTAGAGACACACGGCATAGGGCGCGGTCGCTTGGTATTGCAATGGAAAGGACCGGAAGAAGCATTGGTACCAAAGACTGCCAGTTACATGAATCGGCGGGTAGAATTCCGCGTGGGTACAGGCGAAGATGTAGAAATGGATCCACCAAGTGGAGTAGAGGCAAAGAAAAAAGACGGATATTGATTTGCCAATGTGCTAATTTGCTGATATATTGAGAATGAGGTGACATCTCTGAAAGGTGTCGCCTCATTTACTCGCTTTTTCAAACTGAATTTTATCTCCTTCTTTAAGATTGCGCTCCTGCGCAAATCCTGCATTTACTTCTACCACGTATAGCGCAGGGTTCACGGAAGTGACTTGATCCAGCGATTGCGGCTTGGTATTGGGTCTTATTTTTACAATTTGAAATTGGTCATTTACAAAAATAATATCCAAAGGAAGATACGTATTCAACATCCAAAACGACTGTGGTTTTTGCGATTCCATAATGAACAACATTCCCTGATCTTCCTTCATGCTCCTGCGCCACATTAGTCCCTGTTGGCGCGTGATTTCGTCATCTGCAATTTCAATATCAATTTTTTCTATTGATCGTCCAGTTGTACTTATAAACTGTAAAGTTCCTTCTTTTTGAAATTGTGGACCCGTCCGCGTTTTTGTTCCAAAAGGAATAACGGATAATAGAATTCCTATTACAAATAATACAAGAATAATTGGCACCAGCCACTTTGCCCAGCGGCGCGTGTGCAGTTGCGTGGTAGCAGATTTGGAAGAGGCAATCTTCTTCTTAGCTGTGACTTTTTTAGCCGCCATCCGTTCGTTTTTTTCTATCAAAAATAAAAAGAAAATGGCTCTTCCGGTAACCGAAAGAGCCATTATTATAATTCATTATACTAAAATAAAGTCAAAACTACGCATTACAGCATTTTAAAGACTTGTTTATCAACGGGTTAGATATTGCTAACTGCATACTGGTATTAATAACCAGGATTTTGTGGCAAAGAAGCACCCAAGTCAATATCGCGCTGTGGAATCGGTAATACAACTTTAGGACTGCCGGCGTTCGATGCACCAGCGCCAGCACCTATAGTACGCAAGGGCAAACCGTTGCGTAGAAGATCCATACGGCGGTGTCCTTCAAATGCCAACTCCTTGCGTCTTTCCAGCAAAATACGATTTAGCAGCGCATTTGCATCCGCAAAATCAGCCGCAGCAACGGCGGGCAAACCTGCTCTCAGAATCAATGGATTGAGCAACAGAATGGCATCGGCATTTACACTATTGGTGCTTTTCACCAAAGCTTCCGCTTTGTTGAGATATACTTCGGTCACGCGCATAATTGGCGAGTTATCGGTACTCGTTACCCCGTCTTTGTACTTATTGGTAAACGTAGCATCATTACCAGCAGCATCTTTACCCTTGAAATTCAAAGTAGTAAAACGCTTGTCATTTACTTGGTCATAAGCAGCCAACAGATCAGCTGAATAAGTCACATCACCACGACCACCGCGAGCCGCCGGCAAGTGATAGTTTGACCAGCCACCTGCACCCGTACGAGAGTTGTCGGTAGTCGTCATTTGAATAGAAAAAACGTCTTCCGAAGTATTGGCATCATAAAAAGTATAGTCAGCCGCCAGTGCATACGATGCTTTATTAGCCAAAATCACATCGGCATTTTGAACGGCTTTTGCCCAATCACCTTTGTACAAATACAAGCGACTCAGCAAGCCATTTACAGCACCTTTGGTAGCCCTACCCCGCGTTTGGTCGGCAGTGGCGTATTTCTCTGGCACGTCTGGCAATGCTTCTGTAAAGTCTTTTTCGATTTGTGCATATACTTCAGCTACGGTATTGCGAGATGGCAAAACCTGCTTGCCTTCAAAAATATCCGGCGTAAGTACAATCGGAACGCCCGGTGTGGTACCATTTGAAACCGTGAAGGGTTGACCGAACAAGTTTACAAGATTGAAGTACAACAATCCTCGCATGAACTTCGCTTCTGCGATAAATTGCTTGCGCTCTGCATCCGTAAAACCAGGGTCTTCCACATTTGATACATTCGCTATCACAGCATTAGCACCCAAAATAGCCGCGTAGTGGTCTCGCCAAATACTCCGTACACTCCCATTACTCGCAATCGTTACATAGTTATTAATCTCCTGTAAGGTTGGGAAAGAACCCACGAATCTTACATTATCGGACTGATAATCAGCAATAACGGCGGTAATAGAGCCAAGCACATCAAAATCTTGGGCAGCGCTATACACCCCAATTAAAGAAGCAAACGTCGTTTTTTCATTTTCAAAAGACGCCGAAACGGACAGCGATTGCTCGGGCTCTAACTCCAACAAATCTTCACAAGCTGTGAATACTACAAGTAGCGGAAGCAGAAAAATATATTTGAATTTTTTCATTTTTTCAATATTTTTGGTTGAACAAAAAAAATTAGAAAGTCGCATTGATACCTACTGTAACTGTTCTGGCTTGTGGCGCAGTGAAGAACGACTGCCCTTGGAAAGTATTGCTGGAGTCAAAGCCAACTTCTGGGTCTTGTCCTCTACCTTCCCAACCTTCTGCACGTAGTGTCCAAAGGTTTTGTCCCATCACATACACACGCGCGCTCTGGAAGATTTTTGTACTCAATTGATTTCCCTTGAGCGTGTAGCCTAAAGTAACATTGCGCAAACGCAAGAAAGAACCGTCGAGTAATTGTAAGGTAGAGTTTTGACCAAAAACATTTTTTGTCGCACTCGTTACCGCTGGCGCGAACGCTCCTTCTTTATTGCTTTCTGTCCAGTAATTGAGTAGTGCTCTTGATTTGTTGAAACCACCAATTGGGTTTTCGGTGAAGTTTAACTCGCCCAAGAATACGTCATTACCATAGGTAAAATTGAAGAAAACGCCCAAATCAAGCCCTTTGTAAGTAAAATTGTTACTAAAACCACCGGTAAAATCAGGAATGGCATTGCCTACAATAACCCGAGCGGCATTGCTTGGTGATTTGATAATATTGCCAGCAGCGTCCAACCATTCGGCATCGCCATTGGTGGCATTAATGCCGACATAACGAGGCAAATAAATGGTATTCACCGAGTATCCCTCCACTGAACGTTGGTTAGTACCGCCTACAAAGCGATTGCCTTGTGCATCGAGCGAGCCACTAGGCAAAGAAGTTACTTCATTGGTCAGGAAGCCCACGTTTAAGTTGGTAGTCCATTCAAAGCCGCTGCGCGTGCGCACGTTGGTCGTTTGAATATTCAAATCCACGCCTCGGTTTTGCATTTCGCCTGCATTTTGACGCAGAGTAGCGAAGCCGTTCGGGTCTGCCAATTGGAAATCCAACAACAAGTCGGTTGTGTTCTTAATAAAATAATTCACGTCTATGGCTACGCGACTATTGAATATTGCTAACGAAATTCCGATGTCTAATTGTGCGGTCTGTTCCCATTTCAAATTAGGGTTAGCGGGTTGAGTAGGACCTACCCCTGGCAAGCCAGCATAGTCAAAATTGATACCACTACCAAACAAGCCTAAGGAATTGAAGTTACCAATACGATCGTTACCCGTCGTACCGTAGCTAGCGGTCAGTTTTAGAAGATTAATAAAAGACACATTTTTCAAGAAAGCTTCTTCCGATAGCAACCAGCCACCCGATACACCCCCGAAGATACTCCAACGATTGTCGGCACCAAAGCGCGAAGAACCATCCCGACGTACCGTAGCTTCCAAGATATAGCGGTCATTTAAGCGATAATTCACGCGTGCAAATTGAGAAATAAGTGCCCACTCGGTGCGATTGGCATTAGTCGTAGTTGGCGTAGCAGCGGATGCCGTATTGCGCAAGGCATCGGCAGCAAAATTACTACCCGAAACAATCGTCTGGTCAAAACGCGCGGTTTCGTAGCTAAAACCAGCTAGTACGCCGATAGCGTGCACACCAAACTGTTTCTCATAATTCAAGGTATTGGTAGTTAGCCACTTGTTATCGTTACGAATATCGTTCGTGCCCGTACCACCTGGAGAAATAATGTCTGGTACGCGTTCGGTTTGGGTGGTAGAAATATTATCAATACCAAAGTCGGTTCTGAACACCAGTCCTTCGAGGATATCGAAAGTTAGATACGCATTGGAAGTATTCCGGGTTGTGATTAAATCATTGATACCTAATTCTTCTCGCGCCAGTACGTTTTGGATAAAACCAGTGTTGACATAGTTTCCGTTGGCATCGCGTGGTACGACGGTAGGCAATTGCAAATAAGCCGATGTAAGCGGAGCCGCAGTGCTGTTTTCCTGACCAATTCGGTTGTTCACTGACCGAGAGATACCCACATTCGCACCAAACCGCAATCTTTTAGAGAATCGGTGCTGAAAATTCAAACGACCGTTCAGACGATCCAAATCATTGCCAATCGCATAGTTAGACTGGTTGAGGAAAGAACCGCCGAGGTAATACTGCGTGGACTCATTACCACCGGTAAAATTCAAAGAGTAGGAATTGATTCTACCCGTTTGCAGCACTGCGTTGGGCCAATCGAAACCTGTTTCTGGGAAAGTACGGTTGTTATAAGCTTTTTCGAATGTACGGAACTCGCTGGCGTTCATCATATCCAACAGGAAAGTCGGCTCTGACCAACCGGTATAAAAATCGGCATTGACCTTATTCACGCCCGCTTTACCTTTTTTGGTCGTAATCAAGATAACGCCATTAGAGCCTCGCGAGCCGTAAATCGCTGCTGCTCCTGCGTCTTTGAGTACCGTGAGGGATTCAATATCATTCGGGTTAATATCCGCCAGCGGGTTGAGTGTTGCGCCACCCTGTCCACCAGAAAGGGCTGCACTACTACCGTCGTTGAGCGGTACGCCATCCACTACGTAGAGCGGGTCTCCACCAGCATTGATGGACGCAGCACCACGGATACGTACCGTGGCATTCGACCCTAGTACACCAGAGTTGCCGACCATTTGTACTCCTGCAGCTTGCCCCTGGAGCAGTTCTTGTGGACCAATCGCCGGGCGATTTTGCAATTTTTCTGTCCCCACTTGGGCAGTACTTTGTACTTTAAAGCGAGTACTTTGAGTACCGTAAGCTATCACGACTACCTCGTCCAATATGCCACTGGAAGTTTCCAGCATAATATTAATGGTATTAGAAGCGCCTATTTCCACCTCCTGTGTGACATAACCCGTGTAGCTGAATGTCAAGATATTAGCACCTTCCGGTAATTCTAAAGAGAAATTGCCGTCATTATCTGCGGTCGCACCGGTAGCTGTGCCTTTCACCAGTACGGTCGCACCAATAAGTCCTTCTTCCTTATCGCCGCTGACTTTTCCGGTTATAGTGCGCTGTGCAAACAGTGTCATAACACTAAATAGTAACAACGTCAAAACGAGTGAGCGTTTTTTCATATTAACAAAGTTTTAGTGAGTGAAAAGAGTTGAATAAATATCTTTGGTTTGGAATCTTGGGTTACTGGAGCTAAAAATGGGTATGACTTACAAAGAAATTACGACGTTTCACAAATGTAGTATAATAACTGATTCATAATCCCTCAAAACAGCTTGTAATTTTTGGGTAAATGACGAACAGCTAGGTTTTAATTTGGTTCATACTTTTTCTTTTAAACGATGAAAACAAGTATTTGGCTGCTTACTTGTTTGAATAAAAAAAGTGATTGCTACCTTCGGCAATACGATAGCTTCCTACCTTTTATGAAAATCCAAATCTATATTTTTAGCAAAACTTCTTACCATACCTAACTGTTTATTTGCGGAAAGCAGAAGTGTAGTGCTATTTGAGCTTTACAAAATTAGTAGTTGTAAATGGAACGTACTTCAAAGACAGAGCTAGAAAATGATGCAGAATGCGAACAAAAGTTTCCGCAAACAAGCGGAGGCGTTGATTCCTACTACTTGGGGAAATTTCCGAATGCTGGCTTTTTCCGAAAATGCCAATGACTGGATGCCGCATGTTGCGCTGGTGCACGAGCAAGTTGATTTTCAGCAGCCCATTCTTACTCGGCTTCACTCGGAGTGCATTACTGGCGATCTATTTCATTCCAAACGTTGTGATTGTGGCGACCAATTACTCAAGTCGCTGGATTTAATCAGTGAACACAATGGCATTTTATTATACTTACGCCAAGAGGGGAGAGGTATCGGCTTGATTAACAAGCTGAAAGCGTATAACTTACAAGATTTAGGTCTGAATACGGTGGATGCCAATGTACACCTGGGTTTGAAAATTGACGCGAGAGAGTATGGGCTTGCGGTGGAAATGTTGCAACAAATTGGCGTTCGGCAAGTACATTTATTGACAAATAATCCAGATAAAATAGAAGCATTAGAAAATTCGCCGATTGAGGTTGTGAGTCGGATACCGCTTGTTATGACCCCCAAAGAAGAGAATTTTAATTATTTGAAAACCAAGCGAGAGGCGATGGGGCATTTGTTTGATTTGTAGCACAGCCTTTAGGCTGGACTCGTAACACAGGCTTTAGCCTGAACAAAAAGGCATATTTCAATAGTGATTATTTGGAAAAATTTTGTATGTGCGCGATTTTGAAAAATAGGCTGTCCCAATAAACTTTGAAAAATTAACGGCGGATAATACGGAATTTATTTGCATAATCACTAATATGAATAATAAGTAATATAGAAGCATATAAATAGATTTAACTAAAAGGTACGTAAAATAAGTCTGTTTGAGTCCTTACGTGCTTCTCTCATTTTACATTTTACGCATTCAGGCTAAAGCCTGTGTTACGAGTCCAGCCTCGAAGGCTGGGCTACATTTTCACCCATCTTACCGTTTGCTCCCCTTTTTTCGACAACATCCGCATATAATATAATCCATTTTCTAATTCCTTCACAATCAATAACTTACTGGGATTTTGCCACTTTTTTACCAACTTCCCCTGCACATCATATATTTGAATTTGCTGCACTGCACTCGAACTTTCCCAGCTAATAACATTATTGCCCGGATTTGGAAAAATAGTTGCAATAGCCGAAACAGGTTCTTCAACAGCAGTCGTAGTTGTCATCACCCGCATCAAATATTCCCAAAGCTGGGTATCAAAACTGGACAATGCTTCTTTGCCTTCGCCCGCCGAATCGCCCATACGAATCACCACGATATTCAGACTTGGTACAACGTAGATTTTTTGGTCATTTTTACCCAACGCCGCAAACATATCATCTGGTGCGGAAGGAGTCAAATCCGTCGGAAACCGAAATTGCAAACCTGGCAGCAGATACGAACCCTTGCCATTCAGCCACCACAAATAACCATACGATGGATTCAAATTCTGCGATGTATTTACCATTTGCCTAAAATAAGCGGTGTCGCGCAGCACTGCATCATTTGCCCAACTACCTTCGTTCAATACCAATAATCCAAATCGAGCCATATCGCGCGGCTTGCTGTAAAAAATATAATTCAACCAAAAACCGGTACTCATCCCGATCTTTTGCTTCAAATATTGATTGGTAAATTGTTGCCAAGATTGCCCACTTGCCGTTGCAACTACATCTTGCAGCAGGCGGTAAGGCGCGTTGTGATATGCCCACCGCGTGCCTGCGTCCGCTTTGTACACGAGGCATTCCGGTTCCAGGCAATTGTCGGGTTCGCGCACCTCAGGCGTTGGCGGCAAGCCATCATCCAAGCCGCTCATCATCGTCAATTGGTTGCGAATCGTAATTTTATCTTCTTTGTCCATTGGCGCTACCGTCCAGCCTTTGCCGAGATATTTGGAGGTTTGATCTGTGATTTTCAACAAATTTTCTTGTTGGGCAACACCCACTAAAAAACTCGTCGCAGATTTGCCTGCCGATGCCCAATACCAAAGACTATCTTGTTGGAACGTATCAAAATATTTTTCAATAACAATTTTACCATCTTTCAAAACAATGAAGGCTTTGCTATTTTTCTCATCTAAAAATTGTAATAAGGGTTCAATTTCCGAGACATTCCAACCCAAACTGGCAGGTGAAACGTTTTCCCAAGTAGTACCAGTTTTTGGTGGAAAATAGAGGGATTGTGCAGTTGAAATCCAAGTAAAAAGGCAGTACAAAATTAGAAGTGTAGATTGTTTCATAAGGAATGATTTTTGAACAATAATATTCGTTGGACTTTTTGAATAGCAGAAAGTTTAATTTATTAGCGTATGTTTTTAGAAAATAGGATTTACAATTACGATGCAACGCCTTAGTTAAATTTACAAAAAATGAGAGCCATAATAATCAATCAACTCGGTGGTGCTGAAAATCTGACCATTGGCGAATATCCTACGCCGCAACCCGTTGCGGATGAAATTCTTATAAAAATACACGCCACAGCCCTCAATCGTGCGGACTTGCTCCAACGGGAAGGCAAATATCCGCCTCCGCCTGGTGTGAGCGAAATTCTTGGGCTGGAAATAGCTGGTGAAATTGCAGCGATAGGCGCGGAAGTCACAAAGTGGCAAATTGGCGACCGCGTTTGTGGATTGCTTGCTGGAGGTGGTTATGCAGAATATGCCGTTTTACACGAAGAAATGGCGCTCCCAATTCCTGATAATTTGACTTTTGAAGAGGCGGCGGCGATTCCAGAAGCCTTTCTTACCGTTTTTCAAACGTTGGTTTGGCTGGCAAAATTACAAAAAGGCGAATCTCTACTCATTCACGCGGGCGCGAGTGGCGTGGGTACTGCTGCGATTCAATTGGCAAAGTTATTTGACGCACGTATTTTTGTGACGGCTTCTAAAAGCAAACATGAATTTTGTCTGCAATTGGGTGCGCATCATGCCATAGATTATAAAGAAGTTGATTTTGAGACAGAAATTGCACAATTGACAGATGGACAAGGTGTCAACGTCATTTTGGACTTTATTGGTGCGCCTTATTTTCAGAAAAACCTAAATATTCTACAAACGGACGGGAGATTAATTGTGTTGGCAAATATGGGTGGCGTGAATGTAAATGAGTTAGAAATCGGCGGTATTCTACGCAAACGCTTGCAAATCATCGGTTCCACGCTTCGCGCCCGTCCATTGGATTATAAAATTGCGTTGACAAAAGATTTTCGCTTATTCGCGTGGGACGCATTTGCAACTGGTGATTTAAAACCAATCGTTGATTCGGTCTATGATTGGAATGAAGTAGCCGAAGCCCACCGATATATGGAAAGTAATGAGAATAAGGGGAAGATTGTGTTGAAAATCGGAGGATAGGAAGATAGGAAGATAAGAAAGGGAAAAATAAGAAGATAGGAAGATAATGAAGCGTTTTCGCTCCTATCCTCCTATCTTCCAGTTCTCCTATGCTCTACTTGCGCACCGCTATCGGCTTAGCATCTTGCACAGACGATGCGGATACCGCTTTACAGTTCCAAATGGGATTGTAGCTGGTATCTTCGCCGCCGTACTCGCAAAGCTGCACGGTGGAAGTCTGCGTTCTATTGGGTGCTACTACGAATTTCTTGCGGTACATTTCTTTTTGGGTGCTGTATTCTGCCTGATAGACGCGTTCCAAGTTGCTACCATTCCAGTAAAAAAAAGATTTATCAATACCTGTCATACAGCCAATCGTCATGGCGCTGGCTTCTACAATCATCAAGCCCGGTGTCGCCTGACTTTTCATCACGCGCAGCATCGCACTGGCATCACAATCTTCAAAAATGCACAAACCTGGCACGAGTACCTGACTCACTACACGCTTGTTTTGCAAAACGCAAATTTCTGCATTGATGTCCGTCATTTTTCTGCGGGGAAGGTTGGAAACGCCCAACATTAGAAACTCCGGGTTTCCGTCGCCTGTGATGTCGGCTTCGCGCCAACCTTTTGCGATGTGTGCGCCCCAGATGTAGCCAGTGAAAGCAGTTCCGTGCGCGTCTTTGCCTTTTACATGATACCAGATGTCGCCGTAGCCATTGATTTCAGAGGTTGGCAATGCTTTTTCTCCATAAGCAATGTTGGTGACGGCATATCCAATCGGTAGTTGCGTGACGATATTCGCTTTGCCGGAAGGCGTTTGGCGAACGTTTACTTTATCATTGAACGTGTAGAGCGTGGTGCGGTCGGCGTAGAGTTGGTCCACTTGGGAACGTTCGTGAAACCATTCAAAATAATCACTGTAATCTTGCGCCACAAAGTGGCTTTGAGCGGCATTCGGCAGGGTGTGGCATACCAGTAGTGTTGCCATTAAGAAATTAGTTCTCATGGGAATCGGTTTAAGGGATGAACGAATATGCCTCCTCTCCTGTTCAACAGTGGCGGGTTTCAAAATATTGCCCGCACACCTAAAAAAATTGTTCATGGGACGATGCAGTTTTCTATTTAATTTGGATACGTATAAAATAAAAGGAGTTTTCTTTGTTTTAAGTTCAATGTTTATGGCTCAATTTACAAATGCGCAAATTTCCGACAAATATCAATGGGAAAACCGCGTCCTGCTAATCTTCGCACCTGATGCGAACAACGAGGCTTTCCAACAACAACTTTCCATTCTGACGCAAAAACCGACAGAAGTCACAGACCGTGACCTTGTTTTTTATAAAATTTTTACGAACAGCGGCGTTCAACCCAATGGTAAAACGCTTTCGGAGGCTGAAACGCTGGCTTTTCGCAAAACTTATACTATTAAAAGATACGAGTTTGTTTGCATTTTGGTTGGAAAAGATGGGACGGAAAAATTGAGAAAGAAAGAACCGGTAAATTTGAAAGAATTATTTGATTTGATTGATAGCATGCCGATGCGGAGAAATGAAATGAACAAACGTAATTAGTGATTTGTGAAACGTAATTAGTGATTTGTGAAACGTGAGAGGTGATTTGTGAAACGTAATTAGTGATTTGTGAAACGTAATTAGTGATTTGTGAAACGTGAGAGGTGATTTGTGAAACGTAATTAGTGATTTGTGAAACGTAATTAGTGATTTGTGAAACGTAATTAGTGATTTGTGAAACGTAATTAGTGATTTGTGAAACGTAATTAGTGATTTGTGAAACGTGAGAGGTGATTTGTGAAACGTGAGAGGTGATTTGTGAAACGTAATTAGTGATTTGTGAAACGTGAGAGGTGATTTGTGAAACGTAATTAGTGATTTGCGAAACGTAATTAGTGATTTGTGAAACGTGAGAGGTGAAATGGAATTTGTGAGACGGGAAATAACAAATCCCATTTCACAAATCACGAATTACTTACTTCCAAATTTTTCAAATATCTCCATCGTCATTAACCCTTGATTAGCAGCGTCTTGTGCGGCTTCCCGATAGGTGCTGACGACCTTAATATGTGCAATACCAGAGGCTTGAATGAGCTGGTGGGTGCGGCGCAAGCGGCGTTGGTGTTTTACATCGTGAATATAAATTACTTTAATTTGATCGGGAAATGCTTTGGCAATGGTGAGATAAATGTCGGCATCTTCTTGTCCGCTGTCACCAATCAGGATGAAGGGCAAATTCGGATACATCCGCAAAATGCGTACCACGCTGGCTATTTTATGACCGCGATACTCCTTTTCCATCTGTTCAAATAAAAAGCGACTCGGCAGTGGTCCGATATCACGCAGCAACAAGGGACCTTTCGGTAAGTCATTGATTTTCACAAAGTCATCCAAGAAATCGTATAAATTCCAGGGGCTTTTGGAGACATAGAAAATGGGATTCGAACCTTCGCCGCTGCTACCACGTCGCAAGCCTTGAAAAAAAGCTTCTACCTCGTGGAACGTCTGTCGTTTGGCAGCATTTTTAAAAAAAGTGAGGTAAATCATTTTCAATTTCAACAGCGAAGTCACTTCCGTAATTAAAATTGTATCGTCAATATCGCTGATAACGCCAAATTCGGCTTGTTTAGGTACTAAAATCTCTGCACTTGCCGTCAAATTCAACTCTTGCTTACGCGTACGCAACACACGGATGCTCACTTTTTCCCATACTTCCTCATCATCGGGCAGTGGTATTTTTAATGCTTCATCCAAGTGGAAATAGCCCTCGCGGTCGGTGGTGACTTCAAAAATATTCTCTCCAATCGTAATTTCCAATTGTGCTCCTCGAATCTCTGCACTCCCAAATCGCTTGTAATTATTGACCAGATTTTGCCAGAGCGTGTCCTCCGGTGTGGTGTGTACGACCTTATTTTTCAGCACCCGTCCTTGCAAAAAGACGTGCTCGCGGCTCCCGTACCCGCGATATGCGGATACCGCAATAGGTGCTCGACCAAACAGGTTCAAGAAGAGCTTGAAATAGTATTTGAGATGGGCGAAAAAGAGCAATAACCCTCGAAGAATCCCCAACCAGACGCGCTTCCACAGCGGCATTCTTTTGCGTTTTGTGCGTGAAAATAGGAATCTTTTTGTATTTAGGATTTGGTTTTTTGAAAATAAGGGGTTAGCATCCTGTATGAACTATTCTTCCAACAAATTTTCTAAATCATCTAAATCTTTTGGTCGTCCGGCAGCTTTTTTAGCAGCAATCAAATCAGCAAGTCGTAAGGCTCGAACCGCTAACATTTCATCAATCTCAAACCATTCTGCTAACGGATAAGCATCTTGAAAAGTTAATCCTTTCACTTTTGTCAAAATTTCGATGCAGACAGGTGGTCTGCCAAAAGTGAAAACGTCATAATCCGCTGTTTTTAGAAATTTTTCGGCAGTCATATCGAAAATTGGCAAACCAAACTTTGCAAAAGCTTGCACTAAACGCCTGTAATTCGTCAAAGTAGCATTTACCCATATATCCATATCGCCGGTCGTGCGTGTGTAGCCGTGTAAAATTACAGAATAACCACCCACCAGCATATATTCTACGCTGCAATCATTGAGTGCCCGGATAAAATCTTGAAAATCTTCATTAAAAATATCCTGTCTCATACGGGTTGTTTTCGCATGGAAAAGCAACTTCGGTCTAAGCGCTGCGGTTGTTCCCGGGGAAGGTTATATGCTGAACATATTAAATACCAAGCTGCTGACAGCCGTTCGTACGGTGTGCGGGCAAGCCAATAAACCCGTTGGTGGGCAGCTGCTTCAAAACTTTGAATGGCAAAAGCCGTACGGTCTAACTGATATTTATTCATAGTGGTAAGATAAGAATTTTGAAATGAACGAGCAAATGGAGGCGCATCATTGCTTGCTAAAGTCTGCTTTTTCTACACCACACTTGGTTCCGCCGGTATCCTCCGAAAGGTAAACGCATATTCACTCTCCCCATTTTTCTGAAAATAATCCAATCGCTCTTTCGCTTCTTCTACCGTTGGAATGTGTCTGGCGGGAATCCACCAAAGTATCATGTAGGGCGAGGTGTGCGGCTGAAACCAATCTGCTCGTTTCAAATAAATGGTAACGTGGTCTGATTTATAAACAAAATTTTTCAAGGCTTCCACGCTTTCCCAAACGGACATATTGACAATATCCAGCGGGTCAGGATAATAATGCATACTGGTTGCGTTGCCGCTGTCGTCTTTCAAACGCCATATAAAACCTTCGCTCGCTTCTGCCAGCGCGTTGATGCGGTCGAGATTTTGAGCGAACTCCGCGATTTGCGGGTGGTCTATCGGGTGCAATAATTTGCCAATGTTGAGTTGTGCTAAGTGCGGCATAAGTAGAGGTGTTTGGTGCGGTGCAAAATTAGGGAAAATTTATTTTTATTAAATCAAGTTACTTGCCTCATTACAGTAATTGGAACGCAGATGACGCGGATTTAGCGGATTCACACGGATTTCATTTTTGCAGGCGAAAAGCCTATAAGTTAACATGGGCAAAAAAATCTGCGAAAATCCTTAGTATCCGCGTCATCCGCGTTCCAATTGTAGTAATACGGGCGTGTAATAAGCTGCAAATTAAAATAATTTACAGCCAAAAACTATCGTACCACTTCTTTCGCCGCCACACCATTAGCCGACTTGTGATATTTCAACGCATAAACTGAGCGGTATTGAGACGCATCCTCAAAATACGTGTACAAGGCTCTTCGAGTTGCTGCATCCATAAACGTTTCTAAAGGCTGTTCCACCATGCAAAAATGAGTGAGTGCTTTTTGCAATCTTTGGTCCCATTCTGGATACAAGTGATCAAAATCATTGGGGCGGAGCATCTTGCGGCAAGCGCCTTTATTGCAAATTAATTCCATAGATTCCGTCAAATTGAAAATCCCGTACTCATCCGTAATTTCCTCACCCGCTTGAATGTCTCGAATCGCAATTTCAAAGCCATAACCCGTACTCATACTGTTACAATTACAACAATGGTTGATATATTTGGCAAAATCCCAACTCACAATGCGATAGCCGCGCTCGTCCATGTAAGAATATTTTTCGATAACTTCCTGCATAGCAGGCGGATGCAAGCCATAATCCAGTGGTGAAACTTCCAGTTCGAGGCTATCTTTAATATAATTAATCGTTCCTTTGGGAATCAATTTGGTCGCAAATACGCCATAGCCCACTTCGGGACTGGTGAAGCGCAATTCTGTATTTGGATGTAGCATTATAAATCCAACAAAATTTTAGATTTGAAAATAAAGTTGACATGATACATGATTTATACAACGTAGTAGCTTGGTTGTCTTCGCATTAGAAATTAGGTGAGAAAAGACGGCGCGTCACAACCCCGTGATGGAATGGCTTTTTAAGAACCGTTCATACTTCAGTCTTTTGTTTGAAAATAGTCGCTTTTTATCGTTTTGTAAAAGGCTCAAGATTACTAAATGTTTGCTAAAATGAGAAAGGATTTTAGCATAAGATTTGCTAAATTTCAAAAATTTAGCAAATCTATGTCAAAGTGAAAATGATAGCTTAAAAAGATAAGTCACAAAAAAATGGCGGATTATCATAAAGGATAACCCGCCACCTGAAAATTGGATATATACAAGGAAAAATTATCGTAACTGAAAGCGCTGCACGTATTGGCTGTTAGTTTGGCGATTGGATACTAATTCCAAATCTAACTGACAGTTTTCAAACTGTAATGCGTACGTCTGCTGCACATGGCTCGGATTCAGTGGCGCATTTTTCACCAGCTTGGAGCCTATAAAGCGACCCACTTCTTTGAAAGTGAGCATCAATTCTTTTACTAAACTCAGCGCGTTATCATTCTGCGCGTTCATTAATTCTACGGTTAAGGCTAATTTGATTTGTCGGATGTTCATGATTGGATTTTTTACTTAGTGTTTGAAATTGTTTTCTGGTTTTTTGTACTGCTCTAATAACTACTTTCGATATTCAGATGTTGCTTCCTCTATATTTAAAGTAATGTTAATGTTTTTGTTCAGTCGAAACGCCTAATTTCATTGCGAAACTTCACGCTTTTGTAGTATATGACCAATAAAACCGACCAACGTTTAATGGCATTCGATTAAAAGAACATTTTCTTTTGCTTTTGTAATGCGCGTTCTCCTAAAAGATACGAGAAACAAAGCCCAGCCGGATTTTTATTTTCAAAATTTAACATTCTCTTAATATTATAAGCTGTATTCTACTTTTGAATGCCAACATTCTATACAAATAGACGGTAGAGCAGCACCTAATGGTTGGGTATTTCATTAAAATAAAAGTGCTTTTTATAAACTGACCTAATGACTGACAAATTATCTTTAGTATTGATTTTGTTAAATACAAGCATAGCCGTTTTTGGGCAAAATTGTTTGCATACAGAACTGTCCAACAAACTGAATCTTTAAACATATTTTAAAATAATAAAAGATGTAGATGAATATCATGATTCTTGTATAGTAAAAATCACAATCATTGATAAAGTTACAAAACGTCCTATTCAAACTATTAAAATTAGTTCTACCTATTTTTTCGATACTGTTTTTAAAGATTGTACATCAGTAAAGTCATATCTCACTGGCAAAAATATTAAAATAAAAGTTGTTGATAATGATTACGGAGACTTGATTATCGTCGATTTTAACTTTGATGGCAAAGATGATATTGCTATCATTAATGATTCGGGTGGAAATGGAGGACCTTTGTACAATTTTTACATTCAAAATCAAAAAGGCTTATTTTCTCTAAATAAGTTTTTAACCGAGCAAATGAGTTTTTTTCCAGCTTACATCAATAAAAAAGAAAAAACATTGACAACCTTCGTACACGCAGGTGTGAATAGAATTGCTAAAACCATTTATAAATTTAATGTTGCAGACCAGACTTGGAAACAAATTAAATTGATTTATCTTAGACCAAAATAGTAAATGTAATTGGAATAGGATTAAATATTCCTATACTAAAAAGCCCTCCGAAGTCCCAGCACTCCGAAAGGCTTTTTCCATTACTTTACTCAAAATCCTCCTATCCTCCTATCTTCCTGTCCTCTTACTCCACCACCAACTTCACTTCCTGTTTCTCCCCACCTTTCTCTACCACCACTTTATAATTTCCCCGATGCAAATAAAATTTACCATTATCCGCTTTTTTGAGTTTTATAGGTTTGTCTTCTACTTTACGCTTTTCATTTAGCACTTTATGATATTCTTCCAATTTTTTTTCATCGAATGTAAGGTCGTAATTAATATAATTCAAACCCTTCTTTGCATCCGTTTCAAAACTATGCAGTGCCACACCGCTTTCGGTTTGAATGGTAATTTTTGCTTTGCCAGCGCTGTTGGTGTAAATGGGCAATGACGCTTTTGGCGCTGGCGTGTCGTACCAGCCTTGCGTACCCCAGCGCGGGCTATAGCGCAGTTTATCGGGTTCGTAGGCAAGGAGCGGTTTGGTGGTTTGTTCATTACTCAGTTGCTGCAATTCTTTGATGCGACCGATGTAGAGCGAGCGACCGTGTGTACCCACGAGCATTTCTTTATCGCGGTTTTGAATGGCAATATCATGGACGGCGACCGCAGGTAGTTTGTTATTTAGTTGCATGAAAGTCGCGCCTTTGTCCAATGAAACATACAAGCCATTATCGGTGCCGACGTATAATAAATCCGCATTCGTTGGGTCTTCTTTTATCACATTCACGGGTTCTAATGGCAAATCTTTACTAATAGACTTCCACGTTTTTCCATAATCGGTGGACATAAAAAGGTATGGATTAAAATCATCGGAACGGTAGCCATTGAGGGAGACGTACACCGTGCCTTTGTCATGCGCAGAGGAAGTGACGCGACTGACCCACAGGTCTTTAGGTAGTCCAGCAGTGATGTTGGTCCAAGTGTAGCCGCCGTCGCGCGTGACGTGTACGAGTCCATCATCGGAGCCGGTATAAATCAAACCAAATTGCAACGGCGATTCGTGAATCGTGGCGAGCGTGCCAAAAGCCACGTCGCCCTTGCGTCCGCCTTGCGTGAGGTCGCCGGAAATCGCTTCAAAACTATCGCCTTTATTGAACGAACGGAACAATTTATCCGCACCAAAATAGACAATGTCCATGTTGTGCGTGGAGAGTTGAATCGGGCTTTGCCAATTCCAGCGGTACGGGCGCTCGCCGAGTTCATGTGTAGGCGTGATGCGCTTGCGGTCGCTGGTTTTAGTGTTGATTCTAAAATAATTGCCAAATTGAAAACCCGTATAAACCGTCGCGTTGTCGCGGGTATCCACCGCCACTTGCATGCCATCGCCGCCCATAATCATTTTAAATGGATACTGACCAGAGTCGTGCCAGCCCACATTTTCTTCGTTATTGCTTGGTCCCATCCACACGCCATTATCCTGCAAACCACCATAGACATTATAAGGTTTTGCATTGTCAACTGCGACTCCATAAAATTGTCCAACTGGAGGCGTGTTGCATTTAATCCAGTGTTCGCCGTCGTCGTAAGAGATATTTACACCGCCGTCGTTACCGAGAATCAAATGTCCTTCGCGTTTCGGATTGACCCAAAGGGCATGGTGGTCGCCGTGGACGTTGTCGCCATTGATGGATTTCCACGTCTTGCCGCCATCGTCAGAACGGATAATCGGCACACCATACGTATAAACTTTATTGGGATTGCTGGGCGAGACGTGTACCATTCCAAAATAATAACCATACGTATTATAGACTTGGTCGAGGTATTTCTCGTGCGTTTTTTTCCACGTTTTGCCTTCGTCCGTAGATTTATAAATTTCCAAACCGGTCACATCCGTATCAAACAATAAAGAATTGGCATCTTCTGTATATTCTACTAAATCACTCACTTTAATTTTATCACTTTTTACCAATTCCATTACTTTATCCACCGTATATTTTTCTTGAAAACCGGAACGTTGTAAATAATCTTTAATCTGGTATTTTGGCAATTTTAAAAAATCCTCTTTGCTCGTTTTGCGCAGTTGGTCTTTTGTCACGATGTCCTCTTCGGGCTTCTCTTTTGGGCGGCGCGCGTTGTTGTCAACAGCTGCATATAAAGTTACATTTCCCTGATTTTTAGCAATCGTCAAGCCCACTCGACCCGCGTCTTTACTCGCCGGAAAGCCGTCGGATATCACTCTCCAAGTCTCGCCACCATCCACACTTTTGTAAATGCCGGAACCTTCGCCCGCTTCCGTGAAGTCCCATGCGCGACGTTGGCGATGCCACATTCCTGCGTACAAGACTTTTGCATTCGTCGGGTCTATAATTAAATCCGAAGCACCTGTGTTTTCATTTACAGTTAAAGTTTGCTTCCAAGTGTTACCACCGTCAGTCGTTTTGAAAATGCCGCGCTCTTTATTGGGAGAATATAAATGTCCTAAAACCGCGACCCACGCGATATTTGGGTCACTCGGATGCAACACAATGCGCCCAATGTGATGACTTTCGCCCAGACCGAAATGCTTCCACGTTTTGCCGCCGTCGGTACTTTTGAAAACACCTGTACCAGCATACGACGAGCGACTGGAATTGACTTCGCCCGTGCCGACCCAAATCGTATTTCTTGCCCAATCCACCGCGATGTCGCCGATGGTCATCACCATTTCTTTATCGAATAAAGGTTGGAAGGACGTGCCATTGTCCACCGTTTTCCAAAGTCCACCGGACGCGTAAGACACATAAAAATGCGTGGGGTCCGTAGGCGACACATCCAAATCAGACACGCGACCGCTCATCACGCTGGGTCCCACATTGCGGAACTCAATAGCATTGGCTATCGAAGCGGCTTCGAGGCTTTCGCGCTGGTCAAAGCTTTTGATGCGCACGTCTGCTGGAGTGGAGGCAGGTTGCTGCGCGACGAGGAGTTGAGCTGTGAATAAAAATAAAAAGAGTATTGCTTTTTGCATGAATTTTAGGTTTTCTATTTTGACCATTTGAAAGGCGGTATTTTTCCAAGTGGAAGCTCCCGTCTTGTGGGACAAGTTAGGAAGATGGGAGGATAAGCGGATAGGAAAATAGGGGATTTTTTTAATGTAATTACTTATTTTAAAAGTAAATTGCTGACAATCAAATATTTTAATACCGTCCATTCATTTTGCAATATCTCTTGAGGGTTCGATTTTTCTAAACACTTTCACATTTATTTAGTTTATTTTGCATATTATATAGCTATTTAGCTAAAATCACTATAGACTTTACAAGCTTATAACAAATTGTTTAAACCCAGTCCAAAAGCGCTCTGGCTCTTGTAAGAAACCATTATGCCCACTTTTTTCTAAAATAATTTTTTGTTTAATCGGGCTTTGTACTTTGCTGAATAAACTATCGGCTACGGCGGGAGGTGCTATAAAATCATATTTCCCCCATAATAATAATAATGGAATATTAATTTTATTTACTTCTTGTTCAAAATGTTTTTCGTAAGCTCCTTTCTCTACTTCGTTTCTGGAATTACTGAGCAGATTGAATATCAATGCGGTGAAAGGCGCATTATTCTGTTTTGATTGATTCCAAAAAATAGCGGGGGTGCTAAATTCAACATCTGGCACACTATCAATCAAATATTCGGCGTCGCCTAATAAGTCATTTAGCTTTTTAGCAACTTCATAATTATCAGTTGGGTCGTTATTTTTACAATAGTTTATAATATTCTGCCAAGTCGTGACATTCTTATTCAACGCAATCTGTTGATTCCCAATAGTAATTGCCATTTTTATAATTTCTCGGTCTTGTAAGTGAAAATCATGCGGTCCGTCTGCATTTATCCAGCCAGTCACCAATTGCTGATTGTTGCCTTGTGTCAAAAATGCAGTGCTAATGATGCCGCCCCAGCTTTCGCTAAATAATATTACTTTTTTGTTGCCATAGCGATGTTTTAATATTAAAATAGCTTTCTTTACACCTGCTGCAATATCATCAATACCGTAATTAACTTTATTCCCTTGCGATGCACCGGCGATGGGTTGGTCTAAATAAGCGACTGCGAAATCTGGTTCTATCTGCGTTTGCATTTGCGATAAATAGCTCAGATAGTAGGAAGAACCGCCCGGTCCGCCATGTACCGTAAGGATAATTTTATCGGAATTGGTATTGCCACGCACCTGTACACGAAGGCTTGAACCGGCGTGTTGGACATAAAAGGTTTCATCCGTATTTTCTGAAAATGTGATTGCATCTTTTTGACAGCTTACGCCAATTATTAATAGTATTAAAAATAGGGTATATTTCATGATTGTTTTCTTTTAAATGATTTGACAGTCGTGTTGCGAGGATATAAATCTAAAATACCACCTATTTCAATAGCTGGACGTGCATATAAAAAATTATTATAAGGAATTAATACAATGATAGAAGGTCGAAGGTATATTTTTAACGGAATTGGCTTTTCAAGCATAGAAAAATCTTTGCCAACAGCAAAAGCAAACTGTGTGTTGGCGTACCAATAACCAGCTAAATCCACTTTTGATACATTACCGGTATCATTTACTTTGTAAGTAGTGCGATCTAAAAAAGTTTTACTAATGCCTACCTGTGGTTCTATATCTGTAAACCAGCCGTGCTGATTGGTTCTTCGCCACAAATAACCCACGTTTAGCATCCAATGGTCGTGAAATGTTTCGTGGCGATAATAGCCCAAATGAATCGTTAGGAACTGTTCCTTTACTTTTTTTAGCGTATTATTTTTTGAAAAGTAATGACTTTGTACTAAAGGATATTCCAGCCCAATTTTGAAGCCGGGATGTTTTATCGTTCCTAAATAAGCCATTTTAAAGTGAATGGGAAGTTGCTTTATTGCTTCTTTTTCAAACTGCCAGCGTTGCGCATAAGTTATGGAAGTAGATAAAGTAAATAGAATAATTAGAAATATTAACTTCATATTTGTCGGGTTATTTTAATAAATGCGACAAATATCAGCGCAATAAAAATTGAAAGCAATTGACAAAAGTCAATTAATGATGTGCTTTTTGCGAATTCGGCTCATCGTTTCTACCGAAATCGCCAGATAAGAGGCAAGATATTTGAGCGGAATATCTTGAATGGCTTGCGGATGATTGGAGATTAATTTTTGATAACGTTGGGTAGCCGTGAGCGTTCGCTGCTCAAAAAGCCGTTCTTCGAGCGCAGTGGTGTAATCCGCCAAAGCAAGGAACATAAGTTCATCGAAAGCAAAATAATCTTGCCGAAGCTGGCGAATGTCTTCCAATTTAAAGATATTAACAGTCGTATCTGAAATAACCTGAATGTTTTCTGTACTTGGTTTTTCAAAAATAAGACTGGTCGGGGAGGTATCAAAATCACCCGTGAAAGAAAAGCCGCTCGTGATTTCTGTTTCGTGTACCTTCTAAAAGTTCTACAAATGCCACTTTCTATTTTGAAGAGATGATGACACACTTCCCCTTCCTTTAACAAAAACTCATTTTTCTTTACAGATTTAAGCATTTGCTTGGAAATGATAGCAGCAGTGATATCATACGGAAGCAGTTGAATAAGACTATTAATATCTGTATTTGAATATATCACGATGAATTTTCTTGGTATTTTAATAGGTTTGTGGACAATTGGCATTCAACGCATTGTAATATTTCCCGCAAAAAATACAAAAATATCTTTAATTATATTATTTGCGAATAATTACCTTTGCCTATAATAGAATGTATTTTTTTTAATCTGTTAGTCATCGATTTTACATAATTTTATTATCTTTATACTGCCTTGTATGAAAATCATCCAAGTTTTTCAGTATTCTTATTAAATTTACCCTTTCATCGTTATTCAAATCCACTAAGACATCTTGCACATTTACAAAGCCTGCATAAATTTTTTGTAGGGTTTCTTCGCCTGTGGCGGGCAATCCAACATCAGTGCCCTTATGACAGCCGTTCATTTGATTTAAGTAAATAAGTTGCTTATCTATTGTCTAACTCGTTCAAAATAAGTGCAAACAGCTTTAATCGTTAAAATTAGACAAAAAGGCTTTTTATAAAAAATGGTGTCCATGATATGATTAGTTTTGTGCTGTATTTTCAATTTATGACTAACAAATTTCCAAGTTTATGCAAAGAAAAGCTTTTTTACTAATGATGGGTTGTATAGTATTATTACAAGCTTGCTCGCCAAAGGTGTACTTTAGCCCCGATGCCAAAACCAGAGCAGCAAGTCACAAGACCATCGCCATTGCGCCTCCAAAGGTATCCATTACCGGCAGAAAAAAAGATGATGTAGCAGCATTAAGAGACCAAGAAATAAGAGAATCGGTCAATTTTCAAAAAGAAATGTACAGTTGGCTGCTGAAACGTAAGACACAAGGCAAGATGTTTATTGAAATTCAAGATGTGGAAACGACGAATGCGAAATTGCAAAAAGCAGGCATTCTGAATGATAAGTCGGTCACACCCGCAGAGATTGCCGCAGCGTTGGACGTGGATGCGATTATTACTTCTAATTATTCTTTGACTAAACCGATGTCAGAAGGAGCCGCCGTGGCGCTCGGATTGCTGGTGGGCGTATGGGGTTCTACTAACCAAACCACTGTGACATTGGACATTCATGATGCGGAAACGAAGAAAATGATCTGGAATTACAATCACAAAGCATCAGGAAGTACTTTTAGCACTCCCGGTCAATTGGTGGATGGGCTTATGCGGAACGCGAGTAAGAATATGCCTTATATTAATTAAAAATATTAAATTTGACTACTACTACATGTAGTTTAATAATTAGTTACAAATTAAATAAAACGGCAGCCTTGAATATTTTACCTCGGTTTCTGCGGTTGGTGCTTGCAACGTATGTATCTGTGTATGTGGCAATTGTGAACAAAGATACATTTTTTGGACATTAAATCATCTCACAGAACAAGTAACTCGCTCTAAGCGAGTTACTTGTTCTGTAGGCTTGATTCCTCCAACACTTCCTCAAAAACGGCTTCCCATTGCTTGGTTACATTCACCGCACTGTAATCCGTTTCTACTTTTTTTCTAAGATTGGCTCCTAATTGTTTAGCAATGATTGGATTATTTATCAAATATAAAATTTTATCTGCAACCATTTCAGGATTTTGATGGGGTACGAATATGCCAGATACGCCGTCGGTGATTTGCTGAGAAGTGCCATTGTCTTGTGTCGCTATCACGGGAAGCCGCGCCGCGCCTGCCTCAGCTATGACGTGCGGCATCCCTTCGTCTTGCGAGAGCCACACAAAAATATCCATACCACTCATTAGTCGAGGCACATCGGCGCGGTCGCCCAGCCAAATTATTTTATAATTTACATTTAAATATTTACTTAAAACTTGTAACTCTTCGGCATATTCTGGCATGAACGCATCGGGACCGCCGACGATTACAAATTGAGCTGTTGAATGACTTTTTTGCACAATAGCTGCCGCTCGGATAAAATCTTCTACCCGTTTTTTGCGGTCTAAACGTCCGACCCAACCGATAAGTGGCATGTCTTCTGCTATATTTAATTCAGCTCGAACATTATCTCGTTGTTCCGAATTAAATTCCGACAAATCCACCATCGAAGGGATTTCCAGCGCATGATGCGGTCGGTTTGGTAGCACACTTGCCGCCGCCGCTCGAATGGAATCGCACACACCGATGTAACGCGCCGTCAGGTGTTTCGGACCTCTCAACGCCTCTTCTACCAAGCCGCCGTGCTCAAGGAGTGGGGGAGTAGCCGTCAATTTTTCGAGTGCTGGATACACGTCTGGCACTGCTTGGCAAGCTATGATGAGGTCGTATAATGGAATTTTTTGAGCTAAATAAATAACCGTATTTTCAAAAGAAAGGGTGTAAGGAGTGGTGTCTATATGCACGCCTAACGCTTGCAATTGTGTGTGCGTTTGCTCGGGCATATTGGGTTTGCGAAAGCAGGCGACTACGTCTATTTTGTACTTTTCCGGGTCGAGGTTTTGTACCAGTAAGCGTACTTCCGTTTCTTCACCACCGACGACTAACCAACTAAATACGAATAATATTTTTTTTGGACTCATAAGCTCGTTCAAAAATAAAATTTTAAGGCGTTAATTGCCCCGCGCTTTAGCGCGGGGACATGAAAAACAAATATTTTAGGCTTTAGCCAAACATAGCGATTTGGCTAAAGCCCTTAAACTTTTACATCTTTTACCCCCGCGCTTTAGCGCGGGGCAACTTCTTATTCTTGAACAATTTACATTTCCGACACCTTAAAAACCGCTTGCAATACGTGCCGCCGCCGCTCAGATAATTCGGTAAATAAAGCAGGTGCTTCATCAAATGGAATGACATCTGTTATTAAATGTTCTTTAATCAACGCACCATATACCTTCAAAAATTCAACCGTTTCGTTCGCCAAACGACGGCGATTCCAAGTAGCTGCCAAACCACGCGGCACGCGCCCAATCTGCGCACACTGAATGCTCAAGCCATTGTGATGGAATTCTTCGCCTAATCGAACGGCATTCGCACCATCTTGATAAAAAGCCAAGTCAATCACCGCACCTTGCGGACGCAAGCAACGAAGCGCCATTTGCAATGCCGCATCCTGACCTCTACATTGAAAAACTACATCTGCGCCTCGGTCATTCGAGCTGTTAAACCAATTTTCTTTGCACCAACGCGCTGGATCCATCTCCTTTTCATTCAAAGCGATGATGCTAAATGCTCGCGCCACATCCAATCGCTCTGACGTACTGTCAATAATTGCGACTTCCGCTGCGCCTAAATGTTTCGCCCAAAGTGCTGTTAGTAAACCAATTACGCCTGCACCCGCCACCAACACACATCGTCCTCGCACGCCTTGCGCTAATTCTGTTACATTCGGTCCGTACAAATCCGCCGCCGCGTGCAAGAGTCCATTCGCACAAATTGGTCCCATTTGACCGACGTAAATTCCCAAAATTGGGTCGAAATCTTTGGGCAACCGTACAAAAAATTCATGCGCCGGATGAACCGTGTGTCCTGTTTTATGACCATACGTATGCGCTATGACATCGCCTGTTTGCACGGCAGGCGTACGACTTTCGCTCACGCGCCCGACTTCCATATAACCCAAAAACGGCATGGGATAATGCATACCTGCTTCGCCAGCAATAAAATTACCAAACTCCCCATCCCAACGGGAGTATAAATATGGATTTGTACCTTTGAAAAAAGTCAACTCTGTACCAGCGGATAAGCCTGTGTACAAGGTCTCAATTCTAAAATGACCATCGGGTAAGGGACCTTCCTCGTAGCCCCAGATGTACATTCTATCTTTTGCTTCTACGCCGAGAGAGCGGATATGTCTTGGATTACTCATGTCTTCGATTTGCTGATGTGAAAATGTGCCGATTTGCTAATGCGCTCATGGCTTAATGCAACACGGTTTGAAATTATTGTAATAATTAATTAAATATTATCGAACGCTCTAAAGTGTTAAATAAGAAAGTGAAAAATCCGCAAAAATCCGCCCAATCCGTGTCATCCGCGTTCCAATACTGCCATACGAGCGCGTAACAAGCGTGATTATCAAATCAGCACATCAACCGCTTTTCCTTGTTTTAATGACTCCGTAGCCGCACTCACCAGCGCATGCGTTCGCAATGCCTCGGCATACGGCACTCGAATGCAATTTTCTTTGCCTTGCACGGCATCTATAAAATCGCGATCTTCGCGCACCACAGGGTCTATTTGAGAATGGGTGACGGGTCGTCCTTGTCCAGTATCCACCATGATTTCTCGGTCGGTAATTTCCATCGCCATTCCATCCGAAAATAAATGCAAGCCCACGCGATGCGTCCAATTGAGCAGACACGTAGAGGCAATCGTGCCGACCGCACCCGATTCAAAAGCTAAATTCGCAACACTCACATCTTCAATATCTAAGTCGGGAAAACGGTCTCTTTGTAAATGCGAACCCAGCGCGTGAATGGACTTAACTTCGCCTACCAGCAACCGCGCCAAATCAAAAATATGGGTCGTTTGTTCCACCATTTGTCCGCCGGATTGTGCGCGGTGTCGCCACCACTCAGGCGGCGGTGTAGAATCCAACCAATAGCCCAAAGCCAATCGTGCCGGACGTTCCCGCAACAATTCTTGCGCCTGTTCCACTACATCCAAATAGCGCCAGTGATACCCAACGGCGGTAATTAATTTTGATTCGGATATAGCTTTAGCAATATTTTCAGCAGTAATTAAGTCAACGGCAAGCGGTTTTTCTACAAAGAAGGGAAGCCCTTTTGCGATCACATCCAACTCTACTTGTCCATGCGCAAAAGGGGGCACACAAATATAAACGGCATCAAGTTGCTCTTTTTCTAACATCTCCTCATGGGAAGGGTGAGCGCTTGCTTGATGAATGTTGGCAAGTTCTTGAGCGGCGGGAAAATGTACGTCAGAAAATGCGGCGATTTGCACATCTTCCATTCCTTGCAGTACGCCGATGTGTCTGCGGGTGATGCCGCCTGCGCCTACAAAGCCAATCCTTGTTTTCGTCATTGGTTTTTCGATTTTTTTAGACGGCAATGATACGATTACTTTGGAAATTAGACAAGTTGCAGCAGCATTTTGAGGAAAGCATATTTTCTATAATAAAATTTAATAACGGATTTTACCCAAGCGACAGGATGGAACACGGATTTGCACGGGTACAACGGATGTTTACGGATTATAAGAGGGCTCACTAATAGAAAAATCGGTGTTTATCCGTTGCATCGGTGCAAATCCGTGTTCTATTGGGTGCTGAGTAACATGAGCTAATAAATAAAATTTTAGCGCAGGAATGTAAAGATTTTCCCTTTGGGATTACTTATCTTGAACACCCACCAAACTCGCACTCCGCTCTGGTTGCAACGTAAATATTTTTGCTACGCCCATCACTTCCCGATACACTTTTTGCATATCTATCGCCATGCGTTTTGCGGTCCAGTGTTGCTGAAAGTCTTTGTAAGCCGTTGCTGACCAAGTGGTTGCAAGCGTCCTGTCATTTAATAACTCACGCATCGCTGCTGCCAGTGCAGACACATCATTTAGGGGAACCAAACGCCCGGTCACACCATCGCGCACCGTCTCCGCAATGCCACACACGTCCGAGCCAATCACCGCCAGATGCAGTGCCATTGCTTCCAACACAATCAAGGGCAGCCCTTCAAACAGCGAAGGCACCACCAGCGCATCCGATGCTTGCATGAGGTCGGGTACGTCATTGCGGCTACCTGTAAAATGAACACAATGTGTCAAATTCAACTCTTCTACCAGCCGCTTTTTATCTTCCAACAGCGGTCCTGTGCCTACCAGCAGCCATTGCGCTGTTGGATATTTTTGTAATACAATTGGAATACAATGTAATAATATATCATAATTTTTCTGCTCCGCAAAACGACCCACACTCAGGAATAACGGCGCATCCACAGGGATGGGAAAGCCTTGTTGCAACAACTTTTGGCGTGTCTTCTGACGATTAATATTGGAAATAGGAGGTATAATCCCGTTTTGTACCACCGATAATTTATTCGGAGCAATACCAGCCGTCAAAAAACTATGATGCACCCCTTTGGACACACACACCAATCGCTCCACTAAACCCATCAACTGCTGATGCTCCGCCTTTTGCGCCTCGTCCGTTATCAGGTACGGCAGATGCTCCGTGCGCACCACCGGAATCTTTTCCCCATGCGCAATGTGTACACCGCTATGCCCCTCCCAGCCAATGCCCGCATGATTGTGCAACACATCCACCGACTGCATAGATAGCCAGCCGTGAAAGTCCTCAGGACGTGAAAGGGCGTAAGTCGTAAGCCCCAATGCCGCCGCCTCTTTCAATAGCCGATTTCCTTCCGCACTTGGCGGACAAACGAATGAAAAGTTGTAATAGGAGCGCAATTCAGCGGCGAGTATGAGCATGAGCCGACCCATGCCGGACGGTTCAGTGCTTTCGGTGTAAAGACAAATGTTGTTCATATAAGTGGAAAAAATCAATTCATAATGTAAGCCATAAAGTTAAAATTGTTTTGCATAGTTTATACAAAAAATTCCGCAAGACCTGTTCAGCAAAATGTAGGTGCTGATTTCAATAAAGAATGGCACAACCGGAGCAGCACCTAGAAAAAAGAATTTGTTTCATTTATTTAAATGCAAACGTCTTATTTATAAGTTTTTGTGTAATACTTGAAGTTACTTTTGTAATACTTGTAAATTGACGTGGCTTGCCTAAAAATAAACGTGTAATGTTTATAAAGCAATGTATCTTACCTAAAAATATTTATGTAATATTTACAAATCCATATAGCTTACTTAAAAATGAGCGTGTAATACCTAAAAAGCATCGTGTAATACTTGCAAAGTCACATAGCTTACTTAAAAATGAGTATGTAATACCTTAAATCTAAAATGACTTATCTAAAATACACGGTGTAATACTTATAAATTCAAATTGCCTACCAAATGCAGCCACAAATTCCCTGATGAATGGGGGATGTTTTTCTCCATTTTCCAGAGGTTGCGCTCATCGTGGTAGGATTGGATTTCGTGTTTCAGTTTCTCCAGTTCGCGGCGGAAGCGGGTTTGGAGGGTGGTGGTTGGCATGGTAGATGAATTTTATTGCGGCGAAGGATAGCAAAATTGGTAGCAGTCTCCATTCAAAACCGAATCCCGATAAACAAAAAACATAATTGACCCCTCCGCGAAATATAATTCACTTTGTGTTGGAGTTACCGCTATTCGTATTTCAAGTATAGTTGAATTCACTTTGAAGTATAATTGAATTCAGGTCCAGCATACCCCTAACTATGTTTCAAGTATAATTGACCCCCGCCCGAAGGAGCATTCAATTCATCTTTGAGATAACCCCAATTATGTTTTGTACCTCTCCTAATTATGTTTCAGGTATAATACCATTTTCAATACATAATGACGTATATTCCTTTTTATAACACACTGTTTTCCAATGAATTCTGGCATCTGGCATCTGACTTCTGGCATCCAAAATGGTATAATGTACTCCGCCAAACGTATAATCCGATTTAGGTTGGGTATCTCTGAAAAAGCAATCGTATGATCCTTGCCATCTTCGCTTAGCAAAAAACTGCGCACCACACACTCCCTCAGCTCGTGCGTATCACATTGATTTACAGGAATAAACACCTTGCCTGCCGGAATGCGCGCCTCCTGGCATAGGGCTTCGTTGCCTGCTGCGCGTGGTAGGAGAGGGTAGAGAGAAAAGGGTTCATTTTTTCTTATTGCTAACGCTTGGCTTGCCGCCTGTGCCGCCCTGCGTTGGGTTTGCGGGTTGGCTTTGGGCGGCATGGACGGCAAGCCGTTGTTCACACCCGTTAAGTTAAGGCAAAGGTGCCCGTTTTTTCGTATATTTGCACCTAAACTAAAACAATATGATCCATGTTAGTCAGCAAATGATCTGCCAAATG
>Ga0163147_10000443_pt1 | contig 65703 bp, 59 predicted proteins | sample OliLakLV19MP6G1_FD_148597 | JGI IMG/M metagenome (GOLD analysis project Ga0163147, IMG submission 148597) | Freshwater microbial mat bacterial communities from Lake Vanda, McMurdo Dry Valleys, Antarctica- Oligotrophic Lake LV.19.MP6.G1 | ecosystem: Environmental > Aquatic > Freshwater > Lake >... | reverse complement strand
ATTTCACCTCGAACTGGTAGTGATCGGCGGTGTGGTCGCGCTGGCGATCATGCGGTGCATGTTGAGGCGATGCTGCTGGTGACAAAATCATTGCCGCTCAACGTGGTGCCAAGAATACCGAACGCAAATAAAGCAAAAGGCACAAACATGACGAGGTGAAAGATTTTCGCACCCATCGGAACGGTGTAACGCGCGACAAACTTGCCTAACGATAATGACTCGGCAGTTTCCATGAGCGAGTGCGACCTTTCGAGCGACGCAAATTAAGTCACGCTTGTACCACCATCCACATAAAGCGTTTGCCCGGTGATAAACCGCGCCGCGTCGCTGACGAGAAACAAGACCGCAGCCGCTACATCGTCGGGCGTACCGTGCTGACGGAGCGGGATCGTCTCAAGCGCGCTGATCGGCGCGTCGTCATCGATGATGTGGGCGGGCGCGACCGCGTTGACTCGAATATGATGCGGCGCGAGTTCGCGTGCAGCCTGGCGCGTCATACCGAGCAACCCGGCTTTGCTCGATACATAGCCGATGCCGCCGATACTTTCGCTCAATGTGCCGCGCTCCGCGATGTTGGAGGTGATATTGACGATGACGCCGCCGCCATCTTCTTTCATCACGCGCGCTAAAAGCTGCGTGCAGTAAAACGCGCCCGTCAAGTTGACTTCATGGATGCGATGCCATTCCCATTCATCGAGCGTGAGCATATCGCCCGTTTTGTACACGCCCGCCGCATTGACGAGGATCGTCAGGCGACCGAATACATCGCGTCCGGCTTCAATCATGGCGCTGGTTTGAAATCGATTGCTGACATCCGCCTGAAATGGCAGCGCGCGCCCACCTGCCGCGACAATAGACTCCGCGATGGTATCAGCACGATCTGGGTTGAGGTCATTGACGACGACCGCTGCGCCAGCAGATGCCAGCGCATGGGCAATCGCGGTACCAACACCCGCTCCCGCACCGGTGACGATTGCGGCATGACCGTCTAAGCGAATGGAATAGGATGCAGCAGGGAATGCAGCCAACCGCTCATCACCTTTCGTGCGCCCGCGTGCAGATGCGTGACACCTAATTTGTCGGTCTTGAGCAAGCGATCCGCGTGGGGAGCGATGTAATACGCCGCGCCATGACGATAGGCTTGTTGATGCGCGCCGCACGCGGCTTCAGCATATTGTTCGGCGGGCGTCCAATCATTCGCACCTTGAATGATTTGTACACGCGTATTGATCGCTAAAATCGCCTGTTCGTCGAGCATGTTGGCAATGAGCAGTACACCATACGGATTTTGGGTGCGGGCGAATAAGCCATAGCAATTGCCAAGTAACGACGTTCCCGCGCCAATCGCAAGAATCACGGCGTGAGATCGGTCGATGCCAGGCTGGAGCAGTGCTGTTTCATAAGCGTTGACGGCGTCCTGTACAGGCGAGCCGCTTCCGCTTGACCCACTGCGCCCTGTTCCGCGTTTATCCCAGCGAAAGACCGCGTAACCACGCTCTAACGCGATAGCGGCGAAATCATCGTACATATCGCGCGTCCAGTACGCGGCTTGTGGGAGTACGAACATCAGCGGATACCCGGTTGAAGGCTTGCGCGTCGCCGGGTAATCGATTTGCCCTGCAAGACGCACACTATCGCCCGCGAAAACTACTTCGTCGGTGTGCGCACTTTGCACAGGCATGATAACAGCCAGGTTCGATGCCATAATTGTTTCACTCACCCTCTACATGCGATGAACGGTCATCAAACAAAAAGCGTGGCATCTTTTTTATTTAACTTTCCATTGATTATAGCGCGCTTCGCGTGCGGAGGGAAAGAGAGATTACGTGAATCTTTTCGTATAAACGATCCAACATTAAGGCTTGTAGTCAATATTTTTAAGTATTACGGTGCGCCTACTTGACGCTATAGAACGAGAGTGCTACTCTTAATTAAGTTAGAGAAATGTTTATGTTTGAAAACCGCGATTATTGGGGTGTTCGGGAGCAACCTTGTCACTCGAATTCAACAAAGTGCTTGAACAAGTCCAAACAATGGGACGGTATCTCAAGCATAAGGGCGACAGCGCCAGCAATCGTTTGCAGCGCGCCGTCGAAATGTTCCTGGCTTGTACCGAGCTTGATCCGGTTCATGAGCGTATCGATCTGGTACGCAAATCATCGGTGAGCGGGTATCGCGGCGCAGCGCCGACGCCACGTCCTTATGATGAAATCATTTGCGGCGTGGGCGAAGCGCCGATACCGCCTCAACAAGCAACGCTGATCGCCGCCGACGGCAGTCAGATATTTCCCGATGTCCACGCACCCGCCTTGTATTACCTGCTCAATATCGGCGTGTACACGTATTATCATGGGCAGCAGCAGCGTCTCCCATCACAGTTCACCAGTCCCGACCTCGTATATAGTGATACCCAACTGCTCGACCGCGATGGGCGTTTGGTCACGAACCAGACCGTCAACGCACGCCGTTCGTTGGCAGAAATGCAAGCCCTGGCACGCAGTGCATGGGAACAGCGCGGCGAAGCCCGACCGATGATCGCGCTGCACGATGGCGGCTTGCTTAAATTTTTCGGCGGCGCCGAGATCGAAGGCGCGGAAAGTATCGAACGCGATTACATGGATGCGCTCGGCAAGCTGCAAGATACCAGCACGGTGCTGGCAGGCTATCTGGATGTGCCGCGCAGCACCTATATCATCAGCTTACTACATTTACTCAGCCTGGAACCCCACCAGATCAACGACGCGGTGTTGAAGACCAACGGCGAATTTGAAGGCTTGAACGACGCCATGCTGCTCAATCAGGTTTTGGAAGCTGGTGAACGCAGCGCCGTCATGACACAAAATTCGCCGCAAAACAAAGAATATCGTGATCGCAAAGGCGCGGATTTCGAGATCGCGTTCTTTTACATCAATGTATCGGTCGAAGGGCGTTCGGTGATCGTGCGTGTCGATATTCCAATGTGGGTTGCGCGTGATAAAGACGCAATCGCGGCGCTCCACGCGCTGATTCTGGCGCAGTGTGCGATTCAAGGACGCAAACGTTATCCGTATGCGCTGACGCGGGCGGATGAACTCGCTTACGTGAGCAGCATCGAAAAACAACAGCTCGAAGAAATGATTCGCATCAACATGCGCGCGCAAGATTTGGAACCAGAATCATCGAGCAAGCTGCAAAGTAAAAGCCTTGCACGCGGCGACCGCACCGTGCATCGGCTGAGACGTTAAACAAGCAAACAAAGGAAAATGGCGCATGGCTGCACAAGCACCAGAACGACATCTTGTCGGGCGCGTTTTGCGCGCCAGCACCACCGGCTTCGACTGCGGCACACGCAGCAGTAAAATTGACGAAAAGCATACCTTCGGTTCATTTGTCAAAGTAGCGATCACCGATGACCAGAGCATTTGTGCCATCGGGCTGATCTACGCGATTCGCATCGATGATGACGCGCTCGCGCGTGAACTCGTCATGGCGAGCGCGGTCGATAACATCGCGATGATCGACCAGCGCGAAAATCGGATGGTGCCGGTCGAAATTTGTGTGATCAACATTGGCTATAAATATCACGGTCAAATGGTGCAAAGTATGCCGCCGCGCCCACCGTTAAGCTTGAGCGAAGTCGAATTATGTACCGCCGAAGAAGTCTTCGATTTTACGCAGCATTTCGACTTTTTTCGGCTGGTGTTAGGCGCGAAGGAAGTACCAAGCGACGAACTTATCGCAGCCGCGCTCAATTATGCAGCGGGCGCGTATGATAGCGACACCGATAAGTATGATTTTAAGGTCGAATGCGGGCGGCGCTTAGCCGTCATGCTCTCCAACGACTTGAAACGCCTCACCCATGTGCTGGCGCTGATTCGACCGTGAAGCGTTACAATTACGGCGTTTTAACCGCCTAATCACAGATTGAACGCCTCTCATGATACAGCGTATTCTATCGCCGCGTGGTGAATCACGCCTGTTACTCGTGTTCGAGTTCGGCATCGTCGCGTTTGGCATCTATTTTCGGATAGCACAGTATCTGTTCAATCGCGTTATTTGGGGTGATGAATGGTCGCTCATCTACAATCTGATCAATCGCTCTTACGGCGAATTGTTCGCGCCGTTAGAACGCAATCAGGGCGCACCGATTGGCTTCTTACTCGCTGAACGTCTCAACCTCGATGTTTTCGGCTTGAGCGAGTATTCGCTGCGGCTGTTTCCGTTACTATGCGGCGTGATCAGCCTGCCGATCTTATGGATCGTGGCACGCCGTTTACTCCCGCGCGGTGCAGTGTGGGTCGCGCTGATTTTATTTGCTATCAGCGAGCCACTCATTTATTACGCGGGTGAAGTCAAGCAGTATTCGACCGATGTGTTGGTGTCGCTGCTCATCTTAATATTGTATACCGAAATGCGCGTGCATCCGCTCACTGTTCGGCGTGCGGCATTACTGGCATTGAGCGGCGCGCTGTTGATTTGGTTTTCGCATCCGGCGATCTTTATTTTGGCATCGATTAGCCTCGCCTTGTTGATCGAATGGGTGTTTATCGACCGCGCTCGATTGCGTCTCGCCATCCCAATTTTTATCGTGTGGGGCGCGAGCTTTATCGCGTCATACTTGATCTCGCTTCGGTATTTATCGAGCAACGATTATTTACTTGATTTCTGGGTAAATAGTTTCCCTGGGTCGCAGGGCATCCGAACGACGATTGGTTGGGCGCTCGAACGGATGACACGCTTTACACTAGAAAGCACGCCTATTCGGATCACACAAGTCGCGTTGCTCAGCGTCGGTATTGGTGCAGCGGTCGCCCTTAAGCAAGACCGATTTCGCGCGAGCGTTTTGCTGCTGCCGTTTGTCATGATTGTGGTGGCTGCCATTTTGCATCTTTATCCGTTCGCTGTCGGTAGTAAACGTCTGGTCTTATTCTTGTTCCCGTTTCTGTTTCTGCTGGTCGCGTTGGGGGGATGGGCAGTTTTGGATGGTCTGCGCGCACGCGCTTCATGGTGGGCGCGCTTAGCATTGGCAGTTTACTTACTCACACCCGCTTTATCGGTCAATTTCAATCAGCCCAGTTTTGAACCCCTCGACATGCGCCCGATCATGCGTGACTTGAAAACTCAACTGCTGCCGACCGATATAATCTATACAGCGATAGATAATCCTCATGCTTATAGTTTTTACTTTATCCACTATGATTATGTCGTCGCGCGCGATTTGCGCGGTGATTTAGAGCGCTTGCGCGCAGGGGGATTTAATATTGCGCCCCAATCGCGCGTGTGGGTATTTCGCAACCGGATTCTGCTCGATGACCCGATATGGCTCGATACGCTCAGTTACTTCGATGTGAACGGACAACGACAAGAAACCATTGAAGATGATGCTGCCAGCGCGGTACTCTACGTGATGAATTAGGACGTGGAATCAGTCACGGCATCGCGTAGCAAATCGATGAACGCCTCGCGGTCGATGGGTCCAAACGCGCGAAATATGACGATGCCTTGCGGGTCGACCAACACGGTTTGCGGTAGCCCGGTGACGACGTAATCGATCAGCACTTGATCGTTTGGGTCGATCAAAATTGGAAACGTGACCGGGATGTCGTCTAAGAACGTGCGGATCAAATCGCTGTTTTCGCGCACGTTGATGCCCAATACCACGAGATCATCGGCGTAGGCAGCCGCCAGCGCATCGAGGTCGGGCATTTCGCGCTTGCACGGTTCGCACCACGTCGCCCAAAAATTGACGATCACCCAACGTCCGCGTAAGTCGCTCAGCGTATACGTCAGTCCATTGAGCGAATCGAGCGTGAAATCGGGTGCGTAAAACGGCGCTTCGGTCGCGGCGGGGGGCGTTGTTGAACCCGAACATGCCGCCATCCACCCGCTTATCATTAACAAAATCACAATTTTCATGTCGGAAACAAGCGCTCGACGACATCGACTTGATACGCATTGATCGCTGGGATCAAGCCCGCGACGACGCCGACGACGACCGGCAGCAGCCATAATAACGGCTCAAGACTGGGCAGAAAGCGGATCGGCACAGGGATCGCGCTGCTGCCCGAAAAGACCGACGCGATGATCACGGCGGCGGCGTAACCGATCACACGACCGATCACTGCACCAAGCAGCGTAATGATCAACGTTTCGGTGATGATCATCCGAAAGACGCTGGCGCGGCTGCCGCCCAAACTCCGCATGATGGCGATTTCTTGTTGCCGGCTGATGGTAACGTTGTACATCGACAGAAAGACCGTCAGCGCGGCGATGCCCAGCACCAGATAGCCGACGATACTTAAAATGCGTTCGCCCTGACTAAGCAGATCGAATAAACCCGCCAATTCCTGACCAGGAAACGCGGCTTGTGCATCCGTCGCCATATAAAATTCTTGCCACAACTGATTTTGTTCGACAAACCCGACGGGCGATACCAAAATCGAGGTCAGATTCTCGACCGACCCCTCTGCTCCGGCGGCAAACGCGGCGGTCTCCGCCATTCCTTCGGCGTGGACTTCCCAGATACTGGCGATGGTTGTGAACACCGCGCGGTCAAACGGGGTATTACTCGGCGCCAGTACGCCCACAATCGTATACACATTTTCGTGTAAATCACTGGCGAGCGACGCACCTAACCCGTGCGCGCCGCGAAAAGTATCACCCACCTGCAAACCGAGTTGATTCGATGCAAGACTGCCCAGCACCGCTTGAAAATCTTCGGTAAATAATGCGCCTTGCGCGATTTGAAAAGCAGGCGGCGCGTTGATGTTGGTACGTAACTCGAAGAAACTGGCGTCCGTGCCAATGATCGGCGCACCGCTGAGATTGTCGCCCGTCGCTATTGGCACCACAAGACGCACGCGCGGGTCAGCGCGCAGCACGTCGAAAATTTCGACGGGAATGGTGCCGACAGGCAAGCCTTGCAACAGCAGACTATTCAACACCAACTGCTGCGCGTCGCCTTTCGGTCCCACCACGAGCACGCCGAACGGATCACTGGCGCGGATGATGCCTTGACGTACGCCGTCACCCAGCGCAAAAACAGCGACCGATAACGCAACCGCCAGCCCGACGATGAGCGCAGGGATTAACGACTGGAGCGGATGTGCGCGCAGAGTCCGAAGCGAAATACCGAGATCGTACATCATTGAATTTGGCTCTCAACGCTAAATACCGCTTGTACGGGCAGGGCTTGCCCCGCCTGCGCGTGTTCATTCGACAATTTCCCGGCGCGCAGATTGACCACATGCCCGAACCGATCCGATAACGCCGGATCATGGCTGGCGACGATCAAGATCGCGTCATTTTCGCGGCACAGCCTTTGCAACAAATCCATGACCACGACCGCGCTTTCTGGGTCGAGCGCGGCGGTCGGTTCATCCGCGAGCAGCACGGGCGGACGCACCGCCAGCGCCCGCGCAACGGCGACGCGCAACCGCTGCCCGGTACTTAACTGTGATGGACGATACGCGGCAAACTCACGCAGACCGAGACGATCCAACAACGACAAAGCAGTATCGCTCCAGGTTTTCGGTGCGTCTTTGCGCGCAAACGCCATCGGCATGACGACATTTTCGAGCGCGGTTAACTGGGGCAGCAGATAGTGATTTTGAAAGACATAGCCAATCATACGCGCGCGGAAACGGTCGCGCTGGGCTTCGGGCAGGTTGTACAGCACTGTTTGATCGCACGCGACGACACCTTGAGTCGGGCGCAGCAAGCCTGCGATAATATTGAACAAGGTGGTCTTGCCGCTCCCGCTCACCCCGCGCAGCAGTACATGATCGCCGCTTGCCAGTGTCCACTCGTCAATCTGTAAGACGGTGCGCGCGTCACCCGTTGGTGTGCGATAGGTATGGCTGACTCCATCTAAGCGCAGAATCACCCTAGAATCTCCATGTTATCGACATAGATACGTACCAGGCTGACCATGCCCGTCTCTTGATCGACCGATGTGCCCACTTCAATTTGTCCGGTGATACGCACCGGGCTGAGCGTGGGAGTCGTCGTTGACGCCTCATCCAGATAAATCAAGGCGATATCATCGGGCCAATCCGCGCCGGTGGTGCAGAATGGACAGAAAGACAAGCGAATGCGCGTCAGCACGAAGAAATCGAGTTCCGGCTTGAGCGGCGGTGCCATGTAACCTTCCATGACGACGCGCTGACCATCGAGCGACACCAGCTTATCTGACAAAATCAAGCCCGCACGCAGATTAGACCCATCGTAAAACTCGTCGAACGTGATCGCGACCGGGTTCTCATCGAAATCAATACGCGCACGCGGCGTCGGCTGAAAAGCGACATCGGCGGCGAAAGCGAGATCGCGCGCCTGACCTTCACCTAAATTGTTGTTCCACGGCGTGGGCGTGGGCATAGACCCGCCTACCGCTTGTGTCTGGCGCGCGAATATCTGCAACTGCTCCATCATCGAAAGCGTAGCGGTCGGCTGTACATCCAGTGTGGGGGGAGTCGATGTTGGTTCGTCGTTGAGGCTGGTGTTGGCGGTATCGGAAGGCAGCGCGGTAATCGGGGTAATACTACCAGCTGCGGAACCGCACGCGGCGGTCACGAAGGACAGCGCACACATCAATACGAGAAGATAACGCATGGCATATCAAATCTCTTTAATCGACAGACAAAGACAAGTTTAAGTTAGAAAGCGACGCCATTACAGGGACAGGGAATGCGCCCTGTCCCCGTTTGCCCGCCCAATTTCGGGCGGGCTGTCAATTTTTACGAGTTCTTTTTACGGCTGATACGACCAAAGGCGAAACCGCCCAAGACTGACGCCGCAATGACGATGCCAGCAATCGCGCTCGCGGGGTCGATTTGTACGACACCGGCGGTGGCGATGATCGACGCGCTTTGCGTCGCTTCAGGGGTCGCGTCCATTTCCATCATGCCTTCCGCCGACGGATCGAGACCAATGCTCGCCGCCATGCAGAAGAAGATTTCACTCTGGTGATACACGCCGTTCAAGCATTCCGCGCCGGGACCATATGCGAACACGGGCACGTCTTGCAGGGTGTGAACACCGCTCGTGCTGCTCATCGGCAGGTTGCCGCTCATTGGAATACCGGTCACGTCGTCATCGGGGTTATCGACCGCGACGCCTTCATCGTTGACGATGGCGGGCGCACGCGGGACAGGGCTGACCTGGAAGTCTTCGGTGTAATCGGGGTGGTTATTGACCGTACCCGCGAACGTGACATCCGCTTCCCAATTCGGGAAACCGTCGCCGTCTTCGTCGGTGTACGTCGGGTAGCCCGCCGCACCGTACAGACCAATCGCATTGCGACGACCCGCATCATCTTCCGCCGCGTTGAATTCGGTGATATCGACCGTGCCATACACATCATAGCCGTGACCATGATCCGACGTGACGACGATCAAGGTGTTCGGCGCATTTTCCGCCACCCATTCAATCGCCGCACCGAGCGCCATATCGAATTCGATCAAGTCGCTGAGCGCGCGTTCCTGGTCGAGCGGGTGCATTTGCTTGTCAACGCTTGCGGCTTCGATTGCGAGATAGAAACCATTTTCGTTCTGACCAAGCACATCCAGCGCCGCCAGGGTCATTTCGACCAGACCGGGTTGGTCGGTGAAATCACCAAGGTTTTCGGTGTAGACGTTGCGATCCAGCCACACGCTCAGGTCGCTGGGCGTGAACACACCAAGCATACGTTCTGCACCCGTCGTCGCCGCCATTTCGGTGGCGGTGGTGACAATCGTATAACCTGCCGCTTCGTATTCCGCAAACACGTCGCGATCATCACGACGGCGCGAGCCTTCAACGGTCGAGGGGAGCAAACGACGCGAACCGCCGCCCATGATCACTGCTGGCAGCAAGCCGCCATCGAGCGGCTGCACCGCGTATTCGGCGCGGTTGGCCTCGCCACGATCACGACCGTGTGCCCACACTGCCGCGGGGGTCGCATCCGTCCAGTCCGACGTTGTGATGCTGCCGACCGACATACCGCGTACGCGGGAGATCATTTCACCAAAGGTTTCGACGCGTGGGTCATCGAGACGGCTCGGCGACGTATCGCTGTAGCTGCCCGTTGCGTTGACGCTGCCGATGTGACCCGTGTTGAGCGCGCTGGCGGTGTTGGCGCTGTCCGCCATCACCGAGTCGATGCTGCTGGTGTGCGCCAGACCGATGTATTCGGCGCTGTCCATATAAAATTCGCCTTGCAGCGTCCCTTGCGAGATGCCGTTGGAGGCGATACGTGCCGCCGTGATCATCGGGACGGTCATGCCGTCGGCGACGAACAAAATCACGTTTTGCGCACCCGCGCTTGCGGCGAGTTCACGTACTGTCCACGCCACCGACGCGGTGGTCGCGCCCGCCGTGACTTCGATGGTGTATTCGCCCGCCGCCGGAGCGGACAGACCACGCCAGATCAACGAGGTCGAAGGCGTCGGTTCGTCGCCCGCCAACAGACCAAACGTCTGACCCGCAATTTCAAAGCCCGTAACTGCGCCTTCTTCATCCAAACCGAACGCGACTGGCAAACCATCGCCTGCGCCGCCGACCGCCGTGAACACCAGCGGGTTATCGGTGGGTTCGAGCGAACCATCGGCATACGTAATCGTGTCACCTTCGACCGTCACACTGACCGTGCCGAACGTCGCGTTGTAATAATCACCCGTCAGCGCATCGACCGTGAAATCTGCACTTGGCGTGCCGCTGTTATCGAACGCGGTGACATTGCCGCCGAAGCTCCACTGTTCGGTTTCCGGTTCAGCGCTGAAATACGCCGCTGCGTCTTGACCATTGACTGTGACCGCGAAATTTTCTGGCAGTTCGCGCGTGTGAACTTCCACACGGAAATCGAATAACGAACCGGGAAGAAACTGCGCTTGATCGACGGGCAGAATCAGGACGGGGTATTCGCTATCCTGAGCGCCGAGCGGAACCGTCAGCGTGAGCGCGAGAACCGCGACCAACGCCAGTACCATGAAACGATTGATTTTCATAAATCTCCCTAAAACACGTCGTGTAAGAGCGTGGGTAGTGCAAGCATTGATGATGCCGCACCCGTGTTTAAGGGCGTAATCAGAGTCGTTAACACAGATTTAGCACGCATTTAAGATACTGGTTGAATGAGATGATGTATCAAAAAGAACTCCCACATGATCTCGCTGGCGAACAGAGGGCTGGTGATGCCAAATGCTTGATCGTCCTCTGGTGATAAGCTCGGCGCACCGGGCCAGGTATGACCACCCTCGTAAATCGTGTAAAAGACCAGGCTGCTGTCGTCATCACAGGTCGTGTAAGTGGCGATGGCATAATCGACAGCGCCCAAATCGGCGCTGCTGGTCTGTGTGCAACCAAGCCGATCCGCCCACGCCTGCATCGCATCACTCACATTTGGCAGATTTGTTCCCGGCGGCACGATGCCACCTTCAAACGGGACAATCGGGTCGGCTGTGCCGTGAAAGGCGATGATGGGAATCGGGCGGCTCAGTTCGCAGTCAGCATCGAGCGCCGGGTACGACCCCGCGACCATGCCGACCGCCGCGATCCGATCTTCGAGTTCGCACGCCAAACGATGCGTCATGCCCGCGCCATTCGACATGCCTGTCGCGTACACGCGCGCCGAATCGACGCAGTACGACTCGATTAGTTGATCGATCAAAGTTTCGATGAAGCCGACATCATCCGCTTGATTGAAGATCGCCAACAAACCTGTTTCATCGTAATTCCAGCGCAACGGTATGCTGCTGCCTTCGGGATATACGACGACAAAACCGTTTTCGTCCGCGACATCGTTCCAGCGCGTGATCAACTGTTGATCTTGCGGGTTCGATCCGAATCCGTGCAAGCTCATGACCAGTGCGGGCGTGGCGCTGGCATCGTAGCTTTCGGGGATATACAGCAAGTAACGGCGTGTATCACCGTCGAAATCGATCTCGTATTCTGTACTTTCACCGATCACAGCGTCGGCGGGCGCGGCGCACGCGGTCGCGTCGGTTTGCGCGTGCAGCGTGAACATCGAGGTAAAACTGCCAATCAGAACGAGCATGAGCGCGCTAAATTTCCACAACATCGGTCACTTTTCCTTGCCTGTGCTTTCACCGATGAGCATAGCACGCTCATGACGCGGTGACGAGGCGACGGGTGGGCGTCATGGAAACGTTTAACAGGGGCGCATTATAGTCAACCATGGACATATCGGTTGGACGGCAGAAGGTGACGGATAAATCGACCCCAATTCACGGCGTTCAAAAGTCGCAAAAGTGGAGTCGTTTAGGCGTGAATCATGTTATAATAATCTCACCCCAGCAATGATCAAAATTTGGAGCAATTGAACCATGACCTTCCCTAAAATCACCCCTCCATCAGAACAGACGTTCAATGATCCGCGCGAATTTTTTGGGGATCAAACAGCGCGCAAACTCGGTGTGGTGGTCGGCGGCTCGTTGAGCAAAGGACTGGTCATCAAACTTGAACCTATGCAAAGCGTCGAGGATTTAGCGGTTGGGCGTTATATTGTCGTGCATGGCGAAGGCAAACGCTTTTTCTGCATGGTCACAGATATTGTGCTGGACAACACCAACCCCGAAATTCAAAACACGCCGCCAGACATCAGCGACCCATTTTTGGCGGCGGTGTATCGCGGTACGGCGGCATATGGCAAAATTCACGCGCAGCCAATGTTGGTCATCGAAACCGACGAGAAAGGCGTGATCGAACCCAAACCCGTCAAGACAATTCCAGCGCACTTTACTAACGTCATGAATGCGACCGTCGAGGATGTCAACGCAGTGTTTGGTGAAGAAGACCAGATTCATTTCAATGTCGGCACCCCGCTCGAACTCGATCAAACCCACATCAACCTCAACTTGAAACGACTGGTCGAGCGCTCGATTGGTATTTTCGGCAAAAGCGGCACAGGCAAAAGTTTTTTCACCCGTTTAATGCTCGCAGGCATTATTGCGCGCGGACAGGCAAACGCGCTGATCTTCGACATGCATGGGGATTACGGCTGGTCAGTACCAGACGAGCGCGGCTATCAATCCAAAGGTTTGAAGCAGCTCTTGAGCGACAAAATCAGCATTTGTACGCTCGACCCCAAATCGACTTCGCAGCGCGGCGCGCGTTACGACGTGCATGTGCAGTTGGGTTACGCCGAAATCGACCCCGAAGACCTGGAAATGCTGCGCGAGACAATGGGCTTCACCGACGCGATGTTGGATGGCGCGCGCACGCTGCGCAACAAATGGAAAGAGAACTGGATTGGGCGCTTGATCGACGCGACCAGCGACGATTTCGACGAGATCGAAGCGACGACCCCCGTCCGCGCTGGCACGCTGCAAGGCTTACAGCGCCGCATTCAGCGTTTCAAGCGCTGGGAATTTCTCGTCCCACAGTCCACTGGCGATACGGTCAAACAGATCATCAAGCTGCTGGAAGATAACAAAAGCGTGGTGCTGGAGTTCGGACGCTACGGCAATTCGCTCGAAGCGTATATTTTGGTCGCCAATTACCTGACGCGCCGCATCCACGAATATTATGTCGAGCAGGTCGAAAAGGCGTTGGGCGATAAAGGGGTTGAACCCAAACAACTGCTGATCGTCATCGAAGAAGCGCACAAATTCCTCGAGCCGCGCATCGCCTCACAAACAATCTTTGGGATCATCGCCCGCGAGCTGCGCAAGTATAAAGTCACGCTCTTGATTGTCGATCAACGTCCAAGCGGCATCGACGAGGAAGTTATGAGCCAGCTTGGTACCCGCATCACGGCGCTGCTTGATAATGAACGCGATATCGCCGCCGTGCTGACGGGCATCAGCGGCGCGGCGGGCTTGCGCGAAGTCTTGGCGCGGTTGGATACCAAACAGCAGGCGATCATCATGGGTCATGCCGTGCCGATGCCCGTCGTGATCAAAACGCGCACCTACGACGAAGCCTTTTACGCCGCCATCGAAGGCGAAATCAGCGGACGTCCGATCCGCGCGGGCAAGAACGGCAGCACCGACGGCGATAATGGCGCGGCGAAACGTGAACCACGCCTGGGTAATAACGGCGGGGATCGGCGCATTCGGTAGTACAAACAGCGGTGACGCTCCCATGCCTAAAGGCAGGGGCTTCTGAACGACGCTTGCGCTTACCGTCGCCTTACGGCGTTGGCAGAGGCGCTACGTTATCGTTCACGGATGCGTCCCATCCGTTTTGCATTAAAGCACGATTATGATCGAGGTCGGATTTTTACGTCTCGTACCTTAACCTCCTTTCATCATACCCTATTTCAGCAGAAAAAACATAAGACCGACGCCTTATATCCCATGCCTGAAGGCAGGGGTTTTACGGCGCTTTCCAGATAAAGTGAGCGAGGAGGAATGATCAATGCATGAAATGTCACAAGTGGGACGCCTTTTCGCGTTGGTGGATTCTTGGAAGGACGACCCAGATGAAGGTGATAACAGTGACGAATGGATGTGTTGATCGCGGTGTTTGCGCGCAACCGTGATGCGACGCTGATCACCGACAACGAAAAAGACTTTCTTGATTTATCGGTATCGGTCGAGCACTGGAATCGCTAGAATATCCTCTCTCTTTACCTGAACAACCGCATATTGGAGCACTCACTTGGGCGGCACCCTTCTCAACATGATCACCGTCGCCATTGGCAGCCTGTTAGGCGTGCTGATTGGCAATCGTCTCTCTGAAAAAATGCAGCAAAGTGTCGTCACGGGCTTGGGCTTAGTCGTGCTGTTCATCGGCTTGAGCAACGCGGGCACGACTGGAAATATCATTATTCCGTTACTCAGCCTTGTGGGCGGGGTGATCATCGGCGAGCTGCTCGATATCGATGCGGCGCTGGAACGCTTTGGCGGCTGGCTTCAACATCGGTTTAGCGCGGCTGACGACGGCGACTCACCGGGGCGCGCGCGCTTTGTCAACGGGTTTGTCACCGCCAGCCTGATCTTTTGTATAGGACCGCTCGCGTTTGTCGGCGCGATGCAGGACGGTATGGGCTTAGCGGTAGGCTTTCAACAACTGGCGATCAAAAGCGTATTGGACTTATTCGCATCGCTGGCGTTCGCCGCGACGTTTGGCATTGGTGTCCTGTTCAGCTTGATCACCATTCTGGTCGTGCAAGGTGGGTTGGCGTTGCTCGGCAGTCTCGCCGGGCAGATTATGACCGACCCGATGATCGCAGAGATGACCGCCGTCGGCGGATTGATGCTGATCGGCTTGGCGTTGATTTTGCTCGATCTCAAGCGCCCGCGTATAGCGAACTTTCTGCCCGCGTTGATCATCGCGCCTGTGCTGGTCGCTGCCGCAACTGCGCTGGGGATCAATATCTACCCACTTTAGGATTGACCAATCAGCATCAGCGCATAAATCCCCGTTGTACGCCCATCACGACTGCCAAAATTGAGCGTATAGGGAACAAGATCGCCCGCGCTGATCGCGTAACCGGCGTCGAATCGATCCCCAATCACGGTTAAGCCGCCGTCGGTTTGCACGCCCATACCGATGGCTGAAGCGACACCTTCACAGCCGCGCCGCCCCGCGTCGTCGCACGCGTAAACATCACGGATTTCGATCAACGGGTCCAGCCGCGCCGTCGGTTGTGTCCCGATCATGTACGCGAGTAAGCCAAAGTCGCGTGCAGGCAGCGGCGCATTGCGGATGGTGAACGCATCCTGACTATCAGCGGGATCAACCGTAAAGCCTTCAATCACAGCGATGTAGCGTCCGCTGATCGCTGCCGCTCCGCCAAACGTGACCGTGAGCGTGCCAAGATCGGTCGTGCTGTCGAAGTCAAGCGCGGCGGCGGCGATTCCTTCGCTGACCATGCCGTCATCGAAGGTGAGGGCGACATCGCTGGCGGTTTGACTCTGTATGCACGGTTCAAGATCGCCCTCGCGTGCAGTTTCAATCTTGAAGACAGGCAGCAGTCCATCGACGCCGTAAATGCGGATGGCGTAGCGTACCGTAGGCGCGTCCTGAACAAAGCGTATCTGGCTGAGCGCGTCCACTTCGATATCGTTGCAGCGAAACGTGACCGCCATATACCTATCATCGGGGATAGTTTCACTCATCAGGTCGGCGCGTAAGCGATAACTGCCGCGTGTCTCGCCCGTCGTCGTGCCAGTTCGCGTCGCCACGACGGTATAAATGCCAGTCTGTTCAAAAGTGAATTCCAACTGGACGGTCGTATTGATTTGCCCATCGTCGCTGCGTGCGATGATCGTGCCGTTGGAATCGAGGATGCCGATCAGCGGTGCAAGCCCGTCACTGGCGGTCATCAACACGCGCAGACTGTCGCCCGCATTAAGTTCAAGCTGCCACCAATCGAACGTCGCCACATCGGTGATCGTGTCACTGACTTCCTGACCGGGCGTCAACGGCAGAATCGACGGCTCGTCGGCTTGGGCGCGCATCGGTAGGGTGATCAACCCCATAAAAAGCAAAATCCAGACAAAACGCATATCGCCTCAAAGATCATCGGTATCGTAGGCGCGACCCACCGGATCGCCCATCTGACATCGATTGTAGGCGATTCTGTCAGGAATCAAAACGGGGTACGCATATGCATACCCCATCGGTAAAGCCGTATTTCTTGTTGGTTATTTGATTTCGATGACCGCGCCAACGGCTTCGAGAATACCCTTGGCTTCGTTCGCCTTGTCTTTGCTGACGGCTTCGAGCACCGTCGCGGGTGCGCTTTCCACCAGGTCTTTGGCTTCTTTCAAGCCGAGCGCCGTAACCTTGCGGACTTCTTTAATCACGTCGATCTTCTTGGGACCAATATCCTTGAGGATGACGTTGAATTCGGTCTGTTCTTCGACTGGTTCCACCACTGCCGCCGGAGCAGCCGCTGCGCCCGCCATCATCATCATACCGCCACCGCTTGCTGCTGTGACGCCCCATTTGCTTTCGAGCATCGTCTTGAGTTCCGACGCTTCGAGGATGGTCAAAGCGGACAGTTGATCGACCAAGCCTGCTAAATCTGCCATGAGTTTTGTTCCTTTTCGTACAATTCGTTCGAATATGCGGTTGACTGTTCGTTGTTACTGCGTAGTACCTGACTATCAATAGAAAGGGAACGCGCGCGCATTATGCCGCTTCGTTCTGTTGATCCAAGTACGCCTGGACGACGTTGACCACCTGCGACGTTGCCGCTTGCAGCAAGCCCGCCAGCGATGCCGCCGGACTGACAACGAGACCCGCGAGCTGCGCGCGAATTTCGTCCATCGTCGGCAAACTAGCGACCGCTTCGAGGTCTTTGCCCGCGAACACCGATGCGCCAAGTACCCCGCCTTTGACGACGAAGATTTCAGCATTTTCCTTCTGGAACTGCTGGATCACTTTGGCGACGGCGGGCAGATTGCCATTGCCGAACACGACACCAACGGGTCCTACCAACAGATCATCGGGGATGACCCAACCGCTTTGCCCTAAAGCGATGCGGAACAGGGTGTTCTTGGTCACGCTGTACGTGCCATCGGTCGCGTCGCGGAGTCGATTCCGCAGATCGTTGACTTTGGCGACGGTCAGCTTGCGATACTCCGCCACGATGAAGCCATCCGTACCACTAAGGATACGGCTGTATTCGATGACGAGTTCTTCCTTGCGCTCCCGTGTAATTGCCAAGCGCCCTCCTCCTTCCACTCACATCCGTCTCGAAAAACAAAACGACTCGCTCCACACGGAGAGAGTCGTCAAATCAGATCATGATTGGACTGGTCTTCTCTCCTCGGCAGGAAATTGAGCGCGGTTTGCGCGCACCTGCTGTCTGCGGGGAAGGTCTTTGTTTTATCTATATGTCATGATAGCGGATGGCGGCGGCGCGTTCAAGGGTGGATTCAAGTCTGCCGCCGCGGGCTGAAGCCATGCAGCTAGGCGGCTAGGCAAAAAGCTGGAAGCCCACTGAAGCGCGGTTGTGCGATTTCCAAAAGCGGCTTGTTTCGCTTACATCGCCAGAAGCTGAAGCATCTGGCTGCCAAAAACCAAGCGCACTAAAGGCGCTGATTGCAGCCTCATTAACAGGCTTACAAGTATTGCTCTTAGCCGCACGGCTTTAGCCTGTGGCGAGAGACTTAAACTAATCCTCAGCATCTAGGGTTTCCAGATATGGTTGTAATGTGTTTTGTGCATGATTTTCCTTCTGGCGTTCAATATAAATGAGACGAATGCCGATTATCGTTGAATAAACGCTGATGATAACAAATCAGCTTGCCATCCACAAACCTACATGAAGCATCGTAGCTTTTTAATGCAGATAAATAAATATTCTGTTTTTCAAAACCCGTGATACAAGCATGGCTTAAGGAGTGTGTCTTCGCCTGTATCAGACCCTTAAGATAACACCTCTTTTTTTGCAAGCCGTTACAAGTCGCTCAACGCTAAATCGATGATTTATTAATGCTTTCCAGCGCTGCCTGCAACCGTAACTGCTGGATCGTCGTGGTCAGGTCGCCGCGTGTACGCTCCAAGACGCCGCGCACCACATCCGTCCTTCGCCTCAAATCACCCGTGATCGCGTCGGGGAAATCAAATGTGACGAGTTGGTCATAGACAGCGTCCATCCACGCGAGTAAGCGCTCGGCTTCCGCGACATTTTCGGGCGCGCCGCCATCGTCACGGCGCAAAATATCGAGGATGAAACGGCGCAGTTCGGTCGCGGCTTCCGCCAGTCCGTTGACGTACACGCTTTCGGTCACGTTCAAATCATCCGGCGTCGGCAGCACTTGATCGCGGATGATCGCCAGCGTCGCAAACGCTTCAACGACTTCTTTGAGCGCGTCTTGCGTGTAACCACTGTGGAGCAAATCAGGGTAATTGGAGACGCCAGCGCGCAAGGCATCGGCGGCAGCGTGTGCCGCATCGAGTTTGGTCTGGGCGGCGTCCCACTCGCGGCGATGCGTGGCGCGGATCGACTCGGCGCACAAGCGAATCAGGTCACGCGAGCGCGCAATCGCGGCATCACGAGCGGCGTTTTTGGCGACGAATGCCGCCCGCACACGATCAGCGATCGGGTTAAGCGCGTCAAGATTACTCATCCGGCTTGTCGTCGTCCGGCTTGATCATTCCAAAAAGTTGATCCGCGAGCGTGGCAACCCCGGGCGGGGTTTTAATTTCGCCATATTTTTCTTCGTATTTGGCGAGATTGGTTTGCAACGCTTGCAAAAACAGTTTGGCGTTGGTCGGCGTCATGACGACGCGCGATTGCACACGGGCGCGCGGATCGGCGGGCATGATTTGAATGAAGTCGAAAATGATCTCGCTCGGTGTATTGGCGATGACGACAGCGTTGCTGTATGTCGCGCTCAAATTGTTAGGGACATCGAGACGGATTTGTCGCTGCTGCTGTGGATTTTGACTCATCATCGACCTTTCGGTGTTTAGAGGGATAAACACGGAGGGACGACCCGCTGGGTCGCCCCTAAAATTTGACCATTTGTGTCGAGATTTAGAACGGGATGTCGCTCATGTCGGTTGGCTCATTGTAATTGCCACCGCCTTGATTGAAGTTGCCGCCTTCACCACCCTGTCCACCTTCTTTGCTGCCCAGAAACTGGACATCGCGTGCGGTCATCTCCAACGACGCGGCAGGCTGCCCGGCGTTATCCATATAAGCGCGCGTGTCGATGGTGCCGACGACCATCACCTGCTTACCCTTGCGCACATACTGGTTGCAAATTTCGCCAAGCTGACGCCACGCGGCAACGCGTACCCACGTCGTCTTTTCTTGTTTGTTTTCGCCCGACCCCGAGACCGTGTTCACCGCGACGGTGAAATTGCACACGGGGACACCGCTCTGCAAATATTTAAGTTCCGGGTCTTTGCCGACGTTGCCGACAATGATGAGCTGCATGTACCCCATGGTGTTACTCCTCGCGTCTTGCCACATTGATCACATCATAAGAACACAAATTCTACCACATTTTGCCTGTTTTTGCCCGTATTACCCACTAAATTTGGGGTTATCCGCGCTGCGCATCAAGCGCTTTTTGCAACAATTCGCGCGCGACCTGTGGGTTGGCTTTGCCACCCATCGCCGCCATGACTTTACCGAGCAGCGGTCCAAATACTTTGTCCTTGCCCGCCACATATTCAGCGACGAGCTTGTCGTTTTCGCTTAACACCTGCGTGATCACCCCGTCGATAGCGCTCATATCGCTGACCTGTGCCAAGCCTTTATCGGCAACGATCTGCACCGGATCGCCGCCCGTTTCCCACATGTCGGTCAGCACGGTCAAGCCAGTATTTTTGTTGATCGCGCCATCGTCGATCATTTTGAGCAGCGCCGCCATATAACGCGCTGGAACGCGCTCGATTACCGAGTCGCGGTCGGCGCTGTCACGGTTGACCAGGCTGAACAGGTTGCCCAAAATCCAATTAGCGGCGGTTTTGGCATTCGCACCGCCCTGCACCACCGATTCGAAATACCCGGCGATGGTTTGATCCGCGACCAGCACCGATGCATCGTAGCGCGTCAAACCGAGTTCGTCGATGAAGCGGTCGCGCTTAGCATCGGGGAGTTCGGGCAAACGCGCGCGCATCTGCTCGACCCATTCGCGGCTGACTTCGACAATCGGCAGGTCTGGTTCGGGGAAGTAGCGATATTCTTCTGCGCTTTCTTTGTACCGCTGCACGACGGTGCGCTGACGTGCTTCGTCCCAGCCGAGCGTCGCCTGACGAACGCCCTCGCCATTCTCCCACGCTTGCGTCTGGCGCTTGATTTCGTATTCGATAGACCGAAACAACGCACGAATACTGTTCAGGTTTTTGACTTCGGTGCGCGTGCGAAAGCCTGTATCGTCTTTGTGCATGACGCTGATATTTGGCTCGATTCGCATCACGCCCTTGCTCATATCACCATCGTTGACGCCGAGATATTGTAAAATCGCGCGCAGTTTACGGGCATAGGCTTCGGCGGCTTCGGCGCTGTGTAAATCCGGCTCGGTCACAATCTCTAACAGGGGCACGCCCGCACGGTTGTAATCGACCAGACTTTCCCCGTCCAGGTGCATCAATTTACCCGTGTCTTCTTCGAGATGAGCGCGGCGCACTCGGATATGCTCGGTCGTGCCATCTTCAAGGTCGATATCGACGAAACCGTTGCGGCACAAGGGGCGGTCGTACTGCGTAATCTGATAGCCCTTAGGCAAATCAGGATAAAAATAACTTTTGCGCGAAAACTGGTTGATCGGTGGAATTTCGCAGTTGAGCGCAAGACCAACCATCATCGCCATTTCAAGCGCTCGTTTGTTGATCACGGGCAGCGTTCCCGGCAAGCCGAGTGTGACCACATCGACAGCGACGTTGGGTGCAGCACTGACGCTATCGACGACGGGCGCGGCGCTGAACATTTTGCTGTGCGTCATCAATTCGGCGTGAATTTCCAAGCCGATGATCGGTTTCCAATCAGACATAATTCCTCGTTAAGTACAAAAACAATTGAACCACAGCGATCGCAAAGGTCGAAGAGAAATTGCTGGCCTTTTTCTCTGCGTTCTTTGCGTCCTGTACGGTTAAGATTTTACCATAGCTCAGCCTAGACTCGCCGCCAGCGCCGTATAACGCGCATCATCTTTCAGCGCGGCAATCAGCGACGCGCGTTCGTCGTCGTTTCGTGCTGATTGCAACGCCGCCGCGCACACTTGCACCGCACCGTCGATATCACTGCCCAAAAACAACATCATGCCGCGCTTGAATGGTATCATCGCATCGCCCGGTACGTTGGTTTCAGCGTCGGCATAATCGGCGGCGGATTCAGCATACAAACCTACGCGTGCATACATATCGGCACGGCGGAGCAGGATTTGCGCGCGTAAATTAGCGACAAAGGCTTGCGCGGATGGCGGCGCGTCCTGCGTCGTTTCTTCGAGCGAATCGAGCGCAGAACAATAATAATCGAGCGCAACGCGGTGATCGCCTTTCAACGCATGAAAATCGCCGTTCCAGCGAAGCCAGCGCCATGTTTTCGGCTGATCGAAGAGCAGCGTGATCGCGTTATAGGCTTCGCCACGCCGATAATGACTTTCGAGCAGCAGATCGACGATGCGTGCGTCATGCCCTGTGCCGCCCGCCGCAACCTGATCGCGCAGATAGGCGTGCGCTTGTTCATGCTCGTCAAGGCGCGTCAGCAGTTGATGACGATGCATGACATCTTCGGCAGTAGGCGCGATGAGCGCTTGAAAATCATCCAGTGACGCCCGCCACTGCATGGAGTTGTCCATTCGCAGCAGGACATTGGCGCGTAAACGCCGCGCATTTTGGTCGCCGGGTTGGTCTGCGAGTTGATCGTTGAGCGCTTCGAGCGCGTCATCGAGTTCGCCCGCGTGTAAAAACGCTTCGGCGCGCTCCATAGGGGTATACGTTGCCATGCTACGCCTTCAATTCGTCGGATTACGGCGACATCATGTGCAAACTGTACCCAATAGCATCGCAAACGTAAAATAAACACCCGTGATGATTACCCGCTCCTTAAACCGAAAGCAACGCGATACGGATTTACCCGTGTCGAACCATGAAACGCGCCATCCGTTCGAGCGCCGTTTCGATGTTGTGGTAACTGTTGGTGTAACTGGCGCGGATAAATCCATCGCCGCTCGCGCCGAACGCGCTGCCCGGCACAACCGCGACTTGTTCTTCCAGCAGCAGCGCTTCGCAGAACTGCTCATCGGACATGCCTGTGACGCCGATATTAGGAAAAGCGTAAAACGCACCGCGCGGCTCGAAACAGGTTAAGCCGAGCTGATTGAAACCATCCACGATCAAACGGCGGCGGCGGTCATATTCGCAGCGCATCGCTTCGACATCATCGGCGGCGTGATCGAGCGCCTGGATCGCAGCGTATTGTCCCATCGTCGGCGCGGACATGATCAGGTATTGATGCAGTTTGAGCATCGCCTCCATAATCGGCGCGGGCGCGGTTGCATATCCGATGCGCCAGCCTGTCATTGCGAACGACTTGCTCATGCCGCTCAATAAAATCGTGCGCTCACGCATGCCTGGCAGCGCGGCGAAACACACATGATCGACGCCGTACACCAACCGTTCGTAAATTTCATCGCTGATCACGACCAGATCATATTTTGCCGCCACCGCCGCGACTTCGTTCATGTGCTGCGGCGTCAAAATCGCGCCCGTCGGGTTGTTGGGGTAACTGATCAAGATCGCTTTGGTGCGCGGCGTGATCGCCCGTTCCAAGTCCGCGCCCGTCACCTGAAAATCGTATTCGGCATACGCGTCAACGATCACTGGGACGCCGCCCGCCATTTCGACCGCCGCCGCATTCGCGACAAAACACGGCTGCACAACCAGAACTTCATCACCCGGATCAAGGATTGCTTTGAGCGCGACCCATAAAGCTTCACTGACGCCGACGGTGACCAGCACCTCGGTGGCAGGCTCATAGCGCACGTTGTACAGGCGTTCGATGTAACGCGCGATCGCGTTTCGCAGTTCAATCATGCCCGCGTTCGATGTATACGCCGTCATACCGAGTTGCAGTGATTCGATGCCTTTTTGTGCGATATGTGCAGGTGTATCGAAGCTCGGTTCACCGATGCCAAGCGAAATCACATCATCCATGGTCGCGGCGATATCGAAGTAACGGCGAATGCCGGAAGGTGCCATATTTTGTACTTGCTGCGAAACAAACGTACGCATTGAGAATTCCTTGAACCCATAACTTGACCGTATTTATGCTGCCCACCACAGGGCGACCCGCCGAGTCACCCGTACAGTATCCAATCCGTTTTTCAGATTTTGTTTCATAGCGTTATCTAGGTGATTATGCACGAAAAAACACGGCGTGAGTTAGCGCAGTGATGCCGAAAAGGCGTCCCGCTTCTCCATCACTATGTAGGAAAAACGGCGCATCAAGCGATGCGCGAAGCATGTTACAATTGTGGCAAAAGAGTCGTTTATGCGAGTAAAGAAGGACTTCGACGTGGACAATCAAACGCTGATCATTTTGGCGGTATGCGGGTTTTTGACGGTGATCGTCAGCGTGGGCATTCTCGGCTTGATGACGGTTTTTCGTTTCACCGGGCGTAACTTCATGGGATTTCTTGGCTTTTTAGCGCGCGATTCGAAACAAGTCCAGGATGAAGGTGATGAGCGCGTCAGCCTGAGCCGCCGCCCTGATCTGCGCACCATCGCCGATCAAAGCGATTTCGACGCCGCGCTCGCCAAACACATCGTGACCGATCAACCGCAAAGGCAGCCTGCTGCTTACGCGGCGAATGCCGCGCCGCCAAGCGCGCCATTCGCCCCCGCCAATGCGTCGCCTTATAATCAGCCGTTCGCTGGCACGCCAAAACCGCCGACGATCTTACCTGGCACTATTCCGGGCAGCAATCAAGCGCCGCCGCCCGTCGTGTATCCCACGCAAAACGCGCCTGCCGCCCAACCCTCACCCGCCGTCATACAGCCCATAACGCCCACGTCGCTCGGATGGGACGACCCGGCGCTGCCGCCGCGCGACTTTGATAAATACAGCCGCGCGCGCGACCGCGACGACGAGGATGATTTATTAGGTGGCTTGATCGGTTCTGGCAATGGCGATGATGGTGGGGTACTCGGATGAAGGGCTAAAGAGATTGAACCACAGCGCATACAAAGAGTTTGATTATCAGAAAAACGCCGTAAGACCCCTGCCTTCAGGCATGGGGATGTAAGGCGTCGGTCTTATGTTTTTTCTGCTGAAATAGCGTATGATGCGGGGAGGTTGATGTGCGCGGTACGAGACGTAAAAATCCGACCTCGATCATAATCCTGTAATATCGCAATACCGTAGTTAACGTCAAACACAGTGGGGCATCGCTGTGCTACCGGAGCGACGATAAGACGAAGGTTCGCCTTCGCAGTCGCGCTGAGGGTAGAAGCCCCCGCCTTTAGGTGTGGGGAGTATGTCACTGTTCCTCTGTATTCTCCGTGTGCTCTGTGGCTAGTTTTTGCAGTGTTTTGGCAACGACTTCGCGTTGTTCAAGTCGTTTGGCGGCGTCATAAGCGAAGGTCAATGCGGGCGTCGGCGGCGGGTTGCCTTTATCGTCATAGTATAAATCGAAGGCGCCCCGAATCAATTTGACATACGCTTCAGCATCATAAAACGGTGCGGCGAACGCCAGCCGGCGCACACCAAGCATTATCAGTGGCACATTCTCGCGCTGGATAGCCCATATACCGAGCAAAGTCAGCGTTTTATACCCAAAATACCCTGCTGGACGATGCCAGATCAGCGCGCCGACCCACGGTTCGGGCATCAAACCGTCGCGCGCGGCGGGACCACCGCACAAGTTCGCAGAAAAGCGTTTGACGCGCATTTCCTCTAAAACCCCCATCGCGTTCAAATCATCGAGCGCACGCGCCAGCGCTTTTTGCGCGTCACGCATCGGCGCAAGTTGTTTCTCACGATGATACGCCGCAAGCTGTGCCAAAATATCGGGTCGGGATCGCCGCGCTGCGCTCAAGTTTCGCGTTTCGTCACTTTACTCTATACTGAATCGTGTCAACAGAGATTTTACACACGTGGGGTGAAACTGCCGATGTCTTTTTTCAATTATCCGTTAAGTCTGCGCTTCAAGCTGCTGGCGCTATCGCCGCAAATCATCGTCACCGATGCGGCGGAGCGCGAAGTCCTGTATGTGCATCAGAAAGTCTTCAATATTCGAGAAGATATTCGCGTCTTTTCGGATCAAACACGGGCACAAGAGATTTTCCGCATCAATACCGAGCGCATTCTCGATCTCAACTCGAAGTATAAGTTTACCAACCAGACCACTGGTCAGTATCTCGGTCATGTGCGCCCGAAATCGCTCCGGTCGATCTGGCAGTTGACGTATTTGATCTACGACGAAAATGATGTGATCGAGCACCATATCAAAGAAGATAACCCTTGGGTGAAGATTCTCGACTCATTGATCGGGCAAATCGAGTTCATCGGTATGTTGACCGGGTTTTTCCTGAACCCATCCTATACGGCGTATCGTGGACAAACCCGCGAAGACGTGGCGAGTCCGGTGCTGCATATCAAGAAAAAACCGGGCTTTTTTGAAGGCGTCTTCACTATCGATCTGATGAACCCGATTGACCCCGACGAAGAAGCACGTCTCGTGCTGGCATCGATGCTCATGCTCCAGTTCATGCGCCGTCGCGGATAAAACGAAGGGCTTTAACGCAAAGCCGCAAAGGATGAAAGGCGCAAGGTCGATATTTTTTTACTTGCGTCTTTCAACGTTCACAATTTCTTTGCGCCTTTGCGTTGAATCTTTTGCTTCTTCTCTCACATTCTGAATACGCCGTACTGTGTCGCTTGTTCCGGCGCGGCGCATACGACTCCCAACGCTAACGCTAATACACGGCGCATCTCCGCCGGGTCGAGAATGCCATCATCCCATAAGCGCGCGCTTGAATAGTATGGGCTGCCTTCGTGTTCATATTTTTCGATAATTGGGCGCTTGAACATGTCTTGTTCGGCGCTCGTCAAATCGATTTTACCTTCGCGCGCCAGTTGATCGCGCTTGATCGTAAGCAGCACGTTCGCCGCTTGCTCGCCGCCCATCACGCTGATACGCGCGTTCGGCAGCATCCACAAAAAGCGCGGCGCATATGCCCGCCCGCACATCCCATAATTGCCCGCGCCGAAACTACCCCCAACGATCACCGTCAGCTTAGGGACGCGCGCATTGGCGACCGCGTGGACGAGTTTCGCGCCGTCTTTGGCGATGCCGCCTGCTTCGTAGGCTTTGCCGACCATGAAGCCAGTGATATTTTGCAAAAACAGCAGCGGAATATTACGCGCCGTACACAATTCGATGAAGTGTGCGCCTTTCAGTGCGCTTTCGCTGAACAGCACGCCGTTGTTGGCGATGATGCCGACTGGAAAACCACCGATATACGCGAAGCCTGTCAGCAAGGTCGTGCCGTAATTGGCTTTGAACTCGCGGAACTGACTCGCATCGACGATGCGCGCGATTAATTCACGGGCGTCGTAGGTCTCGCGGAAGGTGGTCGGCAGAATGCCGTAAAGCTCACTGGGATCATACAGTGGCGGCTTCGATGGGCGTAATTCGACGTTGAAATGCTTGGGGCGGTTAAGCGTGGCGATAATGTCGCGGACGATATGCAGCGCGTGATCATCGTCGTCGGCAAAATGATCCGCGACACCGCTTTGATGCGTATGCACGTAAGCGCCGCCTAAATCTTCCGCGCTGACTTCTTCGCCCGTCGCCGCCTTGACAAGCGGCGGACCGCCGAGAAAAATCGTGCCCGTTTTATCGACGATCACAGTTTCATCGCTCATGGCGGGTACATAGGCGCCACCCGCCGTGCAGCTCCCCATGACAGCGGCGATTTGTGGAATGCGCGCCGCGCTCATGATCGCCTGATGATAAAAAATCCGCCCGAAGTCGTCGCCGTCAGGAAACACCTCATCCTGCATCGGCAAAAACGCGCCGCCGCTGTCGACCAGATACACGCACGGCAGATAATTATCGAGCGCGATTTGCTGCGCGCGCAGATGTTTCTTGACGGTCATCGGGTAATACGTGCCCCCTTTGACGGTCGCGTCATTGGCGACGATCATGCATTCGACACCGCTCACGCGCCCGATCCCGGTCACGATACCTGCCGCTGGCACAGCGTCATCGTATAAGTCATGTGCGGCGAGCGGCGCGATCTCCAAAAATGGCGCACCAGAATCGATCAGCTTGTCGATGCGGTCGCGCACGAACAGCTTGCCCTGGTCAAGATGACGCTGTCGATATTTATCCCCGCCGCCGCCGCGCACCATGGCTAATTTTTCGCGTAATTCTGCGACGAGCGCCCGATTGTGCGCGGCGTTGTGCTGAAACTGCTCGTCATTTGGGTTGATATGCGAGTCCAAAAGTTCCATCAAAGATGACTTTCTCTATTTCTTTTCGCATGATTGTACTTGATCAATATCGTGATCATGTACAACGCTGTAAACACGCCGATTTATTTCCGGCATTACGAGGGCGGCGCTTTTACGGTATCATGCCCCTGTTTTATGATAATTGCGCTTTTTCTCGGAGTCCCATTTCCATGCAGAACAATCAAGCAAGACGAGCCAGCATCGCGCTCGGCGTGTTCATGGCAGTTGTCCTCGGCGCAGGTGCAATCCTGCCCTTATTTAATCAGACTACTACAACGGTGGATACCACCCAACCTACACCAGCCCCAACCTCGACCTTTCCCTCCCCGATCACTGATTTCAGCACCATCACGTTCGATACTTATTTCCTGCATCCAAGCGGGTTGTATGCCGTCGCCCAACCCGTCAATTGGTTGGTGAGCCAGCCAAGCCAAAACACCTCTCAGGCGCAAGCCAACTTCATCAACGAAGCAGCGTTGAGCGTGCTGGATATTTATGTCGAACGCGCAGCGAACCCGCCCGTCACCGTCGAAGAACTGAGTTCACGCTTCAACCAGGAAGTACTGGATAGCAGTTGGGCGAACTTCAACAATTGGCGCGAGACGTTTCGACGCACCGAAAATGGTCAACTGTTGATCGACTTCGTGGTCACGCTGACCGGGCAGCAGTATGTCGCGCGCCAGATCGTCACCACCGACGGCGATTGGATATATGTCACGCGCGTGTTAGCGCCCGATAATGCCACAGGGTTGATTACATACTTGCTCGAAACACTGCCGACCAGCTTTATCGCCTTCAAGCAGTTCGCGGGGACGCCGTTTGAATGGCAATCGTATTTTGACTCGCAGTTCCGCCATATTATCCGCTTCCCGGCGGAATGGCAGTTGGTAGACAGCGCGCCCGGTCGCCCCGCCAGCATCGCCAGCGCTGACGGTGTATCGCTGCGTGTGATTGGCTACGCAAATCGCGCGGCAGCAGATGAAGCGGCTGCCCGCGCGTTCATCGAATCAGAACGCGCGGGCGCGACCGTGTTAAGCGTCGAACCGACCACGCGCGGCGAGTTGAGCGGTTTCTCGGTGGCATATACGTTCGCTAATGCCGACGGTGAGCCACAATCAGGGCTTGCCGTGCTGCTCAACGGCGCGGACGGCGCGCTGCATGTCGCTAACCTGTACTTTCCGGCGCCGAACATCGATTTGAATACGGTCGAGACGATTCAGGAACAGCAGGCGACGCTCGGTCAGGCGGAAGTGACTCCAGAAGCGACGGGCGAAGTCGCGGATGCTTTCAGCGCGATCCAAGACATCGCGCCTGCGGCAGACAGAGGCGCAGTCGGTTTTCAATACACGAATTACGCGACGGTGATGAGTACGTTCGGGCAGCTTCCGGTGCTGGCGTTATCCGCCGACTCGCTGCCGCCTGCGACCCCCACGCCCATCCCGACGCCCGCGCCGCTCGACGCCACAGCAGAAGCAACGTCTGATGTTGAATCGACAGCAGAAGCAACGCCTGACGTCGAATCGACAGCAGAAGCAACACAAGCACAATAATGCGCTGGGGCGTGTCTAAGACGCGCCCCTTTTTTTCAACGCTTATTGCTTATGGACGGTCACCCCCCGCGACCGTTTTTCACCCCGACAACCGTTTACGATCGAGTGCGGCTTTCAAAATATGCGCGTAATCGCTCAGTGTTTGGCGCTGGCGCGCGGTATGACTCGATGGGTGCAACCGTCGTTCCAGTACCACATCAGGCAGCATGATGACCGGGATCGCCAGGTCACGCGCGCGCGCGTACCAATCGATGAACTCGCCCGAACGCCACGCGCCAAATCGACCGATTTGATCAAACAGACTTTTGGGCGTCAGCATGGCACCGGGTAAGTAACCGAGTTGTGCATCCGGCGGGCACACGATCCGCTTTTGTTCTTCATCATTCAATTCCGGGCTGATGAACTGACGGACATACCCGAAGATCAATGCAGGCGTGGCGTGGGCAGTCAGTGCGCTGGCTTGTAGTGCCAGCTTATTCGGCGTCCAACGATCATCGGCATCGAGAAACGCGATCACATCGCCCTGTGCCTCGTCGATACTGCGATTACGGGTTGCGCTAATACCCTGATTTTCCTGGCTGATCACACGTACGCGCGGCGCGAAAGCACGCGCGATCAGCGCTGTTTCATCGGTCGATCCGTCATCGATAACGATGATTTCATCGGGTGGGCGAGTTTGAGCAAGGACACTTTCAAGTGTTTGCCCGATATACGGCGCGGCATTGTACGCGGGGATAACCGCGCTAATCGTGATCGTCATGGGTTGCTCATTGGGAAAAAACAGGTCGCAGCCAGCGCTCGAATTTTTCAGGGTCGATATGTGTTTTGTGTTCGGCGCTCAGGTTATCAGCGTATAAATGCCAGTGTTGATGACCTAACAGTGAGGCGATGCGACTGGTGCTGATTTCCCAGCGCTGACGGTTGTAGATTTCGAGCAGCCGCGCACCAGGCTTGCAAAACTGAATGTTGTATAACCCCGAACTATGTACCCCTGCGACCGCCGCGGCATCCGCGAACATCCGTATCTGGTCGCTGACTGAATGATCTTCTGGAAAAAACAACTCGAAGTCATTTTTTTCGAGTATCGGTACAAGCTCGGCTTCGTTGACAACCGGGCGCGTCGCTTTCGCGCGTGATAAATACAGGCGGCGCGTGTGCGTCGGCGTCACGCCTAAGCGCGCCCATAAACGGTCGCGTAACCGCTGCATAAGTACGACATGTGCACGCCCGATGCCTTTTGAACCATGCGTAAGCAAGAAACGCCTGGCGTGCAAACTCGGATGAATCTCTTTCGGTTGATAAAGGCGCTCGCTATCAATGCCGAGCAGTGATAAAAACTCAAAATGAAATGGGCGCGCATCCGCCGGAACGATGAAACGCAGTTCGGGGTCACTGGTATCGATCAACATCAAGCGTGTCAGACAGTCGTTCATCCAATGCGAATAATTGGTGGCGCTGTAGCTTTGCAGCGATACCCACAACCCCTCCGGCAGTATGATCGACGGCTTGGATGCATGAATCGCGCATATGAGTTGCATATCGCGCAGGTCACGATAAATCGTTGATTGCGCGAGTAAATCACCCTGTGCGCTGATGGCGACGCCGTAACTGCTGAGCAGCGTCACATCGGGGATTTCGCACGTAAATCCTTGTCCCATCGGTTCGGGCGAGACTGAATACAGGCGCGCGAAGTATTTTTGCGCGATAAAATCAGCACTTTTCCATTCGCGTGCGTAAAAATCCTCGCTGTGGCGCGCCATGTTGTACAGCATATCGAGCGCCTCTTCGGGCAGCGTGCGCGAGACATCGACATAACGCGTTTGCGCTGTGGCTTCGGGGTCAGCGCGGTACTGCCAGCCGCGTGCATCCGCCACTGTACCGATGTCCGTGATGGTTGTGAAAGCACGTTTTGTCATCATCACCGAACGTCATTTTGGGCTTGGCGTTGGCGCGTCACCGAGCGCGCCATGATGCGCAGCAGTTCGCGGTTATTGATTTGGGCGTTACTTGACAGGTTTTCATCATGAATCCGCTTATGGAGATACACGTGCTCGATGATCGCCATCGACACGCCTGCATCTTTGGCGCGTGCAAACCAATCGACATCGACCGCGCGTGTGAACGCGGGGTCAAATAAACCAATACGGTCGAATACAGTGCGGCGCGTGAGCAGTGTTTCAGTGACGCGCCCGATTTGATCGCTGTTTAGCAAGTCTGCTTTGAAACCGCGCGGGATAGGGAGACCAGATTCGATAAAAAAGTTAAAATGGGTGATCGTCATGTCGATGGTCGGGTGTGCGTTCAAAAAATCGACTTGCGCACGCAGTTTGCCCGGCAGCCATAAATCGTCGCTGGAAAGAAACGCGATCAACTCACCTTGTGCGCCCTGAATCCCTGCGTTAAATCCGCCTGCGATTCCATTATCGGTATCGGTCTGGTTGATCACGCGCGCCGCCGAATATTCGCGCGCGATCTCGGCGCTGGCGTCGGTCGAAGCCCCATCAACCACGATGATTTCGAGCGGCGTATACGCCTGAGCGATGATGCTGTCGAGCGCAGCACGCACGAATCGCGCGCCGTTTTTGACGGGCATAACGACGCTGACCAACGGATTAACTATCATGGTCGTTTCTTTCTATACGGCGTTCGATTTCGGCTTCGTCAAAATCTGACCAGCGCGGTAACGGCTTGATCACGCCGTATTGACGCCGCCGATCCAGTGATTTTTTAAGGGCGCGAAATGTGTTGATCTCTTGCAGTGTACGCCCATGTGTCATATTTGCATCGTGCAATCGATAATGCAGCGTGATGGCTTTCAAAATGAGCAGGTGGGTATCGGCTTCATACGCACGCAAAAACCAATCCAAATCCTCGCTGTAGCGCATACTTATATCGAACAGACCAATTTTTTCAAAAACGCCGCGCCGAAACAAGCCGCCGCCAAGATGCACATGAATCAGTGTGTTGTCCGGCTCGCTGAAGCGCATATTGAGCGGCTCAGCCCCCGGCAGCGACACGTATTGAATGCGTCCCAACACGACTTCAAGCGACGGATCGCTATCCAGCCGCGCCGCCTGTAATTCGAGTTTGTTCGATGGATACAGGTCGTCGGCATCCAGAAACGCAAGATAGGGAGCGCGCGCGGCGGAAATGCCGAGATTGCGGGCAGCCGCGGGACCCGCATTGGTTTGCATGAGCGCGCGCACGTTCGGCAGCATACTCACGAACGCATCGATGATCGCCGCGCTGTTGTCGGTCGAACTATCATCGACGAATACGATCTCCCAATCAGTGAATGTCTGATTTTGTATGCTGGCAACCGCATCGCGGAGATAGGTTTCACCGTTGTAGACTGGCATGATGATACTGATTTTGGGAGTCATGCGAATTGCACCTCGCTGCGTAACAATCGCTCCAGCGTGGCGGGGATTTGCGCCAGGTCGGTGCCGGTTTCGAGGACATAATGCGGCACACTTTTGACAAGCCGCGCCATTTTCTCAAATGAAGCTGCGCGCGCGCGCGGCAGATGAAACAGGGTGGTCGGCGCGAGTGCGGTCAGGCTGGCGATCGCGCTGCCTGGCAGTAAACGTGTATCGCGTTGATGCGCGACGCGCGGCACAATCACCGCTTTGATCGGGAACGCGCGCAGCATTTTATCGGGGTAGCGCTCGTTGATATAAATCAGCGCTTTCTCGCTCATGAGTGCATCGCCATTGGTGATCGACTGATGCAGCGCCGGAAACCGGAACAAGTTGTCGGGTTCCAGTTTCGCCGTCCCGTACAAACTGTACGCGGTTGGTAGTGGATTAAACGAGACCAGATTATAATCATCCCCGACATAACCGAATTCCGAATACAACAAACACGCCAGCGACGCCGTCGATTTACCCGATCCGCTCTTGCCTGTGATCAAAACGCCACCGTCACTCGACCCGACTGCCGCCGCGTGGACAAGCTGCATCGGCAAATCCTGCATCCACCAATGCAAAATCGTCCGCATAGGAAAACTCGCTTCCCAGTACGGAATCCGCGCTGCGTCCGCGATCCAGTACACGGCTTTGTCCTGCGCACGGTCGATCATGTGCAGTATATCGATTCCCGGCTGATACTGGGTGTGAATGCGAGCGTCATTATAACCGACGATCTCACCGTTCGCGCCGTAAGCATCGAGTTTCCAGGGAGGGGGTGGCGTTTGTACGCCGGTTGACGCGGTATCCCAAAAGTATACCGTCAACGCGGGCGGGGTGTCGTCGGGCGCAACCGAGATGTGCAGCATCGCAGGCGTCATCAATCGATAAAGCGCGTCGCTGGCGAATACGGCGCGCACACGATAGCCGCCGACATCATAGGTGATTTCGGTCGGCGTCACACGTTCACATGCGTGTGTGAACGCAGCGCACAATGCTTCGAAGTAAGCGACTCCAGCGCTGGGTAGGGGTTCGACCATTTTTTAACCGACAGACTCTTTCTCATCCGCCGCAGTGGGTAGCAGGGGCCAGCCAGTCTCATCGACCTCATGGATCGGATCGAGCAGCAGCAAATCCTGCATATCGGTAAATTTTTGCAGCGTCGGCGCGGCAAAAACGCGCTCATTGTCAGCACTCAACACGATTGTATTCTGTTTATCATCGAGCGCCGCGGCGACAATCAAGCCCTCCGTCGCCAATTCATCGACAAATGTTGTGACCGCAGCGCCGATGACATCTGATGTTTCGGCATAGTGGTCGCTCAGCGCCGCTGTGATCGCGTCTATGGGGTGTCCAGCATCGATAGCCGACCAGACGTGTACGCCCACTGCATTGTTCAGGCTGTAATAATGCCCGGCTTCCAGGTTGATAATGATGACTTCACCATCAATAGTTTCGCTGACGACCGAAGGCGTATTAACACGGTATGATAAGTTTTGCACGATAATCACTCCTGATTCTTTACATTCTCTTGATAGTGACGCTCCCCATGCCTAAAGGCAGGGGCTTCTACCCTCAATGCGACTGCGAAGGCGAACCTTCGTCTTGTCGTCGCTCCGGTAGCACAGCGATGCCCCGCTGTGTTTGATATTAATCGCGGCATTGTGGTCGCGGTCGATGACAAGACTGCGGGAACGTAAACGAGGCGTATTTCTTCGCTTTGCGAAACCGCGGACGCCCTTTTGCCAGTTTGTGAAAGAAGCGTTGGTGGGCATTATCCATACGCCAACACACGTTCTGACAGACCTGCGAGTACAGGTCGCGCCACAAAGCGAACCGCTCCGTCTTTCGCAGTTTGAGGACGTGCTTATTCATCGCATTGAGCGAAATGTATTTCTTCGTCAGACGATAATAATGCCGTTGGAGGGCGATGAAGTGATTCCACACCGTAGACGCAACAAACAGTTTGTGCCGCAGCTTCCGATCTTTCTTGTCGGCGCGGAAAAGTCGGTATTTGTACATCTTGTGAATGGTGATAGAGTCGCCCATGCTTTCGACGCTCTTACGTCGGGAGTTGGTTGGGGGGTGTTTCCGCATTCTCAACCTCTCCTAGTATACGCTATTTCAGCAGAAAAAACACAAGACCGACGCCTTATATCCCCATGTCTAAAGACAGGGGCTTTACGGCGCTTTTCTGGTAAAACGAGTTGCGGGTTAGTGCCAATCGCCAATCAGCGGCGCGTGTAAACTGATGAACCCCGATACCAATTTTTCTGCCAGCGGATACGACCCGATCAACGGGTGCAGCGTCAGCGCTTGTACCGCCAGCGCGCGGTCGCGCGTTAATATCCCGCGCGCCGCCGCTCGTTCATAGGCTTTGACAGCACGCATCAATAACAACTGATCTTCACGGATCACGCCAACGGGTTCGGGTGTGACACCACGCGCATCGACCCAACAGCCAACTTCAACGACATCATCATCCGCCATACCCGAAATCGCGCCGTGATTGGGAACATTTAGCCCAGTATAATGTCGGGCGTTGTTTTGAATCGCCTCGACGCAGCCGAGCGCAACCGACGCATAACCTTCTTCATCGTCACCCGTGGGCACAGATTGCTCGGCACGGGCGTGCGCCATATAGGTACGCGTGCGTTCGTCCATCACCTCACGATACGCTGCCAGGCACGCCACCGGATCATCCTGTGACGCACGCAAACTTGCTAACAAACGGCTGGTCAGGCGGCGCGTGTCTTCGCCTCGCGTTTCAGGCTTTTTCAAGAGCGCGGACAGCGCTTCGTCACGGTGATAAAAATAGTGCAGATATTCGTTCAAAAATGCGCCTTGCCATGCCACCAAACCGGGCGCGAACAGACTCATGTGTGTCGAATCGATAAAATGCGGGTCGGACAAAAGCGCAGGGAACACATCTTCGCCGCCCGCGCCATCGGCATCGGTTTCGACGCGGACACGTGTCGTCCACGACAAATGATTCAATCCGTACACCGTATGATGCACACGTGCCGCTGGAATACCCAAAAATCGTGCGACCGCACTTTGAGCGCCATTGGCGCTGTCGCAGATGCCGATCACGCGCGCGATTCCCGAATCGTGCAGCGCTTGCGCGACCAGCCCCGCCGGATTGGTGAAGTTGTAAAGCCACGCGCCGGGCGCGCCGATTGCTTTCACCATCCGCGCATAGTCTAAAATCGCTGGAATGCTCCGCATCGCCATTGCAAAACCTGCTGCACCCGTCGTTTCTTGTCCCAAAATGCCGTGTTCAAAACACAAACGCTCATCGGCAGCGCGTCCCGCTTCTAAACCCGGACGAATCGCTGTGATCACATGCTGTGCCCCATCGATAGCTGCTTGAGCATCACTCGTCAGCGTGATTCGAAACGCCGCGCCGCGCGCCAGTTCGACGCATAAGCCGCCGATCAATGCCAGTTTCTCAGCGTCGTTATCCATCAACACCACATCACGCAAGCCCATGCGTTCGGCGCGCGCAATCAACGCCGGAATCAAGCGGGGCGTTCGTACACCGCCGCCGCCGATGATCGCCAGTTTCATAAGTTTTGACCTTTTTTGGCAGGGAATTATTCCACCACTAACGCGGTATGTATACGCGCCGCGATCTCGTGTTCGAGCTGTTCGCTGCTGTACGGGCGCACACGCACCGTCGTCGAATCCTGCACATCGACGCACACACCGTGCCCATTCCGAACGAACACCGTTAGGGTAATGCTGCCCATCGTTTGACGCGTGCCGTCACCAGACTGAACATCGAGCAGTGCGAGCGAATGTTGCACGTCGTACCCCTTGAATGCATCTATCAACGCTATCACTTGAGCTTTTGGCATCTTCGAGGCGCGCAGCACCGCGCCAATATCGGGCGTGGCATTCTCGTTGATCGACTTAAGTACATCGATGTGCAAGCTGTGTGTATCAATAGTGAGCGGCGTAAACGGCGCACTGCTGACATCAAGCACACACTGCTTGATCATCCAATCCCATGTCAGCGACGCGGTAAAGGTATGAATGAGCGCGTCACCATCGTATTCATGTTTGACGGCGAGTTCGGGGCTAAAGTAATAGATGGTCAAGCGCGCGGTCGCTTCGCCTTGTCCGCGTGCCGCCCCCATAATGGCGTGCAGTGCGCGCGCGCAACCTGCCAGCGTGCCGGATACTGCTGCGTCGATCTCTAATTTACCTTCGTCGGTAAACGCGATTATGCCCGCCGCTTGCAGCGCGGCGCGACCGGCTTGCAGACGATTGAGCGCCATTTGTCGTTCGGGGTAGAGCGCGGCGGGCATGCCCAACAAGGGTGGAATACGCAGCGTAACCATCAACCATGCCAGTTGATCATAACTAAGACGCAGGATGAATTGGTCAGCGCCCATCGATTATAGTCCCCACGAAGCCATCTGCACGTTTATGGCAATAGTATCTTTTTTACGGAATCTAGCAAAGGCTCGCGGTGAATTTGCTCTGTCCATGTATTGGCGGCATTGCTGAACGCGCCTTTGAAGCTGTCGGATAAGCCACTTTGATTGACGACATGTTCCACCGCAGATGCGCCTTGTGTCATCGTATAATCGAACATGACATCCGGGTATTCCTGGGCTGAATTCCAGACTTGACCGAAACTATCGGTAAAACGGTTGAAATCGCGCCCAATGTCGTTTCGTTCGGGCGAAAGCCCAAGCATACTCGAAATATCGCCCGCCGTTTCAAATCCGAGCGCATCCAGTCCATTGAGACTGAGCGCAACCGGGTTCACATTATTGCTCATCGAAACGAGCGCGCGCGATGCTTCATACGTGATATTACCGAGATCGGTTCCATCATTGGTGGTATACATGCGTTCGGCGCTCATTCGCAGTCGATCCGCCATTTCGCCAGACAAATTCAGATTGTTCGCCATCCAATGCCCCGCCGCCACGTCAATCGCGCCAAATACTTGATTGGCGGAATTGACCATGTTGATGCCGGCGCCAACACCTGTCATATCGATCAGTGTATTGATGCCCGCATCGACGAGGGCAATGCTGCCACCGCGAAATATTTCAGGTTCTTCATCGAATTTTTCCAAATATTTAAGAATAGGGCTGCCAACGCTGGCGATACCCGCCGCGACCGCCAAGACCTTGCTTACGACCGGTTCGGGCATGATGCCAAGCCCGACCATCAGCGCTTCTGCTGGGACTAAACCAAGCAGGTCGCCACCAAATTTGAATCCGCGCTTGTTTTCAAGAATCCAGTCGGTTATCGCGTCAAACGGTTTATCGGGTTTTACGTCAATCGGCGTGCGTGTAGGGTCTCCCGTTTTTCCGCCATCGGCGGTCACGCCCGTGCCGCCGCTATCAACACTTCTATTTTTTTGATCGATGCCCGTCGCGTCGAGCAAACTCCACAAATAACGCAGTGCCTCCGCTTCAGCGTCATCGAATTTAACCATTGTCGGCTTCATCACGTCGTCTGAGGCGTGAACCAGCGCGATAATCAAGCGGTTAAGCGCCGGCAGTGCAACTTCGTCGAGTTCGTCGAAAAAGACCGACGCGCCTTGCCCTTGCCACTCGCCGCCTTCTAATTCGTTGCGCGCATCGCGCATTAAACCCATCGCACAGTCGATGTCATCGGCAAGCATCAATAATTCGCGTGCGCTGTCGTGCAAATCGTCGTAATCTACCCGAATATTAATCATCAAACATACGATCCCATACCAGCATTCATAACTATGTTTTCAGTATAGCAAGACATTTCTGAGGCGATCATTAAGGGTTGTAACAGAAAAGGACGCGGTTGCGTCCTTTTCTGTTACATGTGTAGAGATGGATGAATCGGTGATTACTGCGAGTCGGTATTGCTTGAGGCGACTTCGCTGTCCGATTCTTGACGGGTATTGACCGCAATAATCAGCTTTTCGTTCAAATCGGTCGATGTTTCCATCAACGCGACCGCTTTGGTTTGAATATTTTGCAGATAGGCGATTTGTGCGCCCGCACCGAAATTACCTGCGAAGAACGACATCGCAAGCGCTGCGATTGCAATATCGAGCGCTGTTTTTGCGACCTGCATGGTTTCACCAAAACCGTTGAAGGTTTCCGCCATACCTGTGACCGCATCATAATTCATACCGCCGGGACCGACTGCCATGTTGCTGCTCCTTTCTCGCTGAAGCAAAACGAAAGTGTATGTCTAAAATATCGAGTCGAACTCATCTGCCAAATCGCTGGCAGTCCGCATGACTTCGCTATCCACACTATCGAATAAATCGACGCCGAAATTCAAACCGCCCATGAAACCGCCAATCGCTTGCACCAATGCAGCGACTTCGGGGATGAAGCGACCGATGACCTCGTTCTCGTAGAAAGCATCTGCATCCGCGCCATTCCATTCGACGCCGAACAAGCCTTCTGCCATGCTCGAAATACCATCACGTCCGGTTTCGATGTCGCCAATCTGCTTCGAAACCACACCGACAAGTTCCGACTGAAATTCATCGGGTAGAAATTGGAAAAATCCCATAATCGTCTCCCTTATCTCCCAGTGAAGCGACCAGCCGTCGCTTCGGTCGTGTCGTCATGCGCCTGAATCGCAGTACGCAGTTCGTTGATCAAATCGCGCAGATACGCATCAAACCGGCTGATCGACGCAGTACCGCGTTCGCCAATGGCAGCGCCGAACGCCTTACCGCCGTTACCCTTGAGCGTGCCGCCTTCCATCCGTTCGGCAACATCACCCATTTTGGCGATGGATACTTGCAGTTGGTCACACATCCCTTCGAGACGGTTGATCATTTCTTCAACCGCATCCGGGTTCATAAAATAATCGTAAGCCATATCAATTCCCCCGTGCTAGTTCTATACAATGCGTTAGTTGAACGAAATTTCGATTTTGATTTTGGCTTCGTGTTCGGCGTCTTCAAATTTCGATGAAGTCTCGATCACCTTCTGCGCTGCGTTTTGCAATGCCGAAGATAAACGGTCAACGGCAGGTGCCACCACACTTTCAAATTCTTCGAAGAAAACGTTGGCACCATTGCCAATCCATTCTCCATCGTGCAACTGCTGAAACTGCTGGTTCATTTGGCTGTATGCATTGGCGATGTCTTCCGCGAGCGTATTCAGTTCACCCGCCGCGACACCCAGGTCGTCGTACTCAACACGAATCACGATCATAATACGGTGGTGTCTCCTTAATCTTCGTCTATCCAACGAGGAGATAAAACTTAAACACCCACACAACCAGGTTAAAAACCGTACGAAAGTTGTGTCGAAAGCGTTACCGTCAGTATAATCAGTTTTGGATAATTTGACACACATGATGACAAGTTATTTTCAAGTTTTTACGAGTTCGTGCTTATAGGCAGCGTTCAGGATTATTTGACAGCACTATCAAAGCGTAGAGGTGGGTGTGCATGAATATGCAGCAAACACTACAAGTTGTCGGCGTGCTGATTGGCATTTCGGGAGCGCTATTTTTGCTCCGGTTCATCATGAACAACACGCGGCTTCGCTTAATGGCGCAACGCCAGCAGCGCCAACAGGTGAGCGGCGCGTCCGTTTCTGCGCGCAAACCGCAAGTTGAAACATCGACGCCAGCCGAGGGGGTGACGGGTGTCTTCCGTGTGCCGACGAAGGATAAGAAACCGTGAGTAGTATGCCAGAGAAAGAGTATCGCCTGTATTTACAGCCTGTCGGCAGCGCGCGTTTGACGCGATTATCGGCGGGCGATTGCATTGGCGGTATTTATGTCAATTTTTTGGATAACGGACAAACGCCGCAGTTTCTGCTCGAACCGGGCAATACGCCGTGTGCAGAAGGCGGCGTGGAATCTTTACGCATCAATGATGAGCTGATCCCGATAAACGAGTCGGCTTTGATCGAACATGGCACACGTGTACAGATCGGCGCGACCAGCTATATGGTCATCGTCCAGCGTCATGAGCGAGTTGAAAACCCGACGCTGCCACGCCGTCCGGCAGCGCTCGATAATGCGCTCCGCGATGCCAAAACACCCGTAGCGCTCACGATCTCACTGTTCGGTCGGTGCGCGGCGGCAATTCATCAAGGGCGGCGCGCAAACCAGGAAGATTTTATCGCCTTTGAAGCCGAACCCGATACCGATCATTTATGGGTGATCGCAGATGGCGTCGGCGGCGAAACACAGGGCGATGTCGCCAGCGAACACGCGGCGCGCTGGGCGTTGTGGCGTTATTATCAACTGATGCCGCAAAAGACTACCGATGCCAAACTTGATTCCAGCGCGCGCCTGACGACTGCCTTCGACGAAGCGCATCAGCAGTTGGTCGCCTACGGTAAACATCTGCACAAAGACAAAAAATCGTCCGAGCCCTATCAACTCGTCACGACCACGCTGACGGCGGCGGCACTGCGCGAAAATCGCTGGACAATCGCGCAGGTCGGTAATTCGTCGGCATATCTGTTTCGACCTTTTACGGGCGAAATGCGCGAACTGACCACGCATACACATGTCATGGAAAATGATATTTTGCGCTACGCCGTCGGTAACCCTGGCGCTTTTGAGGTCGAAATAAACGAGCAGCCCGCACAAGTCGGTGATCTGGTACTGCTGTGTACCGACGGCTTGACGCAGTATGTCAGCTATGAAGAACTGCAAAACTTTCTCTTCAAAGCGACCATGAATGATCCGACGTGGGATCAACTGCCCGCGCGTTTAATTGCGCTGGTCAAAGAACGTGGTGAAGCGGATAATGTAGCCATCATTGTGATCAAGGCGTTCGATCAACCACAAGCCCGCAATACGTCGATGACGAATCCGCGCATCAGCGTATCGTCACAGCAAGCGCCGCCGCCGTTATTCAGCGCCAAAAATACATCGAATATTCGTAATCTTTTCAAGCGAAAGTAAGTACAAACCCGTATGCGAACAGCCCGGCGTCACTGCCGAGCGGACAGGCAAAAAGTCGAACATGCTTGCAAAACGAATACGTTTTGGGTGGGTAGTCATCATCGGGGTTTGTCTGTTCAGCGTCGCGCGCTTCCCACAGGCGGGTTTCGCGCAAGATGATGATGTGCCACCGCTGTTCGCGTCGCTGGTCGAGCAATCAGCGCCCGACGAACGCACGCTCCGCGTCGATTTGAATATCTTGCGCGCCGATGGCAGCGCGCTCAACGTGCTTAATCCTGCATCGGTGACAGCGATCGTGCCCTCTGGGCGCGACCCGGTCATCCTGGCGACAACAAGTGCTGTGCCCGTGCCGCTCGATGCGCGACTGCCGCTGTCGCTGGTGCTCGTTGTCGATTTGACCGACACCGTGCCGATCAATGCGGTGCGCAGCGAACTGCCGATTTTGGTACGCGGGCTGGCAGGTTTCCCGAACGCCGAAGTATCGATCATCCGCTTTAGCAATCTGGTCGAACCCGAACGTCCGTTCGCATCCGATTTTGAAACGGCGGCGACCGAAATCAGCGCGTATGATGTGCAGAGCGTCCCGGTCAATTCCAATGTCGTCGTCGATGCCATGCGCGCTGCCGCCAATCTGGTCAGTCGCTCGCACGCCAGCGACCCGAATCGTGAGTATGTGATCGTGATGGTCACCGATGCGGTCGATACGGTGTATGGCAATCAAGGGGCGGTCAGCGAAATCGTCGGTCTGGCAAACGGCGCTGATGCGCGTCTGTACGTAATTGCGATGCCGTCGTTCAGTGTGCCGCCATCACCACCCGATAATGAACTTCCCAATTTACTCGTCAATCAAATCGGCGGTTTCGCCTATATTTTCCCGCCCGATGGAGAACTTGACCGCGATAATGCGTCGCTGTTTTTGGGCGGGCAGATCGCCAATTTACAAACCGTGCTGGCGTCACGTTTTCGCGTCGAATTCTCGCTCGATCCGCTGCGCGGGCTTGGCTTGAGCGGCGATCTGCCGTTGCAGATCACGATCCGTGATGGCGAGTCGGTCGGCATCGTCGATAGCTTGCTCAATTACAGCGAAACCGAGTACAACGTCCGCTTTGAAGCGCTCACACCTAATCAACAAGTCACCGATCAAGTCATGCTGCAAGTATCGGTCGAACCCCAGTCAAGCGCCTATCAGTATCAGTTCGTCATCGATGGCGAAGAGCCTATTGCCTGCTCCGACCCGACCGCGCCGTCGTGTGCGTGGAACAGTGATGTTTATACGCCCGGTTTGCGTGTGATCGGTGTCAATGTGGTCGCAGGCGGCAGTATCGTTGCGTCTGGTTTGCTGCCGCTCAACGTATACCGTACCGACCTGAACGTCGATGCGCCGCCAGCGTATCTTGCCGGAACAGTCACGCTCAGCGTCGCCACGAGCGGCTTGGGCGGCGACCTCGATGACGGCGCGGATACCGCAATCCTGTACGCCAGCATCGACGGCGTTGAAGAACGGCTTGAAACCGTCGCGCTCGGACGCGATTCAACCGCGATCACGTTCGATGTCGAACAACTGCGTGAACTGGGCAACGTTGATGAAACAGTCGCCAGCGCACCCCTCAGCTTGCGGGTCGAACTGATCAATCAAGCACGCGGCTTGCTCATCAGCCGATGGGAAAGTGCTGGCGAGAGCCAAGCCGTGTTCGCGCCAAGCACGTTCACCTTCGACGAGCCAGCACCAAATATCGATGTCACAGGCGCGATCGATGTCGGTTTATTGGTGCGCCCAGAACTCCCCGACACACTGCCAATACGCTATGAAATCCTGATCAATGAGCAAACGCTGGCTTGTGATCAGGCGACGCCAACCTGCACCTGGGATACGGACACATTTTTGCCCGCGCCATCGCGCGGCAACAGTGCTACGGGCGCGCTTGCACAAACCGGGCTGACGACGCTTATCGGGCGGTTATATGTCGGCAGTTCACTGCTGGCACAGACTGCGCCGATCAATCTCAACGTATATCGCGAAGATTTGGCGCTGATCGTGCCTCAGCAAAGCGTCAGCACCGTACCGATCACGGTTGATACGCGCCGTTATGGTAACGCGGGCAATTTACTCGTGTTCACGTTCACCTATGAAGATGGCGAACCGTTCGAGCGTACAGCCTTGGTCGCCGACGGCGGCGAAACCCAGTTTGCGCTCGATCTAGACGCTGTACGCGCGCTGTACCCGTCCGCAGACACCGACGGCACAGCGGACATCAGCGTGAGCGTGCGACTGGTCAACAATACACAGAACAATCGCCTGGTCGCGGTCAGCACATCACAGAGCCTGCGCGGCTTGTACACGCCGTTGTATCAGGTTGCGCTGACAGGCATCCCCGCCGCGCTCGGTGATGAACTGCCGCTTCTGGCCAATGATGCGCTGCCGACGCTGACAATCACGGCTGACCCCGCGCCAGAACCGCTTTTGGGCGATCAACTGGTGTTGTACCGTATCATCGACGGCATCGAGACCCCGTTTGAACTGGCACGCACCGATCAGGGCGAACTAACCGTGCCCTTGCTCCCCGCCGCTTTCGATGTCGGGCGCAACACGTTGAGCGCCGCTGTCGTGCGCGATGGTGCGATTATCTCTTCCCCTGTGATTTTTTCGTTCAACGTGTATCGCGCGCTCACTGGCGTTTCACTGCTGCCCGCGCCCGGTGTTCTGGAAACCAACGCCCTGAGCAGCATCCCGGCAATCCGCGTCAATAGTGCGGGTTTTCCTGATGCAGGCGTGATCCGCATCTATATCGACGGTACGCAAGCGCTGCCCGATGTTTCGGCATCACAAGGCAGCGAAAGTGTGGTTGATATTCCCTGGGATGTGCAAGGCTTGTACTTTAATGATGCCAGCGACGCCGACGAACGCCGCACGGTCGATTTGCGCGTCGATTTGTTGGACGAAAACGGACGTTTGCTGCTCGGTCGCTATGAACAAAGCGGGATCGTTCTGCGCCCGGTGGCGACATTCGCCCTCGCGGTGAGCGGCATCGATAACGGCGCCGCGCTCTACGCCGATGCACCTGCCGAACTCGCGGTGGGTTTGAATCCAGCGCCAGCCGCCGATCAAGTCTTGTATACGCTGATCTTGGATGTCGAAGCAGAAACGGGTAGTCAGGCGAGCGACCGTGTGATTGCCAGCGCCAGTTCCGCCGATCCGACGCTGCGCTTTACGCCCAATGCCGTAACGATGCTGCCCGGTTTGCATCGCTTGATCATCAATGCCAACGCGGTCGTAGGCGATGCACCGCTGCTCGACCAACAATCGTTTACCGTGCGCGTGGTCGATCGGCGCACGATTCAGCCATTCGGAGATTTTCGCATCGACCCGATCACCGGACTCGGTACGCTGCGCGGCGGCACGCAGTTACAACTGCTGACAGGCGCAGATTACCCCGGCGCGACTAAACTACAACTGCGCTTTCAGCCCGAAGACACCGCGCTTTCTGCGACGCCGCTCCTGATTACCGAAGTGACGTTGGATGAGAACAACCAGGTTACAGCCCCGGTTAATTGGCAAACGCAGGTGTTTTCGGTATTGAACGTCAACGAGCCGATTCCCGGCGTGATCACGATGAACATGTTGGACGCGACCAACCAACTGATCTACGAATGGTCAGGCGCCTACACCCTGCTGCCCGATGACACACTGCCGTTCTATATCTGGCTTCCCGCCGTCGTTGTCAGCGGCATTTTTGGGTTGACGGGCTATCGGCGCACACTGAAGACACATCGCGCGTATCGGCTTGAACGCGAGCAGCGCCCACCCGCGCCCGGTTCGCAATCGAACGCGGCGAGCAAAACCCGTCCGGTTTCTGGCGATCTCGCGGATGCGGTACTCGCCTACTACACGCGCACCGATCAAGGCATCACAGATTTCAAAATTTTCTCGTACATGAATTATATGCTTCGACTGACGGTGGGGCGGCGCGCTGATGCCGCGCGCGGCAAACCGCACCCCGATATCATGTTCGATAGTCAGGCGGTCAGCCGTAATGTCGGGCGCATTACGATGGAGCAGGGCGAATGGCGCTTTTACCCCGAAAAGACGCTGCGAACCCGCTTGAAAGTCAACGGGCAGCCGTTCGAACAAAGCCAGCACTGGAATAAAAATAAGCATTTCTTACGCCTGGGAATCGGCTTGGATGTCAGCGCTGACGCCGATGATCGTCACCTGTTTTCGTTGATGAGTATGCAAGAAGCTATGCGTCGAATTAAACGTTAGGGAGCGCGACAATGGCAGTCGTTCAAAAATCTCAGCCCACAGCGTCCGCCGAAACAGGCGAGCGCAAGCTATTCAACCGTCCGCCGCGCGTGCAGCCGTTGATCGTGCCGCAAGATATCGAAGTCCCACCGCCGCCGGAAGTCGAAGACGAACCAACCAACCGTATCAACTTCGGACAAATCGTCCGTATGTTGATGACCGCCGCACCGATGGTGATCTACGCGATACTCGCGCCGACGTTGAGCGGCGGTAGTGGATCGGGCGCGTTCGCGCTCATCCGGCTGCTCGCGCCAATCTTTACGATTGGTTCGACCGTTTTACTCGCAGTCTGGCAAATCGACGGGGCGGAAAAACGCAAACGGCAGCGCGAAGTCGATAAGATCATCAAGACCGCCGTCAATTATCGCAAACGTATTAAACAGGTCGAGATCGAACTTAACGAACTGTACGCCGAGCAGCTTGGCATCATGGAGCGCGTGCATCCCCCCGTGCCCGAACTGCAAAAACGGTTGCCCAGTTTGCGCCTCGATGGGAGCGTCGATTACCCGGACAGCCGTTTATGGGAACGTTTGCCTGAACACACCGACTTTTTGCAGTTACGAGTCGGCACGACCGTGCTGCCGACGCCGAACAAGGTCGAATTTCCTGACCTGCTCGAATATGCGCTGCCCGTCGAACAACAGGGCGACCTTGAAAACGCCGTTAAATTAGGCGAAAAATTTCAGTATCTCGTCGGCGCGCCGCTTTTGATCGATTTTCGCGCGCGTGGAGCAGTCGGCATTGTTGGCGCGAACGAAGAAAAACGGCTCGCGCTGGTGCGCGCCATGTTGATGCAGTTGGTCGTGCATCACGCGCCCAACGATGTATCACTGTTCATCATTGCGCCCAATGACAGCGCCCGCGACGCTGATAAACAGCGCTGGGCATGGACACGTTATCTGCCGCACTGCAACGAAGATATCGATGTGAAGCGCAACAAACAGAATGGCGATTGGGTTGCCACCGATGAAGATCGCGCCAACCTGGTCATGTCGCGCTTGCTCACGCTGCTCAACCGCCGCCGCGATTATCTCGAAGCCCAAGAGGGCGCGGAAGCACAGCGGCAAATTATGGTCGTCGTCGATAGCATCGATGCCCAATGGACGGAACATCCGGTATTCGCGACGCTGCTGGCGCTGCATACCGAACTCAGCTTGTCGGCGGTGTTTATCTCGCCGGACATCATGCACGTGCCCAGTTCCGCGACCGCACTTGTCCGTCTTGATTTAGAGTCGGAAGACGTGCAGTTATGGTACGGCGAAACCGGCGAAGGCGGCGTGCGTTACCCGGCAGTCGGCTGGGATATCGAAGATACCTTCAAAAGCGGACGCGAGCCGATTGACCCGCATAATCAGCGCGCCTTAGACGAACGCTTGCAGCCCGACGCCGAACTGCCACCCCCGTATGCGTCCGACCCGAACTGGCACTTGTTACGCAGCACCTTCAAGCAAAAAATTCGCCCTGATCAATGCGATCAAAAGACAGCGCGCGCCGTCGCATTCGATCATTTGCAGCACGCGCTGCTCAAAACGGCGGGCAGTGAGAGCGATATTCCCAACTTCGTCTCATTTTTGGATATGTACGACGCGGTGTATGTCGAAGATATCGACCTGAACAAGACCTGGTTCCGCCCCATCGATTACTCCAAAAAGCTGGAAGATAAACTGCCGTTTCCGGTACGTATCGGTAAAGGCAAGCCGATGGACACTGGCGGCGGCAAAATCAGCGATATGTTCCTGTTCAATCTGCAAGACCAGATCGACGGACCGCATGGGTTGGTCGCAGGTACGACGGGCGCAGGCAAGAGCGAGCTGCTGCAAACCTTGGTCGCGGCGCTGGCGATTGAACATCACCCGTATTATCTTGCTTTCTTTCTGATCGACTATAAGGGCGGCAGCACATTCAGCATCTTTCAGAAAATGCCGCACACACTGGGCAATGTCTCCGACCTTGATGCTTCACAAGCCGAGCGCGCGCTGGTGGCACTTAAGACTGAACTGCGCTATCGCAAGGGCGCGTTTCGGTCTGTCAACATCAGCAACATCAACGAATATCAACAAATTTTCATGGAGTATCAGGAATTTCGGAAATCCGGCAAACCTTCTCCGCGTGGCATCAAGCTGCCCACGTTCATGCAGCCGATCCCGCATCTGGTCATCATCATCGACGAGTTCGCCGAACTCAAGCAAGAACTCGACCATTTTATGCCCGAAATGTCGCGTATCGCGCGCGTCGGGCGCAGTCTGGGCATCCATCTTGTTTTAGCGACCCAGCGTCCATCGGGCGCAGTCAGCGAAGAAATTCGCGCCAATTCACAATTCGCGTTGTGTTTGCGCGTCAAATCGGTCGCGGACAGCCGTGACATGATCCGTACCAGCGACGCCGCATATTTACCGAACGAAATTCGTGGGCGTGCGTTTCGTCAGCGCGGCAACGACAAAATCGAACAATTTCAAGCCGCTTACGTCGGCATGGAATACAAACCGGAAGGTGATGCACCGACGCAAAAACGCTCGACGGGGTTCACGATATTCTGGGGCGCGAGCGACGCTCAGCGTCCTGCCGGTCAGTATGAATATTCGCCACAGCGCTCAACCAATGGCACGGGCACTTTCACATCACCGCGCCGCATGACCCACGAGATGAACGCCGTCGCGCCGGAAACCAACGCGCCGACGAAGGGCAAAGTCGTCGATAATCTGGTACGCCACATCGTCGATTTCACCGCGTCGCTGCCGGATTACGTCGCGATGCCGCAGTTGTTCCAAGAAGGGCTGCCAGAAGAAATCACGCTCGGTGAAGTCATCGCGCGCGCGGAAACCGACCGCCTGGGCGCGCTGATCGAAATTGGCAAGCGTGCCACCGCTACACCCGACGATTTGCGCCGCGCCGCCGCCGCCGCCATTCAAATCGAGACGGTACGCGAAATTGACGAGAAACAGCCAGACAAACCACTTTTCAAATGGAATTGGTCGCCGGCGCAGTGGGAACTCGATACGCCAGACATGCGCATGATTCTGGGCATTGTCGATGACCCCGCTAACCGCGCGCAAGACCCGCTCTTGGTCGATCAGGCGAACGCCCTTGAGCGCGGGCATCTGGTCATTTACGGGTCGCCCAGCACGGGTAAAACGACCACGCTGCGCATGGCGTTAATCAGCCTGATGCAGCTCCATGCGCCGTGGGAATTTCAAGCGCACCTGATCGATTTTGCCAGTAATTCGCTCCAGGATATCGCCAAATATCCGCATATTGGCAACTATGTTAAAAGTGTAGAAACCGCGAAGTGTCGGCGGCTGCTGCGCTGGTTATCAGCCGAGTTCGCAGAGCGGCGGCTTTCTGGCGCGCGCGATGAAGACGCTGATGATGACGAAGCGAGCAGCGGTCAAATGGATATTTACGCGACCAACCGTGTCGCCGTACTGAACGGGCGTTACGACGACGTAAAGCCAATCATCGCCATTGCGGTCGATAACTTTAAAGAATTCTGGGAGACGTTTGGCGACTCCGACGAAGCCAGCATTTTGATCGATATCGCGCAAAACGGTGTCGGCATTGGCATGTTTTTGCTGGCGACAGGCGGCGATCTCTACCGTGATATTCCATCGGCAATCGTGCGTTCGGTCAAACATCGCATCGCTTTTACCATGAACGAGACTGATCAACTGCAAATGGTGGTCGGGGGGCGTCCGCCGTATTTGCCGACCGAACCGCCACAGGGGCGATGCATGTGGCGCGGATCGCCGCCGCTGCAAGCGCAGATCGCCCAGTTTGAAGGCGGACAGGAAGACCTGACCATCGCGTTCGGTAAGGTGATGCTGGAAGCGGCAAAAACACATCGCGGCTACGCCGAGCATCGGATGCCACACAAAATTGGTGAAATTCCAGAAACACTCATGCTCGACAACCCGATTATGCATATCGAAGTCGCACCAGCCGATGAATCCGCCGCGCCGATGATCGCGCTGCCGATAGGGCAACGATACGACGATTTGCAGCCGCATATCCTCACGCTCAACGACCGCACCGGGCATGTGTTCATCGCCGGCAAACAAGCGAGCGGTAAAACGGCGCTGTTGCAGGCGTTCGCGCTCAAAGCCGCCGAGCAGTTCTCGCCCGATCAACTTGAGATCAGCATCATTTTGCCCAACGACCGCAGCTATAAGGCGTGGCGTCCGTTCGCGGCGCTCGACCATGTGCGCGGCATTTACTACACGTTCGAGACCTTCAAGACCGACGTGATCGATTACCTGACCGACGCTTATCAAGTGCGTTCCAAAGACGAAAACCCAGTACAAAAGCGCTTGTTGGTCATCATCGATGATAGCATTCGTTTGTTCGATGAAAAAAGTGTCGGTTTCAAGCCGATGGCAGGCAAGACCGAAACCGAAATCGCGCACTACGCTCCGTTGTTTTTGGATGAATGGGCGTCACGCGGGCATTCGTACGGCATTCATTTCGCCGCCAGTTGGGAATTCAACGCATCCAGCGGCGTCGCCAAGCCGCAAGGCTTTCTGGGCACTATGAAAAACTTATCGAGCTATATCTGTGTTACCAGTTGGAAGAACGCCTCGGCGCTGTGGGTGAACAATGTCTCCAAACTGGAAAAACGTACCGAAAAATACGCGCGCACCGCGGGACGCGGCTTCGTTTTCACTGAAGGCGATGACGCCGACATTGTGCAATTTCCATTCACAGAATCAGTGACGACGGAGATCGACGCGCGCAACCAGCAATGGTCACTGACGGCTGTACCAACCCCATAATCTGTAGGGGCGGGTATGAAAAAACCCGCCCAAAATTGCTGCCACCCATGCCAGACCGACGAAAGGTGAAACGCTATGGCTGACAAAAAAGACTTTTCCAAGCTGTTGCAAATTATTGTACATTTGCAAGACGACAACACGTTTCAAGACCACGAAGTGCGCTTCTGGCTGCCGCAAGATCGCCCTGTAGCCGAAGTCTTGCGGGCGATGGTCGATGCTGCCGCTCGCGCTGATACGTCACCGTTTCGCGTCGCGCTCAGACCAGATGTGGCGTATTCGCTGTGTCGGGGCACGCACGCGCTTGATCCTGATATGAATCTGCGCGAACAGCGCGTCGATGCCAGCGCCACGCTCCGACTCAAACCCGCGCCGTCGTCAGTTAAAGCGTATCTGTTCACGCTCAACCGACGCGACGGTATTATCGCGCAGCCCGATTCTTATCTCGGCGTCGCTGCGCCCGATTTTACGCCGGAGATCGAACTCACACCGTACATCGAATCACATTTGCGCGTCAACGTTGCGGCACGCCATGCACAGGTACGCGTGCTGCAATCGGGTGATCTTGCGCTGCAAGTGCTCGGTGCTTCGGGTATTACGGTCATTGGAGACAAGCCTTACGCGCCAGGAAGTGTTATTATCCTGGCACACGGAATGCTGCTCGGCGTACAGAACGCAAATATCGAAGTGGAGTCGTGGCAGCCAAACTGAGGCGATGAAAAAGGCGCATGGCGCACAAATACGGCAAGTATTATTACAAATACGCCGAAGGCGAGACGCTTTTTAAGGGACGCTGGAGGCTGGTCAAAGCGTTGGGTCATGGCGGCATGAGCGAGGTATGGCGCGCCTATGATACGCGCGCGCGTACTGAGCGCGTGATCAAGTTGTTCACGGATGTCGATCAAAATGGGCATACGATCGATGATCCGTTGGCACTTAAGTTGTACCCCGAATATTTCAAGCAAGAATGCATCATTCTGCGCCAGTTGAAACAATCGAATGTGCCGCACATCATCGAATACGCCGAAGATGGCTTATCGAACCAGCCTATCGAATACTGGTTGGCGACGCAGTTGATGGAACAGGCGAGAGACTTTCATTTTCCGTCCACAGGCAGCGTGCGCCTTTCGAACGAAGATCAAGCCAAGCTGGACGAACTCAAAGCAATCCCGCCGGATAAACGGCTGTTCATGCTGAACAAGATCGCGTCTTCCATCGACGAGATTCACAAGTATGGCGTCGTACACCGCGACATCAAACCGAGCAATATTCTGATCGATCCGGTTTTCAACGCCCGCCTGAACGATTTTGGTATTGCCAAATCGCTCGATAAAAATGCGCCGACGGTGAGCAAAGCACAACGGATCGCCGCGCCCGATGCGACGGGGCAGTACACAATGGGCGATATGCGTTATTGGTCGCCGGGACGCGTCGAACGTGATGACGCAAGCATCGCCGACGATCTCTATGCATTTGCCATCACTACGTATGAAATCCTGTGCGATGGACGCCCACCATTTGATGCGGGTGCATCCGGCATGTTACAAAAAACCGGGTTCGTTCATCAAAAACCGAACGGGCAGACATGGCTGGAAAAGCCATCGATTGCGCTCTCGGCGGCGCTCAACCCACCCTTGAGTCCTGAAGGCAAACGCCGAGTCGATGATACGTTCGCGCGCGCGTTCTCGATGCTGCAAGACGCCGAGTCCGTTGACGACTTTGACGAGGATATATGCAGCGCAATTGGCTTTATTCAGGCGCTTGAACTGGCATTTACGTTTCGCGAAAACAAGTTTGGCGGCACCCAGGTACTACGCACACCGACAAGGGAAGAAGTCGAACGCGATCGCCAGCAGCGCAGCGTCGAAAGCAGCGTGCCTTCCCCATTGGTGGTGAGTCCGGTGAGTCCAGCGAGTCCATCCAAGACGGGCAACTTAAAATACTATCCCGGCTTAAGCGAATCTGTCAAGACAGAACGTCGCCCTGCGCTGCCGCTCATTTTGCTCGTAGTCGTGCTGTTGGTCGGCGGTGGAGCGCTGTTTGTATCGCAGCGCTGTACACTGCTTCCAGACTCGTGCGCGCCTGCTGTCGCTGCCGTCGATATCACCGCCACACCCACCGCCACCGATACACCAAACGTTGACCCGACGGCATTTTTACTGACGCAAATGGCGTCGTTGATCGCGGCTCAAATCACCGATGAAGCGACAGCAGAAGCAACCGACTCGCTGGTCGCGCCTACCCATACGGAAATAGCGCCGTCACAGACGGGCGTGTCCATCACGGATACGAACACGCCAACCGAGTTCACGCCTACAGAAACAGCGATTGTGCTGACCGTGACAACCGCTGCCCCGACGGATACTGTAACGCCTATCCCACCGACAATGACGGCTGTTCCGCCAACAGAAACAGCGACGCGCACTGCGGTCGCGCCGACAGAAACCGAGACACTAATCCCGCCCATCAACACCGCGACACATACGCGCGTCCCGCCGACGGCGACTTATACCTCGACCATCACGCCATCAGCCACGGCGACCCTGACCGCGACTTCGACCCCAAGCCGGACGCGCACGCCTGTACCGCCGACAGCGACCGCAACCGCGACGCTCACAGCAACGCCAGATACGTGCAGCCCTGCCGACTTTGATGGCAGCGGCGTCATCGATTTGGATGACTCGCAGGCACTGTTACAAGCGCTCGAATTAACGCTGCGTCGTCAGTTGCCCGAAAATCAGGTGGACATATTCGATCTGGATCAGGATGGCGTGCTCAATTTAGGCGATATCGATCAATTCCAGGCATGTTTCGCCGCACAACCGATACCCATACCCACCTCTACACCCAGCAGCGCCACGCCCGTACCCTGCCCAGTCGAAGATGTCAATCGGGATCGCGTCGTCGATAGAACCGACGTGAATGCGTATCGCGGTGTGTTCGGGGCGCGCGTCGGTGGTGCGCGCTTCGAGCAGCGGCTCGATGTCAACAATGATAACGTGATCGATCTTCTTGATGTGCAGCAAGTACAAGTAGCCATAGGTCAAACATGCTGATTAATTCGCGCTCACAACAGGGGCTTGTTCGCCTTATCGCCGTCGCCGTCGTCATCGCCGCTGGATTGTTCGCCTTGCTAACGACGCGCGCCCAGGAAGACCCGCTGCCACCGACGATCATCGTCAGATTAAATGAACTCGAACTCGAAATTGGGGAAAGCGCAACGCTGACCGCGACCATCGAGTGCAACGCTGAAAGTGCGTGTTATGGTGTCCAGCTCGTATTGCGATACCGCCCGAATATTCTGCGCATCGAAGATATACGCGCCGGGGCAGCACTGGCGAGCAGCGGTGACACATTTTCGTTTCAGGAGATTGATGCCGTCAACGGGACGGTGAGTTTTGCCTACCTTTTGAACACAGGCGCAGTGCCAGACGCGGATGCCGATGATACGCTGATTGAAATCGATATGACCGGACTTGAAATTGGCGGATCGCTGATGCGGTTCGAATCGATTTTGGTGATCACGGATAGTTTGCTGCCCGACCAGATCGTCGGCATTCCCAGCTATGTCAACGTGATTGACCCCGATTTGCCCGCTCAGTTCCGGTTATCCGAAGCACTGCCGCTCCGCGATGTACCATCGACGGACGGACGCAGCCTCGGCAGCGTGGCAGCCGATCAGGTCGGGACGATTCTGGGCTTCAGCGAAGATGGATCGTGGTTATATATCGAAAACCCCACCGATGGGCAGCGAGGTTGGATCGCGTTCAATCCGTTGGTCGTCTCGGTCATGCGGCTTGAAACCGTCTCGGTGGTTATGGAAAACAGCAACTTTCCGCCGACCTCGACACCCAGTCCCGTGGTGGAGACGAACACCGAACCAGAAGTTACAGCGCCTCCCTCGGAGCCGACGGCAGAACCGAGCGAAGTGGGGACGAATACGCGCGCGCCCGCGATTACGCTGACGCCGACCGACGAACCGACATCGACGCCACAACCGACCGATACCGCAACCGCAACAGCGACGGTTGCGTTCATCGCGTCGACACCAACACCGCCTGCAAATGTACGGACGATTTGCAGCCCGAATGCGGTTCGACAGGTAACACTGCCCAGCGGAGTCGGGGAGTTATGGGTACGCGATGTCCCCGCTGGCAATCGTATTGCCACACTCGCCAACAATAATCCGGTCACGATTCTCAACCAAAGTCCACGCTTCGACCGTCGTACGCAGCAATGGTGGTGTTTTGTGCTTACGCCGAATACGATTGGCGCCCAAGGCTGGGTAGAAGCGACACTACTGCGCTAATTCAGCCGCAATTCGCCCAACGTTCCGGTATCGAATACGTGAATTGGTGTGAATATCAACGCGCCGGATGCGATATCGAAGCCATAAGCGGCGGTCAGTTCGTCAATCGAATTGACCGCGCAGCTATCGGTACAAATGAACGCGAACACCCGCCGCACGCCGGTCGTCTGCAAGTAATCGGCAGGGAGCGCGGAATACTGCGTATGAAATTCGGCGTCCGTCAGCGCGCTGGGAAACAGATAAAAGCGCACGGGCGCGCTATGGGGGAGTGGCAGCAGCGCGATATCATCCGGCGTCATAATCGGTCGCAATGCAGCGGCGATCTCGCGTGCGTCCGCCGAGACGCCGAGCCGATAACGGTTGAGGGTATTCCCTGTAATGAGCGAAAAACTTAAGGCAAGCGTTAAGGCGATTGACCATAAAGCGCATACAGATTTCGACTCCCAGAGTCGTTCGCGTCCACGAACTGACGACGGCGAACGATCAACCCACGGCATGACCATTATGATCGATAGATAAATCGCCAAAAGCGGGATTAAAAACGTCCATGTACGATCTGGAGGCGTGCGCCCTTGTATCAGCATCAACGCCATGATCCATACCAACGCGATGATCAAGATGGGCACGCTGATTTTACTGAAACGCTTATGATAGAAGACCGATATAACGATCCATCCGCTCAGTATGAATGCCGCAGTGGACGAAAATCCGGTCATGGTATAGTCGATAACAGTTATCAAACTGGATACATTGACGGTCGCGTTGCTCATCTCGTTGGCAATTTGCGGGTCGCTGGCGCTCGAAGCGACGAATGGGTTGGCGAATAATGCTTGAAAGCCGTCCGGTCGTGTCCAAATCGGCGCGTACAAGATCAGCGTCAGCACCGCGCCGCCGATGACGGCATAAACCATAAAATCGCGTAACATCACGCGCTATTCATGTCCGCGTTTGTCCATCACAATCGATGCCAGCAGCCACAGATACACCACGCCAAGCGGGTAGGCATATGACGGGATCGTCCACATGCCGAGCGCCGAAAAGACCGCCAGCGCGATCCAACGTCCACGCGTCGGGCGGCGCAGGAGCGACAACGCACTATCGAGTTGCAGCAAAAAGAGCAGCACATGGATCGCGTAGCCGCGCGCGTCGGTCGAATAATTGATCGTCCACACATGCGCCGCGACAATTCCGGCGGCGATTACCCCCGCCGCACGATTGTATACGCGCGCACCGACGCGATAGGTCATCGGGATCGCCAGCACACCGCAGATGAACACGGGCAGACGCAGTATCCATTCGTGCGTACCGAACGCGCGATAAACGATCTGCATCAGCACCGTATGAAAGACATGATTATTGGGCAGGTTGTAGCGCGCAATCGCCCGTAATGGATTGATCGCGCCGTATTCGAGAAACGTATACGCCTCGTCGAACTCCATCGGCTGGCTGTTGACCGACGCACGCAGCCAAAACCCGATCAGCGTGATGACGATCAACGCCAATGTGAGCGGGTCAAGCTGAAAGTGACGCGCGCGCCGGATCACCGTTTATTCCAAAACGCGCAGCTTGGCGAAGCTCGCCATCAGTGTTTTGATCGCGGGCGGCTGCGAAAAGCTGACGCTGAGTTCTTCGTCTTGTCCTGAACGACGCACATTGACGATTACGCCTTCACCATACACCAAGTGCAGCACACGCTGACCAATCTTATGCTTGAGCGTGTACGTCGGCGGGGAAGGGACGATCTCGGCAGCTTTGGTGAACGGGATGATTTTACTTTTCGATTTCGCTAACGCCGCATTCGCGCGCGGGCGCGGCGCGGGCGCAGCTTTTTCGTGGCGTTCGTCGCTTTCCCAGCGCGTCATATCCTGATATGCCTGACGCTCGCTGATGTGTTTGACCGACGTGGGCGCGCCTTCGGTCAAATTTTGCGGAATATCGCCCATGAAGCGCGAGACGATGCTGGGGATACTTTCGCCGTACAACGAGCGGCGAAACGCATACGTCAGGAACAAATGCTCACGCGCGCGCGTTAAGCCGACATAAAACAAGCGGCGTTCTTCCGCCATTTCTTCTTTCTCGCCGCTTTCGATGCTGCGCGAGTGCGGCAAAATGCCATCTTCGACACCGGTGATAAATACGACTGGATATTCCAGCCCTTTCGCCGCGTGCAGTGTGAGCAGCGTGACGCTGTTGTGCGAACGCTCGCCAGCATCGGCGACCGCTTCAACATCGACATTGAGCGAGACGTCCGCCAAAAAGTCGTCGAGCGCCAGGTCTTTCTTGCTATCCAACAACCCACGCAAAGCGCGCAGGTTTTCCATACGGTCGGTGATTTGTTCGGGCGTATCGCTGATCTCGGTCAGGTACAGGCTGTAGCCCGTGCGCGCCATGATTTCGTCAAACAGCATCGCCAAATCGGTCGGCGTTTCGTCACCAGGAAACGCGATGAGGCGAAGATCACGGATCATTTTGGCAAATTCTGCCATCGCTTTGCCAGCGCGCCCACTCATCGGGTTGACGGTGCTGTGCGCGATCTCGTCGATTGCCGTCGCGTAGTCACCGCCGCGCCCCTCAACCCACGCATGAAAATCCGTGACGGTTTTATCGCCAATGCCACGACGGGGGGTGTTGATGATTCGGTTGAGCGCGACGGAATCGCCCGGATTATTGACCACGCGCAAATACGCGACCAGATCGCGGACTTCGCGCCGTTGATAAAAGCCGACGCCGCCAACAATACGATAGGGGACGCCGCGCACCTTGAAGCCGTCTTCCATCGCGCGCGACTGCGCGTTGATGCGGTACATCACGGCGAAATCTCGATACGTATAGCCCTCAAGCCGCATCATCGAGCGAATTTTATCGACGACCCATTCGCCTTCTTCGCTTTCGGAATACGCTTCGTGGATGATGACAGGCGAGCCGCCGACTTTATCTGTGAACAACTTTTTCGGCGTGCGATTGGTATTACGGTCGATAATCGCCTTCGCGACATCGAGGACAACCTGCGTCGAGCGGTAATTCTGTTCGAGCAGCACCACGCGCGCATCGGGGTAATCTGTCAAAAAGCCGTTGACATTGCGGTAATCCGCGCCGCGGAAAGCATAGATGCTCTGGTCTTCGTCACCGACGACGAACATATTGCCGTGAAAACCGGCTAAAATCTTGACCATCGAATATTGGGCGAAATTGGTATCTTGAAACTCGTCAACCAGAATATGCTCGTAGCGCCGTTGATATTTTTGGCGCACGCCCTCGTTGTCACGCAGCAGAATCACCGTTTGCATGAGCAAATCGTCAAAATCAACCGCGTTATTCTGAATCATGCGGCTTTGATACAGCGGATACGCGCGCGCCACCATCTCGCCAAAATAATCGCTGCTGATGTAGTTTTCTGAGGTGATCAGTTCGTTTTTGGCGGCGCTGATCGCGTATAAAATGCGGCTCGGTGGAAATTTCTTGAGATCAATATTGAGTTCATTGAGCACATTTTTCATGATGGTCAATTGATCATCGGTATCGTAAATCACATAATCGCGCTGATACGGCGTATGATCGGCTTCGATTCGCAGCAAACGCGCACAAATGCTGTGAAACGTGCCGATTTGTAAGCCATCGCTGGCATTTTCGAGCAGTTTTTCGGCGCGGGCACGCATTTCGGCGGCAGCTTTATTCGTGAACGTCACTGCTACGATGTGGTTCGGGTAAATATTCATGTCTTGGATCAAATACGCGATTCGGTGCGTCAGCACGCGCGTCTTGCCACTGCCGGGTCCTGCCAATACCAATACGGGTCCTGCGCCCGCGCTCACGGCTTCGCGCTGTCGCGGGTTCAGCCCGCTCAATAGATCGGTCGTCATTTGCTATGTCCTCAAGGACTTTTGAATGTCGAACTATTGTATCAAACGCTGTGCTATCATGTGGAGATTGGTTGAAGGCAGGATCAATGTCATGCAAGGTGAACTGATTACACTCATTGAAGCAATTTATCTCCCATCGGGTGAAATTATCGCGGAAAACGTGACCGCTGATGATTATACGGAACATTATGCCGCCGACCATCATGAATGGGTGAGGGGATATGTCATCAAGATGAGTCCAGTACAGCTCTATCACTATGGCTTGACATCGTACCTGAAAGTATTGCTCGATACTTACTGTTTTTATCGACCGATTGCGACTGTGTTAGGCGATCCGATTCTATTGACTTTGTCGAAAGATGTGCAGCGTGTGCCGGACTTGATGATAATATTGAACGAGAATAAAGCGCGTATTCAGCCGACGTTTGTGCGCGGGGCGGCGGATATTTGTATCGAAGTGGTGTCGCCAGAGAGCAAGAAACGCGATACACGCGAAAAGCTGCTCGAATATGAAACCGCGGGGGTGCGTGAGTATTGGTTGTTCGATCATCCTGAGCGAGACGCACTATTTTATCGACTCAACGCTCAAGGTATGTATGATCTTTATCGGGCGGACGACGCGGGAAATTACGCAAGTCCATTGCTGCCGGGATTGGTGATCCATGTGCCGACATTGTGGCAAGACGAACTGCCCTTACCGCCGCTCATCGTCGATGCGGTTAAGGTGATGCTCGACATCAAATAAACATTTCAGTGACATCGCATGTAACGTTTAGCCCCTTGATCTTGTCTCAGGTCTACACATACACTACAAATCCAACGACACAGAAAGGGCGGTTCACTTATGTCATTTTGGATCGATCAACAATTCATTATTACCGGCGGCGCGGGCTTTGTCGGTCGCGCGGTTGTGCGCGGGTTGAATAAACGCGGTGCAACCGATGTGATTGTGCCGCGCAAAGCCGATTACGATTTGCGCGACATCGATGCGATTCATCGTTTATTCGATGACGCCACCCGGCAGCGCCCGCTCATTATCATTCACCTGGCGGCGACAGTCGGCGGCATCGGCGCGAACCGCGCGCACCCGGCAGAATTCTTCTACGACAATCTGATGATGGGGACGCAGCTCATGCATGAAGCATGGCAGCGCGGCGTCGAAAAATTCGTCACCATCGGCACGGTATGCGCGTACCCGAAAATGACGCCGATTCCCTTCCGCGAAGAAACGCTATGGGAAGGCTATCCCGAAGAAACCAACGCGCCATATGGCTTGGCGAAAAAGATGCTGCTCGTACAAGGGCAAGCCTATCGTCAGCAGTACGGCTTCAAATCGATCTATCTGCTGCCGACCAACTTGTACGGTCCTGGCGATAACTTCGATCTCGAAAATTCACATGTGATTCCGGCGTTGATCCGCAAGTTCACCGAAGCCAAACAACATGGTGCCCCTCAGGTGAGCGCGTGGGGGACAGGTTCACCGACGCGTGAATTCTTATATGTCGAAGATGCCGCCGACGGAATTTTGCTGGCGACCGAGCGCTATGACGGGAATGATCCCGTCAATTTAGGGTCGGGGCAAGAAGTCAGCATCCGCGAACTGACCGAACTTGTCGCCGAACTCGTCGGTTATCAGGGCGAAGTCGTGTGGGATCATACCAAGCCGGATGGTCAGCCACGCCGCGCGCTCGATACTGAACGCGCGGCTGATTATTTTGGTTTTCGTGCGCACACCCCATTCCGCGATGGATTGGCGAGCGTCATCAATTGGTATCACCAGCACCAGCCGGACGCGACGATTGAGGCAGAATAGTCGATGTCGTGTAACACGATCACGGTAGTCTAAAGAGCGATTTAACCGCAGAGGATACAGAGAACGCGGCGTGTTTCAGTGATATCTCCGCGTTCTTTACGGTTAATATCTTTTTCACCAGCTTACTTCAATTTCAAAGGATGACTCGTTATGAAAGTTCTCGTAACCGGTGGAGCAGGCTACATCGGCAGCCATGTCACACGCGTCTTGATCGAACGTGGCTATGACGTGGTGGTCTTTGATAATTTACGGGCAGGGCATCGCGCCGCTGTTCACCCCGATGCGACATTTGTGCATGGCGATTTGCTTGAAATGCACGATCTAAGCGGGCTGTTTGCGGCGCATCAATTCGACGGCATTATGCATTTCGCGTCGCATATTCTCGTCGGAGAAAGTATGCAAAAGCCATTCAAGTATTTCCGTGATAACGTTCTTTCAACGACTAATTTACTCGAAGCAGCGCTCGATCATGGCGTCAACCGCTTTATTTTGTCGTCTACCGCGAACTTATTCGAACAGCCATCGCACATTCCCATTTCAGAATCAGAAGCGATCATCCCTGGCAGCGTGTACGGTGAGACCAAAGCGATTGGCGAACGCATTTTGTACTGGCTCGACCGCACGAGCGGACTTAAATACTGTGCGCTGCGTTATTTCAATGCGTGCGGCGCGCATCCAAGCGGAGAAATTGGCGAAGACCACGACCCCGAAACACACTTGATCCCGATTATGCTGCAAGTCGCGCTCGGTCAGCGCGAAAAGATTCTCATTTATGGCAGCGACTACGAAACACCCGATGGAACATGTATTCGCGATTACGTGCACGTTGTCGATTTGGCGACGGCGCACATTCTGGCGCTCGAATCATTGATCAATGGCAGTGCGAGCGGTGTGTACAATCTTGGTTCCGGTGATGGTTACAGTGTGCTGCAAATGCTGGAAGCCGCGCGCGCCGTGACAGGTCACGCGATTCCAGCGGATTTTACAGAACGACGACCCGGTGACGCGCCGATCCTGGTTGCAGACAGCAGTAAAATCAAATCTGAATTCGGCTGGCAGCCGACCTATAACGATTTACGCCGCATCATCGAAACAGCGTGGCAATGGCATCGACATCACCCACAAGGTTATGCCGACTAAAGCGACAATCTTAACGTGAAGCGGGTAGGTTCGTTAATCTTTGATCCGTACGATGCAAAAGTTATCAGCTTTCAGTATCCAGTCAGGCAATTTCGATGGAAGTTTACTTTTTACGCCATGCCCATGCAGAATATTCCGACGGCATCCTGCCGGACGCTGACCGTCAGTTGACGGAAAAAGGCGTCCGGCATACGCGGCGCATGTCTCGTTTACTCAAATTGCTCGAAATCGAACCCGATCGATTATTTAGCAGTCCACTAATACGCGCGCAGCAAACCGCGGCAATCGTTGGCACGGCGCTCGGCATTACGGTCGAAACACGTCACGAATTATCGCCTGGTTTCAGCCGCGCCGTATTGGAAACACTGGTGCGCGATTTTGGCGCGGATGACAGTTTGATGATCGTGGGTCACGAACCAGATTTCAGCCGCGTTATCGCGGATTTGATCGGTGGTGGGCGCGTCGTCATGAAGAAAGGCGGCTTGGCGCGCGTTGATATTGCCGCATACAACCCTCTGCGCGGCGACCTGATCATGGTCGTCACGCCGAAAGTCTTTGAGCGACTCGGTTAACTGTTATACTGAGCATGTCGTCCATTTCAGCCACGAGATAGAAAACATGACCACTCTCACTCAAGAAGCGGTCGTAGATGTTGTCAACGGCATGTCGGTTGAAGCGTTTCTACACGCAATCAACGAACAGCCGTTTGAACTCATCGACGGAAAAAGGATTCCAAAATTACCAAATGATTATGGACACGACGATTTGAAAAATCGTTTTCAAAAAACGGTCTTGCGTTATGACCTTGACGAAACCGTTGTTGTGTCTTATGTAGAAGTCACATTCATCACGTCTGTCATCCCTAATTGGGTACAAGGGTCACGGATTCCTGATGTCATGATTTTCGCCGCCGACCGTATCAAAGCGTATAAAGAGGCGACACCAAATTGGCGGCGGCTGCCGATTCCACTTGTGCCCGATATGGTCGTCGAGATTGTATCCAAAGGCGATTCATACGCTGAAGTCGATCAAAAAGCGCGTCAATATCTTGCTGATGGCGTGGGACAAGTCTGGGTCGTCATGGAAGAAACACGCGGCGTAAATTTATACAGCGCGGTAAATAACGACATCAAACATCTATCCGAAAACGACGCGCTCGACGGCATGACGCTGATGCCCGGTTTTTCGCTGGCGCTGCGTGATTTATTCGCTCAATAAACAATCGGCTGCTATGTTGAATCGCGGATGATCAACTGTGTCGGCAGCAGCACTTGACGGGGCGCAGTCATATCGCCGTTGATCATATCGATCAAGAGTGTAGTAGCAGTATACGCCTTATGCTGGATAGGGGCTCGAATCGTGGTCAGCGTCGGTGTAATTTGTTGTGCGATCGGCATATCATCGAAACCGATCAGCGCCACATCATCTGGCACACGCATTCCAATCTCGTTCAGATATTGCAGCGCACCATGTGCAGTCGAATCGTTACCAGCGAACACCGCGTCCGGGCGCTGATCGATGAGCTGCTGCATCCCCTGATAACCAGAGAGCGTGCTGAAATGTCCTTCTGCGACCAGCTTTGGGTCAAACGCAATCCCCGCCGCTTCTAACGCGAGTTTATAACCTGTCAAACGGTCAATACCATCGACATTATTCAGCGCGCCTGTGATCGTGGCGATGCGCCGCCGCCCGATTCCGATCAGATACGCGATTACGCTGCGCGCCGCGTCTATATTATCAATGCTGACATAGCTGATCATATCTTGCATAATCGGTGGGCGTTCGACCAGAATGAATGGCATGTTCAACCGTACCAGGTGTTTTAACAGCGGGTCGTCGGTCCGCGCCGATGCCACGATCAAACCGTCCATCATTCTGTGATAACGCAGCACGCGGCGATGCAGCCGTTCTTCTTCAGCCTGATTATGACACCACCACAGCAGCGTGGCATAATCACGCTCGCTTGTGCCTTCGGCAATACCTTGCAAAAGCGACGGAAAATAGTACGGGTTTTCAAAGACCTGAGAAACCACATGCGGATGAATGACGCCAATCACCTGCGTGCGCTGCGTCACCAATTGGCGGGCAGCGAGATTGGGCGTGTAGCCTTCGCGGTCGATCACCGCCATGACACGCTGGCGGGTTCTTTCGCTGACATACGGTTCGTCGTTGATCACGCGCGACACGGTTGACCGCGAAACGCCCGCTTTAGCCGCAATGTCTTCCAGATTGAGTGCGCGGCGCGTGATGTTCAGTGCTTCTTTTTCGATCACCGATTATTCCAGAAGGCGTTTACAGATTGAAAGATAGCGGTTTTGCAGAATTTTTGTGAACGCGTTCATTCTAGAGGCGTTTTAGATTGTGTCAAGCAAACGTACGTGCTGCCATGCATCGCCAATCGCTTCAAAAGCCCGTTGCGAACTTTTTCGCAGGCGTTGAATCGATTCATCGCTAAGTTATGACAATGTGAGTTGTAGGAACTTTGAGAGTGATGTATCATGCCATTATGATCAATTGCGACGATACATCGTAATAGGGTGGGACTTAGACGCGCCCAAAAACGAAAAGCCTAATACGAAGACACAAAGGCACGAAGGCACAGAGGAAAATCTAAAACTATGCCCGACCTCATCATCCGCACCGCACCACAAGACCTCATCCTGTACGAGCGCATTATCCCCGACCAGCACCCGGCGCTCGTGTATCTGGCGCAAAAGCCGAGCGAGAACTCACGGCGCGGTTTGAGAAACGCGCTCAATATCGTCGCCGATATTTTGCTGCCGACTCATTTCGTCCAGCCCGCCAAAGATGCGCCTGAAACGCTGCGGGTCGAATACAGCACGCGCTTTTTGTCCATCGACTGGGCACGGCTGCGGTATCAACATGTCGCTGCCATTCGGTCTGCCTTGATGGACAAGTACGCGCCCGCGACCGTCAACCATGCCCTGAGCGCAGTACGCGGCGTCCTCAAAGAGGCGTGGCGGCTTGGATACATCACCGCAGAGGAATATCACAAATCGGCGGACGTACAAAATGTCAAAGCGCAGTTGCTGCCAGCGGGACGCGACCTATCCGGCGGCGAAGTGACGGCGCTGGCGCGTGCGTGCATCGAGGACGATTCGGCGTATGGGGTGCGCGATGCGGCGATTTTAGGATTGTTGGCGGTATGCGGTTTACGGCGCGCCGAACTGACCGCCCTCGCCCGTTTCGATTTCGACGACCGCGATAAGATGACCGTGCGCGGCGGCAAAGGACGCAAAGACCGCACTGTCTATGTTGCAGGCGGCGCGCTCGTCGCGTTGACCGAATGGATCGAGATACGCGGCGACGCGGCGGGCGCGCTGTTCAACCCGGTCATACGCACTGGACGGATTATACTCGCGCGCGGTTTGACAGAACAGGCGGTCTATAAGATGCTGCACAAGCGCGCGGACGAGGCAGGCGTGCGCGATTTTTCACCGCACGATTTGCGCCGAACCGTCGCGGGTGATTTACTTGATGCGGGCGTCGATATTGTCACAGTCGCCAATATTCTGGGTCATGCCGATGTCAACACCACGCGCCGTTACGACCGCCGCCCAGAAGATGTCAAGCGCGTCGCGGCGGGCAAACTCAATTTTGGGTATGAGCGGCGCAAGAAGAAGGATGAGGGGTAGCACGCCGTAGGCTCAAGCCGTGCGGCGGCGAACTATCAGATTATGACGAGTACCCTACCCCTACGATCACATCAATACTGTTTTCCCCTCACCCCCAACCCCTCTCCCACGCAAACGGGGAGAGGGATTTTATGATCTCGACAACGAAACGGTGCTGGAC
>Ga0163147_10000438_pt1 | contig 65965 bp, 46 predicted proteins | sample OliLakLV19MP6G1_FD_148597 | JGI IMG/M metagenome (GOLD analysis project Ga0163147, IMG submission 148597) | Freshwater microbial mat bacterial communities from Lake Vanda, McMurdo Dry Valleys, Antarctica- Oligotrophic Lake LV.19.MP6.G1 | ecosystem: Environmental > Aquatic > Freshwater > Lake >... | reverse complement strand
CGCAGTACTCGCGTTTGCTTTTTCCAGATGCAAGCCACCCTTCAATGTGTGCTAACCAATCGGTTTTTACTTTTGTATTCATGGCCGCAAAGCAGAACTGCGAAAATCATTGAATCAAGATGGGGTTCAGCGGGGGGTTACGTTCTCCCCCACCTCTATAAAAAAAAGTCGGCCACGCTTTAGCATGGCCGACTTTTTTGTTGGAATCTGAAATTCATCGGATAATCACTACATGCCCCACTTCGTTCACCGTTTCCGCAGCACATTCGCCACGGTAACTTATCCGGTACGGATAGATGCCATTGGGTACATAGTAGTCACCATATTTATTTGAACCATCCCATGGCTGGGCGATATCTATGGTTTCAAAAATCAAATCGCCCCAGCGGTTGAAAACGGCCATTTCGTATTCTTCCACATCTAATCCCACCGGCAAAAACACATCGTTAATGCCATCGGCATTGGGAGTAAATGCGTTTGGAATCCATACTGTGGCCTGGTAGTCCTGCATGAGTGCGTGTATCACACCTTCCTGTATACAACCGGTAGAATCTATGTAATGGAAACAATAATCAGCGCCTTCGTTCACGGTTATCACACTTCCTGTTTCACCGTTGCACCATGTATAGTTGTCGCTTCCTTGATATGGCACGGTGAGGAGGGTAGTTACTCCTTCGCAAAACTCCACGGTCATTTCCTTGTAGTATTCGGGCATCATGAACACAGTTACAGTGTCGTGGCCAATGCACTGGTTCCATCCCACCTCCACGGTGTATTCACCCGGTTCATCCACCACAATAGCCGAAGTGGTTTCACCGTTGCTCCACAAATATTCTACGCCCGCACCAAGGTCATAAGCCTGTAGCGTGATGTCATCTTCGTAATAGCAAATGGGTATATCAGGTGCCAGTTGCAAATCCAGTTCATCAAGCACCACTACTGGTAATTGGTATTCATCTTCCAGATCACACGCTTCGGCAGAAATGGTGAGTGTGATAACATAAGTGCCGGGTTCGTTGTACCAATGGGTTGGATTTTCTTCCGTTGCAGTTTCCCCATCACCGAAATCCCACAGGTAATCAAGACCCTGTCCCGTGCTTTGGTTGATGGCTTCGATAGTCATTTCTTCACATGCTCCAATTTGATTGAGTGAAAACAGCGCTTCTATAATTTGTTGTTCTATGATCTCGACAACGGAGTAAGCGGTATCCGCACCGGGGCAATCAGTGTTGCCCGCAGCATAAAGTGTCACGTTAAAAATTCCAGGCTCATTGTAAAGATGTGAAACGTTGGTGCCTGCCACGAGCGGACTTCCGTCACCAAAATCCCAGGTGAAAGTGACACCGCCACTGTTGTTCTCAAATTCAATTTCAGCAGGTGCGCAGGCCACCACATCATCGTTGCCGATTATCGCAACCACTTCATCAAAAATGGTAATCTCCTCCGTGATGGTGCTGTCGGATTGGCAACCATTATCAATAGCGGTGAGCGTAATGGTGTACGTCCCCGTTGCTGCGTAAATGTGTTCCACATTTTCTTCTTCTATGATGGTGCCATCACCCATGTCCCACACGTAATCAAGAAAATCATAACCTGTGGTGTTGGTACATTCAATTCCCAACGTTGCACAATCTGTGGAGTAAGTAAACGATGGAAAATAATCAACAGGTGTGCTGATGCTGATGGGGAAATATGAGGTATCTGCAATGTTGCAACTCAGTGAATCCGATGCAATCAAACTCACGTTGTACAATCCCGGTTCGGTGTAGATGTGTGATGGTGCATATTCGGTGCTGGTCGCTCCATCTCCAAAATCCCATAGGAACACATCGCCTGTACTGAAGTTGCTGAACTCCACCTCGAAGGGTGCACAACCGTTTACATCGCTTCCTGTAATTGCGGAATTCACGCCTGATACATCGAAGTCAATCTTGAACACACCGATGTCCCAACTGCTTTGAGTGTTGGACCATGCATCGGCAGTGGTTGCGAAACCTCCGCCTGAACATACGCCCTGATAAACAGTTCCGTTCTTGTCGAAACGGCTGGTTCCACCATCCACATGACCTTGAGTGTACATGGTGCCGTATTCAAGATTCACCATGTCTTCATTAAAAACAGCGAGGTAGAAACCACCTTCTCCCACTCCGTACAACGCATCGGCTGTTAAGGGAACTTCGCCATAACAACCATGACCAGAAATGTAAACATTGTTGCAGTGGTCAACCAAAAATGCAATGGGAACAAAATCGAATCCACCCCAACCCGTGCCTCCGGTTCCTATTTGTGTTGAAAGTGTGAGTGTGGTAAGATCTGCAGTAAGTCTTGAAACAAATTGTAAACTACCTGGATTGTTGTACACTGCCCCTACAATCGGAATATCCGCACCGCCTTGTCCGAATATAAAAACGTTTTCATCATTATCAAGATCAAGGAAAAAGATTAGATCCTGGTCAACCGTACCGAAGTATGTTGATGCGATGAGTGAAGTGAGGTTTTGATTTAATAAGGCAACGAATCCATCCATCTGAGTTCCCCACGCATCTGCATCACCCAAAAAATTGGATTGATAACACCCGATAGTCACCGGGAAATTATCATCACCCGCCATACCTGCCAGGTAGATATCACCTGTGGCTGTTTGCCGCAACCCGAATCCGGAATCATCACTATCACTGCCCAGATAGGTAGATGCTTCGAGGTTGCTCAATGTTTGATTGAAACGAAAGATCACTGCATCTTGCCCGCCATTGTTTGCACTTTGGTAAGCACCTGCGGTTGTCGGGAAATTGGTGGATGTGGAGAAGGATGCCACCATGGGGTCGCCATTGCTGTCCAGAATAATTTCTCCGCGATAAGTGTCTCCGTAATTAGTTCCGCTTTGGTTGCGGCCATCCTCCCCACTGCCACCTATGTATGTGCAGCCGATAAGGTCGGTGCCATCTTCGCTGAAGTGTCCAATCACTATATCGGCACCACCGTTAAGCGAAGTATCATAAGCATCTGGAGTCACAGGGAAATTGTTTGAATCAGTAGAACCGTACACATACAATTCGCCAAAGTCGTTGGCAAAAAGACTGTGCGGATAATCGCCACCAGAGCCTCCGAGGTACGATGCCCAGTAGAGGGTTGTGCCTTCAGGATCAAGTTTACTCAGGCCGACATCCACCGCCCAGCCACCGCTCGAATAATCTTCCTGCACCGCACCGTCAGTAGCGGGATAGCCCACACCAAATGAAATACATCCTGTGTAGATATTTCCTTCAATATCGAATGTGGCCGTGTGTCCGTAGTTGGTCACCGTGCTTCCGGAAAGTGTGGACGCTATCAGTTCCGGATCTATCACCAGGTCAAGATTTTCATCATAACCAAAAGGAAATTCGAATGACACTTTGCTTCCGTTCAAGATGTAATTGCACACCACCTCTACCATCTTTCCCTTTATGATTTGGAATGCGTAAGGTTTGTTCTCAATAAATTCTCCCACAGAGGTGGAGAGAATAATTCTTCCATCCACCAATGTCATTGCATCCAAACCGAAGTAGTTGAGCAGGATGGCTGATGGATCACCAGTTGGATGAACAATAAAATCGTATTTGAAACTTGCGTTGCTGTTGTCATAGGCCCGCATGTCAATGCCGGGATAAAGAGCGGTGTAATTCACCGCATGGAAAACTCCGGTATGGCTTGACCACTTTTCAGCATCGTTCCCAATAAAATAATTATAATAATGTGTTTGTTTTTCCGAGCCACTCAGTTGTGGCACCATCGCACCTTCGAAACTCATACGCCATGAATGCCTGCGCATACTGAAAGCGGCCTGTTCTGCCTTACTCATTTGTGAATAGTCGTGCGTCTTCGCCCAGTCATCGGGATGATAGAATGAATACGTGAGTTGGTTCGACTCTAAAAAGATGGCTCCGTTCCAAAGCGGGGCTTTATATTCCACTTGTTGCTCCCATTGCCCGTTGTTCTCAATAAACTCCAGAGATGGAACCTTGTGGGCAGATAGCTGAAGACATAAAACCGATGCAACGATTAAAAAGAGGTAGCGTGTTTTCATTATTGCAGATTTGGTTACGGTGTAAGGACAACAAAGTAAACATCTTTGTTGCATTGTTTCCTGGTGACAAAGGTTGGAAAGGAAAACCACCATCCTGAACCAAAAAGAATAAACTGACAACTAAACAAAATGAACGTAATAACATGGAGTGATTTTGAAAGAGTGGAGATGCGCGCAGGCACCATCATTCATGCGGAAGATTTTCCGGAAGCGAATAAGCCCGCTATCAAGTTGACGATTGATTTCGGTGAGCAGATTGGAGTTCGAAAGTCGAGCGCACAAATCACTCATCTCTATTCCACGCAAAGCCTTGTGGGCAAACAGGTGATTGCCGTAGTGAATTTTCCACCGAAGCAAATTGGCCCGTTCACCAGCGAATGCCTCATGCTTGGATGCGTAGATGATTTGGGCATCGTAACACTAATTCAACCCATGACCATGGTGCGCAATGGAGAGCGGGTGGGTTGAAAATGGCTTTTACAGATGGAGCCGGAGATAAAACTCACTGAATGTTTCTTTGCGCCTTCGTCCCGAAACTTCGGGATGAAATCCTACCATGAAAACTAAAGCGCTTTTCCTTGATCGCGATGGTGTGATAAACCGTGACCCTGGCGATTACACTTATTCGGTTGATGAATTCATTATTCTCGATGGCGTGATGGAGGCTTTGAAACTTGCACAGGCACAAGGTTATCTCATCATCATCATTACCAACCAGGGGGGAATTGCTAAAAATCTTTACACCGAAGACACGGTGCGCGACATCCATCGCTTCTTCACAAAACAGTGTGCAAAAAACGGCATCACGCTTTCGGCCATCTATTTCTCGCCCCACCATCCCGACTATGGAAACTCGCTGAGTCGCAAGCCTGGCGCACTTATGCTGGAACGTGCCATAGCTCGTTTTGACGTTGATCCTGTTCAATCCGTAATGATTGGAGACCGCGACCGCGATCTGGATGCTGCGGCTGGCGCAGGTGTGCGGGGTATCCTTATGGAAACCAACGCATCGTTGCTGGAGGTGGTGCGCACCCTAGCTTAGCACCTCCAACCACAAGCGCTCTATGAACTACGTTTTCCATCGTGGCGAATACGTGAACGAGAACCAGGCTTACCTCACCCGGGACAATCGAGCTTTCCGCTTTGGCGATGGTTTTTTCGAGAGTATTCGCATCTTCAATGGCAAACCTCTTTTCTTCGATACGCACTGGGCGCGTATAACAGATAGTGCGCAGGCACTTAAAATCCTTTGGCCAGAAAACCTCACACGCGATAAGCTTTACAACCAGGTGATGGGTTTGATATCGCGCAACAATGTGACAGCAGGAGGGCGAGTGCGCATTACGTTTTTCAGAAAATCACTGGGTTTCTACCAACCGCGCGACAACGATTGTGGTTATTACATGGAAAGCGATGCTTTTGTGGTGAACGAGTTTGAACTCAATCCAGTGGGCAAAATGCTGGACATCTATCCCGAATTCAAAAAAGACATCAACCGCCTTTCTATTTACAAAACCCTCAACTCGCAATTGCCGGTAATGGCCAGTATCTACGCCCAGGAAAAAGGACTGGATGACGTGCTTATTCAGAACCAGAAAAATGCAGTGATTGAAGCTACGGCAAGTAATCTATTTATAGTGAGTAACAGTGTGTTGTACACTCCCTCTTTAAGTGAAGGATGTATTGCAGGCACTATGCGGATGAACGTAATTAACCTAGCTATTGACAGCAAGATAAAGGTGTACGAATGCACCCTCAATCCGCAAAACCTTCACGGTGCAGATGAGGTTTTTCTGACTAATGCTATAAGAGGGATAGAATGGGTGGTGGCTTACCGCACCAAACGCTACTACAACGAAATGGCGAAAAAACTGCTGGCAGCTATCAACGAAGCGGCTACGAAAGACACTTCTCTAAACCATTAAGGCTTCAAAAACTTTATAGATTAAACCCGCACCCGAGGGTCAATCCATCCGTAGATAAAATCAACAAGAATGTTGATGAAGACGAAGACGGATGCTATTACAATTACACCACCCATTACCACAGGCAGGTCTTGCTTCTCGATGGCGTTGAACATTTCCTGCCCCAGGCCTTTCCACCCAAATACAAACTCCACGAACACTGCACCGGCCAGCAACGATGCGAACCATCCGCTTACTGCCGTTACCACCGGATTCAGCGCGTTGCGCAACGCATGTCGCCACATCACTTCACGCTCGTTAAGTCCTTTGGCGCGGGCTGTGCGAATAAAATCCTGCTGCATTACATCCATTAGTGATGCGCGCGTTAGTTGTACAATCACCGCTAGCGGACGGATCATTAGGGTGATAACCGGAAGAATCATGTTGCGCAAGTCGAGATATGAACCGCGATACACATCCACACTATAAAGGCTCCCGGTCATATTGAGGCCGGTGCCGGGCAAATGAATTCTTGAGGTGATGAATGGAACGGGTGGGAAGAAAATTTCTGCAATCAACCAAAGCGCTAGTATCCCAGCAGTGAATCTGAAATTTAATCCCGTTAACCATCGGGATTGAACTTTGGTCCGGATAGCTATCGGGGTTGGGATCGCCCTAATAATGAAATAAAGACTAAGAAAAAGAATCGGAAACACCGGCAATGAAATTTGTTCTCGCCAAAGTATTGCTCCTATCCAGGCCACAATTATCGCAACAAAAAATGAAGGTCCCGCCATGCCGATGGCTGAAAACACAAGTACCATCCGGTCGAACGCAGTGTCCTTTCTCATCGCTGCCATCACACCCAGCAACAACCCAATGATCATAGCCAGTGTGATGCTCACCACAGCGAGCACAACTGTTCCTGGAATTACCTCGGCCAAAATGCTGCTCACGTTTCTCTCTGAAAGGAATGATCGTTTGAAGTATGGCCACTTCATTACAAACGTCCTATTTTCTGTAGGGGTGATAATGCGGAAGTACGAATACTTCTCATCATCGAGATAAATACGGCTGTATTTAATGGCTGGGTTGTGAAGCGATAGTGGACTGAGGTCGTTGATGTAAAGCAGATAGCGCTGGCCAATGGGCAAGTCGAGATCAAGTTTCCTCCGCATGTTCATTAGTGTTTCTTCCGAGGCACTCTCCCCCGCAAGATTTCGCACCGGGTCACCGGGGGCAAGGTTGAAAAGAAAGAAAACAACCGTTACCACCCCGAAAAGAACGAGTATGCCATAAGCGGATTTTCGAAGGAAGTAACGAAGCATAATTGGCAGAGAGAAGGAGGCAGTAGGCAGTAGGCAGTAGGCAGTTGGCAGTAGGCAGTAGGCAGTGGAACCCGCCTGCCTACTGCCAACTGCACCCTGCCAACTATTTATCGGCCTTCACCTTATCATAATCGGGAATATCATTCTTGCTCCACATGTTCATCACGGTGGCTTTTTCCAAATAGACAATACCTGGATTGGAGCGGACAATGATTTTCAGTTCTATCTGATCGTTGATGAGGAATGGAAAATCGAGTCCATTCTCATGGCGGAAGGTTTCGGCCTGTTCATAGTCGGCAGGAGTAATAGCATAAACAGGGATACCATCGGCCTGCGCCTTTTTGGTGAAGGCTTTCAAATCATCCATCACTGCCTTGTCCCAATGCGAGATGTCTTTGGAGATAATCCAAAACACCTTATCAAGTGCGAGCAGAGAATCTTTCATCTCGTTGCCATCCATATCTGTGGGTGCAAAATCCATGATTTTCGGAGTGTAGCCTTTTTCCATCACCTTAGAGTATGTTAGTTCAGGAATCGGAGCAGACCAAGTAGTGTCTTCCCAAATACGCGAACTCATGTACTGGTCGCTATCAACCTCTTTTGTTGCTCCGGTGTTCTTGTTCTTCAGGGTATAGAATGCAAGCGTTTTCGGTTCGGCAAGTCCAACTTCTTTAGCAGTTTTTATACTGTCGCCAGCGGCAATCGCTTTCTCCTTGTACTCTTCATACAGCACAGAAGCTGGTTTCATCTGATCCAGAATGTTTTTACCAATGGCGTAGCCGCGATAGTCTTTGTAGGGAAGATGGTTGTAGGTGTCGTATTGAACGTAAGCACAAACCACGAGTGCAGCCAATGCCATGAGCCACTCCTTCGGCCCGAAATATTTCTTCATTACCAGCGCAAGACCACACGCAATGATGGTGAACGAAATGGGGAACCACCAGTCCAGTTGCAGGATGGAGAAAGCGGCAATAAGCAGTAGCGATATTCCGATTATCATCATATCCTGGTTCCATGTGTTCAGTTTGAAACGCCTGGTCCAGGCACCTAAGAATACAGGTATTACGAAGATTAGCAATATTACATCCTTGTAAAACGACTGCCTTGGTTCGAGCGGAATGGCATCACCAAAACAGCCGCACGTTTCCACACAGGTTTTTGGAAATGAAGCCACGGAAGCAGATGGTTTAAAATCCTCCCGTTCATCAATGCAAGATGCGGTGTAATTGGTGAGCCAGAGGAAAAACACCGTCATAAATAGTATGAGGCTCGTGGTTATTTTCGGCCATGCACCCAGCAAGAGCGCAATGCCTAGCAGCACTTCACCTATCACAATGAATATGGCAATGGGCAACACATATTCAACAAGTCCTGGAAAGTTGAGGGCACTTTCGGCAAAGTATTCCTCCAGCTTGTAGCCGAAGCCCACCACATCATTCACCTTGATAAGGCCTGATACGATGAAGAGCGAACCGACAAGAATTCTGCAAATGGTAACGATGGTATTCATACTAGAAGTTGTATTTGAATTTTGGGGTGAAACTATTTTTAATGGTGCCTTCGGTCTGTAATTGAAATGTTGCTTAACCTGTGTTTAACGCTTGTGCAAAAATCTGCGAACACTTTTCACACCCACATCATCCTGCTAAAAGATGTTCACCAAACACAGTCCACTTTTGTTCATGACGAACCATTGGAACCAAAAAGCCCCGATTGCTCGGGGCTCAATGGCTTAAACTGAAAAACTAAAAACTATTTAAATCATCTGAATCGTTTGACCGACTCAACTAACCTAAAACTATGTGTCCTAGGTACACTACCTAAAGATGGGGCGAATGTAAACGAAACATGATGCTTCATTCCAAATTCAGCGAACTTCTAGTTTTCAACAATTTTCAAAACGAATGGAATGAAGCTCCTCCTGGTGAATATTGCTCGTTAAACCATTGGAAAAAATTTCCTTACACTAGAGCATATCATCACTTCGCCTTGTAAGCCACCACTACAGTAGGTAATTGTGGCGACTGAAGTTTGAGGAATTTCTCCGTCAACTCTATCACGGCAAATTCCTTTTTGGTTCCGCTCTCCACCAACTCCAGTGTTCGGTTGTCGCCACTGATTGAATACGTGCCGGTGGAATTCGTTGAGCCTGATTTTTTTGTGAATGTGCCATTGGCAAAAGCAAGTTCAATTCCTTTCATGGCATTGTTGAACAAGTGCATTCCTGTGGTGTCGCTGTTCACCACGCCATTTTGGTATCCCTGCACTGAAGAAAATATCCAGGTTTTTTCAATAGTACCAGTCGTGTTTTGAATGGGTAGGTCACCACCTGTGGTTTCAATCACAGGATTGGTGGCTGATTCAGGTGGTGCATTGTCTGTTGATGGTTGAGTTGCGCTTTCACCACAGGCCAACATAAATCCTAGTAGGGCGATACAAAAAGTTGTTTTCATTGTTTGTAAAATTTTAAAGGTGCGAAGGAAAGAGTTTCCCGGGGTTCAAAATTCCTTTCGGGTCAAAAAGTTTTTTTATGCCCTGCATCAATCCAAGTTCTGCCGGGTTGAATACAATGTCCATGTAATCCTTTTGCACCAGGCCAATGCCATGTTCACCGCTCAGGGTGCCACCCAGTTTTTTGGTGAGATGAAAAATTTCGCGGATGGCTTTGGGCAATTCATTATGCCACGCATCATCACTCAACTGGCCTTTTATGATGTTGACATGGAGGTTGCCATCACCGGCATGGCCGTAGCAAACACTTTTGAATCCGAAACGGTTGCCTATTTCTTTTACCCCGTGCAGCAAGGCAGGCAAATTGAACCGCGGCACCACGGTGTCTTCCTCCTTGTAAACGGAATGGGACTTTACGGCTTCGCCCACTTTCCTGCGCAGCTTCCAGAGTTGTGCCTTTTGTGTTTCATCATCGGCAAAAAGAATTTCCCCGCTGTCGAATTGTTGCACCACGTTGCCAATAGTTTCGCAATCGCTCATCAGCGTTTCAGGATAATTGCCATCTACTTCAATAAGCAGATGAGCTTTCACATTTTCATCCACCGGCAATGAAACATCAGTTACAAACTTCAATGTCCAGTCAATAGCATCGCGTTCCATAAACTCAAGTGCACTGGGTGTGATACCCGCGCGAAAAATTGCACTCACTGCTTCACACGCTTTCTCCGCAGAATGGAAAGGAACAAGCATCAGCAAATTGTGTTTGGGCAAAGGGAGAAGTTTCAGGACTGCTTTTGTAATCACTGCCAACGTTCCTTCGCTTCCCACCATCAATTGTGTGAGATTGTATCCGGTGGAATTCTTCAATGTATTTGCTCCGGTCCAAATGATTTCTCCATTGGGCAGAACCACTTCAAGGTTCAGTACAAAATCTTTGGTGACACCATACTTCACTGCACGAGGACCACCTGCATTTTCGGCAAGATTGCCACCGATAAAACATGTGCCGCGACTGGAAGGATCAGGAGGATAGTACAATCCGAGTGCGGCCACCGTTTCCTGTAGCACCTGGGTGATCACTCCGGGTTCAACCGTCACCTGAAGGTTTTTTTCATCAATGAAAAGAATGTGGTTTAGTTTTTCAAGACTTAGACCGATGCCACCTGATACACTCAACGCACCACCGCTCAATCCTGTTCGCCCACCGATGGGAGTGACAGGAATCAATTGTTCATTGGCGTATTTCAGGATGTTGGAAACATCGTGTACCGATGTTGGTTTGATAACCACTTCAGGCGGAAACCGCAGGTCTTCCGTTTCATCGTGTGAGTACTCTTCAAGACTATCAGCGTCACTGAAAACTTTTCCTGCACCGATGAGCACTTCCAGTTCGCTGATATGATGCGGTGTGATCTGGGTGAAATTCATGGAAACCGGTCATCAATTCATCTCAACCTGACGCGCCACTTTCTGCAAAATCTCGAACACGGTTTCGGCCATCACATTTTCACTATCGAGTGTCGGATTGATTTCCGTGAACTCCAGGCAACATGTTCTTTCATTCTGGAGAAATTCAAGGATGATATCTGCTGCTTCCCGCTCGTTGATCCCACCTTTCACCGGTGTTCCTGTACCTCGTGAGATGCCAGGATCGAGTGAGTCCACATCGAAACTGATGTAGATTTTGTCGCAGTGCGTAAGATACTTGAGCGCCTCGCGGCAAAGTTTTGTCACACCTGTTTTCCTGATCTCGTTGGTGGTGTGAACCCGCACTTTGTTCTTCTTTATCAGCGCCATTTCCTGGTCTTCGAAATCGCGCAGCGTCATATAGATAAGATCGCGGTATTCCACCTTGGGTGAAATGTCGCCCACGTTCTTCAGCAACTCCCACAACTCAATAGTTTCATAGTCGAGGTCATTTATTTTTTCCTCAATGTTGTCTTCATTCAATGCAGTGCTCATTGGCATGCCGTGCATGTTTCCGCTGGGCGATGTGTATGGAGAATGAAGGTCGGAGTGTGCATCAATCCAGATAACACCGAGGCGCGATTCAGGATAAGCCATCTTGATTCCTGCAATGGTTCCGCCAGCACTGCTGTGATCGCCACTGATGATGATGGGGAATTTTCCATCACGCAATGTGTCGCGAACTGCTGCGCCCACACGTTCATACATCTTTAAAACAGATCGAATGTGTTTTGCATAGCGCGTACCCGGATTTCCATAGAGCGCCTGGTTGTCGTGTGGGATGCTGATGCTCCTGTATTTCTTGAAAAATGTGGAGCGGAAATCGAGTGCGGCAATTTTCACCGCATCCACTCCGAGGCTTGCTCCCCTTGTTCCTGCACCCACTTCGCTGGGCACTTCTAACAGCCGAATGGCTTTTGTTTTCCTTGTACTCATAAAAAAAGTTTACTGCGGCAAAGGTCGGGAAGGTTTGATGCGCACAGAAATCACAAGAGAAAACGCAACAACTACACTTCTGTTTTCTGCATAAGTATGCCTTCTAATCCGGCTAGTTTTTGCTGGATTTCTGGTAGCAGGAAGAGGGGAATAAAGACTTCAAGTTTTCCAGGGTCGCCTTGCTCCATCGAAATTTTTTCGAGATGATGGTCTTTCACCATTTTCATCATTGGGCCGATGTGCGCGTATGGAAATTCAATCACCCATCGCTCGCGGGCTTCGCGTTCCACAATGGTGGCGGAATCCAATGCCAACTTCGCAGCGGTTTTGTAAGCATCCATCAAACCACCGGTTCCCAGTTTTGTTCCCCCAAAATATCGGACAACCGCCACTAGAACATCCGTAAGATCGTGTGATAGTAGTTGACCGAAGATGGGGCGGCCGGCAGTTCCGGAAGGTTCGCCTGCATCGCTGTGGCGGTAGTTTTTCTTCTCCCAGCCTAATCGCCAGGCATAACATACATGGGACGCATCATGATAGTCGCGTTTCAGTTTTTCTAGGTGCTCCTTCACGTCTTCAATGCTGCTTACCGGAAATGCAAATGCAAGGTGTTTGCTGCCAAGAACGCGGTGCGTTGCAGCGCTGGGTGATGCGATGGTTTTGTAAGTGAAACACTTCTTGTCCAACAAATTCTAAAGAAGAAAAACTATGCAAATGATTTTGAAACCACGGGGTTTTTCGGATCGGAATAGCTATAGAAACCCTCGCCCGATTTGTCGCCCAGTTTTCCGGCCATCACCATATTTACAAGAAGGGGGCATGGCGCATATTTCGGATTGCCGAACCCATCTTGCAATACACGAAGAATAGAAAGACAAGTATCAAGGCCAATAAAATCAGCAAGGCGAAGGGGGCCCATGGGGTGTGCCATTCCCAGTTTCATCACGGTATCAATTTCCTCCACACCGGCAGTGCCTTCATGGAGTGTAGTTATTGCTTCATTAATCATGGGCATTAGAATTTTGTTCGCCACAAATCCCGGGTAGTCATTCACCTCGACCGGAACTTTTCCGATTGCTTTTGAAATTTCAATCACCGAAGCTGTCACCTCATCGGAGGTGCTGTATCCACGAATTACTTCTACCAATTTCATGACAGGAACGGGGTTCATGAAGTGCATCCCGATGACCTGTTGCGCACGTTTGGTTGCCGCAGCTATTTTGGTGATGGAAATACTGGAAGTGTTGGTGGCAAGAATGCAAGCAGCGGGCGTTGCTGAATCAATCTGCGAAAAAATCTTCATTTTCAACTCCACATTTTCTGTTGCTGCTTCCACCACAAGATCAGCATTGCTTACACCTGTTGCAAGGTCAGTTTCTACCCTTATGTTTTTCAGGGTGAATGTTTTTACCTCTTCAGTTATTGAACCCTTAGCCACCTGCCGGTCAAGATTTTTTGTGATGGTGCCTATGGCTTTATCAAGCGCATCTTGCTTTACATCTACCAGTGTGACCGCATAACCGTTTTGTGCAAATACATGTGCAATGCCATTGCCCATTTGCCCTGCACCAATGACTGAGATATTCTTCATTAAATAAAATTTTTGGGACGAATGTAGATGTGGCGATGACTGACGTTCTAAGTGCGCTATTCGCATCAGCATTTATCGCATCATCCCCTCTACCTTTACCACCATGAAAAACATAATAAACTTTTTACTGGTGTTATCAATCGTGTCATTAACGATGGCTTGTTGCAAGAATAAAAGCACTACAAGCGCTGCGAACGCTGATAACAATACGGCACCGAAAGAAGAAATGAACGCTGACGACAGCAAAGGTGATTTGGGTGTGGTGCCTGTGGTGGTTGACCCATCGTACCGCCCAAGGGTAACCGATGGCTTTAAGCTGGAATCCATACAATGCGATGGCGATGTGCTGCTGGTTAACATTCAATACAGTGGTGGCTGCAAGGATCACAGTTTCGAACTGATCACGAATGGAATCTACCTGAAGAGCATGCCTCCGCAATTGATGCTCACCCTCGAACACCAAAACAACGGTGACGTTTGTCGCGAGCTTATCAACAAGACTCTTGCATTTAATGTATCCGGCATTCAATACAAAGGCAGCAATGAATTGTGGCTGAAAGTGAATGGCGAAAAAGGGAAGGAAGTGCTTTACACTTACAAATGATTTTGATACACCATCAGAATTTCCCGGTTTGATGTTGATTAGATCAAAAGAGTATAGCAAACAGCGGCCCAGGCCCCCTTGTATTCTATCATGCCAGCACCACCAGCGGAGTGCCTGTGGGCACCCCCATAACCGTGGCCGCGGGCGAAACCGTAATAAAAAACGGAGCGCAACTGGGCTACGACCCGCTCAAACCCTTCTTCAACGTGCGCAATAATGGCGCAGCCAGTGGAAGTTATATGGTGGTGAGGGTGGGGTAATTTGGAAATGAACAAATAGAAATAACCGGAGGCAGCCGAAAATCCGGGAGATTAAGCGATTTCAATTTAAAGTAACCACATTTTCAACTTAATCACCTTACATTGGAAGAACTATCACCCTTTATGATAATCAATAATGCGAGTGGAGATACGGTGCAATATAAAGTAGTGAAGAATTAAAGGGTGTGTCACGCTCCTTACATATTTTGGGATTGGAATGATTTTGCTGTAAGCGCCATCATTGTGAGTTTGGCTGGAGGTATTGTAGCGGGATTGGTTGCAAATTGCTTATTCACAAAGCATATTAAGCAAAGGGCTATTAAGTACTACAGCCAGTTCGCAGGATACTATGTAGAGTATAAGATCGTGACGGGAAAAGAGCACCTTCGCATATGGGATTCAGTGCATATCATTTTCAATGAAAACGATTTAACCTTCACTGTCAATTTGAGCGGAAGAGTAAAAGGCCCCATTAATTATATCGAAGAAGGGGATGCTCCCGCAACAATGGAGTTAACTGCCGACATCAATCGTAGGACATTACTTGAAGGAATGTACTTGCAATTCGTAGATGCTGCTGAATACTGGGGTTATTACAGAATCAATTTTGGTATTCATCCAAAGACGAGGGAACTTTTCGTTGCAGGTCATAGGGAACATACTGAAATAAAATCTGATAAAGACGGAAAAAAATCTGATAAAGACGGAGATATTGTGTACAAAACAACCAGAGTTAAATGGGATGGGCCATACCCTAAACCGTCTGGGGCAGTGCCTGAAACTAATGGCGGAAATCAGGGCAACAACGCGGAGTGAATACTACTTGACCTATACCGATGGCTCAGAATTCACTTATCCAGGCGAAGGCGGTTTCCTTGAGTCCCTTCGTTCTTTGGCAAATGACAATAATGCTGCTTGGTATAACGTAGGGATGGATTTCGAACTGCCCGGAAATGATTTTGCAGATCATCTTTACTTTCAAGTTACCCTACCGATTGATAGCACAAGTATGATACTTACACCAATTGATACTTTTTGCCTACTCAATGATAGTGTGTCTTGGACTAATTACGGATACGAATACCCCGGATCCATTAAATATGAAAAGGTGACCGGTCAGGATGGAACTGATGTAAACGTTGATGAAACTTCAACCTCAGAGTTTTACAACAAAATCACATCTGTGGAGTACGTAGGAAATCATAGGTACGATCAAATTGAACAACTGTTGCTTTGTGATTATGAAGTTAGTGGCGAATTCAAAATGAGGATTGTCAACGACATAACCCAAGAAATCCGCATCCTGGACAACGGACAGTATAAAATCAAAGTTTCTGTCATTGCGCAGTAAGCGAATTGTAACCCTCCCCATTTGTGCGAGTCTCCAAACTCCCCAAAGAATCGGGTCATGCTGTGCGGTCTTTTAAGAAGTCTCCCGACTTCACATCACGGGCAAATACTACCGAATGATGACATGAACAATAACAAGTCGGCTGTGTTGACAAGGAAATTTCCATACAGGTCGTAGCCCCCGCATGTGCCATACTGCCCACCCTTCCATCATAAATCCTCGCCCCGAAGTGATAAGTGCTGGAGGTGCCATTCCACTCGGTGTCTTTTTCCATACCATTAAAGCCGTAACTGTAGTCTGGACTTGAGACAGAGCGCCCCGGCATCTCCATCCCAAAGGGGTAATAGCTTTCCACATTTGTCAATGCTTCCCGGTGCATCAGCTTTGAAATTTCAATCAACAGTAGGGGGCATTTACCATAGGCCTTATGCCATTTCTGCCAAGCGTTCCAACACTCTTTCGGTTTCTGCGCTCAGGTGTGTTTATGAAAACGCAACATACTTGAAGAACTCATTGCTATGCACTTCGAATAGAATATTTATTTAAAAAGAGACTACGAATTGGACAACGCTTAAAGGACGACAAACTTTGCTCACGTACGGTGTTGAAACTTTTTGAGCAACTGTTGTATGGAAGTTTAAGCGTTGGCTGAGATTAAGACCTGCTGAACGGCACCGTAGCAGGTTTTCGTTGGGGCTTTTCAAATGCAAAAAGAGGCGCAAAGAATCTGAAAATTCTTTGCGCCTCCGTTGAGAATATTCTATGGACACAACGATCCGAAGTATCCCATAAACGCCAGCAGATCGCTTACGTTAATCACTCCGTTGTCGTCAAGGTCGGCAGGGCAGTCATCGTAGAACTGGCAGGTACCGTTATCCACAGTGGCTGAAGGATCGTAATTCGGAGATGACGGATAAGTGCAGCCGGGAACTTCCGCAGGTATGCATGTACCATCATCAATTGTTGCCATCGGGTTGTAGTTGCTTGCCGAAGGATCAGTACACCCTTCAAAGATGCACGAGCCATTGTCCACATTGGCAGCAGGCTCGTAATTGACAGCCCACGGATACATGCAACCAGCCACGAGGCATGTGCCATCATCACACGCTGCACTTGCATTGTAGTTGATTGCAAGCGGATCTGTACAACCCATCCATCCGTTTTCGTCCACAAGTCCATCACAGTTTTCGTCAATGCCGTTGCATGCAATTTCAAGTTCACCCGGATTCACATTCGGATTGAGGTCTTCGCAATCTCCCCCCTCCGCAATGTATCCCGGAGGCGGATTGCAACCCATGTAAGTGACGTCATCATTTCCATAGCCATCGGCATCGTGATCGAAGTACCACAGCGTTACGGTGTTGCATGAACCATCATCGCAAGTTGCGGCAGGATCATAATTGCAAGCGGCCACATCAGTGCATCCCATCACATCACCTTCATCAATTGCACCGTTGCAATTGTCATCCATTCCGTTGCAAGCAATTTCAGGTAGGCCGGAATTTGCTCCCGCATTCTGGTCATCACAGTCGGTGTTGTCGCTTACAAAACCTGTTGGCTGTTCAAGTGCAAACACTGCATCACCGGGGTCACCGAATCCATCACCATCATCATCATCGTACCAGAGAGTTGCTGTGTTGCAAGAACCGTCATCGCAGGTTGCATCAGGATCGTAATTGCACGCGGCAGGATCGGTACAACCGTAAACCTGGCCTTCATCAATTACTCCGTTGCAGTTGTCATCGAGGCCGTTGCAAGGATCTTCAGTTGTGTTCGGATTTACGTTCGGGTTCGTGTCATCACAATCGGAACTATCAGCTACATAGAATTCCGGTTGTTCGCAGGCGTTGAGCGGCATACTCGGATCACCAAGGCCGTCACCATCTGCATCTGCAAACCACAGCGTTGGGTATGTGCATGAACCATCATCGCAGGTTGCAGTCACATCATAATTGCATGCAAGTGCATCGGTGCATCCGTAAATGCTTCCTTCATCAATAGTTCCGTCACAGTTGTCATCAATGCCGTTGCAATTCACTTCAGCCAGTCCGGGATTTACGTTCGGATTGTTGTCATCACAATCATCGCACAAATCATAACCGTCACCGTCATCATCGTAATGCCAAACCCAATTGGATGTACCGCCATCAAGTGTGAAGTTGTTCATGGTTCCGGTGTAACTGTTCACGGAGTAATCTTCCACGGAATTCAATCCGCTGTTGTTTCCATTGGCTACTGCACCGAGGTTCTTGAAGTTGTAGTACAACTGCAAGCCCGACTCATTGCCACCGAGGTCAATATTCATGTAAGCAGCAATTGCAGCAGGTGTGCGAACCACATTCCACAAGCGCACTTCATCCATCTTGCCATGATAGAAACCGGAAGAGCCAGCATTCGAGCCAATGTATTGTGTTGAGGTGGTGTATGCTCCGTAGTTAGAAATTCCGGTCGCTACTTCCACACCATTCACAAACAGTTTGATTTGTGTGTTGGATGCATTCCATGTAACCGCCACATGGCTCCACTGGTTGAGCGGGAGTTGTGATGGTGATTGTACAATGCTGTAATTGAAATAATCACCGGCAGTCAGGTAGCCATTGTTTAGCCAGAACTGGTTAGTGTAACTCCAAGCGAGGTGTTGTGTTCCATAACTCTGCGGGAATACCCAGGCTTCTTTGGAGTACGAACCACTGGTATTGTAACCGGTGTAGATGTAATCGTTTTGACCATCGAAATGAACCGCTAGTCCACCTTCATCAATCTGGCCGTTGCAGTTGTTGTCAATTCCATCTTCGCATATTTCAGTTGCATCTGGATTGATTGCTGCATCACTGTCATTACAATCCCCACCTGTTTCAATCCATCCTTCACCGGGTGATTCGCATTCCACAGTTTCGGAAGAAGCGGCACCGTAACCATCGCCATCACCATCGTAGTACCATGTTATGATTCCCACAGATGGGTCGTTGTCATCACAATCGTTGCACACATTTATTCCATCGCCATCGGCATCCTGAACCCAAACCCAATTCGATTGGCCACCATTCAACGCGAAGTTGTTGAGGGTACCATCGTAGTGGTTGCTCAAATCATCCGCGATAGTGAACCCGATATTGTCGCCACCAGGAGTTACAGAGAAGTTTTCGAAATTGTACAATCGCATCAACCCTGATTCGTTTCCGATAAGGTCAATGTTCATGTCGGTTTGAATTTGTGATTGTGTGCGCACATAATTCCACACGCGTGCATCATCCATTTTACCACCGAATGAATTGCTACTGTATCCCAAACACATTGCACCTCCATAAGGACAATACATGCTGCCTGTGGCCACAGCGTTTCCATCCTGGTATAGGATGATTTGAGATGCACCATAATTATAGGTGACCGCCACATGCACCCACTGGTTCATGGGAACTGCTGTTGATGACGAAACAACATATCCACATGCATCCTGGTGATAAAGATTTCCACCGTTCAACATCAATCGTGAATCGTTGCTGAAGAAAACAAACTGGTAAGAGCTGGTTGATGTTCTGTAAATCCATGCTTCCTTCGTGAACGATTGATACGAAGCTGAGTAATCTATGTACACGTAATCGTTGTTGCCATCGAATGCAAGAGCAATTCCTGTGTCGTCAATCAATCCGTTGCAGTCGTCATCAATGCCGTTACATATTTCAATTGCTGAGGGATTCACTGCTGCATCACTGTCATCACAATCACCATTCACCAACGTCCAATCAGGGCCGGGTGGGTCGCACTGGATAATTGCAGTTTCATCATCACCGTATCCATCTCCATCCACATCCTGGTACCATGTGTAAAAAGTGATATTCGGATTGGTGTCGTCACAGTCTTCACAGAAGTCGAGGCCATCACCATCATAGTCGAAGTAAGAAACCCAGTTTGATGTTGGGCCATTGCGCGTGAAGTTGTTCAACTGCCCATCGTAATTGTTTGTCAAATCATCGGTAGTTGCATAAGCAGTGTTGTCGGCACCGGAAACTATTCCGGCATCCTCAAAATTGTAATAACGCATAAGACCTGATTCATTTCCAACCAGCGAAGTGTTCATGGTTTCAAGAATCTGTGCTTGTGTGCGCACATAATTCCAGATTCTCACTTCATCCATCCTTCCCTGCCATGAACTTGAACTGTATCCGATACAGGTCGCATAACCGTAAGGACAATAAGCGTAACCGCTTCCCTGCAACACTCCGTTGATGTATATCTGGGTGTAGTAAACCGAGAAGGTAACTGCCACATGTACCCACTGTCCTTGCGGAATTGTGCCGCCATAGATTTGATAGCCGCAGTAATCCTGGTAATAAAGATTTCCATTCGAGATGAAAAGACGCGAGTCGTTACTATAGAAGATGTAATGCGTTCCGCTGTTGTTGTTGCTGAACACCCATGCCTCTTTTGTAAATGGCTGGTAACTTGTCGAGAAGTTGGTGTAGATGTAATCATCATTTCCATCAAAGGCCATCGTGAGATTTCCCGTGTCAATGTATCCGTCACAATCATCATCCACTCCGTTGTCGCAAATTTCTTCAGCACCGGGATACGTTGTTGCAACAGTATCATCACAGTCACCTGAAACCGTTGTGTACTCAGTTCCCGGTTGTATGCAACTGAGAATTCCTGTGTCCGGATCACCATATCCGTCACCATCGGTATCAGCATACCACATAATGTTGGTGACGGAGGGGTTATTGTCATCGCAATCATCGCAGATGTCATAACCATCATTGTCAGCATCCCAATGCGGCATCCAGTTGCTGGCGGTGCCGGTGAGCGCGAAGTTGTAAAGATTTCCGGTGTACGAATTCAAACTCATATCATCCACAGTGGAGTAGCTCGTGTTGTTACCCGCGGGAATCACTGCCGGATTCTCAAAGTTGTACCACAATGTCAATCCAGGTTCAGCACCCGTGAGTATCGCATTCATGTTTGCCTGAAGTTCAGCCTGGGTGAGCGCATAGTTCCAGATTCGCACATCATCCATTTTTCCACCGAAGAAATAATTTCCTCCGTAATCAGAACCGAGATATTGATAGTAGCCATTCCAACTTCCATACTGTGTAACAAAAGTCCCGACAAGATTCCCATTCACATACAACTTCATCTGCTGTGAACTTTGGTCGTATGTCATTGCAACATGCGACCACTGATTGAGCGGCAGTGGATTCGGATCCTGAATCTGGTAATAGCTATTGATATCTCCCACGGTCGGGCGCAAATTCACAAGCCATAGCGGATTGGAATTTCCAAATATCAAAGCCTGGTGCGTGTTGCTGCTCGAAGGATGCACCCATACTTCTTTTGTGAATGATGTTCCTGCGTTCAGGTAATAGTTGGTCGCTACATAATCATTGCTTCCGTCAAAACGAAGCGCAAGTCCCTGGTCATCTATCACACCGTTGCAGTTGTCATCAATTCCATTGTCGCAGATTTCTATTGCATCAGGATTTATTGCAGCATCTGCATCATCACAATCGCCATCAATGGTCACGTATTCGGGGCCGGGTTGAACACAATCCACCACCGGCCAATCAGAATCACCGAATCCATCACCATCCAAATCGGGATACCAGGTAAAGATGGTAATCGAAGCATCGTTGTCGTTGCAATCTTCACACACATCGAAACCATCGCCATCAGCATCGTACCGTGGAACCCAGTTGGAAGCGTTTCCATTCATCGCGAAGTTGTAGAGAGGAGCATCGTAGTTGCTGCTGCTCAAATCATCCGCAGTTGTGTAGCCAGCATTATTTCCACCGGGGTCAACTGCAAGGTTTTCGAAATTGTAGTAGCGCACCAAACCGGATTCACCTCCGGTAAGTGTTGCGTTCAGGTATGTGGAAATTTCAGAAGCAGTTCGCACATAATTCCAAATGCGCACTTCATCCATACGGCCACCGAAGTAAACACCGTATGATGAGAAGTAACCCACATAAGTTTCATAACCATAAGAGTAGTTTCCACTTCCTTGCGCTACAAGGACACCATTGATGTAAAGTGACATCTGCGATGTTCCGTAGTTGTATGTCATCGCAACGTGGGTCCATGTATTCAAAGGCACTGGAGTTGGCGACTGTAAATTGTTATAGTTGTTCTGGCCGCCAGCTGTGAGGTAACCGTTGATCAGATAGAACGGTGCTTCGGAAGAACAAATAATCGGCTGGTATGTATTTGCATTCTGTACATAAATCCATGCTTCTTTCGTGTACGATGTGTATCCGATTGGCGGATAAGAAATGTAGGAGTAATCATTCGAACCATCGAACGCCATTGCGATTCCCTGGTCATCAATTATTCCGTTGCAGTTATCGTCCACACCGTTGTCGCAGATTTCAATTGCACCTGGATAGATATTGATGTTGGTATCATCGCAATCACCATCTTCAAGCACCCAATCGGGGCCCGGAGGGTCGCATTGCACAGTGCCCGTTGCAACTGTACCGAAACCATCACCATCGCTATCGAGGAACCATGTGTAATCCTGTACATTCGGATTGGTGTCATCACAATCATCACAGAAGTCAACACCATCGCCATCGAAATCGAAGTACGGAACCCAGTTGGATGATGAACCATTCAATGAGAAATTGTAAACGTTTGCATTGTAGTTGTTGGTCACATCATCTGTGGTGCTGAACGCAACGTTGTTTCCGGAAGGAATTACTCCAACATCTTCGAAATTGTAGAAACGCATCAGGCCAGATTCTGCACCGGTAAGCATTGCAGTCATGTTCGACTGAATCTGTGGTTGTGTTAAAGCATAGTTCCAGATGCGCACATCATCCATTCTTCCACCGAATGAACTGCTGCTGTATCCGATGTTGCGGTAGCTGCCATAAGGGCAATATGAATAGTATGAACCTACTTCAACTCCATTCAAATAGAGCCGAACATTTTGCGGGCCGTAGGTGTATGTGATTGCAACATGCACCCACTGGTTCATCGGAACCTGAACAGAAGAACTTGTTGTATAACCACAGGCATCCTGGTAGTAGAGGTAACCACTCTGAATGTAGAACCTCGAATCGTTACTATAAAAAATGTATTGTGTCGAGTTGGTTGAAGACATAAAAATCTTCGCCTCATAAGTGAACGAGTTGTATGACGAATACCAATTAGTGTAGAGGTAATCGTTGTTACCATCGAACGACATTGCGGTGCCACTGTCATCAATCAATCCGTTGCAGTTGTCATCAATTCCATTGTCGCAAATTTCTTCTGCATCGGGACTTATTGCGGCATCTGCATCATCGCAGTCGCCATCAACTAATGTGTAATCCGGTCCCGGAGGCTCACACTGAAGCGTAGGTGTTCCATCACCGAATCCATCACCATCGCTGTCGAGGTACCAAGAGTAAATCTGGATACTTGCATCGTTGTCGTCACAATCTTCACATGAATTCAAACCATCACCATCGGCATCATAATGCCACACCCAGTTGCTGGTGTTGCCATTCATGTTGAAGTTGTAAAGATTTCCGTTGTACGCATTCACGCTTGCATCATCCACTGTTGTGTAGCCCCCGTTATTTTGATTTGGAGTTACAGATGGATTTTCGAAATTGTACCAGAACTGTAATCCTGTTTCGCTGCCGGTAAGTAATGAAGTCACATCTTCTGCAATTTCAGATTGCGACTTCACATAATTCCAAAGCGTTACATCATCCATGCGTCCGTTCATGAAATAGTTTCCACCTTGTAATGCACCAACGTTTTGATAGTCGCTGCTGTTTGTTGCGTAGTACGAAGTACCAGTTCCAACCAATGCTCCATTGATGTAAAGTTTCAATTGACTGTTTGGATAATCGTACGTGCATGCAACGTGCGTCCATGTGTTTAGGGGAATAGGATTCGGGCTTGACACAATCCACATGTTGTTGTAGTCGCCTGCATAGAGATAACCGCTGTACATCCAGAAACGGTTGTAGTAACTGGACATAATGGTTTCGTACGTACTACCCACCGTGCGATAGACCCATGCTTCCTTCGTAAAGGAAACTCCGGAACTCATATAGTAATTCGTTTGGATGTAGTCATTGCTTCCATCAAAGTGCATGGCGATTCCTGCGTAGTCAATATCACCATCACAATTTTCATCAATTCCGTTGTCGCAGATTTCGATTGCGGCAGGATTGATTGCACCATCGGCATCATCGCAATCGCCATCTTCAAGAACATAATCGCCAACAGGTTCTTCGCACTGCACAATTGGAACACCGTCACCGAAGCCGTCACCATCGCTGTCTTCATACCATTCGTAAATTGTAATTGCAGGGTCGGTGTCATCACAATCTTCGCAGATGTCATAACCATCGCCATCGGCATCCTGTTCCGAAACCCAGTTAGATGAATTTCCATTCAAAGCGAAATTGCTGAGACCCGCATCAGAATTATTCGGACTCAAATCATCAACTGTTGTGTAGGATGAATTGTTTCCTCCGGGGTCAACAGCGTTGTTTTCAAAGTTGTAGAAACGCATGAGGCCGGATTCGTTTCCGATAAAATCAGTGGTCATGTCATTCTGAATTTCTGTTTGCGAACGCACATAATTCCAGAACGCCACATCATCTATTCTTCCGCCAAATGAGGAAGAAGAATTGCCGACATAAATTCCATAGCCGTAAGGACAATAAGAATAGCCAAAGCCCACTTCCGCTCCATTGATATAGAGTCGCACATACTGCGGGCCGTATTGGTAGGTAACCGCCACATGCACCCATTCATCCATCGGAACCTGGATGTTGGATGTTGTTGTGTAACCACAGTAATCCTGATAGTATAGGTATCCACTTTGAATGTAAAGTTTCGAATCGTTGCTGTAGAAAATGTATTGTGTGCTGTTGCTTGATTGCAACATTACCCACGCTTCCTTGGTGAATTGCGAATACGCAGATGACCAACCGGTATAGAAATTATCATTGTTGCCATCGAAGGCCATTGCAATTCCTAAATCATCAACGTAGCCGTTGCAATCGTCATCAATGTCGTTGCATAATTCAACCGCGTCAGGATTTATTGCGCCATCACCATCATCACAATCACCATCGGTCAAAGTCCAATCCCCTCCCGGTTGTGTGCACTCAATTGTTGCGGTATTGTCATCACCAAATCCATCACCATCGGTGTCCTGATACCATGTGAAAATTGTAATTGATGGGTCATTGTCATCGCAATCATCGCAGAAATCAAAACCATCGCCATCGGCATCGTAATAAGGAACCCAGTTGGAAGTTGGGCCGTTGCGTGTGAAATTGAAAACGTTGCCATCGTAGTTATTGGTCAAGTCATTCGTTGTGCTATAAGAAGTGTTGTTTCCACCACCTACGACTCCGGCATCTTCAAAATTGTAGTAACGAACCATGTTGGGTTCATTCCCAACTATAGCCGGTGTGTTCATGCTGTTCTGGATTTCTGCCTGTGTAAGCGGCACACTCCAGAATCGCACTTCATCCATTCTTCCTCCAAAAGATTCACTATTGCTGTAACCGATAGTCGTGTAGCTGCCATAAGGGCAAGGTGTGTAGCCTGATCCAACAAGATTTCCATTGAGGTACATCCTGATTTGCGAATTCGGATAATCATAAACAACTGCCACGTGATTCCATTGATTGAGTGCAACAGGATTAGAACTGCCAACACTGTAGCCACATGAATTGTAATGCGTGAGATAACCACCCGCAGTATAGAAGCGGAAATAGTCACTGAAGAAAATGTATTGATTGTAGTCGTTCGAAGTTGGATAAATCCAAGCTTCCTTCGTGAAGGATGAATAGTTTGTGTAATAGTTCGTGTAGATGTAATCATCGTTGCTGTCGAAGTTCATAGACAAACTCTGGTCATCAATATCTCCGTTACAGTTTTCGTCAATTCCGTTGTTGCAGATTTCTTCGGCATCAGGATTTACTCCTGCATCGCCATCATTGCAATCGCCATCCACTTGTGTGTACTCAGGGCCGGGAGGTTCGCATTGTTCGATTGGTGCAGAATCATCACCGTATCCATCGCCATCTAAATCGGGATACCATGTGTACATCGTGACGTTCGGATTGTTGTCATCACAATCGGTGCAGGTGTCCCATCCATCTCCATCGGCATCGAAGCGCGGAACCCAGTTGGATGTGGGGCCGTTCAAAGCGAAGCTGTAAAGATTCCCGTTGTAAGAATTCGGACTCACGTCTTCAACTGTAGTTTGTCCTGCATTATTTCCAGCAGGGATTGCAGAAAGATTTTCGAAGTTGTACCACATCATCAGTCCGGGTTCACTTCCGGTGAGTGATGTATTCATGTTCGCCAGGATTTGCGCCTGAGTCAATTCATAATTCCACATGTGTACATCGTCCATGCTTCCACCAAATAAATCGGACGAGCCGCTGTTCGAACCGAGATATTGGTAAGACCCACCGCTCGTTGAGTAGTTCGAAGTTCCAGAAGCTACAAGCAAACCGTTCTTGTAAAGTTTCAGGGAATTGTTGCTGATGTTATAGGTTACAGCAACGTGTGTCCATGAATTCAGCGGAATCGGATTCGGGTCTTGCGCAATCCAGTAGTTGTTGTTGTCACCGGCAGTCAATTGACCGTTGTACATCCAAAAAGGATTGTAGCTTCCGAAGATGAGGTATTGATAGGCATTGGTTGAGGTGCGATAAATCCACGCCTCTTTTGTAAAGCTCTGGAATTGGTTAATGATGTAGTTCGTATACACATAATCATTGCTGCCATCGAAGTTCAGTGCCATACCCGCTTCGTTGATAACTCCATTACAATTGTCATCAATCAGGTTTTCACAATTTTCAACCATGCTGGGATTCACTGCCGGGTCGCCATCATCACAATCGCTGTTTATCAAAACATAATCGGGGCCTGGAAGAACACAATCAACAATGCCGGGTGAAACTCCATAGCCATCACCATCGCTGTCCAGGTACCAGGTGTAAATCGTAATAGCCGGATTGGTATCGTCACAATCATCGCATGAATCAAAACCATCACCATCATTATCATAACGCGGAACCCAGTTGGAAGTCGTTCCTGTCATCGCGAAGTTGTAGAGCGGTGCGTCATAATTGCTTGCACTCAAATCATCTGCAACGGTGTACGGGCCATTGTTGCCTGCAGGAGTTCACCGCAGGATTTTCATAGTTGTAATAACGAATCAAGCCTGCTTCGTTTCCAATAAGCGGAACATTCATGTAGGAAGAAATCTGTGATGCAGAACGAGCGTAATTCCAAATGCGCGCTTCGTCAATCTTTCCACCGAAATAATCTCCACCATTTGGATATGAACCAACTCCCACTTCATAACCATAAGAATAATTACCACTTCCCTGCGCCACCTGAACCCCATTTACATATAGTGTCATCTGGGACGAACTGTAGTTGTAAGTCACCGCTACGTGCGCCCAGGTGTTGATCGGAATTTGCGTGGGCGCTTGCTGATTCGTTGAGTTGTTCTGTCCACCTGCTGTGAGGTAGCGGTTGTACAGCCAGAAGGGAGCTTCGGTAGATGAAATGATTTGCTGGTAGGTGTTGCTGCTCGTTACATAAATCCACGCTTCCTTCGTGTATGAGGTGTAGCCGATAGGCGGATATGAAATGTATTGGCGGTCGTTTGCACCATCGAATGCCATCGCAATTCCATTGTCGTCTGTCACACCGTTGCAGTTATCATCAATTCCGTTGCTGCACAATTCCTGCGCACCCGGGCTGATGTTGGAATTACTGTCGTCACAATCACCATCCTCTTGCGTGTAATCGGGGCCGGGAGGGTCGCATTGTTCCACACCAGCCGCGCTGTCTCCATAACCATCACCATCGGTATCAGGATACCATGTGATGATTCCTATGTTCGGATTGTTGTCATCGCAATCATCGCATGTAGCAATGCCATCACCATCCCCGTCATGGAATGAAACCCAATTCGAAGTGGCGCCATTGAGCAGAAAATTGTAAAGGTTGCCATCATAGTTATTGGTCAAATCATCCACTGTTGTGTACGCTGCGTTGTCACCTGCAGGGGTTACCGAAGGATTTTCAAAATTGTAACTGCGGACAAGTCCTGATTCATTTCCAACCAGGGCAGTAATCATGTCGGATTGAATTTGCGATTGCGTACGCACAACATTCCAGATATGAACATCATCCATTCGACCACCAAATGAATCACCGTTGCTATAACCAATGTTCAATGTTCCTCCATAAGGACAACCCATGCTTCCGCTGCCAACAAGAATTCCATTGAGGTAAATCCTGATTTGCGATGATGGATAATCGAAAGTGACTGCCACATGAGCCCACTGGTTCATGGGTACCGGAGTACTAGTGGTTGTCCCATATCCGCACGGATTGTAGTGATAGAGATAACCACCGCTCACATACAATCTTCCATAATCCTGAAAGAAAATGTATTGAGTTCCGTCACCCGATGTCATGTACGCCCACGACTCCCACGTATAGGAAGAATAGGAAGCCGAATAGCTGGTATTGATGTAATCGTTGTTGGAATCAAACGACATGGCAATGCCTGTGAAATCAATATCACCATCGCAGTTGTCATCAATTCCATTATCGCACAACTCGAGCGATCCGGGGCTAATGGAGGGATTGTTATCATCACAATCACCATCTTCGAGTACATATTCCGCACCCGGTTGTTCGCATGAAATAACAGGAAGTGTCGAGTCTCCTGTTCCGTCACCATCGGTATCAGGATACCATGTGATGATGGTAACAGATGGGTCGTTGTCATCACAATCGGTACACACATCGTAACCGTCACCGTCTGCATCATAGAACGGAACCCAGTTTGATGTTGCACCATTCAAAGTGAAACCGCTGAGTGAACCGTTGTAGTTATTCGTCACATCATCGGTGGATGAAAACGCGGTGTTGTTCCCACCGGGAGTTACACCAGCATCTTCGAAGTTGTAATAACGCATCAACCCACTTTCATTGCCAACCAAAAATGTACTCATGGTGGATTGAATTTCCGATTGGGTGCGTGCAAAGTTCCAGAAACGCACTTCATCCATTCTTCCACCAAACGAACTTGAACTATATCCCACGTACACTCCGTACCCGTAATGATAATAGGAGTTTCCGGTGGTAATAAGATTCCCGTTGTAATAAATTTTGGTTTGCGAAGAAGGATAATCATAGGTCACCGCAATGTGAGTCCATTGGTTCATGGGAACCTGCTGGCTGGCAGATGGACCATATCCATAGAGATCCTGATAAATGAGATAGCCGTTGCTCAGGAAAATTCTTGAGTCGCTGCTATAGGAAAGGTATTGTGTGTAGTTGGTTGACGTTCTGTAAACCCAAAATTCTTTCGTGAACGAAGCATAGGATGTTGAATAGCCAGTATAGAAATTGTCATTGTCTCCATCCAAGGCCATTGTGATTCCGCTGTCGTCAATCACACCATTGCAGTTGTCATCAATTCCATTGGTGCAGTCTTCCGTCATCCCCGGGTTCACTAGTGGGTTGCCATCATCACAATCACCACCTATATTAATGTATTCGGGGCCGGGCGGGTCGCATTGAATGATTTCTGTTCCGGGGTCACCATAGCCATCACCATCCACATCGAGGTACCATTCGTTCATATTTACCAATGGGTCAGTATCATCACAATCAGCACATTCTTCAAAACCATCGCCATCAAAATCGTTGTAAGAAACCCAGTTTGAATTGCCGCCACTCAAATTGAAACCGTACATCGTGCCATTGCAATAGTTGCTCAAATCATCAATGGTGGTAGTACCGGAATTATTTCCACCGGGAATCACGAGGTCAGTTTCAAAGTTGTAATAGCGAAGCAATCCAGATTCGTTACCTAGTAGTGATTGATTCATGAATTGTTGAATCTCGGCCTGGCTTCTTTCCACTCCCCACACACGCACTTCATCCATGCGCCCATCAAAAAATCCTGTTGCGTTTGGTAATGCACCCAGCGCAACCTGGTAACCATAACTAAGATTTCCATAACCGCTTGCCACGATATTTCCATTCACATACAATTTCATAATGCTCGATGGATAGCCAAACGTGACAGCCACGTGAACCCATGTGTTCAGCGGAAGGGGATTAGGGTCCTGCTGGTTGTAATAGTTGTAAGAACCACCGGCAGTGAGTCGAAGATTGCTCAGCCAAAACGGTGCGTCCATGCTTGAAATAAGATGTTGGTCGCTGTTGGTTCCTTCAATGTAAATCCATGCCTCCTTGGAATAGAACTGGCAATTGCCAACAGGATTGCAAATGGTGATGTAATCATTTTGTCCATCGAATGCCATAGCAACTCCGCCATCGCTGTCGTCAGCAACTCCGTTGCAATCCTGGTCAATTCCATCAAGACAGATTTCATCTGCACCGGGAAATGTGGTTGGGTCATTGTCATTACAATCACCATCTACCAATGCATAACCAGCACCGGGATCGTCACACAAAGCCTGGCCCGTTCCATCCACTCCATAACCGTCCATGTCGCTATCGGTGTAATAAGTCACCGCATATTCGCATGAATAATTGAGATCAATGCTACAACCATCTCCCGTCAATGGATTGTAGTTGCAGGCCAGAGGATCATCACAACTCACCATGAGGAAGTCCGCTTCGAAATGACCCGCAGCAGAACCGTATCCACCGATGCGTATATAATACGTGGTACCTGCTTCCACGGGGTACTCGAGGTACGATTGCAGCCCGAAGAAGTCATCGTTCTGCGCATGACAAACCAGATTGTTGCAGTCACCCGTGTACACATGCACCTGCGTGTCGAAGTTGGTTTCACCGTTTTGCAAATCAAGAATTGCAAAGCCATCGAGTGGTGCAGTGAAACTGTACCAGCGCTGTCCACTGGTGCCTTCATTGCCGCAGATATTTACTGCATCCCATCCGGAGCCACCAGTGTTGCCTGTCTCAACTGAGCCGCACTCAGTTGGGATAGCAAAATCACACGACACATTCATTTGCGCGGTGGATTGTGCTGAGACGAAAACGAACGTGATGAAAGAAAGAAGGGCAGCGTGATAGCGTGCTCCAAGAGCGTAGAATGTTCTTGTCATGATGACGGGTTAATTAAGGTTAATAAGGAATTGAAGGTTAAAGCAACGAAACTTCCTCACTCAGTACAACGAAGTGTCCTCGGTAAAAAAGCGACAAATATGATGAGACTAATATTACGGCAATGTGTTTTTTCTAACATTATCAACTAATTTATCAACAAATATTGAATTTCCGCTGCCTGGCTAATGATTGAATCACCATAAAATCCGCTGTCTCAAAAATTATTTATTGAAACAGCCCTTTCACTTGATCAAAAATTATCTTCCCCTTTGATAGATTTTATTACACCTCTTTGGATAATATTTCTATCGGCAAAGAGATCATAAAAGAAATGATTGAAGCAATCATTCGCCCAATATCGACTTCAGTTCATGAGCAATTTGAAAACGGATTCTGGAATTGGTTTGATGAGTTTGTCCAGTTCAAAATGAAATCGGAGTAAAGCATGACGTCATGAAGAATTACAACAATGCGCTTCGCAAGCACTTGCAGTTGTAGGAATATTGGTTCGTGTGCAGAATAGAAGGCACATCCGAAAAGACAATACTGAAACCTCTGTAAGAGTTCCATTCATCACAGCAGGATTCTCCGAATGGATAGACCATTTCTCTGGACTCGGGCTCTGGAAAAAGCAGAATCTGGTTGTCGAATTGCTAAGGGTTTTGAATATGAAGTTCGTTAAGGTTATAAGAAGTTCAGATGAATTAAGGAAGGAATTTTCTGGGAAAACAGTCCCCCATTCGCCCCCCCAAAAAAGAAAAGCCCCTTATTACAGGGGCTTTGTCTCTACTAAGGCGGTCGGGACGGGACTCGAACCCGCGACCCCGTGCGTGACAGGCACGTATTCTAACCAACTGAACTACCCGACCGTTATCACAACGTTCATGCTTTTCGTAAAAAGCGCGGCAAAAGTAAACGGGTTTCACACCTGCGCAAGTGCTGTCGAAAAATTCTCAATACAACTTCTGCCTTTTAAGGAAGTATTGCATCAGCACATGGTTAAACCCTTCATGAATATCGGCCTCCACAAAGTCAATTCGGTATTGGCCGCACCTTATTTTGAGGTCGTTCGTGAAGGCGGCCATTTGCTTTACGTAGTGCGAACGTATGTCAGCAGGATTAACCTTCACCTCTTCACCACTTTCCATGTCAGTGAAAGTGTATGGGCGATTTTCAAAAGCAAAATCAACTTCCATGCTCTTATCCACCACGTGGAAAAGAACCACTTCGTGCTTGTTGTGCCGCAAGTGTTGCAGCGCGGCAAACATTTCACCGGCCTTTTGGGAGTTGTCCATCATATCACTGAAAATGACAACAAGTGAACGTTGATGAATGCTCTCTGCCACCTCGTGCAGCACATCAGTCACGAAAGATTTTTTTCCCTGACTTCCGTCCACGGTTTGCAGCAGTGCTTCAAGTTCGCTGAACAAATAGTTGTGGTGAGCATGGCTGCTGCTCGCGCGCGTGTGCAGGTTCAGTTTATCGGAAAAAATGCTGAGACCCACCGCATCGCGTTGGTGTTTCAGCAACTCTATAAGTGCAGCAGTGGAGTAGATGGAGAACTTCAACTTGTTCATGTCATCGCCCTCCGGGCTTGTACCCGCAGGGAAATACATGGAGGAAGAAGTATCAATAAGAATGTGGCAACGCAGGTTGGTTTCCTCCTCGTATTTCTTTACGAAAAGTTTTTCAGTACGCGCAAAAAGTTTCCAATCCATGTGCCGTGTGCTTTCACCAGTGTTGTATTGGCGGTGTTCGGCAAACTCCACGCTGAAGCCGTGGAAAGGGCTTTTGTGCAGTCCCGTTATGAAGCCCTCAACGGCCTGCTTCGCCAGTAGTTCAAGGTGACTTACGTTCTGAAGTTTTCTTCTGTCTATTTGTATGGGCATAGAAAAATATCGGTGGTCAAAGCTATGAGAGTCATCGTGAGCAAACAGAGAAGCCGCACCGTTGAATACGATGCGGCTTCCATTGATATGATAAATCTCACGCGGAGATTATTGTTCTTCTTCCTTTACGTCCTTCTCTTTCCGAAACTTGGCGTACTTGGTCTTGAATTTATCAATACGCCCGGCTGTGTCAACAAATTGCATCTTGCCGGTAAAATAGGGATGCGAAGCGCTTGAAATTTCCAGCTTGATTAGCGGATATTCGTTGCCATCTTCCCACTGTATGGTGTCTTTCGTTGCTGTGGTGGATTTGCCAACAAAAGAATAGTCGTTCGACATGTCTTTGAATACTACCAACCGGTAGCTTTGGGGATGAATTCCTTCTTTCATGATTGAAACATTTTTTTAAATCGGGCGGCAAATATAACAGGAGCCGTACGATTTGCCTATTTGAGCAATCCCGCTATTTTGCCCCGCCCTAGCCCTTAAAAACAATGAAGATTCTGAGGATAATTAACCGCTTCAATCTGGGAGGCCCCACTTACAACGCTGCCCACCTTACACGGTATCTATCTCCAAAATATGAAACAAAGCTGATTGGAGGTGCACCCCTTCCGGAAGAAGAACACAGTGGGTTTATCCTCGATAACCTTGGATTACAATACTCTGAACTGAAGGAGATGAAAAGGGGAGTGAATGCACTTTCCGATGTGTGGGCTTGGCGCGAAATGAGCCGTATTATAAAGGAGTATCGCCCGGACATTGTCCATACTCATGCAGCAAAGGCAGGAGCCTTGGGTAGAATGGCTGCATGGCGAAACAAGGTTCCCATAATAGTTCACACTTTTCACGGACATGTATTTTCCCAATACTTCAACAGTGTGAAGACGGGGCTGATAAAAAAAACGGAACGCTTTCTTGCCTCAAAGAGTGATGCCATTGTAGCAATAAGCGAAAGTCAGAAACGCGAATTGGTTCACGTCCATCGCATTTGTTCCGAAAACAAAGTGAGGGTGATTCCACTGGGACTTGACTTATTGCGATTTTCTGTTGCTAGAGAAAAGAGACGCGAAATATTTCGCAAAAAGTACTTGCTCGAAGGGAATGAATTTGCCCTCGGCATAATCGGTCGGTTTGCTGCGGTCAAAAACCACAATCTGTTTTTTGATGCATTGAAATTGTTGGCATCCACCCATCCTCAAAAAAAATTTAAGGCGTTTGTTATCGGTGACGGAACCACGAAACGTGAAATGATAAAGTATTGTGCTCCTCTTCGTGTTTCTGAAAAACCGGATGCTGATGCGCAAATCATTTTTACATCCTGGATAAAAAATATGGAGGAAGTTTTGCCCGGACTTGATTGTGTTGTGCTCACCTCTTTGAATGAAGGAACGCCTGTAAGTTTGATTGAAGCACAGGCTGCTTCGGTTCCCGTTATCAGTACCGATGTTGGGGGAGTGCAAGATTGTATGATACATAATCAAACAGGAATTCTGCTTCATTCATTCGATGAAGCAGAACTTACAGATTCCATTCTAAACCTTCATGATCCTGCTTTGCGATTTCAAATGGGACAGAAAGGTTGTGAGTTTGTAAATTCCAAATTCAGCTGGCAACGATTGGTTGCAGACATGGATCAACTCTACACTGAACTTGCATTGAGAAAAATGAAAGCAACAATTCGCTGAGATAAATTCATCACTGCTGTTTGCATTCATCTATTCGTCTTCGCAAAAAATTCATGCTCCAATGTGCATGGATTCAAATTCACATTTACTTGTTCGCAACTGTGCTGTTGAATCGTGAATAGCCGAATGCGACAACTCTAGTTTTGGCATGCTCGTTCACACCAAAGTGACATCCCGATGATCAAACCAATAATTCTTCTTTGTGATTTCTTGTTGTTATCGCTTGCCGCACTTTTCACAGAGCCGGTAATAAACATTGAGCACAATGTTCCGGCTACTATTACACAGGGGAAAAAATCGAAAATTGACCTGGTCATAGATAAAGGCGTGTTGGATGGATTTGCGAAACTTGATCTGTTTGTTCCTCCAGGTTTTACTGCAACAGCTATTGAAACCAAAGGAGCATCTTTCACCTTCACCGAAAACATGGCCAAGTTCATTTGGATGGCCTTGCCGCTCGAAGAATCTTTTACCATTAGTTACTATCTTGAAACTGCACAGGCCAGCGGCAACTACAGCATCAACGGCCAATTCTCATTTATTGATGACAACGTAAGGCGCGATTACAGTATCGAGACGAAAGACTTCAACGTAAAAGTTGAATCTGTTTCAGTAAGTGATGAAACCACACCAACAATGGCTGAAACTGTCGTAGCCATGATGTGCAGTCGTTCAGTAACACAGTTATCAAGCACTGAATTTAAAGTGGATATCAAAATCACCGACAGTGAAATTGCTGGTTTTGGAAAAATCCTGGAAACTGTTCCCGCCAATTGCAAAATTGAAAAAATAAATGATGGTGGTTCGGTAGTGACCATTGATAAGAACATCATCAAATTCGTATGGTTCGATATTCCGCAACTTCCAGAGATCAATGTTTCCTACAAGATCAGTTGTGTTTCGGCACCAGATGGCCAGCCTGCCATTAGCGGTAAACTCTCCTACATCCGCAACAACACACCAATGGATATTGAAGTGACTAACCTGGGTATGACCACCGACCCGATGTCCAACAACAACACTACAAAAAGTAATACCACCGAAACAGAGGAAGACACGACCGAGGCCGATGTAGTTTATGACCAACCCAAGAAAGAACCTGTGGTTGAACCCAAAACCGAGACTAAGACAGAACCGAAACCAAAGCCCTCTCCGAAAGTAACCAGTGTTCCCGATCCTGAAACAGGAGTGAATTACAAAGTGCAAATACTTGCAGCACACAGGGTAGTTGGTAAAACGTATTTCGCCTCCGCGCATAAGTACACTGGGAAATTCGACATTGAAAATCATGATGGATGGGTGAAATACACCACCGGAAAATTTTCTGAATACAGAACCGCAAGAGATGAACGTGAACGATTGAAGAATGAAAACGCAACTCTTCCAGGTCCCTTTGTCACTGCCTACTCCAACGGAGAAAGAATTACGGTGCAAGAGGCATTACTGATTTCGAAACAGCAGTGGTATCAATGATTTCAACGCTTTGCTACGGAGTAGTGCAACGGCACTCACGGTAGTAATTTTGGTTAATTAATATAGAATTTGTTTAGGTAATTTAGTCTGAAAATCCTCGTGCAACGGCACGGGGATTTTCATTTTATAAGTGTTGATGAAATAGTAGATCCAGGCAATCGTTCACTCATTTCACCCGCATCTTCGCAGATACGAATGAACTGGCAGATTGCTACAAGGGGATACATGAATTACCTGAGATTGGAAAGGTCGCTTGCGGCCAATTCCGTGGAGGCTTACCAACACGATGTGGATAAATTAATTCAATATGTGGAAGCCTTCTCCCCTGCTCTTTATCCGAAAACAGTTCAGCCCAAAGACATCCGGAATTTTCTTGCCTGGATTACTGAACTTGGATTGAGTGCCACATCCCAGGCCCGAATTATTTCGGGCATCCGCGGCTTCTACGAGTATTTGTTTCTTGAAAAAGAAATTATTGAGAATCCTCTGGAGTTTATCGAGATGCCACACATAGGACGGACACTGCCCGATGTGCTTAGTGTTGAAGAAATTGACAAAATGTTTTCCATTATTGACCTCAGTGCAAAGCAAGGACATCGCAACCGCGCCTTGCTCGAAACACTTTACAGTTGCGGAGTGCGTGTTTCGGAATTGATTGAAATGAAAATTTCAGGAGTGTACTTCGATGAGGGATTTGTTCGCGTTATTGGCAAGGGAAATAAGGAACGGCTGATACCCGTAGGAAAAGTTGCGCTCAAATGGGTGAATCATTATTTGGAGGGTTTTCGAAATCACCAACCCGTAAAAGCGGGTTTTTCCGACCACCTCTTTCTGAGCCGCAGCGGACATAAGCTCACCCGAATGGCGGTGTTCAACATCGTCAAAGCACTGCTTGTTGATGCCGGAATAAAGAAGAAAGTAAGCCCGCACACTTTTCGCCATTCGTTTGCCACACATCTTGTGGAGGCTGGTGCCGATCTACGCGCTGTACAGGAAATGCTCGGCCACTCCAGTATCACTACAACTGAAATTTACACCCATCTGAACCGGCACCGGCTGAAGGAAGAAATCCTGAATTTCCATCCGAGGTACAAAAAATCTGCAAAGCAATCGTCCTAAGTTTGACGCATCATAGACAAGCGCGCATGGTGAACGAATTACTGGAAGTCAAAGTAAAAATCAGAATTGCAAAACCAGCCCAGGAAGTGTTTGAGGCTTTAGTTTATCCCACAATAATGTCGCGTTATTTTTCTTCTTTGCCTGAATGCATTCTGGAATACTAAATATCACTGCGCGGAGGCGCTCGTTGACAACACAAGAAAAATTGTAATAATGCTAAACATGTATAAACTTCTCTATCGCTCCTTTACCCAATTTCTTTTAGCCGTAGTGCCTGTTCTTTTCTTGTGCTCCAACGTATTGGCACAGGCACATTTAAGGCTCATGAGCTACAACCTGCTCAATTTTCCAACGAGCAACATCACTACAAGAATTGATACGCTTGAAAAAATTGTGGACTATTACAAGCCTCACCTTTTCCTGATTCAGGAACTGGAAAATGAATCCGGTTTGCTGTCCATTACTGATATGATGAACACACTCGGCTATGGAAATTTTGCTTCCGGCACTTTCGTTCCGCAACAATCTAACGATGGTGGTGGCGACAATCCTTTGCAGCATGCAATTGTTTACGATATGAATTCGTTGGTGCTTGTGAATGAATCTGTGGTACTCACAGAATATCGCGATATCAACGAATTTCTGCTTTACCTCAACGACCCCGAATTGGAAAACGGTGCTGATACTTCATTTATTTACGTTTATGTGACGCATCTGAAAAGTTCGCAGGGCACAGCAGAACAGGCAATTCGCCTGAGTATGGTGAACTCACTGATTGATCATCTGGAAACAATTCCACCCGGCAGCAACGTGATTTTTGCTGGCGATTTCAACATCTACAACAATATGGAACCTGCCTACGAAGCCATAGTGGATAATAACAACCCTATACTGCTCGTTGACCCTTTTGGGGATTATGGCAACTGGGTTTATAGCGGATTTCCGCACAAAGAAATCTTAACCCAAAGCACACGGGAAGACGTGATTTACAATGATGGTGCAAGTGGTGGAATTGACGACCGCTTCGATTTTATCATTCTTTCTCAAAGCCTGATGGAGGATGAATCGCCTTTGCGATACGTTGAAGATTCGTACAAATCCCTAGGCAACACGGGCGAGTGTCTGAACCTCGACATCACTGCATGTGCTGAGGCCAATCCCATTCCCCTCAACATTCTTATTGCACTGTATTACATGAGCGACCATCTGCCACAGGTGATGGAACTGGAAACTGTTTTGCCCGAACCGAAACAAATTGAAGAAGCGAATATTGAAGTGGAAATAGAATTCACAACGGGCAACCTGGTTTCAGAAAAAATGGAATTCATTATCCGCACTAAGACTTCAATACACTGCTTCATATCAATTTCAAACACAAATGGTGAAATCGTGTACCAAAACATCCATCGCTCAAATTCAAGCATCGGAATTGATTGTTCAACGTTTGCAAACGGCATGTACGTGTTGAACATCACAAGTGAAGATGGAGTCCAACTCTCCAGCCGGTTCGGGGTGGTGAGATGAGCACACTACCACAAAAAGTTTCTTCGGTAAAAAAGTTATTCGCCTCGCTGGATAATGAAATTGCAGAGTTTCAAAAATCCAGCGGCTTACATTGCCTCAGCGGATGTGGTGAATGTTGCAAAAAGCCGGACATCGAAGCAACTCCTCTCGAGTTTCTTCCCCTCGCTCTACAGTTTTATGATGAAGGCAAAGCGGAGGATACACTTAATCATCTAAACGAAAATGATTCAACATTGTGTCATGTCTTTCGTCCACATGTCACCAACTTCGGTGGGCTATGCAGCGAATATCCGAACCGCGGATTGATATGCCGTCTGTTTGGCTATTCGGCAAGAAGAAACAAGGAAGGACAGGCAGAACTCGTCACCTGCAAATTCATCAAACAAGATCAGGCAAAAGAATTCGATCGTGTGTGTGATGATTTGAAAAACGGAAAACAGATTCCGGTGATGAGTGATTATTACTCACGGCTTTCATCCATTGATCCTTCGCTGGTTGAATTTTTTCCCATCAACACTGCAATGAAAAAAGCACTTGAGGTGGTGCTGCATTATTACGCTTACAGGAAGCGAAAAACATCCAACTCTCATTCGTGAAATTTCTTCACTCCTGCTTCAATCCTAACGTCAAGAAAATTTTCAGCAGGAGGAATCACACACGAGTATTTATTGTTGTAAGCGCAATAAGGATTGTAGCAAAAGTTGAAGTCAACCACCATTTTCTTTTGCACTTCATCGGTGGTGAATTCAAGGTAACGGCCCCCGCCATAACATTCCTGGCCGGTAGTGAGGTCTGTGAAAGCAAGCAGCAAGTAGTTATTGAGATGCGGGCGTTGGGGGTCGACACTTTGATACAGCGTAAGCCTGAATTTCTTTTTGTCAATTTTGAAATCGAGCCAGCCGTATGGTTTGTAAGGCGGTGTGCGCGTACCGCTTGTTTTCATCGGTACGGCCTGAGCGATTTTTATTCTGGTAAATTTCGCTTTCACCCTAAATTTTTCATTAATCGGGAAAAATTCCAGTCCATGAAATCCTGGAATATCCTGCGGCATCAGGATGGAAGTGGCAGTATCAGCAAACGCCCTGTTGGTGCTGTCGCGGAAAGCCATGACCCCGGCCTTGTAATCCGACTGAGCTTCCAGACTGGTTACTGTACACGTCACCATCATCATTAGCAAAACAAAATTTCTTTTCATCATCATAACCTTTTTCAGATTGTAACGGTACAAAATTCAAACTTATTTGAGGTATGCGTGTCGTTGTTTTATGTTTAAGCTTCTTGTTCACGTTCTGCACTGCGCGTTCGCAGGATCTTAAGCCATTGGATTTCGCCCCGTTGTTTAAGAAGAACAAAGTGAGGACACAAACCACAAAGGAGATTTCTTATCGTGATAAAATTGCTTTGGACACCCTCATCACCGGCATTGCGGAATTTGATGTGAACGGCAGAATGATTTCTTTCAAGGAATTTTTCGCGAGGGGAAGGCACTATGCCACTTATAGCTACCAATATGATGCAGAAGGAAAGATTTACTCCGCTTCCATCGAGCATGTTTTTGCCGATTTCAGACCCATAAATTTCACGTTGACCTACGATACAAAAGGACGCGTTATTGAACGATTGCTTCAGGAGCCCATCCGCAATTTCTGGATGAAAGAAACCTACAACTACAATTCTGCAGGCATACTTGTGAAGTCGGAACAATGGTATGATCGCGATGGAAAACTGGAAGCGCTTTCCAATAAGACACATCCCGGATCCATAATCCGCGATGAACGGTCGCTCACCAATCTTTATGACCAACACGAATTGCCTCTGCTCAGAAAATACCAGAGCGTGACGAGCGGGTTGGATATTTCGGTGGTATATGCGTATGAGAGATTCTAGTATTCCCTTTGCCTAGCGGTAATAGCCCAACTCATTTCAGCAATCAGTCTGATGACTTTTTGCAGATTGTCACAATCGGATTCCACATCAATAGTCAAGAAGTCTGTTGTATCGCTTGCAGCAAAATCATTGATTATTAAACTAAATCAAAATCCGACAACTAAGCGCACAATTTTGTGTTTTCGGCTTGATTACGCCCTGACCAATTTCTTGTACTTAAGCCTGTGCGGAGTGGTGTCGCCCAAACGCTTCAACTTGTTTTCCTCGTATTCAGAAAAATCTCCTTCAAAGAAATAAACGCTTGAATCTCCCTCGAACGCAAGGATGTGTGTACAAATTCTGTCAAGGAACCATCTATCGTGTGAAATCACTACTGCACAACCAGCAAAACTCTGGATGCCTTCTTCCAAGGCGCGAAGTGTGTTCACGTCAATATCGTTGGTTGGCTCATCAAGCAGCAGAACGTTGGCTTCAGTTTTTAAGGTGAGCGCCAGATGTAGTCGGTTGCGTTCGCCACCTGAAAGCACTCCGCATTTCTTCTGTTGGTCGGCTCCCTGGAAATTGAACTTGCCACAGAAAGCGCGCGAGTTGATGGTTTGTCCGCCCACCTCAATCACTTCGTTGCCACCACTGATTACTTCGTACACCGATTTGTTTTCATCAATCTCGGCATGGCGCTGATCCACGTATCCGATTTTCACCGTGTCTCCAATCTGGATACTTCCGTCATCAGGATTTTCTTCTTTCATGATCATGCGGAACAAGGTGGTTTTACCTGCACCATTGGGTCCAATCACACCAACGATGCCCGCAGGCGGAAGTTTGAATGAAAGATTTTCTATCAGCAGTTTGTCCTCATATCCTTTGGTGACATTAGTAAACTCAATAACGTCCTGCCCCAAACGTGGCCCGTTGGGAATCGGCAATTCGAGCGAGGCTTCTTTCTCCTTTTCGCTTTCACTCATCATCTTGTCGTAATTCTTAAGACGCGCTTTGTTTTTCGATTGACGTCCTTTCGGAGTCAGACGCACCCACTCCAATTCGCGTTCAAGAATTTTCCTGCGTTTGCTCTCTTGCTTTTCTTCCTGTGCAAGGCGTTTTGTTTTTTGTTCGAGCCAAGATGTGTAGTTGCCCTGGTAGGGAATGCCTTCGCCACGGTCGAGTTCCAGAATCCATCCTGCCACATTGTCCAGGAAGTAACGGTCGTGGGTAACTGCGAGCACAGTGCCGGAGTATTGGGCAAGATGTTGCTCCAACCACATCACGCTTTCAGCATCGAGGTGGTTCGTTGGCTCATCGAGCAGTAGTACATCTGGATTTTGTAGCAGCAAGCGGCAGAGTGCTACTCTCCTTCTTTCTCCTCCACTGAGTACGCCAATTTTTTGATCTTCGGGTGGACAACGAAGTGCGTCCATGGCAACAGAAAGTTTGTTGTCCAAATCCCAACCGCCCAGTGCTTCAATTTTGTCCTGAACCGCAGCCTGCCGGTTCACAAGTGCTTCCATTTTATCAGCATCGTTCAGGATTTCTTCATCCATGAATTTAGCATTGATTTCTTCAAACTCTTTCAAAGCATCGGTAACCGGTTTTACACCTTCCTCCACAATCTCGCGCACTGTTTTGTTATCATCAAGTTGTGGTTCCTGCGGAAGGTATCCGACAGAATAACCAGGACTCCACACCACATCACCCTGGAACGAATCGTCCAGACCGGCAATGATTTTCATCACCGTGGATTTACCGGAACCGTTCATACCGAGGATGCCAATTTTGGCCCCGTAGTAAAACGAGAGGTAGATGTTCTTGATGATGTGTTTGCCTTGCGGGGTCACTTTGTTGACACCCACCATCGAGAAGATTATTTTTTTGTCGTCAGCCATGGTTCGAATTGAAAATTACTCTACGTTATATTTTTTTGGGGGCGCGAAGATAAAAGGGTGTGGAGGTTAGTGTTTTTTTGAAATCATTTCCAACATCATGTCATCAATCGCACTCAACCGTCCATTGATTCCCGGTGGTAATGGGGTTGTTGACCAACGGAAGAATACCGATGGCATTTGGAAAGGAATGAGAGTTATTGTAGTTGACCATTGACAAAGCCTCAAATCATGGCTTTCAACTCAATCAACGTGATCTCTGGTGGTATTCCAGCGCGTGTGGGAAAAGCTAAAAACCCAAAGCCGCGGTTCACATAAAGATGCTGGTCGCCTTCGGTGTAATGTCCTCCCCAGCGTTTGTAGCCAATCCATGTTGAAGGAGAAAACTTGATGCCCAATGCGGGAACCTCAACTCCGATCTGTGCACCATGAGTGTGTCCGCTAAGTGTGAGTTGAATTTTTTCCTTACCCAACACTTCACGTTCCCAGTGTGTGGGGTCATGACTCAACAGGATTTTGAAATTATCTGGTGCCACACCATCCATAGTCTTTTTCAGGTCACCGTATTTCGAGAAGCCGCCACGTCCCCAGTTTTCTGAACCGAGAAGCGTGATTCGTTCACCGTTTCTTTCCAGCACCACATTTTCATTCCGTAACAGGCGGAAGTCGCACTCTGCATAAATTTCTGCAAGCCGGGCAATACTCTTTGCTTTCAGGTCGGGATAATCACCCAGTGCATAATCCCCGTAATCATGATTGCCGAGGATAGAAAATTTTCCATGCTTCGCTTTCAGGTTTCGCAGCCGTTCAATCCATGGCTCAGCTTCATCGGAAAAATTGTTGATCATGTCCCCGGTGAAGAAAATGTAATCCGCATCCAATTCATTGATGAGATCAAAACCTTTTTGCACTTCATCAAATGTTTCGTTGAAACTCCCAAGGTGCAAATCGGAGATATGCACGATGCGCAAACCATCAAATGCTTTAGGAAGATCGGGGAATGAAATTTTTTCGGTGAGTACACGGAAGTTGTACTTGCCTCGCAGCATTCCATAAAGGATGGAACCCAACATCAACCCGGAAACAGCCATTCCGGTATAGTTGAAAAACTGGATGCGCGAAATTTTTGCACCACCATCCTCAACCGGTTTCGATTTCAAAGCCTGGACAAGAAGCCTGATCCAATGTGTAACATCATCGGCCAGGTGAAATACTGCAAAAACACACTTTACGATAAGGCAGGTAAACAACAATCCGATAACGAAATTGAAAATGTGGTAAGTCCTCACTTCGAGGAAATAGCTCATGTTGGAAATCATGAGAAAGAAAAAACCGAAACTGCAAATGGTGGTGAGCGCAAAAAACCAAAGCACCAGTTTCCTCCAGAGAGGATCACACGAAAGCGTCATCATGCGGAGGCCTTTGAAAGCATAGACTTCGATGAAAATGAGTAAGAGGATGAAGATAACCAGGCGCATAGACATAGGCGGGCAAATGTAGAAGTCGTGCGAGGCCGGTATTTGTTACCGGCATTTTGCATTGTCACAATACGGCCAGCTATTGAAATCAAAGCCCTTTGCTCCTTGGCCTGAATCTTGGAAAATTTGAATCACAAATCCAAATCAAACATTTATGAAAAAATCATTTCTATTCGTTTTTGCTCTTGTTGCAATCAGCCTTTCAGGCACTTCACAAATTGTTTATGACTGGTACCAGATGACCACCATCGAGTCAGTGATTCCGGGAGGATTGGGCCGAAGCCGCATGATTACCACCGATCCACAGGGTATTTTGCAGGAAACCAAGATGGAGAATTTCTTCTCCATGGTGGGTATCAACTTCGCGAACGTGCGGCTCAACGACCAACTGATTGGGGACAAGCTGGCCGACCTCAGCGCTGAGGGATGGGAACTTTTCCAGGTGAACAGTGGTGCTTATGGCCACGAGGCAAGCACCGGTATTTTCATCACCCGCTACCTGTTCCGCAAAGTCAAGTCATAACGCTTTTTGTTTCCATGAGTAAAGCCCTTTGTGAAAAATTCGCAAAGGGCTTTATCGTATAAATACGATTATCGTATTTTTGCGATGAATAAAAAACAAACACATCATGACAACAACAAAAAAAGATGAATACGCCACGCAGGAACAAAGTGTGGCTGACTTTGCAAAGACTATGTCGCACCCTGCACGGGTTGCCATACTGAAAGTGCTGGCGCAGAAGAACACCTGCATCTGTGGCGAGATAGTGGAAGTGCTGCCGCTGGCACAGGCCACCGTTTCGCAACACCTTAAAGAGCTGAAGAATTCCGGACTCATAACGGGAGAACTGGAAGGAACCACTTCCTGCTATTGCATCAACTGGAAAAACCTGCAGAAGGAGCTGGACAAGTTCAACAAGTTTGCTGACGGGCTTATTGCAAAAGGACAGAAGAACGGGTGCTGCTGAAAAAATCATTGGACCATTGAGAATTTCAAACAACAGAACATTCTAACATCAAACAATAAAAAAACAAAAAACATGAACACATTCCCACGCATGCATGTATCGCTCTACGTGAGCAATCTTGAAAACACGATTCACTTCTACAACAAACTTTTTATGCAGGAACCTTTAAAGGTGAAGCCCGGCTACGCGAAGTATGTACTTGGTGAACCTTCCCTCATTATCTCTTTTGTGGAGTCGCCTGAAAAAGTTCATTCCAACTTCGGGCACCTGGGTTTCCAGGTGGAAACTCCAGAACAACTTGACGAACGATTGCAATCCGCCACAGCTGCCGGTATTGTGAGCAGTGAAGAATGTGGAGTGAGTTGCTGCTATGCAAAGCAGGACAAATTTTGGGCAACCGATCCCGATGGCACTGAATGGGAGGTGTACTACTTCCACGAGGATGCTGAATTTAACGATCCGCGTTATGCCATGTCTATGACCGACCTGGAAAAGGCAGGTGTGGAATTGAAAGCGGATGCTGTGGGTTGCTGCACTCCATCACATGAGAAAAGGAAAGTTGCACTGTCATCGCTCACGCCTATGAAAGAACAATGCTGCACACCGGAAGCTAAAGATGCCAGCGATTGTGGATGCAAAACGCAAGATGTGAAAGAAGGAGTTTCATGTTGCTGAAAATTCGGATTACGGGGTAGTGCGTAGTTGGTAATCTTATTTCGTAAATCATCCAACAACAGATCAATTGAACATTCTTATCCTCTGTACCGGAAACTCGTGCCGCAGCCAGATGGCGCACGGCTACCTGCAACACTTTGCGGGTGGCAGTGCGTCTGTGTTCAGCGCGGGTATAGAAACTCACGGGGTAAATTCCATGGCAATCGCCATGATGAAGGAAGATGGTATTGATATCTCGCAGCACACTTCGAATCTTGTGGACGAATACCTGCACGTGGATTTTGATTTCATCATTACGGTGTGCGACCATGCCAGGGAGGATTGCCCCTACATACCCGGTAAAGCAAGGCGATTTCACCAGAACTTTCCTGACCCTTTTAAAACAAAAGGCACGGAACAGGAGGTTATGAATGCGTTTCGTTCATCCCGCGATCAAATCAAAATGTATTGCAAAGAATTTGTGAAGCAGCATTTGTAACGAAGCACGTTTTATTTGCGCCATGCCAACATGGTTTGAATTGCTGCGCAATGCGCACATTGCAGGGGGAACTTTAGTGCTGCTTCTTGGTCTTGCACAATTAATCTTACCCAAATTCGGCAGGCGCCACCGGCTGATGGGCCTCGCTTATTTATACCTGATGTGGTTTGTAGGTATTTCCGCCATGGCTACCTGTGTTTACCGGATGAGTATCCATCTTGAAGAAAACATAGGGGCGTTGTTCCTGTTCATCATTGCGGTGTTCAGCATTTATCTTGTCACTTCTGGTTTTCGTTTGGCAAGATTGAAGAATAATCCGGCAAGGATGTTCGACACGGTGATGTGTATAGGCGGGGTGATTACCGGATTGGGTTTGCTTGGTCTGGCTGCCTGGCTTTTCACTGTAGATTATACAAGCCTCGCCATTATTTCCATGGTGTTCGGTGGTATACAATGCTGGTCGGGCGTTGAGGATTATAATTACTTCGCAAGGGGAAAACGCCACAAGGTGTATGGCAAAATGAGCTGGCTCTTCTCGCATCTTGGTAGAATGATTGGGTCTTATATAGCCGCTACTACAGCCTTTCTTGTAAATGCTGTGCACGTGGGGCCGATGGTGCTGAGGTGGCTCGCGCCAACGGTGGTGGGGAGTTTTGTTATTGTGGGGTTTGTGAGGCATTTCAGGAAGAAGTATGGTTTTAAGGGTGTGTATAACGCAAAGGTGCAAAGGCGCGATGAGGAATAGGGAAAGGCTAAATGCAAATGGAGGATGGGAAAAGGGTAAAACGGAGTGAGTTTCTGGGTTGAGGTTGGTCAAAACTGATGTGACGTTGTTGAAAACCGATGTGACGTTTGTCAAAATCGATGTGACGTTTGCCATTTCTGACAAAACTTTTGACATTTCTGACGGTGAGGAGTTGAAAACCGATGTGACGTTGTGGAATACCGATGTGACGGTGTGGAAAACGGGTTTGACGGTGGGGGTTTCTTGATTGTCGTTAGAGGTTGCGTGTTGGTTTTGAGGTGGTTATGGGGTTTTGGGGGTGGAGGGGTTTACAAAACGGCCAAGTAGGGATACAAATACTTATGAGACCGAACTTCTAGCTAATGAACCTGCGAGTAGCGCGAATAAAGTTGTAGATTAGGAAAGTAGATGCAACACGACCAAGGATATCAAGAGAGAGAGCGAAGGCTATCAAATTGGGATCAAAGGCTCTGATAGGAATGAAAAATTTGATTGACTCGACAATTGAAAGTTTACTGGGTATCTCATAGCACTTCTCGAATGTACTTGAACTGTCGTTAGAACAAATAATGTAAAGAAGGTAGACCGGTAAGACAAGCCACAAGTATGCAAGTAAGGGCCTGATAAGACTGGTGCCATAGTTACTGGTAATTTTACTTAGAGAAAGTACCACCAATTTTGATAGTGTTTATTACAATATTCAATTTGCGAAAGTTCATCCATTTCGAGGCGATAGAAATGCTTTTCCAATAGTGAGTCACCTTGAGTTGAATTGGCATGTTTGAGTTGACGAAAAACTTCTCTTAACAGACTATGGTCAGAAGTTCCAAGTTTAAATGGGGTTGCGTTCGTTGGCCAACTATTGTTTGCAAGAGATAAGAGGCTCAATTGTGAACTGTGAAATGGTAATTTGTAGTAGCTGCTAAAACTGCATCCAAGGAAACTGGTTTTTCCTAAGTCAGAATCGTTGATACTGAATACCGAGGGATGCCCAGCAAGTCCAATTAAATCGGAGAGGGCCTCGACTTTGGTGAAAGAGAGCGAAGATTGATTAAAAAGAAATTTGCAAACGAGGTGATGCACCTGAATCTTGTAGAATGAAATGATTGAAGAGCTATTGGTGCCTGACAAATTCAATTCCTTGCATCTGATATGTTCAACTCGAATGGAGGGTAAAGGTTTGTTAATAGCTGCCAATCCAAATGAGTAGAAAATGGGACTATTCACCCCGCGAAAGATCACCTCTGAATCGCCAAGGTCACTGAGGTTAATCGAGGGTCTATAAATGGACAATTCTCTCGCTACTTCCAAATCTGTTAAGGGTGTAAAATACTTATCCGGCTCAACAATCTTCAAATACATTTTAGCATATCCTACATGTTCTTTTAGTATAGCGTCAAACTCCTTTGTGTTCCTTAAACCGCAAAAATTTTTCTTGATGTTGGAGTCAATAATTTTTAGATGAGTTATTGCGGATGAAGCAACGTGCAGGTTTCTTAGTTCAGTTCGCTTTATCAAGAAAATAAAGAATGTACAACCATCAAATTTTAGACTGTGATTGGGCTTAGAAACTTCTTGAATGGTAAGCTCTCTTTCGAAAATGCAATTTTGGAATTCAATGTGAATATTCTCGGGGCTTAAACTCCCCACTTTAATGTGAAGGTCTTCTGTAAATGTGTGACCTGAGATCACTTTAGTCCTTATCCCTGACTTGACGATGAAATTTTCAAGACCGAATAGGAGTTGGTCGAAAATTCCTTGGCTCATTGTGTTTGGATTATGCGTGCTCGGAACAAAAAATGGGCGTATTCAATACGCCCTTTCAAAATTACTACTCTGAAGTTTACGCCTTCTTATCTTAATTTCGAGTGTGGTGATTTGACCGGCAATGAGGGCGGTGATGGTTTGTTGTTTAGGCATGTTTGCAATTAGGCATGCGAAAAGCAAATGGAGTGAGGGTTAAGTGGGAGAAAATTTTTACAAAAAAAAAAGGCGGGTCTTGCGAACCGCCTTTTGTGAAGTGTAGCGGAATCCCGATTTTTATCGGGACCCTTTGTCTATTGCTTATTTACGTGTAACCAGCGTAGAATAATTACGGCTGTAGTAAATCATTTGTGCGGCAAAGGTGTCCATATACTTCACCTTCACGTCCAAGATTTTACCGCCAGCGTTTTTTATAGGTTCGAGCAATGGATTGATAAAACCTGCATAGGGAGGGATGTTTAATTTAGAGGAACGTTCCAGCACTTCTTTCAATAAGGATTGATCCACTGTTTTGCCATAGCCATCGGCCAAAGCCTTTGCTGCTTCATAATCTCCCTGCGAAGTAATGCGCTGCACTTCTTTCAATAACTGGCCGAAAAGCTCACGCAGTTTTGTGTAATCTTTAATGTCGTAATATGTTTTGCCATCGCGCTTTACCTGGGCAATTACGCCTGCTGATTTTCCTTTATCATATACCCAACGGCTAACCCAGGCGCGATTGCGCATGTGCGCTTCCTCAATGTCTTCGCCCGGTTTGAGCCTGCGCAATTGCACCATCAGGCCGTTGCGTATATAGCCATCATATTCCACTTTACCAATGTCGAGACTTTCCATCAGGCCAATGTCCACCAGTTTCTGGTCCATTATATAATAGAGGGCCACCAGGTCGGCACGGCCTTCTTCAATGGTGCTGTGAAATTCTTTGAGGGCAAGGGAAGATGATTGTACCCCGCTTTCCAGTTGCCCGCTAGCGTGGCCAATTACCTCGTGCATGGCAGTATGAAGTTTTCCGGCAAGGTCGCCATACTTTTTGGCCAACTCTACCTCTTGTGCATCGTGGCAAAACTCTTCCAGCATACCACCACCTGAAGCGTTGCTATAGGCGTTCTCAATGTTGCCCAGGCTCACACTTTTCGAACCGTGTATGGTGCGAATCCATTGTGCGTTGGGCAGGTTTACACCCACCGGTGTTGCAGGACTGGCATCACCACTTTCGCCAGCCACATTCACCACTCTGTAAGTAATACCCTTCACTTCCGCCTTCTTGTGTTCTTTCATGGTGGGCGAATTATCTTCGAACCACTGGGCGTTTTCCATCATCACCTTCATGCGCTCGCTGGCATCGAAATCGTTTATCTCAACAATGCTTTCGTAGGAACCGCGCAGCCCCAGGGGGTCGTTGTACACTTCCACAAAACCGTGGATAAAATCAATATCGCCCTCAGTGGCATTCACCCATGCAATGTTGTAATCGTCCCATGTTTTGAGGTCGCCTGTTTTGTAGTATGAAATGAGGTGGCGAAGTGCAGCAGCTTGTTTATCATTCTCAGTAACCTTCTCGGCCTGCTCCAGCCACCCCACCACTTTTTCGAGCGCTGCGCTATAGAGTCCGCCAATTTTGTAAACGTTCTCCACCAGTTTACCGTCCACTTTGTCCAGCCTCGAATTGAGGCCATGAGACACAGCATTGCGTTCGTTAGCTGCATTCTTGTCTGCATAGAAACGCTGTGCTTCTTCGGTAGTGACGCCTTCGCCATAGAAATTCACAGCGCTGTTTTCCACCAAACCCTTAGCTGCGTCCTTCTCCACTTTGCGGGGTGCCACTTTGGGATCGAAGATGGCAGCCATCGCTTTTTCACTAATAGTTGTAGTGGTTGCAGCGAGCAACTCCTTGAAGTAAGTGGAAGTGAACTTCGGCTCGTGTTTCTGGTTGGAATAATGGTGGTGGATGCCATTGCTCATCCAGATTTGTTTGAGATAGGTTTCAAAATCCAGCCACGCCTGGGCGGTCTTGTCTCCCTTGTATTTGGTGTAGACGCTTTCGAGAGCACTGCGAATTTCAAGGTTGTGTTCGTAATTCTGGTCCCACATAATGTCCCTGCCTGCCAGCCCCGCCTGAGTGAGGTAGTACACGTACTCTTTTTGTTTAGAGGTGAGCTTATCCCAACACGGAATGCGGTAACGAAGAATGCGGATGTCGGCAAACTTGTCCACTTCCCAAACGAAACCAGTGGCATCATCCACACAAGGTTGAGAGGGTTTGGCTACCACCGCTTTTATCTGCGCGGTGGATGAAATAAAAAAGCCCATGCCCAGCATGAGCAGAGTTGCAATACGAAGTGTTCTCATAATTTTTTGGAAATTTTTGGTGGGCGAAGATAACTGAGGTTCCGGGTTCATTAGTTCCAGATACTTGAAACCCGGAACGCAGATGGTGGTTGCTATATGAAAAAATTTCATCGAAGTATGGGCGAAAAAGACACCTAACGAATCGACTGATAAAATTTTAAACAGGCTCTACCTTTTGCCCATCAATAAGAACCCATTACATTTGCCGCCCGTAAAACTTTTAGACAATGGCAAAAAAAGGCAACCGCATACAGGTGATACTTGAATGTACCGAGATGAAGGAATCAAATCTTCCCGGCACCAGCAGGTACATTACCACCAAGAATAGGAAGAATACTCCCGACCGTATCGAGAAGAAGAAATTCAACCCGATCCTCAAACGCAAAACCGTACACAAAGAAATCAAATAATACCAGGAAAACATGGCAAAGAAAGTAGTAGCAACATTGCAAACCGGAAGTGGCAAAAACCACTCGAAGGTGATTAAGATGGTGAAATCGCCCAAGACTGGCGCTTACACTTTCAAGGAAGAAATTGTGCACAACGACACCGTTCAGGCTTGGCTCAAACAGTGATAAGTGTGCAGTAAACAGTGGGCAGTGGGCAGTGCGCAGTCCCGCTCCTGACTACTGCCAACTTGAAAATGATGGCTTTTTCCGTAGGGAAGAAGCCTTTTTTGTTTGCGGAATATCGCTGGAAAAAATGGCGGGGGTTACAAAAGGGTAACACAGCTTTCTGCACAAACTGCTTTCCTTTGTCGCAACCAATAGCCACTTTGGGCAGTCAGCACAATTGAAATGAAACACTATTTGCTTCGGACTCTGTTATTTCTATTGTCAATTGTCAATTATCAATTGACAATAGGACAAACTTTCCTCAACGGAGATTTTGAAAACAACACCGCAGGTGGTTTCGACCAGATAAACCTCACTAACGACACCTACAATTCCATGATGGCTGATTGTTTTGCTTTCGGGTCTTATGGTGACATGGATATAATGAACAGCGCAACCTATTGTGGTTTAGCGCAAAATGGTTCGTGGTTCGTAGCGCTCACCGGTGGAATTACGGATGCCATCACACTCACACTTACATCCACCCTCATCAGCGGACAGAGCTACACTTTTTCATTTTGGGACAGGGCATGCGTAAGTCCCGGCTTCTCCACTTCTGCTCCTCCCATTCAGATTGGAGTGAGCACTATCAACAACGATATAGGAACCATATTATACACCGTAGGTACTCCTGTTGAAGCCACCTGGACACAGCGCACACTCACCTTCACTGCACCGTTTGATGCGCTCTACATCTCAGTGAGCATGGCTACAGGCGGCACCAGCGACTGGACACAGATTGACAATTTTTCTTTCGACACCGTGTCGTGCCCTCTTGTTTTGGATCTTGGCGATGATGCCATTTTGTGCGAAGGAGAATCTTTGACGCTTGATGCAACACTTCCCGATGGTACTTACCTCTGGAGTGATAACTCCACCAACAACACCCTTGATGCAACTGCGGATGGAAATTATTCTGTTGAAGTAACTGTTGACGCCTGCGTTTATTCGGATGATGTGTTCGTTGACTTTATCACACCACCTGTTGTTGACATTGGTGCAGATACCAGCATCTGTAGCGGAGAAAATATCTTGCTCGATGCCACAACCCCCGGAGCAACTTACCTGTGGCAGGATGGTGCCACATCTGCAACTTACACTGCCAGTGTGGATGTAAATTATTCATGCACTGTTTCCTTTGGAAGTTGCTCATCATCGGACAGCATGGTACTCGCAGTGGATGCAACACCTGTTGCAAACCTGGGTGCCGATGTGGGTGCATGTGAAGGCGAAGATGTGTTGCTTGATGCAACAACGGCAGGCGCAACCTACTTGTGGTCGGATGACAGTACACAGCCCACTTTGAGTGTATCAACAGCAGGAAATTATTCCATTGAAATCACACTAGGAAATTGTGCCGACAGTGATGATGTGGATGTTGACTTCACACCTTATCCTGTTATTGACCTCGGCCCCGATTCTACCATTTGTTTTGATGAAACACTGCAACTGAATGCAACCACAGCCGGAGCAACTTACTTGTGGCAGGATGGTTCCACACTTCCCGGTTTCATCGCAACAGAAGAAGGAGATTACAGTGTGGATGTTGATGTGAATGGGTGCATCACCAATGATGAAGTATCGGTTACAGTGATTGACTCAGTTGCCAATCCCATTTCACTTTCACTTTCCGAATATTGTTTGGAAGAAGGAGACAGCCTGATGATAACCGACCTTGGAGAAAACGACAGCCTTGTGTGGAATACAGGAGCGCAGGGAAAAGAAATTCCGGTTTTCATAGCGGGAGTATATTCCTGCGAACTCGAACTCACTTGCCAAACTCATACTTCAGAAATTCTGGTGCAAGCCTGCCAGGTGTTGATTCCTACCATCATTGATGTGTATGTCCCCAACGCTTTTACTCCGAATCATGACGGCATCAATGAGCTTTTCCGCCCAAGCATTTTCACCACCTGGCCGGTAGAAGATTATTCATTTATGGTTTATGACCGTTGGGGAGAAGTGATTTTCCATACCGAAGAACCTGGCAAAGGATGGATGGGTGATGTACATGACGGTGAGCATTTCGTTCGCGATGGTGTTTATGTTTGGGAAATAAAAATCACCTCTAACACGGTTGCGAAAAAACTGAACGGTCACGTTCTCATCATCCGGTAGTGCTCATCATAATTCGAATTGTCAATTTTCCATTCTAAACACCGGGTACCTGTAAGCACTTTTTTCGAAGTAAGGTGAGCGCTGGTAGATCCAGTAGAGTTGCATCCAGTGGCTGTTTTTCAATTCTTCATCTTCCGTCATTACCTTATCAAAATCCGCTTTCAGTTTTGAGTCATTTTTCAATAGCTCTTCAGCTTTTTCTTCGAACACATAATCGCTGAACCACTCTTTCTGCTGGAGCACAGAGTCGAAAAAATTCCACGCAAAGAATCCATCCTCGCTTTGTGGCTCCAGCACTTCCACAAGGTAGCGTTTTGCTTCCTGTTGTGTCGGGATGATGTAATCTCCTTTGAACAATTGAACGGATTGCATAGCCTTGCGCACTTCGGTGTCGCGATGGTTGTAGTGACCTTCGTAAGGTTCTTCTCCGGTTTTCAAGTCTTCGATGTAATAAACAAACACCTGCATCAGTGTATCGCGTTCGATGCGTTTCATCAGCACATGATTACACTTCAAACGTTCAATCACTTCACGCCACGCCTGTGGAATGATGTAGAAAGCAGGCGCGGCAACAACAACCCCCTGTTTGTAGCGATTGAAATAGTTCACTGGTTTTGCATAAGATGAAGAATGATCGTAATACATCCTCTCCCCTGCCCCAACATTTGACGGTTTTTGTTTTGCTTCATAACCGGAAAAGTTGATGATGTCTTTTCGTGCAGTGTCGAGTTCCCATCCCAGTGCAAAATCTTTTTGTGACAGCAACGCGAGATCAGCCTGCCGTTTCGCTTCCCGGATTGCAACTCCATCATCACGGCAATACTCTATCATGGAAACAAAAAACTGGTATGTGCTTTCCACGCGTTGGGCGAATGGTTTGAGCATGTGTGTTTCGGTGATGAAGCTGAACGTGTTGAACAAACCGGCATAGCCTGAAGCAAAGCGCGGTGTTTCCAGAAATTCAACCAAGCCGCTTTCAGGAGTGCGTCCCATCGTGTTCACGTACGGACACATTGTATGATTTTTTTCTTCCATCCGTTTGAACAGAGCAGGTGATAATTTCATGCGCATAAACTCTCCCATCGCTCCACCGAGTTTGTCGCTCTGCGTTGAAATCAAAGTCATGGTATAGGGATAGTCGGCCCCGTTGCTCACGTGCGTATCCACAAATACATGAGGCCTGACTGTGCGGAATATTTTCGAAAACGACTTTGCATTTTCAGAATCGCACTTTATAAAATCGCGGTTCAGATCGAGGTTGCGCGCATTGCCACGGAAACCATATTCCTCCGGGCCATCCTGGTTGGCGCGCGAAAAACTTCCACGGTTCAATGCGCCATCCACATTGTAAATCGGGATGATGCAGATGATTACGTGATTGAGCAATTCGTGCAGCGGATTTTTCTTGTCCAGCAATTCGCGACTCAACATCAGGCTTGCGTCCACACCATCTGGTTCTCCGGGATGAATTGCGTTGTTGATTAGAATTACCGTTTTCTCCCGGTCGAATAGTTCCGGATAAAAAACCTTGTCCTTATTGATAATAAAAAGGTGAAGCGGCTTGCCAATGTCTGTCGTTCCATATTCCTCCAATTGCGCGAATTCACTTTCTTCGTCCAGCGCTTTGCAAGTTGCAATGCATTGTTCCCACGTCAGCGTTTTGTTTGCAGCAAACGGAATATGCTGGCCTTGACTTTTATCCTGAAACAGGCTCAGGAGGGCGATGAATAAAAACAGAATTTTTAGCAGCATTGAATTTTTCATACAAAGTTGAGACGTGTAATTTTGGTCGATAATTTTTGCTGCGAATTTGGCAACCTTCAAAGTAGTTTCGCAGTTAAAATGACAAATGGAAAATTGGTTCATAGTTAATAGGGTTCAACAACAAATCCTTCGCCCATGAACTATGAATCATGAACTATCAACCGGAAAATGACTTTCTCTCCCGATCAAAATATCAAACCCCAGAAAGGCCAGGTGCTGCTATCCGAACCTTTTTTAAATGACCCCTATTTCAGGCGCACCGTTATTTTCCTTTGCGAACACAATGACGATGGTTCATTTGGTTTCGTGCTCAACAATTACATTGATGTGGAGTTGGACCAGATAATGGAAAACATGCCGAAGTTCGAGGGAAAAATTTCTATTGGTGGCCCGGTTAAGAATTCTAACCTCTACTACATACATACTCTTGGCAAAGAAATCTCCGATTCGGTGGAAGTGATTCCGGGAATTTTTATGGGAGGAAATTTCGAAACACTAAAGGACAGACTTATCCAGGGGAAAATTGACCGCAGCCAGATTCGTTTCTTCGTGGGCTACAGTGGCTGGTCGCCAAAGCAACTGGAAGGCGAAATGAAATTGAGGTCATGGTTTGTAGCCAACATCAACAGCGATGTGGTGATGAATACTGACATCAGCGACCTATGGCGCACTGTGATGAAAAGCATGGGAGGCAAAGGAAAAATCATTGCCAATTTGCCAGAGGATCCTACTTTGAATTGAAGCCCTTCCCTTCCCAAAAGGAAGGTTCTGCGTAAATGAACGCCTTGAGGGACAATATCAGCGACTTGACCTGATAACCCAAATTCAAAATGAAAAAATTATTTCTATTACCTAAACACCAAAATACTTCCGGTGTTGTGCCGATTTCAGCTCATGATGATAATAGTGCTGTCCAGAATGTGTCTCGAATTTGTATTCTCTATCTGGATATTCATCAAAACGAAAAACTATAACTCCCGCTTTCAAATCTTGGGTTCACCACGTTGTTGTAAATACTTCCGAACCGATAGTTGAGTCCGAAGTAAGAAAAGTAACTGTAACTGGTGGCCAACTCCTGTTGCGACAAAAGAATTTCTTCTTCGCTTGCGCCACCGGCAGGCAGGCCTATTTGATCATGAATCACGTCATAGACAAAAAATGCGTTGACCGAGAGTCCTTTGAAAATCCGTACATCGAAATTGGTGAATCCTCCATAACGGTGTTTGGAAATATCATCGAGGAAAGTGGAACCGTTCAATGCAAAACTGATGGAACCCCAGGGTTTGGTGAGCGAGAAAGAAAGACTTGCATTCTGGGAATGCACGTACTGGGTCAGCTTGTTGTAAATGGTGATTTCGTGAAAATCATAATACTTCGTTCCTACTGTATAGGTAAAGGCGAAGACTCTGGTCTGGGCTTCGGAGTATGGAAAAAAATCATATTCAATTCCCACTGACCCTTCCGTGTACAAATCAGAATTGCTGTAATCACTATTTCCTGCATTGGCAAAAACACCGGCTGAAAGTTTTCCGCCAAGCGAGTGAATGTAGTTTGCATTGAAGAAGGTACTCCGCTGGATGTAGGTATCGGTTGTTCCCGAATAACTATAGCGTTGCTCGCTATAACTGCTACGACCACTGAGACCGATTTTCCTTTTCTCCGTCACCTTGTTTGCCGAGAAGCTTCCTGACATCCGACCTGACTGTGAAATTTTTTCGCCATTCACATCACCGCTCACACCCACACTGAACACCCATGCTTTCCAGAGATCTTCAACCGGGTTGGTTCCTGTACCTTCATCACCGGCAACGGTGGTGTTGGTGATTTCAAATTGTTGTGCCATAGACAGGCGCGCTGCGTAACGCATCAATCCGAGCTTAATGGTGTGTACAATTCCTTTTCTCTCTTCATCCTCGGTGGCAATGCTGGAAACCGAATACTTCAGTACATCATCAACTCCGGCAAATCGGTTTTGACCTGTGAATGCAAACTGATACTCCTGGCCACCTGAACCGGTGCTAATAGTGGTGACAAGAAGAATGACATCAGCATCTTTCAAATCACGCATGTAATCCACCCAGGTGATTTCCGTTTTGACGTATTCGGAATTGCAGTTCTCACAATTGAGGAACAACTTAATCCTGTCATCACTTTGAGCAGTAGCAAAAAGATTAATGATGCAGAACATGAAAATGGAGACCATTAATTTCATTACAGTAAGCAGATTTTTTTTTGGTTCGGGGGCGAAGGTTGTGGCTTTCGTCATGGTGAAGTACGGCCTTAACTTTCTTTGGGGTGGGCATGAACAAGACTGGGTGTGCGAAACACAACACAGAACAAATGTTTATTCAACATGCAACGAAAATTCCCAAAGGCTGTAGTAACCTTCCACGTCAAGGGCATAAAGGCGAAGTGTATAATCGCCAGCAACATCAATCGGATCGAAACTGATGGCACTCAATGCAAATGAATTACTGCCCAGCGGAGCAATGTCAATGGTATGAATAATATCCTCTCCCATTCCTACTTCAATTATAGTAGCAATGATTTGGGCCAATCCATCAGGGTCGGCCACACTTCCTTCAACTTCGGGTGTTCCACCAACAGGGAGCGGAATTTCACCGTCAACATTCACATCCGGATTGGTTCCTGTAATGGTGAAGACGGGAAGATTATCATTCACAACATGAAGTACGGTAGCAGTCTCTTCCGATTCGTTTCCACTCTCATCAAGCAGCACTACTTCAATGTGCCAGCGTCCACCAACGCTGTCGGGAACATCGAAGCTAAAGGTTTCCGAATCGGAAGTTCCGCTTGCGTTTTTTATTTCATTCTCGCCCCATGTTGCGGTGTTGGGATGATCAATTTCATCAGCACCCTGGCCATGATGTGTATGACCATCATCGGCAGAATGAACGCTCACTTTTATTTGATTCAGGCGTTCGTTGTCAGTTGCAGCTACTTCCACAGTGAGCATGGAACCGCCTTGTGCGCTATGCTCATCAGCCACCGTACCATTTACTTTCAGTGATGTGATAACGGGGTTAGTTGTGTCTTCTTCAACAGCGCATGAAGCGAACGTTGCTGCAATCACGAGATAAACAATTGATTTATTCATAGCACGAAGGTTTCTGAATTTAGTTGTCCTTATTCACCAATCAATTTCCGGCAGATTCAAACTTTTGAGATAATCATTTGCTTTTGAAAAATGATGCTGGCCGAAAAAAGCTCCGCCTGCCAGGGGAGAAGGGTGTGCACTTTTCAAAACAAGGTGGCGCGAAGTGTCAATGAACGCACCTTTCTTCTGCGCATAGTTTCCCCAAAGCATAAACACCACTCCCTGCTTTAGATCATTCACAAGGCGAATCACCTCATCGGTAAAAACCTCCCAGCCCCTGTCCTGATGCGATGCTGCCTGACCTGCGCGCACCGTAAGTGTGGCGTTGAGAAGAAGCACACCCTGATCGGCCCATCGTTCAAGGTTTCCGCTTTGTGGAATGGCTTTGTCGAGATCACTATTTATTTCTTTGAAAATGTTTTTGAGTGATGGGGGCTGCGCAATGTGATCGCTCACCGAAAAACAAAGTCCGTTCGCCTGGCCAGGGCCGTGGTAAGGGTCTTGTCCAAGAATCACCACTTTCAATTTATCCAATGGGCAATGATTAAATGCAGAGAAGATTAGTGTGCCCGGAGGGTAGCATGTTGCAGTCCGATACTCGTTGCGCACAAAGTCAATCAACTTCAGGAAATAATCTTTTTGAAACTCAGAAGTGAGTAGTGCTTTCCAGCCGGGTTCCAGTTTGATGTCCATTGCAGATGTTATTTGTCGCGCTCAAACCTAAGAGTTGTTAATCGCTCACTGCTGTGCACTCATGTGTTCAAGATATTTCTGCACGTACTCTTCCTTTTTCTTCAATCGGTATTGCATGATGAACCGAGGGTGTTCGAGCGGAACAATCTTTTCAAAAAACTTTTCCCTGCTGTTGAGTGCCGAGAAAAACTTCGCGTTTTTTCCAGTACCGAAGAGGAAACACACCGAGCGATCTATACCCAATTCAAGTTGTTTGCACATGCTTTCAATGATGAAGGGTGTGACTGCGCGCATCAGTTCTTCACTGTCGTAGTAGTTGTAGTTCACCATTCCTTTTTCATTTTGTTTGATGAAGCCGAGGGGACAAATGGAATTGATGTAGTAGCGTTGGTAAAACTTTTGAGCACCACCGAACGCATCTATCACATCATAAACAAAAACGGAGGATGGCTCGTGGGTGTGCAGTGCACCTGCATCAATTCCGCAAACGTCTGATAATCTTTTTGTGTCCGTGAATGGAATGCCTGTGGCACCGGCACCAAGCCTGCCGGGGTTTATTCCAAGAATAATTTTCCGCGTGTTGTTGTCGTTGTAATACTTGTGATAGAATTGTTGGGTGAGGGATTGGATGGGCGCATGGGTGAAGGGATTCATGACCTCAATTCCACGCGGAAGCCCGGTGTGCAACTGAAGGGTTTGGTTGAAATCGAGAACGCGCTGGGCAAAAGTTTTCATGGCGGAAACGTAGGAGGATATTTACTTCGCACCACCTTTAATTTTCCAGAACATGAAAATTTTATCGCGGCTATTCCACTATTGTTTGAGGTGGTGCCACGGCCCGAACCGGTGGAAGAACCAACAACCCATAACAACTAAAAAATGAAATACGGAATTTGTGCGCTCACCGCTATCCCCATGCGCAGCCAACCATCGGACAAAGCCGAAATGGTGAACCAGGTGTTGTTTGGCGAAACGTTTTCTATTGAAGATGAATCGGACAAAAACTGGTGCATGATAAAACTGGATCACGATGGCTACCTGGGTTGGGTGGACAGCAAGCAGGTGTTGCCGGTGGAAGCGCGATTGGCGAACGAAAAACCCGCAGTGCTCACGCTCCCTGTGCTCTTTGCCACCTATGGCCTCAGCACCATGTTAATACCGGCAGGTGCGTTGTTGCACGGGTGGGATGGCTCATCATTCGATATTGGTAAACGGGAATATCGTATTGAAGCCCGCGATTTTGCGACCACCCGCAAACCCGATCTCGATGATGCCTTAAGGATGTTTCAGGGGGTGCCTTACCAATGGGGTGGCCGCACGGTGTTCGGTATGGATTGTTCCGGTTTTGTGCAATTGGTTTTTCGCATTTGCGGCCATTGGATTGCGCGGGATGCTGCACAACAAGCCGAAACAGGCGAACTCATTTCTTTTATTGATGAAGCCCAAACAGGCGACCTCGCATTTTTCGATAATAACGAGGGGCGCATTACACACGTGGCAGTGGTGGAGCGCCATGAGGACGACCCTTCTCTAACCCACGCATGGCATTGCAGCGGCATGGTGCGCTCGGATAAACTGGACCACCAAGGAATTTTTAATGCGGAGCTAAATAAATATACGCATAAGTTGAGGATGATAAAGAGGGGGTGAGGGGTGCTCTTAATTATTCATTTCTTTACCCGCCTACACCTTCAGCACTTTATAGTGTACCGTTACTACGCTGTCGTTTATCACCTTCATAAAGGGGACGAGTGCCTGCCAGCCCATTTCCTCTGCAGTTTTATTTATATAATTGGTATTGGCTAACACAATGAAGGGTGTGCCTACTATAGGCCCATCGGGGGTGGAGCTAAAGCCAATGCCGTAATTGGTAATGGGGTCGCCATGCACGTTGAACTTCTGCGTATCGGTTACTTCAGGGTAATCAAGGTGTGCCTGCTGGCCTCCGGCAAGGTCGTCTTCGCGCTTTTTGCCTATGGCATTGCTGGTTTCGTAGATTACATAATTATTGTATTTGGCCTCGTTGGTATCGTCATAAAAATCTTTACCAAACGATGCCAGCCGCACGAGTTCCGTATATAATAGGTTTCCTTTCTGGATGCGCTCCTGCGTTTTATCGTCACGCGAGCCTATGGCGAGGCTCTGGTTCTGCATGGCCAGATCGAAGGCCTCCGCCTGCACCAGCAAATCGGCCACAAAGGCCGCGTCTATTCCTGTATTGAGATATTCATCCACGTATTTATCGGCATTTTGGTGTACCTTAAATGCGGCTATTTTAAAGTCATTGTCAGTGAGGCTGGCCAAAGCTTTTATACCCAAACCAACGGCCTCCGGGTCGGTGGGTTTAAATTTTCCCTCCACGGCCGTGCGTATCAGCCTTATCTTATTTTCCAACGCTTTGCGCAGGTTATTCTTACTTTGGGTGTACGCTATCACAAGGCTCAGCATATATTCATCGCTATCCACCGCCAGAAAAGCGGTGCGCTTGGCCAGAAAAGCCGTGATGGTGGCGGCTGTAACGCCATAGGCGGCCAGGTCGGCCACGTCCATGTCTGCGTTGTTTCTTATGTTATCTGCCTCCTGAAGCAGGGTTCCATCGCTGAAATTGTAGTTGCGGGTGGCAATAGGTTCGGCCATTTTTCTTCTTTTTTAATGATTTGTTTGAAATGCAATGATAAAGTGTCACTCATCTTGCTTCCAAATTTTATTTGTTAAAACTTTCTTGCGCTCCGATTTCTATTCTTTGCCATCCGCTAATGTTTCTTGGTACTCCGGTATCATTTTCAGATGCTCCGCTCTAATTTATAGTCACTCCGTGAATCTTTCCTGAACAAAGAAATTCCAACGGACTGCATAGAATGATATGCGGAGTGATTGGAAATATCTACGGAGTATCTAGAATGATATGCGGAGTGTATGGAAATGGCTAAGGATGACCTAAATATGGTAAAGGATGGTGTAGAAATAGCTACGGATGGTGGTTGAATGTGAGAAGGGGGGATTATGATGGCTGCTCGCCCGTTCGGTGGACCTTATTTCGAAGTCCCATCCCTCCCCTTCCCAAAGGGAAGGGAATACGTATGCGCGGAACTCTGCGTATGCCCCGAACACTGCGTATACGCGGAACACTGCGTATGTTCGGAACTCCGCGTATGCCCTTCCCTTTGGGAAGGGGAGGGATGGGACAAAACGTGTGTTGAGCAAGCTTCCCCCTCATCCCAAATTGAACGGCATACGTATGCGCGGAACTCTGCGTATGCCCTTCCCTTTGGGAAGGGGAGGGATGGGACAAAACGAGTGTTGGAAGGGGAGGGCCTTTGAATCCTAAAATCCTTTCATGCACAAGAGGCAACTATCCCCACAATTGTAGTCTTAACATCACCTTATCAAAACTGCTTACCAACGATGAAAACCATCCTTACTACCATCCTGTTCCTAATTATTTGCATGCATTCGTTCGCCCAGCAATTTGAGGATGTAACCGCTGCCCAAAACATCCTGCACCAATACTACGGTGTGAAATATGGCGGAGGCGCCTCCTTTGCCGATTGGGATAAAGATGGGTGGGACGACCTCAGCCTTTGCCAGTTCGCCCAGCCCCTCCAGTTTTACCATAATGAAGGTGGAAATTTTGTTCCAGTGCCCGCCTTTGTAGCAGTGACGGGCGAAACCAAAGGCCTCGTGTGGATTGATTATGACAATGATGGCGACCGCGATTTGTGCATCACTATACATGATGGGCCGGTAAAACTTTTCCAAAACGATGGCCTCTTCAACTTCACCGATGTGAGCATAGCAGCCGGCTTTGCCGATAGCGAATACCTCAACTTCGCCTGCAACTGGGGCGACCCCAACAACGATGGCTGGCCCGATGTATATATCTGCAATTACAATAGCTCATTGTCTGAAAATCCCACCGCCACCAACCAGTTTTTTCTTAATAATGGAAACGGCACCTTTACCGAAATGGCCACCGAAGCCGGCATAGACAACGGCCCGCACAATACATTTGAAAGCCTTTGGCTGGATTATGATAACGATGGCGACCAGGACCTGTGCGTAACCAACGACCGCATATTTTGCCACAACTCCCTTTACCGCAATGATGGCAATATGCAGTTTACCGATGTGTCCGAACAATCGGAAATGGATTATCATATATACTCCATGTGCTGCATTGCCGAAGATTACGACAACGATCGCGACCTCGACATATACATTTCCAACAGCGTCCAGGGCAGCCTGCTGCACCGCAACAACGGTAACGGAAGCTTTACGGAATTGGCACAGCAAGCAGCTGTGGCCACCAATGCACACTGCTGGGCCGCCCAGTGGATGGATGCCGATAATGACGGATGGGTGGATCTCCATGTAAGCACCAACCCCTTCCAAACCGGCAATGGCCAGGACTATATATTTCGCAATAACCCCAACGGTATATATGATGATATGACCGAAGAATGGGGACTACAGGACAATATAGGCCCCAGCCACAGCACCGCACAGGGCGACTTTAATAACGATGGCACCATGGACCTTGTAGAAATCAACGACCAACCCGCCTTCACCAAACTGTGGGAAGTACAACCCAACGGCAACTCATGGCTTAAAGTAACCCCCGTGGGCGTAGTTTCTAATATAGATGGAATAGGAACACTCATTGAATGTTATGCCTCCGGGCAGTATTATTCACGCTATACTTATTGTGGCGAAGGCTACCTTAACCAAAATTCTTATTCTGAAATTTTCGGACTGGGCCAGAACAATATGGTAGATACCCTCACACTCACCTGGCTATCGGGAACTGTTGATACCTGGCACAACCTGCCCGTCAATCAAAGCCTAGTATTATACGAAGGCAGCTCTTTAATTCCTCAAATAACCTACACAGGCCAGCCGGTTATTTGCCCGGGCGACACCCTTATATTAAATGGTGGCGATTACGATGCATGGTTATGGAATACAGGCCACACCGGCCAATACCTCAACGCGGCTGAAGCGGGAGAGTATTATGTAACCATCACCACCAGCCTCGGCTTTTCCTTTATTTCCAATGCAGTGGTGATAGAAGAATATGAAACTCCCGTAGGCTTAACCATCTCCACCCACATATCCTGTTTTGGTTATAATGATGGAAGCATAGAAATATCCAATTCCAGCGGCACCGGCATTGCCTCCATTTTTTGGAGTAATGATGAAGAAGACACTGCCATCGGTCCACTTGCAGCGGGCCAATACTCCTATCTGTTTACGGACAACAACGGCTGCCATGCCACCGGCAGCGAAGCGATAGAAGAACCTTGCCAACTGGCAGCAAATTTCATCATCACCGATAGCATAGCCTGCTATGGAGAACTGGCAACCGTAGTTGATGAAATATTTTGCGGCACCCCCCCCTACTCCATTTCATTGCCGGGCATTGACTGGTATGCCGGAGAGTATGAAGTTGAGGTAATAGACAACAACGGCTGCACCCTCACCTACTCCATCATCATCACTCAACCGGATTCGCTAATAGCCCAAATCCAACCAGAAGATGCCCTGTGTTTTGGAGGTACAGGAAGCGCAACCGCTTTGCCTCAGGGCGGAACCCCACCCTACACATTCAATTGGAGCAATGGGGATGAAGATGACACGGTGGAAAACCTCGTTGCCGGATTTTATTCTTTGGAAGTGATGGATGCAAATGGATGCCTTCTCACGGATATTTTCCAGTTATCGCAGCCACAAGAACTGATGGTAGAAATCGAAACCATCTTCACTGATACCACCACTGTGATCACTGCAATGGCAACCGGAGGCACTGGCTCTTATTCTTACCTGTGGAGCACCGGAGAAACACAGTCCTCCATCACCACCATTGCCGGGCAATATGCAGTGGTTTATCTCACCGTTACTGATGCCAACAACTGCATCGCGGAGTTAGAAATTCTTCTTGATATTCCTGAATCCGCAACTGGCGCATTGCAACTATTCCCCAACCCTGCATCCACCGTGCTCAATGTTTTTGCATCCGGCAATGGTGTAATGCACACTGCCCGCATTCTTGACATAACCGGCAAACTGGTCTGGAGCAATGCCTCAGTACAATCTAACTTTATGTCCATTGATGTATCGCACCTTTCTCAAGGCATTTACTCCATAGAAATTATTGATTCGCGGCAAACAATGTCACGAAGAAAATTCCTCAGGCATTAGTTCAATTGTGGAAAAAACAAAAAAGCCTCTTAAACAAGAGGCTGAAGATTGTTGGCGGAGAGAGAGGGATTCGAACCCACTCCTGAAGCCCTTGTCAGACGCGCGTTTCACGAACTCCAAAAATCCCGCTCCTGATTTGCTCTCACTTCATGCGTCAGTGGTAGGACAAACATACAACTTTCTGTTCGATGCGCATGGAGTTCTCAAAACGCATTGAAAATTCCCAATCCGGAGAAATGGATGTTGTGTGTAGCACCTAAGTTGCACGTAACCTGGTTCATATTATATTTCATTTGTACCATACAATAAACAATCACATGAAAAATTTACAAGACCCATTGTGGTGAAAAAAGATGTAGCACGTTTTCTTAACCGTAACCCCCCGCTGAACCCCATCTTGTTTCACCACAAATTGCACATACCCTTCACGTTTGTTTCCATTTATCGGGGAGCAGGGTTTCCAGTTTGGAGTATTTGGTGTCGTTTATTTTTTGGAGCACA
>Ga0163147_10000434_pt1 | contig 66208 bp, 43 predicted proteins | sample OliLakLV19MP6G1_FD_148597 | JGI IMG/M metagenome (GOLD analysis project Ga0163147, IMG submission 148597) | Freshwater microbial mat bacterial communities from Lake Vanda, McMurdo Dry Valleys, Antarctica- Oligotrophic Lake LV.19.MP6.G1 | ecosystem: Environmental > Aquatic > Freshwater > Lake >... | reverse complement strand
CGAGTCTGCGTGCGCAGGGCTTCGTCGATCACGGACGAATCGACCGAGTCCTCGGAGCCGATCCGGGCGCCGCGCGGATCCATGAGGGAGAGCGAAATGCGCGATCGACCGGGTTCCACGGCCACGATGCGCACGGTGAGTTCTTGGCCCGTCTTCACCGCGTCCTTCGGGTGACGAACGCGATCCTTCGACATCGCCGACACGTGGAGAAGTCCCTCGACGCCCGGAGCGATCTCCACGAACGCGCCGAACTCCATGAGGCGCGTGACTTTGCCGGTGACCACGGAATCCACGGCAAAACGTGCGGCCACGCTGGCCCACGGATCGGGCTGCAGCTGCTTCATGCCGAGACCGATGCGCTTGCCGCCGTCCTCGATCTTGAGGACCTGCACTTCGACGTCTTGCCCGGCGGTGATAACCGTGCCCGCTTTCTCGACACGCTGGTGACTGATCTGCGACACGTGCACGAGACCTTCGATGCCGCCGAGGTCCACGAACGCTCCGAATTCCTCGACGCGCGTGACTTTGCCGCGCAACGTCTGACCGACGGAGATGCGGCCGACCGTTTCCTCGCGCGCGACCTCACGTTCTTTCTCGAGCACCTTGCGGCGCGAGAGCACGATGCGCTTGCGCTCGCGATCGACCTCGACGACTTCGCACGTCAGCACTTGGTTCAGGAACTGACCGAGGTTCTCCTCGCGGTGCAGTCCGACTTGCGAAGCAGGGAGGAAGGCATTGACGGCGCCGACCTTGGCCTCGAGGCCGCCCGTGTTCTGCCCCGTTATCTTGGCCTTCACCAGCGCGCCAGGTGTCACGTCGTCGCCGATCACGATCTCCGCCTTCGCGACGTAGCGCGAGAGGATCCACAGATCGTCCTCGCGACCGCGCAGCGCGAACTCGAACGTCTCGCCGACGGTCGGAATCGTCTCGAAGCTCGCGAGCGGCGCGACGCCCTGCATGCGCGGACCGAGCTCGACGATCACGTCGTCACCGCTCACGCCGACGACGACGCCCGTCTGCGTGCGCAATCCGTCGCCGCGCGGCGGACGCGCGCCACCCGTTCGAGCAGGGCCTGTTCGAGCCGCACCGCCGGCGCCGATGTCCTGGAGGTTCACGCCCTCCAGCGCCGCGTCGATCTCGCGGGACAGGGGGTCTTCGGAGCGGGAAGAGTTGTGAGGATTGGTGGTCATGGCGGAGCGTTTCGGCGCGCCAGTCTCCGCCCGCGGGCGCTGGACGGCAAGGGCGGCGCGGACGGAACACCACGGGACGGGTTCCGCGCGCACAGCGCCCGTGGAGTGTTCACGGGCGACGTGCCGCGCAGCGGCGCAGATGGTGTCTGAGAGCGTGTAGGCTCGATTTCTTCACACGCTCTCAGGGGGGAGCGGTACGGCCCGTTTCTGCTGGGCCGCGGCAACGACCTCTTTCACCGGCGCAGGGGGCCCGTGACGCGATTCCAGAGGACGATCAGAGCTTCACGTACTCGTAATCGATGGGGGTGTCGTTGACGCCCTTCGGCGGCGGGGCGATCCACGCACAGCGCCCGTGGAGTCTTCACGGGCGACGCGCCGCGCAGCGGCGCAGATGGTGTCTGAGAGCGTGTAGGCTCGATTTCTTCACACGCTCTCAGGGGGGAGCGGTACGGCTCGTTTCTGCTGGGCCACGGCAACGACCTCTTTCACCGGCGCAGGGGGCCCGTGACGCGATTCCAGAGGACGATCAGAGCTTCACGTACTCGTAATCGATGGGGGTGTCGTTGACGCCCTTCGGCGGCGGGGCGATCCAGCCGGCCATCTTGCCGCGCTCGGTCACGGGGCGCATGAGCGACTTGACGTAGGCGCGCTCGGCGTCCGACGGCAACCATTCGAGCTGCCGTGCGTTCCAGTCGGCCTCGGTCATCAGTGCGCCATCGATGTCGAACCGTCCGGCGGAGTAGTCACCGATCTTGCGATTGAAGCGGCGGTGCGGGAGACGGAAACGGAACTCGATGCCGTGCTTCTCACAGACGCGGTTCCAGTAGTCGATGCCCTTCAAGTTGTCCTTCACGTACTCGTCACGCAGGACCTCGTTCATCGCGTTGCGCAGCGGGACGGACTCGCGCACCAACTTGCCGTCCGTGAAGCGATCGAGTTCGTAGATGTCGTTCAGCGCCGTGTGCTCGGTGTAGCGGCCCTCGTAAGCGCGACCCTTCAAGCCGGCCGAGAAGAAGTTCGCCGAGTTGCTCGACACTTCGGCGCCATAGAGGTCCGTAGAGGAGCTCGACCAGTAGTTGATGTAGCGCTGGATCGTGTCGAACGGGATGCCGCCGAAGTCCTTCACGTCGCGACCCGGATGCTCTTTCGTCAGTTGACACGTGCGCTCGATCACGCGCCCGATGCCCGTCTGTCCGACGAACAGGTGGTGCGCCTCCTCGGTCAGCATGAAGCGACAGGTGCGCGCGAGCGGATCGAAACCCGACTCGGCCAGCGACAGCAGTTGGAACTTGCCGTCGCGGTCCGTGAACATCGCGAAGCAGAAGAAGGACAGCCAGTCCTGACAGGGCTCGTTGAACGTGCCGAGGATGCGCGGATGGTCGGCGTTGCCGCTGCGACGCTGCAGCAGTTCGTCGGCTTCCTCGCGCCCGTCGCGGCCGAAGTACGTGTGCAGGAGGTAGACCATGGCCCACAGGTGGCGGCCTTCCTCGACGTTGACCTGGAAGAGATTCCTCAGGTCGTAGAGCGACGGTGCCGTGTGCCCGAGCAGGCGCTGTTGTTCGACGCTCGCCGGCTCCGTGTCGGCCTGCGTCACGATCAGGCGGCGCAGCCAATTGCGATATTCGCCCGGGACTTGCTGCCAAACGGGAGCGCCGAGGTTGTCGCCGAAGCCGATCGTCCGGTCCTTCTCCTGCGGGTTCAGGAAGATGCCCCAACGGTAGTCGGGCATCTTCGTGAAGCCGTAGTGCGCCCAACCGTCCTTGTCGACGCTGATCGCCGTGCGCAGGTAGATCTCGTTCTGGTTGAAGTCCGTCGGGCCCATCGACTGCCACCAGTCGATGTAGCTCGGCTGCCACGCTTCGAGCGCGCGTTGAAGTCGCTTGTCGCTCGCGAGTTCGACGTTGTTCGGGATCTTCTGTGTGTAGTCGATGCCGGTCATGGGGTGCTGCCTCGTGGTCTCTTGGTCTCTGCTCGCTTCTAGGACGCGCCGATCAGGTGCGCTTGAAGTCGAACTCGGCCTTGTGCGGCGTGCCGTAACACGTGAGTGCGCCACGATCGCCTACGGCGTTCGGGCGTTGGAAGATCCAGTTTTGCCAGGCGGAAAGTCGCCCGAAGATCTTGGTCTCCATGGTTTCGGGCCCGGCGAAACGGAGGTTCGACTCCATTCCGGTCAGCGCATCGGGCGAGAACGCAGAACGTTCCTCGATCGCGAGCCGCAGCTCGTCGTCCCAATCGATGGCGTCCGGCGCGAACGTCGCGAGGCCGAGTTCGTCCGCCGTCGCGACGTCGAAGTCCGCGGCCTGCGCGAGCGCCGCATCGACAGCGTCGGGAGTCCCCAGGAATCGCGTGGCGAGCCGCGAGATGCCGTTCGACATCGGGAACATGCCGCCGTTCGCGGCCGTGACGCCGAACGTCGCGCCCTCCGCGTCCGCGAGCTTGGTGTAGGAACGATCGCAGGCGAGCAGGAGTTCGAGGAAGCTCCCGACCCAGGTCGTGTTCTCCTCGGCGACGGCATAGAAGCCTTTCGCCGAGAGATCCACGCGTTTCAGCACGCGGCGCACGAGGTTCGCGACCTCACGCACGAACCAGTCCGCAGGGTTCGCGAGCAGCGCATCGGTCGCGCGCAAGGTCGCGCTCGAGCCCTTGCACCGCAACAGGACGAGGCCGACTTCCGGGTGGTTCATGCGCAGACGACAGACGGCGTCGTCGAGTTCGCGGAACGCGCGGAGCGCCCACCACGCCGCACCTTCGGCGCGCGCCGACTGCTCGGTCGACGGGCTCGTCGCCGGTGAGGTGATCGTGAGTTCGGCCGTGCGCGCTTCCGAGTCGACCGCGTACTCGACGTACCGATACGCGAAGCGCGCACCGTGCGTCGTGGGCGTCTCCTCGGGCTCGACGGGCTCGAGCGGGATGCCGGCGCCGGACTTCTTGGCTTGCGAATCGGCGAGGCGACGCGCGCGCTCCTTCACCGACTCGTTCCAGCGCGAGAGCGGCGCGATCCCGTCGACCAAGTTCCACTCGACGGCGCGCCGGCCCTTGATCCCTTCCGCGACGGTCGAGAAGACATCGCAGCGATCGCGTCGGATCTTGCGTTTGTCCGTGATGCGCGTGAGGCCGCCGGTGCCGGGCAACACACCGAGCAGCGGGACCTCGGGGAAGCTGACCGCGCTGTTGCGATCGTCGACGAGCAGGATCTCGTCGCACGCGAGCGCGAGCTCGTATCCACCGCCCGACGCCGTGCCGTTCAACGCCGCGAGGAAGCGCAACCCTGAGTTGCGGCTCGCGTCCTCGATGCCGAGCCGCGTCTCGTTCGTGTACTTGCAGAAGTTGACTTTGAACGCGTGGCTCGACGAACGCAGCATCACGATGTTCGCGCCGGCACAGAACACGCGGTCAAGTGCGCCCGTGACGACCACGCAGCGCACTTCAGGATGCTCGAAACGCAAGCGCTGGATCGCGTCGGCGAGTTCGATGTCGACGCCCAAGTCGTAGCTGTTGAGCTTGAGCTCGTAGCCGTCGCTCTCGCCGCCCTGCGGATCCACGCCCATCGTGAGAGTGGCCACGTCGTGTTCGACGCCCAGCTTCCAGTGCTTGTACTGACTCGGATGCGTCTGGAACCGGACGGGCGGGCGGGCGGTCAGGGTCGAGGCCATGGCGTGATGCGGTGTGTGGACTGGAGCGAGCGTGGGCGATATACTGCGCAGGTCTCGAATGAGTGCGCATCATACCTCCCGACTGCAGGAAGGCCAGCGGCTGCTCCGCGATCTCGGAGCCCGTCTCCGCGAGCACCGCGAGGCGCGCGGCCTGTCTGTTTCCGACCTGGCCCAGCGCTCGGGGGTCTCGCGCCGCTACCTCACCGAAGCCGAAGCCGGTCGAGCCAACTTGAGTGTGCTGCGCCTCCAGGACCTCGCCCGCGCGCTCGACGTCGGCCTCTGCGACTTGCTCCGGGACTCCGCTCCTCTGCGCGAGCGCATCGCGCTCGTCGGCCTGCGTGGAGCGGGGAAATCGACTTTGGGACGCGCACTCGCTCTGCGCCTCGAGATGCCTTTCGTGGAGCTGGACGAGCGTGTGGAGGCCGTGGCCGGCGCGTCGCTGGCTGAGATTTTCGCCCTGCACGGTGAAGCGGGTTATCACCGCTTCGAGGCCGAAGCCCTGGAGAACGTGCTGCGCGAAGGCGGGCGCCTCGTCCTCGCGGTGGGGGGCTCGATCGTGACTCGCCCCACGACTTTCGAACGCTTGAGGCGCGCGTGTCGAACGGTGTGGCTACGCGCCAGCGCGGACGAGCACTTCGACCGGGTGCAGGCCCAGGGCGACCGCCGCCCGATGGCGGACCGACCGCGAGCCAGGGCGGAGCTGGTGGCCCTCTTGGCCGAGCGTGAGCCGCTCTACGCGACCTGCGACGTCATGGTGGACACGCGGCGCCTGGACGTCGCACGCAGCCTCGAGGTGCTGACCGTGCGACTCGGGCCAGATGAGGGAACCTGAAGGCGGTGGCGTGCGTCCCTACGGAGGGTGTCCGTCCCTGCGGAAGAGGGCGGGTAGCGGAATTGCGAATTCCTGTTACATGCGCATTGTAGATTCCGCACCGGGTCCAGCCGGGCATCTTGTGCGATGTGCCTCAAGGATGGTGCGGCGTTTGCAGTGCATTTCTAGCAGATCGCAAAGCGATGTTCGCTGCCTCGGGTTACCCTGAAAGGGGCCCCAGAGGCGCTCGTGAACAGCGCGTTGAGATCCGTTCGCCAACTGTCCCGCTCAATACGGTCCCGCCCAAAACTCCCCTTCAACCTGCGCTCGACCTGCAAGTGGGCGCGCACGCACGAACCATCATGAACATCTTCAAGAGCTCCCTGCTGTTGCTCGCCACGGCGAGCACAGCGCTCAGCGTTTCGGCTCAACAGACCCAGACGCAGTGCTTCACGGGCACGATCCCGCTCCAGTCGACGAACTGGACCAACACCGTCAGCATCCCGAAGTTCAATGGCAACCTCGGGACGCTCCAAACGATCCAGTTCAGCCTCACGGGTAACGTACAAGGCACGGCGCAAGCCGAGAGCCAAGACGCGAGCCCGTCCCAGGTGACGACGTCGTTCTCCGCGAGCATCCAGCTCACGCGCCCGGACACGAGCCTGATCGTCGTCACGTTGCCCATCGCGAACTTCGTGGACAATTTCTCGGCCGCGGACGGCGTCCTCGACTTCGCCGGCACCTCGGGCATCACGCACGCGAACATCAATGCCACGGATACGCAGATGGTGACGTCGCCGCCGCCGGCGAGTGACCTCGCGCTCTTCACGGGCGTCGGCAACATCGTCCTGCCGGTCTCAGCGACGGGCTCTTCCGTCGCGACGGGCTCGGGCAACTTGGTGACGGTGTTCCAGACGGATGCCTCCGCCACGGTCCAGGTCTGCTACACGTTCCTGCCGAACACGCCGCCGACGATCACGTGCCCGGGTCTACAAATGGCCAGCGCGGGTGTCCCGCTCTCGTTCCAAATCTGCGCCTCGGACATCGATGCGAGCGACGTCGTCACGATCACGGCCTCGAACGTCCCGGCCGGGATGACGTTCACCCCGCCGCTGCCCGCTTCGGGCAACCCGATCTGCGTGACCGTGAACTGGACGCCGAACGGGACGCAAGTCGGTACCTACGACGTCGTCTTCACGGCGACAGACTCGAACCAGCGCACGCAGAGCTGCACGGTTCGCATCGTCTCGGCCGAGTGCCACCTGCTCGTCTCGAGCGGTGCCGGCAACTCGAGCGCGACGATCTTCGGTCACCTCTACGACACGCAACTGACCGGCGTGCGCCGCTCCTACCCCGTGACGATGGTCGACATGCCCACGTTCGCGTGGAACCAGATTCCGCAGACGCTGACCCTCCAGGTCGTCATGTTCAACCCGCTGATGTTCCCGGCGAACCCGGACCAACACAGCCAGGCGATGCGCATCACGAAGGCCGGCTTCGGCAACCTGACGACCGAGTACACGGGCACGACGGACGGCATTGGCCTCCGCGCGCAGGTTTACTGGGTCAACGGCGAGCCGCGCGTGCGGTTCCCGTTCACCGTCGAAGGCATGTGATCTGGCTCGACGTGGTCCGCCTCACAGCGTGATCGAGCGCGGCTCTCCGGTGACGGGGGGCCGCGCTGCATTGGGGACCGCTGTGCCCGTCGCTCGGTCAGGCGCTGCGTCGCGCGAACCACGTCGGCGCGATGCACGTGGCGGCCGCGAGCACGACGCTCGGGCCGAGCGGGAGATCCCATTCGAGCGAGGCCGCCGAGCCGAGGAGCGCCGAACCCGCACCGATCGCGATCGAGATACCGACGAACGCGCCCATGGATCGGACCCACGCTCGCGCAGCGAGCGGCGGGAGCACGAGGAGTCCGAACACGAGGACGGGGCCGAGAGTCAGCGTTCCGGCCGCGATCGCGACACCCACGATGCCGTGGAACAGCACCTCGAATGCCGTCACGCGCTTGCCCAGCACGCGCGCGGTTTCGACGTCGTAGCTGACGAGCAACAAGTCTCGACCGAACCACGCGAGGAGCACTCCGGCGATTCCGAACGACACCGCGAGCAGTTCGAAGTCGTGGATGCCGACTCCGAGGACTTCGCCCTGCAGCAGTTCATCGACGGGGCCGCGACCGATGGGGGAGAGTCTTCCGATGACGAGGACGGCCGCGCTGGCGGCTGCGAATGCCGCCGCGGCGCGCGCGATTTCGGAACCGCCTCGACGATTCGAAACGACGAGCAACAGGATCCCGATCGACGTGAACAAGGCGCCCCACACCAGACCGAACGTGGAGCCGGCGTGAGGATCGTGCAGCGTGGCTTCGAGCGTGAGGCCCGCGAGTCCGATCGATTCGATCCACCAGCCGAGGATGGCGTACGCGAAAACGACGCCCGCGGCCGCGAATTGCGGCAGGACGATGCCGTGAAAGCTCGCGCGTCGGACGTAGAGGAACGTCCCGATCGCCGGCAGGACGATCCCGGCGACGAGGGCCGCGAGCAGCGGCCAACGGAACAAGTGGAGTCGCTCGAGCCAGGAGACTTCATCCACGGAGTTCAGGTCTCCTCGCTCGCCGGATTCGCGGCGAACAGGCGATCGAGCCGCTCCGGCGCCAGCAACTCGATCGTTGGGCCGCGCTCGACGCGACCCTCGGCGACCCACAGGATCTCTCGCGCGGCTTCGCGCAAGAGCCCGATCTGATGGCTCACGAGCAGGACCGCGAGCCCGTCGCGCGTGTTGAGCTCGATGAGGAGATCGAGGATGCGGCGCTGGGCGCCGAGATCGACGCCGCTCGTGGGTTCGTCCAGCAACAACAAGTTGGGAGCGCCGAGCAGCGCGCGCGCGAGCAGCGCGCGCTGCCGCTGGCCCCCCGAGAGACCGGCGAACGGCGCAGAGGACTTCTCGGCGAGACCGACGCGCTCGATCGCGCGCTCGGCCGCGGCCCGCTGCGCTGACGTCGGGAAGCGCAAACCGCGGAGATCGCCGTAGGCGCCCATGCGCACGACGTCCCGGACACGGAGCGGATAGATCGAGTCGAGGGATTCGCGCTGCGGCACGTAACCGATGCGCGCACTCGAGCGCTCGACGCTCCCGTGTTGCGGAGGGACGAGCCCGAGCAGCCCACGGAAAAGCGTCGTCTTGCCGCCGCCGTTCGGACCCACGATCCCCAAGAACTCTCCGGCGCGCACTTCCAGATCGACGTCGGCGATCACGCTGCGCCCGGCATAGCCGAATGTAGCTTTGTCGACGCGGAGGAGTGCCATGTCGTGCGGCGGATCAGCGGTCCGATGATGTCGGACCGAAGGCGCGTGCGAGTCGGTCGTGGATGACGTCCATCATTCCGATCCAGGTCTCGGTGCCCGCGATGCCTCCGCCTTGGTTCGGCAACTCCACGATCTTCGCGCCCGTCGCCTTGGCGATCTCCTCGACCTCGCCGCCGTTCGACCACGGCGCCGTGAGGATGACGACCGGCCCCGCGGCCTGGATCTTCTTCACGAGTTCCGCGACGTGCTTCGGCGTCGGCGCGATCCCGGGTTTCGACTCGATCGAGCCCACGATGTCGAGCACGTAGCGCTCCGCCAGATAGTCGTACTCCTTGTGGTAGACGACGATTCGGCGGCCCGCCCAGGCCTTCGAAGCCGTGCTCCAACGCGCTTCGGCCGCAGCGAGTTCGCGCTCGTACTCCGCCGCGCGGGCTTCGAAATACGGCTTCCCCGAAGGGTCACTGGCGACGAGGCCGGCGAGAATCCGCTCGGCGATGTGACGTCCACCGCGTGGATCGAGGTTCAGGTGCGGGTTCCCGTCCGGATGGATGTCGCCCTCCTGACGCGAAAGGGTCGCGGGCACGTCGAGCGCCTGCCAACCGACCGAAACGTTCACGAATCCAGGCTGCCCGGGACGGATCCGCGGGTTGTTCGCGTTCTCGAGGAGACCCGGCAGAAAACCCATCTCGAGCGAGAGCCCGACTTGGATCAAGACATCGGCGCGGGACAACGCGACGAGGTGCGACGGCCGTGCGACGACGTGGTGCAAGTTCTCGCGACCTTTCGTGAGCGCAGTGACCTGCACGCGCTCACCCCCGATTCGGCTCGCGATGTCGGCCAGGTCGGGCAAGGTCGCGACGACGCGGAGCGGCGCACCCGCCAACTCTGCGGCCGACGCTGCGGCGCTCGATCCGAGACTCGCGCACGCCGCGAGCACGCCCACGGCGAGGAGTGACCGGCGAGTCCGTGAGACAAGAGCTCGATTCTGCATGTGACTCACCAGTTGATTCCGTGGCCGTGCGCGCCGACCACGACCGTGTATTGGATCGCGAAGCGCAGCGAATCGCTGTTCAGGGCATCCGAGTCGAACTGCGCGCCCACGAGGCGCAGTCGGTGGAACTCGGAGAAGAGACGCGTGTAGTAGAGCTCGAACTCGGAAGCATCGATGTCGGCTCCGAGCTCGACCATGCTGTATTGGAGGCCGACCGAATGCTTCTGATTCCAGGCCCAATCGGCGAACGCATACCAGCCATTCTGGGCGTCGTCGTCGAAGCCCGTGATCGTGTCGTCGAGGACTTCGGGCGTGCCCGCGTCGTCGAGTAGGGCCGTGGTGTCGCCCGTGTTCACGAGGAACTCCCCGCCGAACGTGAGCGCGCGCCGCGTGTCGTCGCTCGTCCAACCGTAAGTCAGGTCGAGGCCGAAGACGGAACTGTCGAGTCCCGTCACTTCGCTGCCGTTCAGTTCGGCCGCGGCATCGGGGATGAACCGACCCGAGATTCCGGCTTGGAAAACGCCGTTCTCGCTCACATCGGTGAAACCCGTGAGGCGTGCCGTGAAGTTCAGGTCGCCGGCGTCCTTGCGATTCAGGACCTCCACGGTCGGCACGCCGTCTTCCTCTTCGGACTCCGGAAGGAGACTGCCGAACGCGCCGATCGACCAGCGCACGACTGTCGCCTCGCCGAAGCCCGTCCAACCGTCGTACTGCACGCCGTCGCCCTTCACCTCGTCACCGAGGTAGGTGCGCAGGACGAGCGGGCGCTCCAAAGTGCGCAGCTCGTGCACGTGCGTCTGCATCTGCTTCCCGAAGTCGACGAAGAAGCGACCGGCGCGAATCGTCGTATTGCCGCCGAAACCCTTGTAGTGCACGGCAGCCTCCTCGATCGCGATGGTCTCGCCGTCGGTCGCGCCGATGAAGTAGGCCCAAGCATCGGGGTCGACCCAGGATTGCGCGCCGATCTCGAGCACGCGCAGCTCGAGTGCGAGCCCGTCCTCGGCCGCGTCGTCGTCGGGATCGACGTAGTCCGCCACGGCGTCGACGATGAAGGAGAACGCCGGATTGAAGACCGAACTGAAGCGATCGGACTGCCCGGAGTCTTCGGTGCTCTCCTTCGGCTTCATCATCGGCGTCTGGACCATGCCGGGCGTCGTGAACGCCGGCGCTTGGGCCGCGGCCGAGTCCAGGCACGTGCTTAGAACGAGGAGAAGGGGCAGCGATCGCGGCATGGGGACCCGGTGAGGCTCTCGAACAGGCGTGGGGGGTGCGGATGAACCCCTGAATTCCTGATCCCCGCACGGCGACCCGCAGTTCCCTGGAATCCGCGGAATCCTGGCCGGGCTCAGCCCGCCCGCAGTTCCCGCACGGACGCCTCCACGCTGGCCGCGAGCGCTTCGATGTCGTAGCCGCCCTCCAGGAGCAGCACCATCCGCGAGTCGCAGCGCTCGCGCGCGAAGTCAGCCAGGAGTCTCGTCATCCGAGCGTACGCGTCGGTCGTGAGCTCCGTGTTCCCGAGCGGATCGTCGCGGTGCGCGTCGTAGCCGGCCGACACGAGCACGAACTGCGGAGCGAACTCCTCGAGGTCGGCGATCACGACGTCCTCGAGAGTCGCGAGCCACTCGCGGTCGCCCGAACGCGGCGGAAGCGGACAGTTGCGCGTGGTCCCTTCACCCGCGCCGGTTCCGCGCTCGTGGGCGAGCCCCGAACCGGGGTACAGCGGCCACTGGTGCAGGCTCGCGAAGTACACGTTCGGATCCGACTCGAAGATCTCTTGCGTGCCGTTCCCGTGATGCACGTCGAAATCCACGATCGCGACACGCTCGAGGCCGTGCGCCTCGCGCAGGTGCGCCGCCGCGAGCGCCACGTTGTTGAACGCGCAGAAGCCCATCGAGCGCGAGCGTTCGGCGTGATGGCCGGGCGGTCGCGCGGCGACGAAAGCGTTCGTCCAGGTGCCGGACATGACGCGGTCGACAGCGTGTACAGCGCCGCCGGCCGCGAGCAACGCCGCGCGCCACGAGCCGGCCGACACGCGCGTGTCGCCGTCGTCGAGGAGCCGCGCACCGCTCGCGATCGCGCGCTCGACGGCGGACACATGCGCGACGGAGTGCACGAGTCCGAGCCGCGCCGGATCGATCGTCGTCGCCTCGACGAGGTCGAGTTCCGCCGCCAATCCGCTCGCGCGCACACGCTCGACGATCGCACGATGTCGTTCAGCACGCTCGGGATGTCCCGGACCCGTGTCGTGACGTTCTTGATCCGCGTGCGCGACGAAACCGGTGACGATCGAACTCACCGGATTTTGAAGATCTCGCGGTATTTCGGGTCTTCGACGAGCTTCGCGAACGCCGGATCGCCTTTGAGCCCACTGAGTTGCTCGGCCGTGAGCGGCGCGTTCTCGATCGTCTTCGCGGCTTCCTTGAGCTTGCCCATGCGGGCGTAACAACGCGCGAGCCCGATGTACGCGGTATCGCGCCGCGCGCGCAGATCCTCGGCCGAATAGCGCACGGCGAGGAGGTAGTCGCTGACCGCTTCCTTGTAGTCGCCGATGCGGTAGTAGATGTTCCCGCGCTCCTCGTAGGCCGGCGCGTACCCGTCGTTGCGCGTGATCCGGTCGTCGAACTCTTGGAGGAGCTCGCGCCGCGCGTTCTTGTCGCCCGCGAGGACGAGGACGACGAGTGCGCCTTCGCGCATCTCTCGCGCGGGCGACTCCGCGATCGCGCGCAAGCTCTTCTTGACGTCGGCGTCGAACTTCTTCGCGAAGCGCGGCAGGACTTCCAGCACTCGCGCGCGCTCCTTGGCAGGCGCGGACGGATCGCCGGCAAGCTTCACGAGCGCCGCGACATGGGCGGCGTCGACGGATTCCGCGACGGCGCGATACCAATCGAGCAGCGAGTCGAGCACGCGAAATGCGTCACCCGGGGTCGCGGTGATCCGCAGGATGCGGTTCGAAAGGCTCGCGTTCTTCGCCGCTGCGAGTGCGTCGAGAGCCGCGCGCACGACCTCGGGACGCGCATCACCGATGGCTTCTTCGAGCGCCTCACGCGCGATCGGTGCGCTGAGACGCGCGAGCGCCGTGAGGGCCATCGGCCGCAGCTCGGGAAAACCCGCGCGGTAGATGCCGACGAGCACCGGTGCGGCTCGATCCGGATCGGGGCTCGCGGCGAGGACGCGGATCGCGTTCTGACGACCTTCGATCGAGCCCGACTGCGCGATCTCGAGCACCTTCTGGGTGATGGCTTCCGCTTGGAGTTCGGCGAGCACGAGCGCGATCGCGCCAGCGCGCAGGCGCTCGGGATCCGTGGGGGACGTCCCTGGATCGAGCTTCTCGACGAGGAGGGGCGCCGCCTCGGGGCCGAGCTGCACGAGCTTCGCGCGCGCGCTGTCCATGCCCGGCATGTCGCGCGAAGTCGCATGCCCCTCGAGGTCCTCGACGAGGCCGTCGACCTGTCCGCGCATCGCGCCGAGGATCAGATCGCGCTGGGTGCGCAGCCGCAGGAGGTACGCCTGGAGAGACTCGCGATCCTCGCGCACGGGCGCGGTCGAGGCGCCGGTAACGACCGCTCCAACGGGCCCGAAGCCGGGCACGAAGCCGGGCACGATCGCGAGAGCGAGGAGAAGAGCGCCGGGGAGCATCGCAGTGGGGATGCTACCAACCTCGCGCGCGTCGGTTGCTGCGACGCCGGAGGCCCTTACGCGGCTCGTGTCGGTGGCCGCATCACGAAGTTCCCGCGCAGGCGCGCGCAGCCGCCCGGGAGGAGCCCGTCGCGATCCGGCCCGAGGTGTCGGCGCGGTCGCTGCTCGCGATCCGGGAGCGTGCGCACGGCGTAGACTGCGCGGAGCCGCAGACGGTGTCGGAAGAGCCAGGAACGCACACGGTGCGTATCGGAGTCGCGCGGGGGCGTTTCCGAGTCCGCGACCGAATAACCGGCGTGCGGCGCCGACTTTCGGGCGACCTCGATCTCCGCTGGCGCGGAACGAGCGAATCCGTTTCCATGACGGGTCGCACTGAGCACCTCGACCCGTGGAAACCACTTCACATGTCCATCCGCATCCGCGCCCCGCGACCGGCGCGCACGACGTCGTCGTCGTGGGTGGAGGGCACGCGGGGATCGAAGCGGCGCTCGCGGCGGCGCGTGTCGGAGCCCGGGTCGCGCTCGTGTCGCTGCGTCTCGATCGCATCGGCGAAATGAGCTGCAACCCTGCGATCGGTGGCGTCGGCAAGGGCCAGATCGTGCGCGAGGTCGACGCGCTCGGCGGCGCGATGGGCGTCGTCGCGGACGCGACTGGGATCCAGTTCAAGCTCCTGAACACGGGCAAGGGGCTCGCGGTGCAGAGCCCACGTTGTCAGAGCGACCGCCATCTCTATCGCGAGGCTGCGACGGCGATCTTGATCGCGCACGAGCGCGTCGAGCTCGTCGAAGGCGCAGCGTCAGGGCTCGTCGTGGAGGACGACATCGTGCGCGGGGTGAAGCTCGCCGACGGACGCACGCTCGCCGCTGCGGCCGTCGTTATCACGACCGGTACGTTCTTGCGCGCCGTGATGCACACCGGCGAAGCGCAGTCGTCGGGCGGACGCGTGGGCGAGGGGACGAGCACGGGCGTGTCGCAGGACCTCGAGCGACTCGGGCTGGCACTCGGTCGCCTGAAGACCGGCACGCCGCCGCGGCTCGCCGCCGATTCGATTCGCTGGGACGCGCTCGAAGCTCAAGTGGGTGACGCCCATCCGACGCCGTTCAGCTCACGCACGGATCGCAGGCGCTTCCCCGCGCAACGACAGATCGCCTGTCACCTGACGCACACGAACGAGCGCACGCACGCGATCGTGCGTGCGAACATCCATCGCGCGCCGATGTACGCCGGCCGGATCCAAGGCATTGGGCCGCGCTATTGCCCGAGCGTCGAGGACAAGGTCATGCGGTTCGCCGACAAGGATCGGCACCTCGTGTTCCTCGAGCCGGAGAGCCTCCAAACGGACGTCGTCTACGTGAACGGCGTGTCGACGTCGCTGCCGGGCGACGTGCAGGAGGACATGCTGCGCACGATCGAAGGTCTCGAGAATGCGCGGTTCCTGCGGCACGGATACGCCGTCGAGTACGACTTCGTGGCGCCGAGCCAACTTTCGGACGCGCTCGCGGTGAAGTCCGTGCCCGGACTGTTCCTCGCCGGCCAGATCAACGGCACGTCGGGCTACGAAGAAGCCGCGGGACAAGGTCTCGTCGCCGGCGCGAACGCCGCGTTGTGGGCTCTTGGTCGCACAGCCTTCGTGCTCGGCCGCCATGAGGCCTACATCGGTGTGATGGTCGACGACCTCGTCGTGTCGAATCCGACCGAGCCGTACCGCATGTTCACGAGCCGAGCGGAGCACCGCTTGATCCTGCGCTGCGACAACGCCGAGGAACGGTTGGTCGAGCGGGCGCGCACGGTCGGGCTCGTCGGCGACGACGCTGTTCTACGGCTCGAAGCGCGTCGCGCGGAGTCCCTGCGCGTGCTCGCCGCCCTCACGCGGATCCGTCGCGAGGGGAAGAGCCTGGCCGAGATCCTCCTGCGCCCCGAGGTGACGTGGGCGAGCCTCTCTGCCGAAACTCCCCAACTCGTCGCCGCCGACTTCGACCCCGAGGTCGCGAGCGCCGTCGCCGTCGGGCTGAAGTACCAGGGCTACGTGGAGCGCGCCGAGGAGAACGTGGCGCGCTTGCGGTCTCAGGACGCCTTGGAAATCCCGGCCGAACTCGACTACCAGACGATCCGCGGCCTGGCGAACGAGGCGCGTGAGAAGCTCGGTCGCCTCCGCCCGCGGACGCTGGGAGCCGCCGGCCGGATTGCCGGGGTCCGACCGCCCGACGTCGCGCTCGTCGCCGTCCACGTCGAGCGCCTGCGACGCGAGCGCTTCGCCGGGCGACGAGAAACTCCCTGAGTTTCCAGGCGAGATCGCGAAGATCCGGCAAGAAGACGCGTAAGGAATCTCGTCATGACTCAGACCGCCTATCCGACCACTTTCGTCCGCCCTCCGAAGGACCCCGGGATCGCGCTGATCCTCGAACTCGTGCCCGGAGTGTTCCTCAACACGTTCGGCATCGGGAACCTCTACGCCGGAAACCTCGCCTGGGGCTTGGCTCTGATGTTCGGGTACTGGATCGCGTCCGTCGTGAACTTCGCGCGGCTGTTCGTGCTGATCGGATTCGTGACTTGGCCGCTGACCTGGTGCGCATTCGCCGCCCTGTCGTGCTGGCTCGCGGCGCAAAAGGCGCAAGAGACGCAGTCGGTGTACGTGGTGCAGACCTGATGACGGCAATTCCCCACGAGAACGGATTGGGGGGAGGAGAGCCCTCAGCGCGGAGCCGGTGACGGCTCCGCGCGCTTTTCCTCGACCTCGCGCAGTGCGTCCGCGACGCAGTGAAGTTCGCGACGCCGTGACGTCCGCGACGCAGTGACGTCCGCGACGCAGTGACGTCCGCGACCCTGTGACGTTGCGACCCTGTGACGTTGCAACCCTGTGACGTTGCAACCCCGTGAAGTCCGCGACCCAGTGCTCCGACACCCGTTCACCTGTCGCGCGGGAGAGGATCGTCGCGTCCCTCTGCGCGTCGCGTCACGTGCCCTTGCGCAACAGCACGATCTTGACCGTGTTGAAGAGGATGGAGAGGTCGAAGAGCAGCGACTGATTCTTGATGTAGTAGAGGTCGTACTGGAGCTTCTGCAGCGAGTCTTCGAACGACGCTCCGTACCGATAGTTGATCTGCGCCCAACCCGTCAGGCCCGGCTTCACCACGTGACGCTGGCGAAAGTAAGGGATCTTCTGCGCCAACTCCGCTACGAAGTGTTCGCGCTCCGGACGCGGGCCCACGATCGACATGTGACCGGCGATCACGTTGACGAGCTGCGGCAGTTCGTCGAGGCGCGTCTTGCGGATGAAGCGGCCGACGCGCGTGATCCGCGGATCGTCCTGCTTGGCCCACACGGGGCCCGTCGCTTTCTCGGCGTCGGCGCTCATGCTGCGGAACTTCAGCAGCACGAACGGATGTCCGTCGCGGCCGACGCGCTCTTGGGTGAACAGGATCGAGCCGGCCGAATCGAAGCGCACGGCGATCGCGGTGAAGACCATGAGCGGCCACGTCACCATCAGGATCAGGATGCCCATCCCGAGGTCGAACGCGCGCTTCGTGAGGTCCGCCCACGGATGTCGCGAGAAGCCCTCGTTGAAGATCAAGTACGACGGACGCAGCGCTTCGACGGCGATCTTGCCTGTGATCCTTTCGTACAGCGATTCCTGTTCGAGTACGGAGATGCCGTCGAGTCGGCACTGGAGGAGATCGTCGACGGGCAGCGCCTTGCGTCGATCCTCGAGCGCCACGACGACGAGGTCGACGCGTTCGCGCAGCACCAGAGCCGACAGCGTCGGCGCGGACTCGATCGGTTCGTTCGTCGCCGGCTCGTTAGGCGTCAGCGCCTCCGGGCGTTCGAGCCGGAATCCCGCCTCGCGCGCGCCCTCGGCCTCACCCACGCCGGCGAGCGCTTGCGCGCCCACGAGACGCGGCCGCATCGGGATCGGAGCCTTGCCTTCGTCGGCACGCGCTGCGCGCATCACGCCGATCGGACTGCGGCTTTGGCCGGCCTCGGGGACGAGCCCCACGAGCTCGTAACCCATGTCGGGTCGTTCGCGGATCTCGCGGGCCAACTCGCGCGCGCGTTTGCCACCGCCGAGGATCAGCACGCGCTCGCCGAAGTTCGCGCGCCGCAGGCCCCAGTGGAAAATGCTGCGCCAGCCGTACAAGACGACGAACGCCGACAGCATCGCGAAGACGAGCGTCTGGATGCGCTGACTCGTCGAGAGCGGCGGGAAGTCGAGGACCTGCGGCAAGCCCCACGACGGCAGCACGACGATCGCGATCAAAGCGAGCGCCAAGGCCGATCCGGCGGACTCGACGAAACGTCCCGAGCGATCGACGCGCGAACCGGACACGCGCACGTCGTAGAGCTCGTTGAAGCCGATCGCGAACTGCGCCAGGATCGACAAGAGGAAGCAGGAATAGACGCTGCGCGCGAGCGCGTCGTCGACACTCAACGCCGGGATGCGGTCGTAGAGTTCGCCGAGGACGAGTTCCGTCGGTCGCCACAAATGCGCCGTCATCCAGGCCGAGAGCACGGCCGTGATGAGGATCGTCTCGCTCAGAATGAGCAGAGCTTTCCGGAACGGCAGGTAGTGGCGGAGGACGCGCAGCATGCGGGGACTTCCGGCGGAGCCCTCGCCGCACGCCCGGGGACGCACGCGGGAGGCCTCACCCGGTCGCGTCATTGTGATCGTCTGCGCCCTCGCTCGCCATGAAGCCCTGCGGGCACTTCTCGTGAAGAATCGGTCAGCCACCCGACTTGCGCTGGATCTCGAGCTGGAAACGACCAGGCCCGACCAGGACTTCGAAGACTTCAGCGCGCGCCGGAATGCCGCGCCGCGCCGCGATTCCGAGGGCGATCCGTCCCAGTCGTTCCCGACCGCGGGCGTCGACCCGCGCGCCGGGGCGATCGCGCTCACCGAGAGGGATCGCGGCCTGGCCTCGGATGCGCGGTCGCGGGGCGATGCGCGCGGACTTCACCTCGATCGCGACGAGTCCACGCTCATCGTGCGCGAGCAGGTCGAGCTCGCCCCACGGAGTGCGCAGTCGGCGCGCTTCGATCCGTACTCCGCCGCGATGCAACGCGCGCGCTACCAAGTCCTCGCCGACGAGGCCGAGTTCGGCGGTCGTGGCCGCGCGACAGAGGACGAGGAATAGGCGCGGTGCGTGCGAGCGCAGGGCGCTGCGAAACCATGCCCGAACCAAGAACTGCGCGGAGGTCACGACGAATTCGTGAGCGCACGCGGAACCGGACGGACGCTGGCACGCGCGCCAGTGTTCGCGCTCGAACGGGTGCGGATGCGCGCGACGCGGACGCGACGTCCGCGCGCTACTTCTTCGCCGGCTCGAGCGTCTTCCCGTCGCCGTCGAGGATCGCCGTGATCGCGCTCTGCGCGAAACGCATCCGCACGCCCTCGTCCACCTGCAACGTGACGATCGAATCCTGGACCTGCACGACCGTGCCGTAGAGCCCGCCACTCGTCTGGACCTTGTCGCCCTTCGCCAGGGCCGCGAGCATCTCCAGGCGCTTCTTCCGCTGCTTCGATTCGGGCCGCAGGATCAGGAGCCAGAAGACCCCGAAGCACAGGACCAAGGGGAACAGCATCGAGCCGAACAGGCTCTCGACGATGCCCCCGGAGCCAGCGGGCGGGGTCGCACCCGCGGGGGCGGCGCCGTCCTGGAGGAGGAGGAAGGGGAGGAGGATCGGATTCGGCATCGCTCGTTCGTGCTTCCTGCGGCACGCGGCCAGCGAGGAAGGGCGAAGAGGGTACTAGACTGTCCGGCCTCGCGAAAGCGCGCTCGACCGCCGCGGCGCACCCCACCCAATGTCCACGAAGCCCCGATTCGTCGTCGCCATGAGCGGCGGCGTCGACAGCTCGGCCGCGGCCTGGATCCTGGCTCAGGAAGGCCTGGATCTGGTCGGTCTGTTCATGCGGAACGGCGTCCATGTGGCGGAGCACGAGTCCTCGAAGAAGTCGTGCTGCTCCGTGAGTGACGCTCGGGATGCCCGCATGGTCGCGGCTCATCTCGGAATTCCTTTTCAAGCCGTCGATCTGAAGGACGAGTTCGGCGGGATCATTCGCTACTTCCTGAAGGAGTACGCGCGCGGCCGCACGCCCAACCCCTGCGCGGTGTGCAACCGCGACTTGAAGTTCGGGCGGCTGATGCGGTTCGCGCGCGAGCTCGGTGCCGAAGGCGTCGCGACGGGGCACTACGCACAGCTCGATGTCGTCGACGGCCGCGTGCACGTGCGCCGCGGCGTCGATCACACCAAAGATCAGTCGTATCAATTGTTCTGCGTCGCCGAGGACGATCTGTCGCGCACGCGACTGCCGCTCGGTGGGTTGCAGAAGACGGCTGTGCGCGCGCTGGCACGCGAAGTCGGGTTGAAGACGAGCGAGAAGAAGGACAGCCAGGAGATCTGTTTCGTGCCGTCGAACGACTACCGCAACCTGTTGAAGGAGCACGGGACCGAGCTGCATCCGGGCGATCTCGTCGACACGTCGGGCGCCGTGCTCGGTCAGCACGCGGGCACCGAACTCTTCACGATCGGCCAACGCCGCGGGCACGGAATCTCCTCCGAGGAGCCGCTCTACGTCGTCGCGATCGAACCGGACGCGGGCCGCGTCGTGCTCGGCTCGCGCGCGGAATGCGGCGTCGCCAGTGCGCTGCTCGAAGAAATGAACTGGATCGGCGTCGACTCGCCGACGAATGGCGAGCGACGCGTGCTCGTGCAGCATCGCTACCGACACGAGCCGGTGCCGGCGACGTTCTCGAACGCGGGCGCGAAGCCCGAGATCGTGTTCGACGAACCCGAAGTGTCCGTCACGCCCGGTCAAGGTGCCGCGTTCTACGAAGGCGACCGCTTGATCGGCGGCGGTTGGATCGATGCCACCGTCCGCGCAGGGGCGGCGCCGGTCGGTTGAGATCGGCGCCGCGCGTTACTGCGCGGTGGCCGGTCGATACGCTCCGCGACGTCCATGCTGCGCGCTCCCATCCCGGCGATCCTGGCGTGGCTCGGCGCCGCGCTGCTCGCGATCGGAGCGTGGCTCCTGCTGCCGCGCGACCGGACCGCGTCAGGTCCGCCGGTACGCATCGTGATGTTCGACGTGAGTGCGAGTGCGCACGGTGAGTTCCTGCACCCGATGTGGTTCCGGGGCCAGGACCAGCTCGACGTGACGCGAGAGAAAGCCCAGCGAGCCGGCGAAGAACGGATCGGCATCGCCTTCGGCCGGGGAGCACGTCGTTTCGACCTCGATGTGCGACCGGACCGCAAGTTCGGTGAGCCCGAGGACGCCAGTGACCTGGCCGCGGCGTTCGAGCTCGCGACGCGGATCGCCGAGGAACGCCGCGTCGTGGCGATCGACGTCATCGGAGACGGCACGTACACGGGCGCGGATCCGACACCGATCGCGGCCCGGCTCGCGGGACGCGGTGTGGCGATCGATCAACACGTGGCCCTTCACTTCCAGGGCGACGACGCCGGCGTGGCGCCACTCCGCTCCCCGCTGCTCGTACGCGCGGGCGCGCCGATCTCTGTGGACGTCGAGGCCTGGCACGCTCGCGGGATCCCCGGCACCCAAAAAGGGGGTCCACACACGCTGATCGTCACGGCGAGTCTCGTCGAGGGCGCGCGAGCCGAGATCCGTACCGCGCGCATCGCGCTCGCGGGTCAGCCCTTCGAGTACGGCCTGCGCCCCGTGCGCGTCCGGTTCGATTTCGGTCCGCTCGTCGGCGGATCGGCCGAGGTCCTCGTGCGCGCGACGATCGAAGTCGAGGGCAAGGACTGGCCCACGATCCTCCCCGAGAACGACACGACGCGCGCGACGGTCCGTGCGGAAGGGCAGGCGCTCGTCCTCGTGGTCGGAACTCCGGAACGACGCGCTGCGTTCGCACAGCGACTCGAACCCGCCGCGCGCGACCTCGGATTGCGCTTCGCGGATCGTGTGAGCGCGGACGCGCTGCGCGACGCGGACGCCGTCGTGTCCATCGCGCACGAGTTCACGGCCGAGGAAGCGACGCTGCTCGACGACGCCGTCGCGCGCGGTCGCGGCTGGATCGATCTCGCCGGCCCGAACTTCGCCGGTACCGCGCGTCCGCGTTCGACGGCGCTCGTCCCCGCCGGTGACGAGAATGGTCCGCGCGGTATCGTCGTCCTCGTCGATGCATCGGGCAGCATGAACGGCGAGCCCGGTCGCGTTTCGCGCGCGGCGCTCGCGTCGCTCGTCGATACCGCCCCGCACGCGGACGCACTCGAAGCGCGCTGGCTCCACGACGGCGGCGTGCGCGTCGATGCGCTCGGGAACGCTGACGAACGCGTCGACGCAGCACGTCGCGCCGCGTTCCGCGATCAGGCGCTCGCTGGGCCGAATCCACGCGGCCCGACGCAGATCTGGTCCGCGCTCGAGCAACTCGCGTCCGGACTCGACGGATCGCGCCGCACGCTCGCGATCCTCGTGTCCGACGGTCGCGATCCCGACCGCGCCGATCTCGCAGCGCGCGCGAACGCTCTGCGCGCGCAGCTCGCGGCGAAGAACGCGCGCCTCGTCGTCGTCGAAGTCGGCGGTGATCCCGATCGTGAATTGTTGGCGGCACTCGCGGGTGCGGCGTCCGACGTGCTCGCCGCGGGCGATCTCGCGGCAATGGACGCGCGCGCACGGCTCGCCGAGATGTTCACCAGCGCGATCGCACGCGGGAGCATCGCGGAGTTCGCTCCCGCGCGTGAGGTGCGAGTTTCCGCAGCCGATGCACCTTTCGCGGCTCTGTTCCAGAACCTCGCGCTTCCGACCGTGCGACGCGCTCTGCGCGCGCGCGCAGTGAACAGCGCGGACGTCGTGTGGACGACCGACGACGGCGCGGCCCTCCTCGCGTTCGCGCGCACCGGACTCGGCGTCGCGGCGACGATGGCCTTCCCGCCGGATCCCACGTGGCTCGGCAGCGAGAACGATCTCGTCGGATCGATCGCGACGGCGATCCGTGCTGTCCTGCCGCCGAACGTCGCCGGTGCGCCCACGTTGTTCGAGCGCGACGGCGATCTCGTCCTCTTCGACCCCGCGGGTCGCGCGCCGCCGATCGTGCGCCTAGAACTCACATCGAAGCGGGCGGAGCGACTCGGCATCGTCGACCTCGTCGCCGGTCGGTTGGGCCATGATCCGCTGCGTGAGCGCTCGGCCGCGCTCCCCGCGGCGCTCGCTCGCCTCGAAGCCGGCGAGACGGTGGAAGCGCGCATCCAGGGCGATACGACGGGGCTTCAGAGCTTCGACTTCACTGCGCCCCGCGCCCCCGAGTTCGCGCGCCTTCCACGGCAATTCACGCCGCCGGCACCGATCCGTGGCGCCGCGCCGACGGCGCCCGGGCCGAACCCTCTCGGCCCGTGGGTGCTCCTCGCTGGGATCGCGGCCCTCTCTCTCGCCACCGGCGCGGGTTTTTTTTCCTCCTCGCCGCGCCGCGCGGCCTGAACCGGTCAAGTCCTTCCCGGTTCAGGACGACAGGAGTCGCAAGGGTTCTTCGGCCGTGCGCCGGACCCCGCGCGAACCATGTCGAACCACCACACCTCGATCGCCGCCTTCTTCCTCGTCGTCCTGTCCGCGTCGTGCATCACGACGGTCCAGTCGCCGAAGAACGAAGTGAACTCCTCGGGCTGGCTCGAGCCCTCGCCCGCGCTGCGTCAGCAGATCGAGGACGAGGCCAAGCGTCTGCCGTGGACCCACGGGCTCGAGCGCATCGAGACGATCCACTGGTTCGCGAGCGTGGGTGAGCCCGCGTATCCGACGCTGCTCCAGATGGTCGTGGATCCGCGCGCGGACGTCGCTGGCGCGGCACTCGCGTCGCTCGGCGCCACGAAGGACAGCCGGCTCGTCGAACCGCTGCGCGAACTTCCGTGGCCCAAGGCCGAACACTCCGATCTCGCGCTCGAACGTTCACGCACGCTGCTGCGCCTCGGCGACTGGCAGATGGTGCCGCGACTCGTCGCCGGCTTGCGCGACGAGCGCATGATGACGCGAGCGCTGTGCATCCAGGCGCTCGACGAAGCGACGCACGAGCGCTTCGGTTTCGATCCGCGCGGCGCAGCCGAACCGCGTGAGGCTTCCGTGGTGAAGTGGGAAGCGTGGGTCCAGGATCGACTGTCCGACCCGCTGCTCGCCGGTAACCCGTCGAGCCCCGTCCGCGGCGCTTCCGCCGACAGGGACGACTGAACGACGGAACGGCTGCGGTGCGCTCCAACGCTGGTGAGGAACTCACCGGATCAGCGCCGCGGCAGGTGTTCGAGAACGCTATCAGCCCGTGGTCTTGCGCAGCGCGCGCAGTAGCGCTGCAAACCGCGGGTCCTCGCGCAAGCTCGCGAGATCCTCGTCCTCGGCCAAGTGGTCGGCATCCGCGTAGCCGTGCAGGATCGCGCGCTCCAACGTGCGGAACGCCTCGTCCGCGTGGCCCGTCAGCGCCAAGGAACAGGCCAGGTTGTAGAGCACGTTCGAGTCCTCCGGGGCACGGTGCGCGAGCTCCCGGTCGATCTCGAGGCCCTCCTCGTATCGCCCGAGTGCCGTCAGGACGTGCCCCAGATCCGTGAGGGCCGCCAGACTGCCGGGCTTGCGCGTCAGCTCGCGGCCGTAGAAGTCGGCCAGGAACTCCAGCCCACGCCGTTCCGCGCGGCTTTCCAGGCCGGTCGGCAGATCCTCGGGCGACTCCTCGGGTTCGGCGGTTCCTTCCAAGGCCTCCGCGAGCTTACATCGTACCGGCGGTGAGCCCTCCGATTCGGACTCCGAGTTGCAGTCACGACCCCGTGGTGCATTCGGTGCCGCACGTCGGCGCGGCTCGTGCCCGGCACCAGAGAGCTCTCGCGAACCCGATGAAGATCCACTTCTGCGACCTGTGCAACGAGTCGATCCCGCACGCAGCGTTGGACAGCGGCGCCGCGCGCCTCGTCAAAGGACGTGTGATCTGCGCGACCTGCGACGCCGCGATGACGCACGCCGCCGAGGCGGAGCGATCCGCCGCCGCTTCGACGCACGGGCATCAACCGGCCGGTCGAGCGCTGGTACACGTCCCGCCCGGGCCCGTCGGCTCGGGCGGTTTCGTTACGCCGCCCAGCCCGTCGGGGAGCCCGTTGGCAAGCCCTGCGCAGTCCGTGACCTCGCCGTCGATGCCTGCACCGGCGATCGTCGCGTCCCCGGTCCCCCCCGCGCCGCTCGTCGTTCAGGCTCCGCCCTCTTCGAACACCGGCATCGCTTGGGTCGCGGGCCTCGCCATCGGGTTCACGGCACTTTCGATTTTCGTCACGGACGATCGGTTGGCGCGCGTGGGGCGATCGCAGACGGCGCTCGAGAACGAGCTCGCGAAGCGCGACGACGCGTTGCGCGGCCTCTCGACCGAACTGAACAAGGTTCATCCGGCGTTGGCCGGTGTCGAAGCGCGTCTCGTCGAGAGACTCGACGCGAGCGTGGCTCGAGACACAGCCTCGGCCGCCGCGGTCGGCGCGCTGCGCGAGGACGTGGGCAACTTCACGGCGCGCCTCGACGCACTCGGAGTCGAAGTCGAACGCTTGCGGGCGCGCGTCTCGGAGCCCGGGCTCGGTCTCGCCATCGAGAAGCGCTTCGACGAGATGAGCGCGCGCATCGCGAAGGCCGATGACGAGCGGCGCGTCCTCTCCACGCGACTCGCCGCGGCCGAGAGCGCCGTGCCCGCCGAGAAGCCGGCTGCCGCACCGGCCGTGGCCGTCGCACCGCCGGCGGCGTGGAAGAAGTTCCTCCCCGATCTCACCAGCGCCGAGGAGACGGTGCGCTGGGACGCGGTCAGCGCTCTCGGCGACGCGAACGATCCCGCGGTCGTCCCGCACGTCGTGCCGATGCTCAAGGATCCGACGTGGGTCGTGCGGATGGCGGCCGCGCGCGTGCTCGGGGAGAAGCTGCGCGCGCGCGCAGCGGTGCCGGCGCTGATCGAAGCGCTCGAAGACACCGAACCGGCCGTGCGCGAGTCGGCTTGGATCGCGCTGCGCGCGATCACGGGCAAGGACCTGAAGTTCGATTCGTCCGCGCCCGAAGCCGAGCGCTCGAAGCGCGTCAAGGCTTGGAGCGAGTGGTGGAAGAAGGACGGCGACGGCGACGCAGCCAAGGAACCCGCCGGACCCTGACAGGCCGTGGAGACATCGAACCTACGGCCTGTCAGGACCTAGCTGCGTCGTTCCGCGACGAGAGAGCCCGCGAATTCTCCACGGGCGCTGCACACATCGGTCGGGTCGCGTTGCGCGAGGTGGGGGAGCCAGATAGGCTCCTCCGCTCGATTTTCGCGCTTGTTTTCCGCGGCCTCCGCGACACCTCTGCACGATGAAGAAGCATCCCGTCACGCTGATCCGGGGCGACGGCACCGGACCCGAACTGGCCGCGGTCACGAAGGAGGTCCTCGACGGGACCGGGGTGGCCTTCGACTGGACGATCGCCGAAGCGGGCGTCGACGTGATGGAGACGCGCGGCACGCCGCTGCCTCCCGAGACGCTCGAAGCGATCAAGGCGACGAAAACTTGCATCAAGGCGCCGATCACGACGCCCGTCGGCGTCGGCTTCCGATCGGTGAACGTCGCGTTGCGCAAGGAGTTCGATCTCTACGCCTGCGTCCGCCCGTGCAAGACCTACGCCGGAGTCCGAACGCGCTACGAGAAGATCGACCTCGTCATCTTCCGCGAGAACACGGAGGACCTGTACGCGGGCATCGAGTTCCAAGAAGGCCAGGACGAGACGAAGCGCTTGATCGGCTTCATCGAGGAACTGTCGAAGGCGAAGATCCGGCCCGACTCCGGCATCTCGATCAAACCCATTTCGATCTTCGGCACCGAGCGCATCGTGAAGGCCGCGTTCGAGTACGCGCGCAAGAAAGGCCGCAAGAAGGTCACGGCCGTCCACAAGAGCAACATCATGAAGTTCTCGGACGGCTTGTTCCTCTCGACGGCGCGCAAGGTCGCCGAGCAGTACAAGGACATCGCGTTCGAGGATCGCATCGTCGACAACATGTGCATGCAGCTCGTGCAGAAGCCGGAGGACTACGACATCCTCGTGCTGCCGAACCTGTACGGCGACGTGGTCAGCGACCTGTGCGCTGGACTCATCGGCGGCCTCGGCATCGCGCCCGGCGCGAACCTGGGCGACGGCGGCATCGCGATCTTCGAGGCGACGCACGGTTCCGCGCCCAAGTACAAGGGACAGGACAAGGTCAACCCGACGGCGATGTTGCTCTCCGGCGTGCTCATGCTCGAACACCTCGGCGAAGTGCAAGCCGCGCAGCGGCTCGAAGCCGCGATCGCGAAGGTCATCCGCGAAGGTGAGCACGTGACCTACGACCTGAAGAACGACCGCAACGACCCGACGGCGGTCGGCACGCGTGCGATGGGCCAGGCGATCTTGCGGGCGCTCTGAAAACACCGAGCCTGCGGGCTCTCGGATTCTGGTTGCGCCACTTCCTCGGCGCGTCGCCTGTGAATTCTTCACAGACCCTGAGTTCTGGTTCGGACCAGCCCCGTGCGTCCACTCGCCCGCACCAGCACGATGCGCTGGTGCGGGCGAGTGAATGAACGGACCTGGTCTGATCGTCCACTGGCTATCCTCTCCGCGCTTTGTCCCCCGGCACGCCTGTCGATTCGCCCCTCGGCGAGCCCCGTCGATTCGGTCCGTACCTCCTGCTCGAGGAGCTCGGCCGGGGCGCTCAGGGCATCGTCTTCTTGGCGGAGCACACCGACCTGCACCGGAAGGTCGCGCTGAAGATGCTCACCGGCGCCGGCGCGCAGTCGCAGGCCGTGCGCGATCGTTTCCGGCGCGAGGCGCAGATCACTTCGAAGCTCGAGCATCCGGGCATCTGCGGCGTGCGCGACGTCGGCGAAGTCGATGGGATGCCTTACATCGCGATGCAGTACGTGCGCGGCACGACGCTGGCAGCGCTCGTCGAGAAGGCCCGCGACGAATCCGCCGTCGATGGAGGATCGCCCGGCAAGGGATCCGAAACGATCACGATCGCCGGCGGCGGGAAAGGCGGCCTCGAAGACGTCTTGCGCCTCGTCGAGAGCGCGGCGCGTGCACTGCACGTCGCGCACGAAGCCGGGCTCGTCCACCGCGACATCAAGCCCGCGAACATCATGGTCACGGGGGAAGGACAGCCCGTGCTCCTCGACTTCGGCCTCGCGCGCGACCTCGAGAGCGAAGGGCAGGCGCTGACGCAGTCGGGCCAGATCCTCGGAACGCCGGCCTACATGGCACCGGAGCAGATCGTCGCGACGCGCGGGGTCGTGGACCGTCGCTCGGACGTCTATGCGCTCGGCGTCACGCTCTTCGAGTGCCTCACGCTGCGTCGTCCGTTCGTCGCCGCGTCGTTCGATGCGCTCTTCAACGAGATCCTGAACGGTGCGCCTTGCAACCCGCGCAGCTTGAATCCGCGCATCCCCGTGGACCTCGCGACGGTGATCGAGGTCGCGATGGACCGCGATCAGAACCGCCGCTACGCGACCGCGGAATCGTTGGCCGAGGACTTGCGCCGCGTGCGCTCGTTCGAGCCGATCCAGGCGAAGGCCGCGGGTCGGATCACGCGCATCAGGAAATGGTCACGCCGGAATCCAGGCCCCGCGGTCAGCGCGGCGGCGGGTGCCTTGTTCGTCCTCTCCGTGCTGGTCTTCTTCACCGCGCGCGCCGTGCAGTGGCGTGCCGACTTGGGCGAGCACTTGAAGACCGCCGCCGAAGGGCTCGCCAGCGCGGACTACATCGGCGCGACCGTGGCCGTCGCGAAGGCGCTGGAACTCGATCCGGACTCGGCCGAAGTGCTCGCGCTGAAAGCGCGCGTCGAACGCGGCCAAACCGAGGCGGAGCGCGAGGCCGAGCGCCGGAAGGCGCTCAGGGGCGCAGCGGCGGCGCGGGTCGAGGCGTCGGACCTACGCGAGAAGTACGAACGCGCACGGACGAAGATCGACGAGCTCGGCGCCGAGCTCTTGAAGTCCGAGTCGAACGTCCTGGCGCGCTACGCCGACGAAGCGACTCGAATCGACCAAGCCCGGCGCGAAGGCGAGCTCTACGCGCAGCAGCTCGAGGCCGAGCAGTTGTTGCTCTCCCGCTCCCAAGCACTCGAGCGCGCGCTGCGGCTCGAGGCGCCGTGGGAGGGGGCCAGCGCGGAGACGAACGGTGCGCTCGCAGCCTTCTACCTCGAGCGTTGGCGCGAAGCGCTGCAGGGTCGCGACGATGTTCGCGCGGCGGCGATGCGCACGGCCGTCGAGCTCTACGACGAGCGCGGCGAACATCAGGGCGAACTCCTCGGCCGCGGCACTCTGTCTCTCGCCGTCTTGCCAAAGGGATCGGAGTGTTTCCTCTTCCGCTGGGAAGGTCACGAGTCGTTGCGTCCCGGGCGCGTGATCCCGCGTCTGGTCCCGGTACCTACGACCGGGATCGGCCGCTTTCGCGGTGACGCGTGGCCGGCGGACTTCGGACCCGGCGACCCGTGCCTCGTCGTGACCGCCGTGGAGCCCGGCTCGACCGCCGCGCAACGCGGTCTCACCGTCGGCGATCTCGTCCTTCGCTACCACGGCGTGCCCGCCGCCCGATCCCTCCTGATCCGCGAGATCACGCCGGATGGGCGGCTCGCGCGCTCCGGTGTCGAGATGCTGGCTCAGATCACCGCGGTGAACGAGAGGGCGATATCCAGCCGCTTCGAGTGGTCCCTGTATTCGCCCGTGAAAGACGGCGTGTTGCCGCGCGTGAGCTTCGACGGCCGGGCCGATCCGGTGGAGTGTGATCCGCGCGAGATCGCCGTCGGTTCCCCGCTGGATCTGATCCACGCGGGTGTCGCGGCACCCACGCGCCTCGAGTGTCTGCGCGGCCCTGAGCTCATCACCGTCGAAGTCCCGGCCGGAGTCCGTTGCGGACTCACCTGCGAAGCGACCGCGGATCCGCTCGTTCTCGCGGGGAGCCATCGAATCGACGCCGCGACGCAGCACGCGATGGACCCCGGCTCGTACCTGCTTCTCGTGCGGCACCGAGGGTTCGAAACACAACGCTTCAACTTCGTCGTCGAGCGCCGCGGCAGTGCGTCGGCCCGCGTCGAGCTGTTGCCCAGTGGCAGCGTCCCCGAAGGCTTCATCCACATCCCGCCCGGCCCCTTCCAGGAAGGCGGCGATCCGGAAGCGTTCCGTCCGCGCGAAGAGCGCACGGTGGATCTTCCCGGCTACTTCATCGCGCGGAAGGAGCTCACGAACCGCGAGTGGTACGAGTTCGTGAACGACCCCGCGACGCTCGAGCGGATCGCCGCGGCGCGGCCGGGAGAGCACCTCTACTTGCCGCAGGACGATCGCGTCATGGCGCGCGCGGATCCAGCGGGTGGCGGATTCACGTGGGACGTCTACACGGCGACCTCGGCCGAATCGCCCGTCCTGGGCGTGTGCTGGACGGACGTGCGCGACTACCTCGCTTGGCGCAATGCGCGGGCCGAAGCGAACGGCGAGTCGTGGCGCTACGACTTGCCCACGGAATCGGAGTGGGAAAAGGCTGCGCGCGGCGTCGACGGCCGCGCTTTCCCGTGGGGCCAGCGGTTCGATCCTTCGCTGACCGTGTGCCTCGTGCGGCAGGAGGGTTACCTCCTCGACGCACCGGGCGGTTTCGAGCCGCGCGACGTGTCACCCTTCGGCGTGCTCGACATGGCCGGGTCGCGCGAGGAGTGGTTGCGCGATCAGGTTCCGAACAGCGCGCCGCCATTTTACTTCAAGCGCGGCGGGCACTGGGGCACTTCGGTCAGCACGATGTTCCGCCCAACGAGCCGCGGCGAGGCCAGCCAGGATCGGTACGCGAGCAGTCAAGGCCTGCGGCTCGTCGCGCGCCGCCCGTGACTGCCCCGGGGCGATCCTTGCGTCGCACTCCGCCGGCAACGGGATCTCGCTGCGCACTCCGCCGCCAACGGGATCTCGTTGCGCACTCCGCTGGCACTGCGATCTCGTTGCGCACTCCGCCGGCACCGCGATCTCGTTGCGCACTCCGCCGGCACTGCGATCTCGTTGCGCACTCCGCCGGCACTGCGATCTCGTTGCGCACTCCGCCGGCACTGCGATCTCGTTGCGCACTCCGCCGGCAACGGGATCTCGTTGCGCACTCCGCCGGCACTGCGATCTCGTTGCGCACTCCGCTGGCACTGCGATCTCGTTGCGCACTCCGCCGGCAACGGGATCTCGCTGCGCTCGATCCCGAACGGATTCGCCGGTTCAGTACGGCGAGGCGAAGAAGCCCGCTTCCTGACTGCGCGTGTAGATGATCTGCGGAGCCGACGGCGAGCCCGTGTTGTTGATCGAGCCGAACTCGTTCGTGCACATCTGCATGCGCATGCGCAGGTCCTGGTAGGGATCGTTCGGACCTGTGAGGCCCGCGCCGACCTCGGAGAGCAGCCCGATCACGCCGATGAGCATGCTATCGAGGGTGACCAGGACTCCGTCGTTGTTGCGATCGATCAGGATGTCCCCCTGCATGAACCCGCACGAGTTGTTCAGCAGCACGGCACCGACTTCGCGGGAGAGCAAGAAGCCGGCGTGATCGTGCGACGTCTTCTCCGCAAAGCTCTTCCAACCCGCGAACGCGCCATCGAACGACTGGGGAGGCAGGCGCACCCTGAAGATCGAGGGATTCGGGTTGTCGTTCGAGACCGGGTTCCTCAGGTTGACCGGGATCCCGTTGTACGTATTCAGCGCGCTGCGCCAGTCCGGATCACAGGCCTCGAGAACGTCCTTGCCGGGTCCGTTCTGCTCGCTCCAGAAGTCGACCGGGCGCCCGACGCCCGCCGTGAGTTCGTAGCGCACGTTCCCGAACTCAGGCCCCGCGACGTACTCGGCCGTCGCGGATGCATTGCCCGTGATCGGCGTCGTCGCGAGCCAGGTCGCGCCCGGCGTTCCGTCGTTCACGAAACCGTTCGGTGAGACCTCGCGGATCTCCCACGTGCTGCCGTCGCGATTGCGAATGAACTGGTACCAGCCGTCCTGATCCGTGTACGTCACGCCCTCGAGCGCGCCATCTCGCCGGAGCTCGACGCGCCAGCCGCCGATGGCCACCTCGAGCGGATCGAGTGTCGTGTTCCACACGCTGTTCTCGTCGTGATCGAAGAACTTGTGACCGCGGAAGATCGTCTGCGGCCCCTGCGTGTTGACGCGGAAGTTGTCGCTCTTGCTGAGCGCGGGATCGAAGCCGAACAGGTTCGATCCGAGCGAGTCGTAGTCCTCGATGCGCGTGAGCCAGATCTTGTACTCACCGATCGGGTACGGCGTCGGCGCGAACGGTGCGAGGCGCACGTTGAGCGCGCCGCACGGACCCACGGCGCTCGCGGGGCGCGTCGTGCCGAGGTACTCGACGAACACGCCGCCAGCGACGCGAATGCATCGTTGCGCGATCGGATCGGTCGTGAGCAGCACGGTTCCGGCCGGGTCCGTGACCTGGAAGCACCAGATCCCGCTCGCGAGACCGGGCGCCGTGCACGCTCCGCGCGGTCCGCCCGAGAAGTAGACGCCGTCCTTGCGCGGGAACGCGTTGCCCTCGAGGTGATTGCCCTGGCGGTTCAGCGCGAAGGTCGCGCCGGGAACTTCCGCACGCAAGGGAACGGACAGGAGGAGCAGCGGCAGGAGACGGAGGAACGTGGAGATCATGGGGGGCCTCGAACGCCCGGGAACGGCCCAATTCGAGCGTGCCCGAGGGCCGGAAAGCGCCGTCGAGCTTAGCTCCCCCGGCCGAAGAATGGGGATGTCGGAACCCACGGCCGAGACAGAAACCCGCAACGGACGGGCTCGTCACTTGTTCTCTGGGATCGCGGACGATGGGCGCGCGGACAGCGGCTCCAGCCACTCGCGCAAGGGGACTTCCATCGTCCACGCGGAATCACCGCGTGCCGCGCAAGCGCCGACGGTCGGACGTAGTGCCGGGCGCTCGGGGGACGACGGTCGATCCGGACCACAGGACCTGCTGGATGGTCGGCGGTTCAGCGGTTCAGTCGTTCGACGGCCTCGTGGTCGAGAACCCCTTCGAGAAAGCGCGCTTTGGACCCGCACGACGCGCGACCAGGGTCCGGTCGTCGGCCCGCGTGCGGTCGCCCTTGCCCCACGTCCACGTTCGCGGGTAGCGTCCAGCGGATGTCGACGATCGCGCAACGCAAGGTGACGGTGGTGGGGGCGGGTTACGTGGGTTCCACGTGCGCGCACCTCCTCTCGATGAAGAACTTGGCCTCGGAGATCGTGCTCATCGACGTCGTCGAGGGCCGGCCGCAAGGCATCGCGCTCGACATGAATCAGAGCGCCGCGGTCGAGGACTTCGGCGGCCGCGTGATCGGCACGAACGATCCGAAGGAAACGTACGGTTCCGACATCGTGATCATGACGGCCGGTTTGCCGCGCAAGCCGGGAATGAGCCGTTCCGATCTCCTCGAGACGAACGCCAAGATCATCTCGACCGTCGCCGACTACGTCCGCCTGGGTTCACCCGACGCGCACGTGATCGTGGTGACGAACCCGCTCGATTCGATGGTGACGCTGATGCGCGCTCGCACAGGTTTCCCCGGAGCGCGCGTGACGGGCATGGCCGGCGTGCTCGACAGCGCGCGCTTCTCGTGGTTCATCGCCGAAGCGACGCGCGCGAACGTGCAGGACGTGCGCGCGATGGTGCTCGGCGCGCACGGCGATTCGATGGTGCCGGTGACGAACTACTGCACGGTGAATGGTGTGCAGCTCAAGGATCTCGTGGACAAGGCGAAGATCGACGCGATGGCGACGCGCACGAAGGGCGGCGGCGCGGAGATCGTCAACCTGCTCAAGACGGGGAGCGCGTACTACGCGCCGGCGAGTTCGTCGGTCGCGATGGCGAAGGCGATCCTGAACGACGAGAAGCGGATGTTGCCGTGTGCGTGCTTCCTCAATGGGCAGTACGGCTTCGAGGGGATCTACATGGGCGTGCCGGCGATCCTCGGGAAGGATGGCGTGGAGCGGATCGTGGAGATCCCGCTCGATCTCGATTCACGCGCGCAGATGCAGAAGACGGCGGGGGCGATCCTGGCGGATGTGCAGCTGCTGCGAGACAAGAAGCTAATGTGAAACATGCCGATCATTGTTCATGGACGATCAGTTACTGACGGACGGCTCTCGATCCTTTGCCCTTTTTGTCTACAACGCACAGCAGTGAGTCCGGCACCGCTGGGGCTGCAGCGAGATCCGGTCTATGGGACCTATCACACGCCTCAAGGTGAGTGGTGGATTGGGATCTGCAACTACTGCCACGCACCGTTGCTCGTCTTGAACCGTGGAGATCGCGTGTATCCCACTCCGCAGCCAGAGCCGGTGAGCGAGGCCATACCTCAGGAGGTTGGACTAGACCTTCTCGAGGCTCGCATGTGCCTGGGTATCGGTGCTTGGCGTGCCGCTAGTGTGATGGCCCGTAGATCGATAGAAGGAGCTGCGGCAGTACACAAGGCAGCTGGATCAACGCTGAAGGCGCTCATTCAGTCTCTTACAAAGCAGCAAGTCATTACGCCTCGCATGCAGGAATGGGCAGAAGAGGTACGCGAGCTCGGGAATGATGCAGCACATGCTGGTTCCCCAGAAGTCACCAAAACGGACGCCGAGGAAATCGTCGAGCTCGCCAGCGCCATCTTGGATGGCCTCTTCGTAAAGCCTGCCCTTGCTAAGGCTGCGACTTCACGCCGGAGAGCGAAGGATGACGCCAAGGACGTCAGCTAGGTGTTTCGTCGCACGGGTCCTCTGCGAGGCTTCTGCACCCTGGGTTCTATCCTCGACAGGTACGCCTCAGGCCGAGTAGTGCCAGCACAGGCTTGGTGATCGCGAACGGTCAGCGCGTCAGCACCGGCAAGTACTCGCGCCACGGTCCGACGTCGGCGGCGTAGCGCTTCGCCATCACGCGTGCGATCTGCGCGATGTGGCCGAGGTCGTGCACGACCCACGTCGCGATCAGATTCCCGAGCGTGACCTCACCCAGCGCGGGGTGCATGCCGCGCCGATCGAAGTCCGAGTCGTCGAGCTTTGCTGCGCGCAAGTCCGCGATCGTTCCGCGACGCAGGTGCGCGAACTCGTCCAGCAGATCCACGAGGCTCTTGCCCGTGCTCTCGCGCTCCTGCGCGAAGCGATCGAACGGGTCGAACGCGCGCGCGGTGCCGTGCTCGAGCACGATCCGCATCCGTGGGATCCAATCCGCGCGCTCGCCGTGGATCAGGTGACCGACGACGTCGTACGCCGACCACGTCTTCGGACCTTCGTTGCACGTGGTCCAGCAGTCGGGCAACCCCTCGAGCTGCGCGCGCAACACGGCGGGCGTTCGCTCCAGGACGGCGATCGATTCAGGCAGGGAGAGCGCGCTCATTGCTGCAGGCTAACGCGGAGGAGCTTCGGTCGGACGTGAGCACAGGGCCTCGAGGCCGAAACGCACGCCTGTTCGCGATCGGACCACTGCATTCGCCGCAGAGGCCTCGGACCATCCCGCAGCGCGCTCGTCACGCTCTCCTCAGCGCTTCGCCGCTGGCGCGAACCACACCGGCTCGTTGCCGGGCTTCCACTTGATGTTGCAGCCCAGGCTGCCGTGTTGTGCGACGGCGACCGGCTTCTTGCCGAGCACCGCGTCCGCGGCCGCGCGCAGGTCGGAGCCGGTCACGGGCGTCGGTTGCTCCGGCCGCGCGGCGTCGAAGCGACCGCGGTAGACCAGCATGTGCGCCGAATCAAACAGGAAGAAGTCCGGCGTGCAGGCCGCGCCGTAGGCCTTCGCGACGTCCTGCGTCTCGTCGAACAAGTACGGGAACGTGTAGCCGGCGTCGCGCGCTTCATCGCGCATCTTCTCGGGCCCGTCGGCCGGATGCGTCGCGACGTCGTTGCTGTTGATCGCGACGATCGCGAGGCCCTTCGAGCCGTAATCGCGACCGAAATGCGCGAGCCCGGCGCGGATGTGCTTCACGAACGGGCAGTGATTGCAGATGAACGCGACGAGCAGCGGCTTGCCGGCAAAATCGTCGCGCTTGACGGTCTTGCCGTTCGTGTCGGCGAGAGCGAAGTCTGGCGCGATCGTGCCGAGGGCGAGCCGTTGCGTGGAAGAGGTGAGGACCATGTCGGGAGCGTACGTCGTCCGGGGGTAGCTGGGCACCCTCGAGAAGCACGGCGAGAGTCCGACGCGGTGCTCTCCAAGCTCGAACCGTGCTCATGGAAGCTCGACGGTCCGGTCGGACGACGCGGCGGCAGCGCCGAGCCCTTACCGGTTCGTCGGGTGCGGGCCAGCACCGGACCTTGGGTCGAACTCGCGCGTCGACGATGTCGCGCGGTTGCGGCCTCTCGCCCGGCGACCCGCGTCGCTAGGATCCCCGCCTCGAATCCCGCAACCCGACCCACGACGATGCCCACGCACCGCACCGAATCCGACTCCTTCGGTCCCATCCAGGTTCCCGCCGACGCTCTCTGGGGCGCGCAGACGCAGCGCAGCTCGGAGAACTTCAAGATCGGCGGTCACCGCTTCACCCGGCCGATGATCCGCGCGCTCGGGCTCGGAGAACTTCAAGATCGGCGGTCACCGCTTCACCCGGCCGATGATCCGCGCGCTCGGAGTCGTCAAGAAGTCCGCGGCTCTCGCGAACATCGACCTCGGCGACCTCTCGATGCTCGGGAAGAAGGAGCAAAAGGCGCTCCTCCAAGCCTGCGACGAGGTCATCGAGGGGAAGCTCGACGCGCACTTCCCGCTCGTCGTGTGGCAGACGGGTTCGGGCACGCAGTCGAACATGAACGCGAACGAGGTCATCTCGAACCGCGCCATCCAAATGTGCGGCGGCGAGGTCGGTTCGAAGAAGCCCGTGCATCCGAACGATCACGTGAACCGCGCTCAGTCGTCGAACGATGCGTTCCCGACGGCGATGCACGTCGCGTGCGCCGAGGAAGTCGTGCATCGGCTCTTGCCCGCGCTCGACGCGCTCGAGGCGGCGATCCATGCGAAGGCGAAAGAGTGGAAGAGCGTCGTCAAGATCGGGCGCACGCACCTGCAGGACGCGACGCCGCTCACGGTCGGCCAGGAATTCTCGGGGTACGTTCAACAATTGAAGGACGCGCGGCGCGGTCTCGGGTTCGCGCTGAAGGGCGTGTACGAGGTCGCGCTGGGCGGCACGGCCGTCGGCACGGGGCTCAACACGCATCCGAAGTACGCCAAGCTCGTCGCGGCGAAGATCGCGGCCGAAACGGACCTGCCGTTCGTGTCGGCGCCGAACAAGTTCTCGGGGCTGGCGGGACACGACGCTCTCGTCTTCTTGTCGGGCGCGCTGAAGACGACGGCGGTCGCGCTCATGAAGATCGCGAACGACGTCCGCTGGCTCGGTTCCGGTCCGCGCTGCGGCATCGGTGAGCTGAAACTGCCGCAGAACGAACCCGGCAGTTCGATCATGCCGGGCAAGGTGAACCCGACTCAGTGCGAGGCGCTGACGATGGTCTGCGCGCAGGTGATGGGGAACGACACGGTCGTCGGCATCGCTGGATCGCAGGGCAACTTCGAGCTGAACGTCTACAAGCCCGTGATCGTGCACAACGTGCTCGAATCGATCGCACTGCTCAGTGATGCGTCGACGAGCTTTCGCACGAAGTGCATCGACGGGCTCGAGATCGATCGCGCGCGCATCGAGATGCTCATGCGTCAGTCGTTGATGCTCGTGACGGCCCTCAACCGCGTCATCGGCTACGACAACGCCGCGAAAGTCGCGAAGAAGGCGTATCAAGAGGGGAAGACCTTGAAGGAGACCGTGCTCGAAATGGGCCTCATGAGCGGCCCCGAGTTCGACAAAGCGGTCGTACCTTCGAAGATGATCGGGCCGTTCGGCGCGGCAGCCGGCGGGGGATGAGTGTCGTGAACGAGAACCGAACGACGATCTGACAAGGGGTCTGGTCGACGAGGTCGCGCTCCGTGCCGAAGCTTTGAGTCATGAAGTCGTCCAACGCCTGCACTCGCCCCTCGGAAGCACCTCCGTCTCGTCGCGGTCTCGTTGCGCTCGCAGTCGGCATCGCGTGCGGCTTCGCCGTCCTCCTCGGCCTGGGCGTCGCGCTCGGCATCGTCGGGAGCAAGGTCGCCGTGCTCGCCGGTTCAGTGATCACCATTTTCGGCGCCGCGCTCGCGCTGCTCGTCCGTCGGTGACGGCGCGGCTGCGCGCGGAAGCCGGCGTTTCGTACTGGAGTGAGGTGCGATCCCGGGCGCGCGGGCTGGCGTGCGTGTCCGCGCGGGGTAGGCTTGGGGTCGGCTCGCGCCACCCCTCACTGCGGTCGAAACGACCGTTCCAAGCCATGCAATCGACACTCCTCCGGCGCCTCGGGGCCGGTTCCGTCGCATTCCTCGTCCTCGGTTCCGTGGCTCGCGCGCAGGGCGCGGATGTTTGCGCTTCGGCGCAGGCCATCTCGGGCAACGTCACCGTCAACTTCGTCAATCAGGCGGCGAGCACGGACGGCCCGGCGAACGCAGCCTGCAACTTCTCCGGTCAGAACCAGATCGTCCTCGACGTCTGGTTCCGCTGGACGGCGACGCAGACGGGCACGGCGACCGTCACGAACTGCGGTGCGACGTCGATCGATTCGAAGATCGCAGCCTACGCGGGCGTCTCGTGTCCGCCGGGCACGCCGCTCGACTGCGACGACGACACGTGTGGCCTGCAATCGACCGTCACGTTCGCGTGCACGAACGGCAGCCAGTACCTGATCCGCGTCGGCAACTACCCGGGCACCGCGGGTGGAGCTGGACAGATAACGGTCAGCCAAACGGGCGGTGGCGGAGGCCCGGCGAACGATGCGTGCGCTTCGGCGACCGTCATCGGCGGCGTCGGCACGTTCGCGTTCAGCAATGCCTCGGCGACCACGGACGGTGTGGCAGACGCGCTGTGCAGCTTCTTCAGCCAGAACCAGATCGAGAGGGACGTCTGGTATCGCTGGACCGCGGGAGCAACGGGCGCGCACACGATCTCGACGTGCAGCGCGACTTCAGTCGACACGAAGATGGCGCTCTACAACGGGAGCGCGTGCCCGGTCGGGCCGGCGATCGCCTGTCAGGACGACTCGTGCCAGTTGCAGACGACGTTGAGCGTGAACGCGACGGCGGGGCAGACCTACATGCTGCGACTCGGCGTGTTCCCCGGCGCAGTGGGCGGCACGGGCAACGTCGTGATCGCGACCGGCGGCGGCGGTGGTGGTGACTGCGCGACGCCGAGCACGGGCCCGGACGTCATCGTCGGCGACCTCACCGCGGTCTACAAATGGGGCCTCGTCGGCTCGACGTGCGGCTATTCGATCGGCACGGACTCGTGCAACGTCGGCACCGCGGGACTGTCGTGGGTCGCGACCACGAACCAACACCCGGTCATCGGGCAGAACGCGTATCGCCTGAAGAACGGTCGCTTCGAGCAAGTCGGACTCGGTTGGCTGAAGCACGGCTTCCTCGCGCTGAACCAGAGCTTGTGCTGCCCGTGCCAGAATCCTGGCGGCGGCTCCGTGCTCGGTGTCGGTTGCTCCGACCCGTACGACGCGCAATTGAACGGGAATCAGGCCGGTTCCGGCAGTCAAGGCGGTCTCGGGCCGCGCTCGGAAGTGAACCCCTCGACGGGTGCCTTCCCGTATCCGTACACGACGCAAGGTGCATCCGGCGACAACGTCTACAAGCGCGTGCAGATCGCGAATGCCGATCTCGATCCGGCTCTGAACGTCGGTGCGACTTGGTATGCCGAAGGTCACTACGTCGCGCCGGACGACGCGGCCGCGGGCAATCAGAACAACAACACGTCTTGGCGTCCGATCACGGTCGGCTCGTTCTCGAGCGGCTGGAATTTGACGCTCGGCGGCGCTACGACGCGTCGTCAGCCGGCGATTCGTGCGTGGCAAGCGGCGGATCCCCTCGTCGTGCTGACGAACGTGCAGGCCGATGGTCTCTTCGTCGTCGGCAGTCGCGCGACGAACAACGGCAACGGCACGTGGCATTACGAGTACGCGGCCTACAACATGAACTCGGATCGCGCCGCGAACCAGTTCAGCGTGCCCGTCGGCGCTGGCATCAGCGTCACGAACATCGGCTTCAAGGACGTGCACCACCACTCGGGTGAGCCCTACTCGACGACGGATTGGACCGCGACGAACGCCGGCGGTTCGCTCACGTGGTCGACGCAGACCTTCGCGCAGAACGTGAATGCGAACGCGATTCGGTGGGGCACGCTCTACAACTTCCGCTTCGACGCGAACGTCGCGCCGCAGAGCGGGAACGTGACGCTCACGTACTTCAAGCCGGGCTCGCCTACGGCGGCGTCGGTCGCGGCGGAAGTCCCGAGCGCTTCGGGTTCGCCCGTCACCGCGTTCTGCTTCGGCACCGGCGGCACGGCGTGTCCGTGCGCCAACGCGGGGCTCGCGGGCAACGGTTGCGCGAGCTCGGTCAACGCGAACGGGGCGAACCTCGCTTCGAGCGGCACGCCGAGCATCGCGGCGGACACGCTCGCGCTGATCGGTTCGGGGATGCCGAACAGTTCCGCGCTCTACTTCCAGGGCACGGCGCAACAGAACGGCGGACTCGGTTCGGTCTTCGGCGACGGTCTGCGCTGCGCGGGGGGATCGACGATCCGTCTGGGCACGAAGATCAACGCGGGCGGCGGGTCGCAGTACCCGGTCGGTGGTGACCCGACCGTGTCGGTGCGCGGCGCCAATGCCGCCGGCAATGTGCGCACGTACCAGATCTGGTACCGCAACGCGGCCGCGTTCTGCACGAGCGACACGTTCAACCTGTCGAATGGTCTGTCCGTGACCTGGCAGTTGTAGGTCGGCTCGGCCTCCGGGCGCGCTCTCGGCGCCCGGCCCGGCCTGCGCCCTGCGCCTCCGGCATCCGCTCGGGAATGCGAACGCAAGGGAACCAGGTCGATCCGGACGGCAGGGCTCGAGCTCCGCCTCATCCCGCGCGGAGCCCGCGGGTCCTCTCAGAATTGGCCTGACGACGGCGGGGTGGGCTCGCTACACTCCGCGGCTCGACCTGTACGGTCGAACTCCTGCCATGCACACCAAGATTCGTTTGAGCAGCGCGAAGCACAAGAAGAAGACCGGCTACCGCACGCGGCAGCAGACGAAGGGCGGGCGGAAGACGAACCGTCGCCAGCGTCGTCGTCACGGCAGCTTCTGAGGTCGGATCGCCGGTCTCGCGTGCCCGAGGGCGCGCTCTCGCCCCACACGCTCGAGGTCGCTCCGGGCCTGCGGTTCCCCGCGCGCCATCGGACTGTCGCGACTTCCTGTCCGGCGCCGACGGGGCGAATTTGCTCTTCGGAAGCCCGCACGGCGAGGATCGTGATCGCCTCGCCCTCTTGAACGGGCCCGATTCCACTCATGAACGCCCACCTCGTACGATTCCTGCCGCGCACTCGTGAAGAGATGCGCCTGCGCGGCTGGACCGAGCTCGACATCGTGCTCGTCACGGGTGACGGTTACGTCGACCATCCGTCGTTCGGCGCAGCGGTCATCGGTCGCGTTCTCGAAGCCCGCGGTTGGCGCGTCGGGATCCTCGATGCTCCCGACCTGGAGCCCGATGGTTCGGGTTGGTTGCGCCTGCCCGCGCCGCTGCTCTTCGTCGGCGTGACGGCGGGGACCATCGACTCGATGGTCACGAACTACACGGCCTCGAAGAAGAAGCGCCGCGTCGACGTGTACCGACCCGGCGGCGCGATCGGTCGGCCCAATCGCGCGACGATCGCGTACACCGCCTTGGCGCGGCATCATTTCCCCGGCGTGAAGGTCATCGTCGGCGGGCTCGAGGCCGGGCCGCGACGCCTCGCGTATTGGGACTACTGGGAAGAGAAGATGCGCCGGTCGATGCTCATCGACAGCAAGGCGGATCTGCTCGTGTGGGGGATGGGCGAGCGACAAGTCCTCGAGATCGCCGATCGACTCTCGCGCGGCGAGAACTTGTCCGGCATCCGCGGCACGTGCGAGGTCGTGCGGCGCGAGGACGTTCCCGCGAACGCGCGCATCGCGCCGTCGTTCGAGGACCTGTGCGCCGACGCCGACGCGTTGATCCCGCTGTTCCATGCGGTGCGCGAGGAGAACAGTCCGAGCTCGCGTCCGATCGCGCAGGCGCACGGAACGCGCTTCGTCTTGCAACATCCGCCCAGTCCGCCGGCGCCACAAGCGGAGGTCGATTCGTTCTACGACTTGCCGTATCAGCGCGCCTGGCACCCGGCGCACGATGCGGCGGGCGGAATCGCCGCGCTCGAGCCCGTGCGATGGTCCGTGAACACGCACCGCGGTTGCATGGCGGATTGCTCGTTCTGCTCGATCACGTTCCACCAGGGACGTTCGATCCAGTCGCGCAGCGAAGAGTCCGTGATGAAGGAAGTCGCGGCACTCTCGGAGAATCACGACTTCCGCGGCACGATCACGGACGTCGGCGGGCCGACCGCGAACATGTGGGGGCTCGGCTGCAAGTTGCTCGAGAAGGGCGAAGCTTGCCTCGGCCGAGACTGCCTCACGCCCGATCCGTGTCCCGCGTTGCGACTGGACAAAACGACCGAGGGCTATCGCAGGTTGTTGGCGCTGGTCCGCACGGCGAAGGGCGTGAAACACGCGTTCGTGTCGAGCGGCATCCGCTACGACATGCTGCGCAACAAGAAGGGCGAGCTCTTGCCGCTGCACCACGACCTCGTGAAACACCACGTGCCGGGGCGCATGAAGCTCGCACCCGAGCACGCGTCGGACGAGGTCCTCGCGGCGATGAACAAGCCGCGCTTCTCGGTCTACGAGGACTACGAGAAGGACTACAAGGACGAGTGCAAGGCGACGGGCAAGGACCAGCACCTCGTGAACTACTTCATCGTCGGGCACCCGGGCACGGGTTTGCCGCAGGCGATCGAGCTCTTCGAGAAGTTGCTGGAGCGCAACTACAGCCCGGAGCAGGTGCAGGAGTTCATCCCGCTGCCGATGACGCGCGCTTGTGTGCAGTTCGTCACGGGCAAGGATCCGATGACCATGGCGGAGCTCCACGTTCCGCGCGGTGAGCGTGAGCGACGGATGCAGAAGGCGCTCGTGCGCTGGAAAGCGCCGGAGAATCGTGCGCTCGTCGAGGAAGCGCTCAGCGCTGCGGAGCGGCCGGATCTGATCGCGCGTTTCCACCGCGCGATCGGCGGACCGAAGTCGGCTGCGACGCGCGAAGCGGACATGGACCTCGACACCTGCGGTTGAGCGAGCCGCAGCGATACTCTGCGACTCGCTCCTGTGCATCGGCGCGTTCTCGCACGCACGCGACTCACGCCGCGATCACGTGCCCCAATCGACCTGCAAGGCGTTGCTCAGGTTGAACGTGTCGCTCGTGCAGTACGTGGCCGAGTTGCGGTACCAGACCTGGTAGTAGCGCGTCGCCCCCGACGGCACCGATCCCGCGACCGAAACGAGCGGGTCTCCGCTCGCCGGGAACTGCGCGATGCCCCCGACGGCCTCGGTCGATACCAAGCGCACTACGGTTCCGTCCGTGCAGCGCAATCCGTCGCCGAACGTGACGCCCGCTCCGCCGTTCTCGAGCGCCGTGCCTTGGAAGAACATGGCCGCATTCGTGCCCGGAACCGTGGCGAAGAGGGTCAGCGAGTCCGCCGCGACTGCCGCGCCGCCGGTCGCCGTCATGAGGGATCCGTAGCCGAAGGAGTTCAGGCAACCTTCTCCAGCACCGCCCGAGTTCGAACACGGGCACGCGGACCCGCTCCCGTCGCCCGCGCAGACGCTCGTCACGCGCGGGACGTATGCGTAGCAGACCGTGATGCTGACGAACGTGGCGTCGGTCTCGAACGAAATACCCAGCTCGCCTCCACCCGTGGAGACGCCCACGCCGATGTCCACCGCGCGCACGCGCGTCCTCGACGTGCCGGGAGCCCCGGCCGGACCGGCGTACAGGCCGAGCGCACCCGAATCGCTGCGCGAACCGGTGATCGACACGAGCGGCATCGACGCCGACCCGAGCGAGATGCCCGACGTTCCGCCGTAGTCCAGCACGCCGTCGTAGGCCGGCAGCGAGTGCGTGGTCGTCGTCGAGGACTCCACCAGGCCGAACGTGACGTCGTCCTCCGCGTAGGCGTCACCCTCCGCACCGCGCGTGAGCGTGACGTCTTTCGACGTGGGTTCGAGGTTCTCGATTCCGACGGCGACCACCGCCTGGAACTCGATCGTCACCGTGACCATCTGCAACGTCCCGAATGCGACGTCGAAGCGGGGGATGGCGATCTCGACGTCGAAGTTCGTCTTCGTCACGGGCACGGAGACGGTGTGACAGATCTCATCGGCACGGGCCGGGTCCAGCGCTGCGGCGACGAGGACGGAAATCGATGCGCAATTGCGAACGAACGTTCGGTACGACACGGGAAGCTCCTAGAAAGCTGCTTCCGTCCGACTCGCCGAGCGCACTTACGCGCGGTTCGTCGGACGAGGACAGGAGGAGCCCGAGCGCTCGAGTCGTGCTAGTTCGTCAGCGGGCGTGCCGGTCTCACTCCGGAGTTCCCAGAGCCTTGATCGATCGGTTCCGCATTTCGATACGCGGATCTCACGTAGAAAGCCGTGTTGTTCTCGAAGCTGCCGCCGCGCAGAACACGGCGGTCTTCACCGCCCGAGAGGACGAGTCCGTCGCCCTTGCGACGCGGAGAACTGTGCGGTGCGTACACGTCCGCGCACCATTCGAAGACGTTGCCGCACACGTCGTGCAGGCCGAACGCATTCGCGCGGTAGCGACCGATCGGCGCGTGCACGACGTAGCCGTCGTCGACGGATTCTTCGTAGGACCAGTACGTCGGTCCGAACTTCTTGCAATGCCGGTCCGTGATGTTCGCGGCGCCGTCCAACGACGCGGCCTCTGTCCCGGTCCACCACGGAGTCGTCGTGCCCGCGCGCGCGGCGTACTCCCACTGCGCCTCGGTCGGCAGGAGCCAGCCGTAACGCTCGAGGACCTGCTTGGCCATGCGCCAGCTCACGCCCTCGACCGGATGCATCTTCCCGACGATCTCGCCGCCAGCGACCATGGACAGCTCGGAATAAAGACTCGGGTTCCAACCCGTCGCCTGCACCCATTGTTCCTGGGTCAGCTCGTACTTCGAGATGAAGAACGCATCGAGTTCGAGCCTGCGCAGCGGGGTCTCGTTCGCCGTCGTCCTGGGATCGAATTGCGGCGCGGACGGATCGTCCGCTTGCGCGCCGAGGAGGAAGCGGCCGGGTGGGATCAGCACGAACACGACGGCGGAGTCCGGGTTGATCACGAGCCGACCCAGGGCGTTGCGGACCGGTGTCAGCCCTGAAGAGAGGTCCGCGAATTCCTGCAAGCCCGACAGCGGATCGGCGCCCAACGGCACGAGTCCGATCTGCGGCTGGAGCGCGAGCCCTCGGAAGCGTGGTTCCATCGCGACGGCGTGAATCGTCGCTTCCCAGGACGCTGCGTTCTCCGTCAGTGAACGCGTTTGGAGCTCGATGAGCTCGAGCCGCTGCTCGATGCCGATGCCGTGTTTGCGCGAGACGCCGCGCAGGAGCCCGTGCGCGGGATCGGCGAGGACTTCGAGGCTCGCGACGAGTTCTGTCAGGCGCTCTTGCCACCAAGCTTCGGATGGATCCGCGAACGTCCAGCGCCGTTGCTCACGGACCTCGGCGTGAAGCTCGCCGGCCCGGCGTTCCAGGTCCGCGAGTTCGCGCTCGGACTGAGCGATGGCCTCAGGGGAATTGACCCTGTCGATCTCGATGTGGAGTCGCTCCTGCGAAATGTAGAGCGCTTCCGCCGCTTCGCCTTGCTCCAGCGCGCGCCTGCCCGCGTCGTTGGCGCCTTCGTCGTCGCCGAGCGCGAAGTGAGCCCACGCGATCGTGTCGAGCACCAGAGCTCGATCGCAGCCCTCGATTTCGAGCGCGCGACGAGCCAGTGCGAGTGCAACTCTGGGATCCGATCCGTCGGGCAGGTCGGGATCGACGGCCTCCCAGGCGATCTTCTGCAGCGACAGCCAGTCTTCGATCCCGTCGAAGGCCTGCACGTCGGGCTCGATGGAGTCAACGGGCTCGATCGCACAGCGTCTCGCGAGCACGGCGCGCTTCGCCGTGATACTGCGCTGAAGGTCCTCCAATTCCTTTGCACGTGGGTGCACCGAGGCTTCGCCGAGTTCTTCCTCGCGACTGCGCGGCTGGGACCGCGCGCGCAAGCCCGCGAGCGTGGCGCGGTGATCCTCGACGTTCGCGATCAGGCTGCGTGCTTCGTCGAGCCATGTCCTCATCGCGGTCGAGCGCTCCGATCGCGCAGGCCAAAGCTCGTCTGCGCGCCGTTCGAGGTCGCGCAGACGTTCCGCGTCGGCGAGTCGGAAGACATCACGCTTGCGCGCGATGTTCTGCACGGCTAGTGCGGCGACAGTGACGAGGGAGATCGAAAAGACCGCGATCACGGCGGCGGCCGTCGGATGCCGCCGCACCCACAAACGCACTTCATGGGCGCGGGACCTCGGGCCGGCGAGAACGGGCTCGTGCGCCAGGTATCGCTCCAAGTCCAAATCGAGCTCGACGACGCTGGCGTAGCGCCTCGCCCGATCCGTCTCCAACGCCTTGTCGAGGATCCACTCGATCTCGGGTTCCAGATCCGCGCGCACGCGACGCACGGGCGGGATGGTCTCCTCCGCGATGCAACGCAGAGTCTGCGTCATCGATTTCCCGTCGACGGAACGCGCGGGATGCCCGGACAGGAGTTCGTAGAGGACGAGGCCGAGCGCATGCACGTCGCTCTGAGGTTGCGCGTCCTTCGAGAGCCCTTCGGCCTGTTCCGGGCTCATGTACTGGAGCGTGCCGACGAGGGCGCCCGTGCGCGTCATGCGCGGGCCGTCCTTGTCCGTCGCGTCGATCGCGCGCGCGACGCCGAAGTCGATCACCTTCGGTGTGCCGTGCGTGTCGACGAGGACGTTGGTGGGCTTCAGGTCGCGGTGGACGACGCCGCGCGCATGTCCGTGCGCGACGGCTGCGCAAACCGTGCGGAAGAGTTCGATGGTCGCACGCGACGTCAACGCCTTGCGATGGACGTAATCGGTGATCGGGAGCGCGTCCTCCACGAGCTCCATCGCCAAGTACGGCGTCTCCCCGTCGACGCCGGACGTGTAGACGCGCGCGATCGACGGATGATTCATCCGCGCGAGGAGTTCGGCCTCTTGCGCGAACCGCGTGCGCGCTTCGGGCGCCGCGGAAAGGGGGGGCAGGAACTTCAACGCGACGCGGCGGGCGGGAGTCGTCTGCTGCGCTTCGTAGACACTCCCCATTCCGCCCGCGCCGATCCGGCGCAACAGGCGGAAGCCTCCGACGACGGCGCCTTCCAGGGGCCCCAGAAGACGCTCGGCGACGTTGCTGGTCGGCGGCACCAAGTACGAGGCGGCCTGAGCGTCTCGTTCGAGCAGCGACTCGATCTCGCGTCGCAGTTCCGGGTCATCGGCGCAGCGCTCATCGAGGAATCGCGCGCGCTCGTCCGGAGGCAAGGGCGCAACGGCATCGAAGACAGCGGCCAGCTCTTGCCACGAATGCGTCACGGGCGGGAACTCGGTCGACGGTCTTGGCTGCACGAACGCGGAGGTTCGGCGGGCAGAGATGAGCTGACGGGCGTGACGATGCGAATCACGATGAACTCGGGAAGCGAGTGCCGCGCGAAGATAGCGCCTCGCCTGCGCTCACGCACGGGGACGGCGAGGCGTCAGGGAGGTCCCCGGCCCTCGATCTCACGCAGGAGCCACGCTCGCGCCAAACGGAACTCCTTCTCGATCTCCGGTAGCGATGCCTCGAGGACTTTCGCGATGGCATCCACTTCCATGCCCCCGAAGTAGCGCAGCTCGACGACCTGCGCGGCCCGCGGCGATGCCTTGGCCAGTTCGAGCAGCGCGTCGTCGAGCGCGACGACGTCGAAAGACCGATCCTCGTGCGCGATGACGATGTCCTCGATCGGAACCCGCGTGGGGTTCGTGCCGCGCTTCACCGTGGCGCGCGAGCGGGCGCGGTCGACCAAGATAGCGCGCATGGCTTTGGCCGCGACCGCCAGGAAGTGCTGACGATCGTTGAAGGCCGGTGTTTGGCGGCCGAACAACTTGAGGTACGCCTCGTGGACGAGTGCGGTCGGCCGCAGCGTGCGCGCGGCTTCCGTCGGGCCGCGGAATTGGGCCTGCGCCATGACGCGCAGCTCTTCGTAGACGATCGGCCACAGTTCGTCGTTCGCGCTGCGATCACCCGCTGCGAGGCGGTGGAGCAGCACGGTCACATGCTGCGTCGGGTCGTTCATGGAGCGGCCGTGCCAGGGGGGAAGTCGGGGGAAGATCGATCCGACGGTATCACGTTCTGGGCACGTGTCGTGCCCGGCGTCGGATGGTCAGGGCACCGTCGTGAGTCGTCGATGGATGCGGAAGCGCGGGAGGGAGCTCTCCAGGAACGTGTGCGACGCAGCGAGTCGGGCCATCGGCGCGGAGCAGAGCGTGGCTTCGCGCCAGATCACGTGGATGCGCGTACCTGCCGGCGGTCGATTCCTCCCGGCGAGGTAGTCCTCGGTATCGATCCGCGCGGCGAGGATGTCCGGCCGATCGCGCAGGTAGTGCTCGACGGTCGCCGACACGTACACGTCCGGCACGCAGACGAGGAGCAGGAGGCGATCGCCGTCCCGCCAGCGCTCGCAGATCTCTCGCGTCGCCGAGCGATAGTCCTCGCGTCGATTCTCGGAGAGCTGCAAGACGCTCATCGAACCCGCGCACACGATCAGCGTCCCGGCGGCGCAGCGACCGAGGTTGACGGGCCGGATCGAGAAGAGGCCGAGCGTGATGCACGCGATGGCGCCCGGGATCGCCGGAGTGAGATAGCGCGGCTGGAAGCCTCCGCCCAAGAGCTGCGCGAGACCAAAGGCCGCCAGCACGGGCACGCCGAGTGCGAGCGCGATGTCGATCTGCGTGTGAGACCGTCGGACGAGCGTGCGCAAGGCTCCGAGGATCATCCCGAGCAGCGCCAACCCACCGAGGATCCATCCGATCGCGGACAGCCCGTGCTCCGGCCAGACGATGAAGTCCGAGGCGATGAGGCGCCCAGGCAGCTCGAGCCAATCCCTGGGCGTGTCCTTCACCAGGATCGGCCAAGAATTGCTCAGCTGCTCCGGCACTTTGGAATGGATCCACGGGATCCACACCAGGACTCCCGTGCCGGTCGAAAGCCCCACACGAATCGAGGTCCGATCGCGAGATGCCAGCGCTTGCGCGATGCACGCCAGTCCGGCGAGCGCGCCGTAGTAGTGCAAGCCCGTGGCCGTCGCGGTCGCGAGTGCGAGCAGGATCCAGCGCAGGACGGAGGGTTTCCTCCGCGCCGCGTAGGCGGCGGTGAAGACGAAGAGCGTCGCGAGCTCGACGAACGCGTACATGCGCACCTCGTGCGCGAACCCGATGAGGATCGGTGCGACGGCGTAGGTCGCGAGCGCCCACACGCCGCGTCGTCGGCCGAGCCAGCGGCGCGCCAGCGGCACGAAGAGCGTGAGGGACACGCACGATACGAGCGCGGGCAGGATTCGTAGCGCGAGGTCGCTCGTGCCGAAGCTCGCGATCCACGCGCGGAAGATCAGGAACGAGAGCGGTGGATGACTGTCGAAGGCGAAGTACGCGAACGGGTCGATCGACTCCGCGATCTGGACCGTCATCCCTTCGTCGATCCACAGCGAGTGGACCTCGGGACGAGCGAGGCGCAAGGCGCAGCCGATCGCGAGCACCACAAAAGTGTGGCGGCGCATGGAGCTCGAGTCGCGCGGGTCCGAGCTCACGCTGATCGTGATACGCGGCGCGAGCGTCGATTGCGATGCTCGCGCGGGTTCACGCGGCGGGACGAATCCGTTTCGAACGGTCCGTCACGGCACCCACGTGATGCGCAGCCCGTTCGTCAAGTTGAACGTCGAGCTGGTGCAGAACGTCGCCGAGTTCCGGTACCACGTCTGGTACGTGCGCACGCCGCCTTCCGCGGGTACAGCTCCAGCGACTGAGAGCGAGGCCCCCCCGGCCGCGCCGATCGAAGCGGATCCACCGGCGGCAGCGATCACGCCGAGACGGCGGATCTCTCCGCCCGCGCAGCGCAATCCGTCGCCGAACGCGACGCCGAATCCGGTGGCGAGCGCGGTTTCGCCTTGGAAGAACAGCGCGGTTGCGCTCGTGGGAAGGCCCGTCGCCGTGAGGGTCAGCGCGTCGTTCGAGAGCCGCGCGCTGCCCGCGCCCGTGAGCCAGCCGCCACCCGTCGTGAGCGAGTTCTCGCAGCCGCGTCCGGCCCCGCCGAAGTTGCCGCACGGACACGCCGCTCCCGAGCCGTCGCCGGCGCAGATCGCGACCGGCGCGCAGTCCGGGTAGATGTGGGCTTCCGCCGTCGTGGCGAGCCCGGCCGCGTCGGTCACCGTGAGATGGATCTCGAAGTGGTACTCGGCGCCGTCGCAACCTTCGGGCGTGATGACGGTGGACGTCGCACAGTTCGGATCGATGGGTTCGGGGTGCGAGTGCTTGTCGTGGTGGAGGGCCGTTTGCCACTCGCACGCGAGCTGTGCTCCCGAGTGCTCCGCGTCGGAGATCGCCGCGTTGAGCGGGATCAGCGCCAGCGGTCCGAGCGCGTAGAGCGATCCGTCGATCGGGCTCGTGATCGCGACGTTCGGCGGCGTGTTGTTCAGCGAGACGATGGCCGTCGTCGAGCCCGTCCCGTTCGACGGATCGCGCACGGTGAGCGTCACGTCGCGGCGCACGGGCTGCGTGAGCAACGCCGGATCGAGGGCCAGCACGCGCACCTCGCCCGCGCTGATGAAGTCGCCGCTACCTCCCGGTGCGCCCGCGATGCGCACGTGCGTGCCGATCGCCGCGGGGAAATCGATGCGGAACGTCTGGTAGTTCACGCCGTTGTTCCCCGGGTAGGCCGGCGTCATGACGGCGCCCGCGACGGTCGTCCAGGTCGTGCCGCTCTTGACCTCGACGCGCCAGTCGTCGAACCAGCCACCGTCGACGAAGTGTTTGCCCTCCTGGAAGATCAGCCCGCGGAACGCCCACTCGCTGGTGAAGGAGTATCCGAGCCAGTCGAAGTTGCCCTGCGCGCCGTTGTGGAACGTGTCGTACTGGCGCAGATCGTCTCCGCTGCCGACGGGCGGATAGTCGCCGTCGCGCAGGACCGCCGGATCCGTATTGCCGCCACCTTGCGGCTGCGGCGGACTCAGTTCGAGCACCCGCGCGACGAACGTGCCTTGTGACGTGATGTCCGCGATGGGTTCGTAGAGATGCGTCGGGTGCGCGAGCGTGCTCGTCGTACCATCGCCGAAATCCCACGCATACTGCAGCGGTTGGCCCTCGGGATCGGTGGAACCCGCGCTCGAGAACTGCACGAGGAACGGCACCGGCCCGAACGCGACGGCCGGTGACGCCACGGCGACCGGGGGGAGATCGACGGTGTGGACGACACGGCGCACTTCGGAGCTCGTGCCGAGTTCCGCGTAGCGGATGTAGTGGAGCGCACCGGTTCCCGGTGCCGTCGCGAGGAACACGAGCCCCGAAGTTTCGGGCGTCGCGGCGAAGAGGCTGATCGAGCCCGGATTCCCCGGCACGTAGCGGCGGATGAAGCCGCCGACGTAGTCGCCGAAGAAGTACGAGCCGGCGTACTGCGCGGGATACTCATTGCCCGCGTACCAAGCTCCTCCCGTCGCAGAGCTGCCCTGGAATTGCGCGCCTTGGATCGGAGCTCCGATCGCGCCGACGTTCACGATCGCCGCCGAGTTCCCGACGTACGCCTTCGCGCGCGCCCCGGATCCGTGACCCCAATCGAACGGCGAGCGTGCGTGCTCGAAGCGCGGAATCGTCGCGGGAATCTGCATCGTCGCGTTGCACGGGTTGGGCCACGCGGGCACGCCCAGAGTGTCCTGCACCAACAGATCGCGGAACGCGAAGTACTGCGCCGTGCAACCGCCCGTTCCGAACAACGGGTTCGGCGCATCGAGGTTCTGCGTGGAGAGCGCCACATACGACGCGTGGGCACTGAGACCTTCGTGGAGCGGCCAGCCGAAGTTCAGGCCAGGGCCGTCGCACACGTCGACTTCCTCGTACGCGTTCCAACCGACGTCGCCGATCCACAGAGTGCCGGGATCGCCAGCCAACGGATCCGTCGAGCCGGTCCCGATCTGACGCGACATCCGAAAGGGATTGCGGAGCCCCAAAGCCCAGACGCGGGACTGCGGAGCACGCGGGTTCGCGGCGACGAAGAACGGATTGGAGCGCACGCCGTTCCCGGTCGCGGGATCGATGCGCAGGACCTTGCCGCAGAGCGAATCGACGAGCTGCGCGCGGAACGCGCCGACGTTCTCCTTCGCGCGGATGATGCCTTCTAGGAGTCCGGTGTTGCTGCTGCCCGCCGCCGGACCGCCGCCGTCGACGGCGTCGTACGAGGCGCCGTCGCCAGACGAGACGAGCAGCGTGCCGTCCGATCCGAAGACCAGCGATCCCATGCCGTGCGATTGGTTCAACACCGGGATCCCGCTCGCGATCGACTCGCCGATGAGCACGGTTCGCGATCCGGGCACGAGCACGAACGTCGTCGGGTCGAGGGTGAACCGCGTGACTCGCGCAATCGTGTCGCGGAAGTACTCGTTCGTCGTGGGGGAGTACTGCGGCGTCCCGAACCAACGCAGGTGGTGGTAGTCGACGACGTAGCCGGCATAGATGCGTCCGTTCGACGCGAAGTTCGGATCGACGGCGAAGCCGAGCATTCCATGGTCGCGCCAATCGCCGACCTCCTCCGCGATGTCGAGGATCGGTTGCGCGGACTTCACTCCGCCGACGACGGACCACACGCGGCCGCCTTTCTCGAAGACGAAGAGTGCACCGCTCGGCGCGAAGGCGATCCCGACGGGTTGCTGCCAGCCGGAGGCGATGGGAACGCTCGTGAATCCCGACGGCCATTGCGCTCGCGCGACCGAGCACGAGAGGACGGCGACGAAGAGGCCGATGGCGCGGGGCCACGAACGAGGGGGGGCGTCAGGCACGTTCAGTTCCTCTCTCTGTCCATATCCGACGCGCTTCGATCCGGGGAGTGAGCAGCTCTGGAGCGCCTCGCCAGACTGAGCGACGGCAGACCCAGAGCCCCAGGAATCCGCTTCTCAGGCCCCTATCGGCGCCCCTTCCTACGATCTTTCAATCCAAATGACCCGTCCGGTTCCCGACTGGGGCCCGCTCCACGTCTCGCTACCTGTCCGCACCGCGAATCCAGCCTGTACGGAGTCAGACTCTCCTCCGCCGTTTTCGCCCCGCCGCGATCAGGATGCGGCAGCGGGAGAACGGCGGAGGGGAGCCTGACTCCGTACCCAAGTCAGCGTCAGGAAGCGCACCGTGACGTTGGTCTTCTTCGGTTTCAGCGAGACCGTCATCAGCGGTTCGCGCAGCGGATCGAGGGTCGACTCGAGCTCGCGCACGTCCGTCTCGATCTTCGCGTCGAGTTCGGCCAAGGCCTGTACTCGCGTCGCGAGCGTCCCCTCGGCTCGACCCACGTCACCGGATTCGCGCATGGCGCGACCGGCGCCACGTGCAGCCGTCGAGGCGCGACCCACGTTGCCGGCCGAGATCGCTGTCTTGCCGAAAAACGCCCCGAAGATGGCCGATCCGATCGAGATCGCTCCGCCGATCTTGGCGTCGCGCGACTGCTCGCGCTGCGTATCGACCTGTTGACGTGATCGGCGCACGCTCTCCTCGAGGATCGCGCGTCTCGAGGCGTACTTCGTGCGCAACTTCGCCTTGCCGCGGTCCCGTTCCTCACGCGCCGCTTGCGTGAGCCTCAGTCGAAAGCGCGCCTCGTCCTCGCCCGGATGCGAGACGAGTCCGAGCGCCTCGCTCTTCATCAGCACGAGTTGCTCGGAGCGCACCAACCGATCGGCGAGCGCCTTCTTCCAAACCTCGTAGGACTTGGGTCGAGTCGCCTCGGCGGGCAGCGCGGTGAAGCTGGCTCCCTCGGGCGCGGCCGGAGTGAGCGCGCTTTCGTCGTAGTCCACGAGTTCGGCGTTCTCCCAATCGATCGAGACGGGTCCTTCCACGAAACTCACCAAGAAACACTTCGAGATCTCGGTCGCGACCCCGAGCTTCGTGTCGCTGAAGTACACGCGGCAGCTCGCGTAGAGCGCCGGTCGGAACGGCTCGCTGAGTGAGTTCGGGTCGCGAGCGGACAAGAAATGCTGCGGAATTCCCGGCGGAAGTACCGGCAGGACGGAACCGGAACCTTTCGTCGGAGTTGCGCTCGTGTTGCGCTCTGCCGCCGCCGTCGCAGCCGGCCGAACTGATTGCACGGCGCTCACCAAGGCGACGACGGCATCCGCCTTCGGACGCCGAGTGGCCATGAGCCGCTGGATCTCCGGTCGCGTCATCGGTCCGCGCAAGTACGAGAGCGCGAACCGCGTCTCGAAGGTCCGCGCGGCCTTCGCGTGCACGCTGTGGAGCAAGAACACGCGTTTCCCGAGAGCGGAGATCGTGCGCTCCATCTCGCCGCGATCGAACGAGGCCGACGAGGCACCCTCGAGTCCGTCGAGAAGCCGCGCCTTGTCGCGCTCGGTCTGCAATCGGCCGACGAACCACGTGCCGCAGTTCGACAAGCCCTTGTAGTCGAGATCGACAGGGTTCTGCGTCGCGAGCACGCAACCGAGGCCGAAAGCGCGCGCTTGCTTCAGCAGGGTCAGGAGTGGCGCCTTGCTGGGCGGGTTCGCGACGGGCGGGAAGTACCCCGCGATCTCGTCCATGTAGAGGATCGCGCGCAACGACGACGTGCCGCTCTGTGTGCGCATCCAAGAGAGCGTCTGGTTCAGGAGGAGCGACACGAAGAACATGCGCTCCGCATCGGATAGGTGCGCGATCGAGTAGATCGCGACACGCGGCTTGCCCGACTTCGTGTGGAGCGTCGCGCCGATGTCGAGAGGCTCGCCTTCGAGCCACTGCGCGAAGCTGGGCGAAGCGAGCAGGTTGTTCAGACGCATCGCGAGCTGGAAGCGGTCCTTCGACGGGAAGAACGCTTCGAGCTCGAACACGCCGATTCTCTGCACGGGCGGAGCCTGGATCGCACCGATCAGGCCGGCGAGGTCGAGATCACGGCCTTCGCGCCAGGCGCGGTCGAGGATGTTCGCGAGCAGGATGTGCTCGCGGCTCTGCAACGGATCCGCGTCGATCCCGACGAGTCCGAGCAGCGAAGTCGCCGTGCTGGACACGCGTTCCGCGAAGATTTCCGAGTCTTCGACGACGGCGCGCGGCGGCGCAGCGAACGACTTGACGATCGAGACCGGGATGCCGGCGTTGCTGCCCGGCGTGTACACGACGAACTCCGCCGCATCGCGCAGGCGCGCGATGCGTGCGCCGTCCATGTGCCACTCGGCGAGTCCTTTCGACCAACGCTCCGCGGTAGCCGCGGCCGCGGCCGGCACGGAGAGCGCGTTGCGACGCGCGTCCTCCGGATCGATCCACGGCTCGAAATCGCTCGCCGCGAGGTCCGGGAACTGCAGCAGCAAGTTCGCGAGGTCGCCCTTCGGATCGATGACGATCGCGGGGATGCCGTCGATCGCGGCTTCTTCCAGGAGACCCACGCACAAGCCCGTCTTCCCGCTGCCGGTCATTCCGACGCAGACGGCGTGGGTCGTCAGATCTTGGCTGTCGTAGAGGACGAGCCCGTCCTTCCGCGTGCGCGTTTCGAGGTCGTATTCCTGGCCGAGGTAGAAAACCCCGAGCTTTTCGTAGTCCTTCATCGCCATGGCGCGGACGGTAGCCGCGTCCAGATCAACGCGCGAGAGCGAAACGTCCGTCCGGCTCGCGTGTCACTCGAACGCGGCCTTCCTGCAACGGCGTGGCGAAGCGAATCTCCTGCCACGCGCCCGTGCCGACGCGCACGCGCAAGGCCCGCGCCAACACGCCCGTGCCGAGGCCGAAGCGCGGCTCGCGCGGCCCTTGACCGAGGTAGGACGGCGCCGGGATCGCCTCGCGCACGCCGAGGATCTGGCCGTCCGCGCCGACGAGCTCGACGCGTGTGCCATGGGGGAGCCCCGCGATCACGAGCCCATGGTTCCCGCTGCGATTCGCGAAGATGCGCGGCGAACCGTTGCACTGCGTGAGCACGAGCTCGGGCCGATGGTCGCCGTCTAGATCCGCCGCGAGCAGCCCTCGGCCGACGTACGGTTCCTGCGTGACGCTCGCGGCGAGTTCGAGGGTGACGTCCGCGAAACGTCCATCGTCCGTGCCCCGGAATGCCAACGCGCGTTGCGCGTGCGTCTTCCCGTCGTGGTAGAGCGCGATGTTGTCGATGATGTGCCCGTTCGCGATGGCGAGGTCGAGGCGGCCGTCCTGGTCGAGGTCCTCGAGCACGCACCCGAAGCCGACCGGGATGCGCGTCGCGAGCTCGAGCCCGGCCTGCACCGTGCGATCCTCGAACACGAAATCGCCCTTGTTCGCGTAGAGGGTGTCCGATTCGTCGTCGAAGCCCGTCACGAAGAGGTCGAGGTCGAGGTCGCCGTCGACGTCGCCGCTCGCGATGCCCATCGACGCCTCCGTGCGCCCGTAACGATCGACCCCCGTGCCCGAGAGGAGCGTCGCGTCCTCGAAGCGTCCGCCGCCGAGGTTTTTGTAGAGCCGGTTCTCGGTGCTGTCGTTCGCGACGTAGAGATCGACGCGACCGTCGCCGTCGAGGTCGCTCGCGACCACGCATAGACCCTTGCCGTTCAGATCGGCGAAACCCGCCGCCTGCGTGTGATCCTCGAACGTGCCGTCGCCCCGGTTCTGCCAGTAGCTGTCTTCCGCTCCGGGGAACCGATCGGGATGACAGTAGCTGCGCCAACCGTCCTTGCGCTCGCCGCACCAAGGCGGCTCCGCGAGATCGATGACGACGTAGCTCGTCACGAAGAGATCGAGATCACCGTCGTCGTCCGCGTCGAAGAACGCGGCGCCGGTCGACCAGCCTGGTTCGCTGATACCGCTCGTCGCGGTGACGTCGCGAAAGCGCGCGCGTCCGTCGCCGTGCAGCAGAGCGTCGTCGCCGAGCACGCTGAGGTACAGATCTTCGTGCCCGTCTCCGTTCGCGTCGCCGACGGCGACACCCATCCCGTAGCGCGAGAACGCGGCATCGCCCGCGCTCGCCGTCCCGTCCGTGAAGTGGGCGCGCCCGTCGTTCAGGAACAAGCGATTCGTCGGGCGTTTCAGGCCCTTTTGGTAGACGAAACGATCCGGAGCGCCGCCTGAGATCGGCAGCGGGCCGCTCTGCACGAAATAGAGGTCTTGATCGCCGTCCTCGTCCGCGTCGAACACGGCGATGCCACCGCCCATCGTCTCGGGGAGTTGCTTCGCGCTCGTCACCCCCGCGTCGTGCACGAAGTCGATGCCGCTCGCGAGCGTCACGTCTTCGAACCCGAGCCGCGGCAGCGTCGCAGTCGTCGCGTGCTCGGACTCTCCTCGAGGCGCGGGCACTTCTCGTGAGCAGGCTGCGATTGCTCCTGCCGCCGTGATCGCGAGCAAGACTCCGGACGCGTCCAAGCGATGTGCGTGCCTCATCGCGACTCCGCCGCGCGCGCTGCCGCGAGTCGCTTCGCGATCTCCGCATCCTTCGGGCGCAGCGCCAAGGCCTCGGTGAATCGCGCGACCGCTTCGCCGGGCCGCTGCGCGGCGAGCAGCACGTCTCCCGCGCGCACGAGGAGCCGCGCATCGGGAGTTTCTCGCGCCGTGCGCGCGAGCAAATCGACTGCCGCCTGCACGTCGCCACGGTCTTCCACGAGGAGCCGCGACCAGCGTAACGCGTTCGCCGTGAGTTCTTCGGGCCGACCGAGTTCCGCCGCGCGTCGGTACGCCGCCTCCGCGCGATCGAGTCGCGGCAGTGCGCGCTCCGCATCGCCGAGCGCCGTCCAGTTCGGCGCGTGAACAGGCCCGAGATCGAGGCTTTGCCGCGCGAATTCGACGCCGTCGAGCAAGGGCCGGAGCTTCCGGTGTTCCGCCAACGCCGCGAGTCCTTCCTCCTTCCGCCCGAGTCCGACGAGCGCACGCCCGAGACCGAACCGCGCCTCGCCGTCGAACGCATCGACGTCGAGCGCCGCACGGAACGCGCTCTCGGCGGCGGCGAAGTCGCCGTTGCGCGCTGCGCGACGTCCTTCGGCTCCAAGGAATTGCGCATCGAGAGCGACACGTGCGCGCGCTCGATCCAGCACGGCGTCGGATTCGGCGAAGCGGCCCAGAGCCTCGAGCGCGTCGATCTTCCACAAGCACGCCAGCGGATCACGTTCGGCGAGAAGCGGAACGGCCCGCTCGTACTCGCCCAAGCGGTAGAGCGCTTCCGCGCGTTCGGCGTTGCACGGCGCGCCGCAACGCTCCGCGTCGGCGAGTGCCCCGCGGTAACGGTGCACGGCGAGCTGCCAAGTCACGAGCCGATTCCACGTCTCCGGTCGCGGATCCTGCTGGACATCCTTCCGCGCCGCGTCGATCGCCTCGAGTCGCGCACCCCGAGCCCAGAGATCGACGGCCGAGGACGGCGCGGGATCTCCGAGAACGAGCGCCGCGAAAACGAGGGGGATCCGCACGGAATGCGTCACCCGGACGCTCCGACTATCCTAGTGACCAGGGAGTGCACGTGGACGTCCGCGCTGCGCTCGGTGGTGAGGCACGATTCGGGAGCGCGCGCGGGATTCGAAGGGCGCGCAGGCTTCTCGAGGCGCAGAGTGGCGCTGACCCAGCGCAGTGGAAACCGCGCTCGCGGCGGCGGAGGTAGCACGATGGCAACGATTCGATGCACGGCGGCGTGGCTCGTCCTGGCCTTGTGTCCCGCGATCTCCGCGGCGCAGAATCCCGGCGGTGATCCGACGGGGCATCCCGACGACGGTCCGGGCGGCCACCCGACCGGTCCGGCCGGCGGATCGCACGGTGGGCCGGGCGACACGGTGCCCGGGGGCACGGGTTCGGGCGGCTCGGGCGGAATCGGCGGCGGCGGACCGAGCACGCCGGGCCCGGGGCAGCCGTTCACGCCCGGGGGTCCGAGTACGGGGCCGCCGGGTTCGCCGGTCGGCATTCCTCCGAACGTGCCGACGATCTCGATCTTCGACCTCGGCCCTGACACAGCGACGTGGGAAGCGTGGTGGAGTCTGAATCGCGATCGCTACCTGGCGATCAAGTCGCGCGTCTATGCGGGTGATGCGGCCGTGGGAAGTGCTCCGGCGGGAACGGGTCTCGCGCGCCGTCAGCCCGATGGGCGACTCGTCGCGGACCGCGTGCTGCCGATCCTCTCGACGCTCGTCGAGCGCGAAGGTGATGCGACTCTCGCCGCCGAAGCGCTGATCGCCTTGGCGCGCGCGGATCGCGGACGTGGCGTCGACGATGCGCTTTCAGAGAGAGTCGTGCAGCGCATCGAAGGTGCTTTGGCGGATGAACAATTGTCCGTCTCCGAGGCCGCGCTCCTCGCGTTGGGAGCGCGCGGATCCGCGCACTCCATCCCGCTGCTCGCGGCGATCGTGCTCGACTCGACAGCGGGGCGCACCGCGTTGAAGCGCGACTCGGTCCCGACGAAGTTGCGTTCGATCGCGGCGCTCGCGCTCGGACTCACGGCGGCGCGCGGACGCGTAGACATCCAGCGTTACGCGGCTCACGCACTCTCGACTCCGCTCGAAGCACGTAGGGGCACGCCGCAAGACTTCGCCGCGGCTTGCGCGGCCGCATTGGGCCTCCTCGATCTCGGGAGCGGAGTCGCGAGCGACGATCTGCCGGCTTCGGCCTCCGCGTCAGCTCTCGCACGTTTCCTCGTGGGCATCGCCGACGACCCCGAACGCGACCCACTCGTGCGCGCGCAGGCCGCGGCCTCGGCCGGACGCACGGGCGCGCGCACGACGGACGCCGATCGCGCGCGTGCGATCGCGTGGGCCGCGAGTGCGGCGCGCGACGCAGCGCGACCGACGATCGTTCGGCAAGGTGCTGCGATCGCGCTCGGGCGACTCGGTCGTCCGACGGAATCCGCCCCGGACGCCTTGGTACGCGAGGCACTCGCGGATCTCACGCGCGACACGGATCGATTGGTGCGGGGCTTCGGTTGGCTCGCACGTGCCGAGATCGGCGCACGCGCGCGCATCGAACCCGAGAAGGCGGCGGCGCTCGCGATCCAGGACGGACTCCTCGCGGACTTCGCGGAAGCCAAGGGCTCGGCGATGGGATTCTTGGCGCTCGCCCTCGGCGTCCTCGCACACGATTCCGCGCTCGTCGCCGCGGCCGACGGCAATCGCGCGCTGAAGGAAGCTTGGCCGCGCGCACGCAATCCCAGCGATTCCGCGGCGATCGGGCTCGCGCTGGGACTGCGTCAGGACATCACCGCGTCGCCGGCGATGCTCGAACGGTTCGGCCGCGAAGGTGACGCGGCAGCGCGATCCCCTCTGGCGCTCGGTCTCGGTCTCGCGGGCGCGACCGCGATGATCGATGCACTGCGCGTCGCGAGCGGCATCGAGAACCACCCGGTCGTGATCCGCGACTCGGCGATCGCTCGCGCGCTCTTGGGCGACGACACCGCATCGATCGAGATGACGGCGTTGCTCGCGCGGACGAAGAGCCTACTCGCGGCGGACTACGCCGCCGATGCGCTCGTCGCGATGGGGGACGCGCGCTCCATCGAGCAGCTCGTCGACATCGCCCGCGATCCGCGCGAGTCGATGGGCCGACGCATCCGAGCCGTGCGCGCGCTCGGCGGCGTCGCCGACGCGAGTGTGTTGCCCTGGAACGAGCCGCTGCGCGCCGACGGACACTTCGGCGCGGCGTTCGAGTCCTGGAACGTCGTCGTCCAGCGCTGAGAGCCCGTGAAGCAATCGAGTCTACGGGCTCTCAGATTCGTGTGGCGCCGCTTCACGTCGCGAGAGCGTGTGAAGGAATCGAGCCTACACGGTCCCAGACACCATCTGCGCCGCTCCGCTACGCGTCGCGCGTGAATTCTTCACAGGCTCCGAGAAGTCAGAGTTCGAGAAGGAGTTGCCGGCTCAGGCGCGAAGAGGCGCAGCGAGCTGCCGACACTCCGGAGTTTCGGCCTCTCACACTGCGCAGGTTCACGAACTCGATTGCGCGCACCCTGTCGCGCTCGACGGATCGCGCCGAACTGACCGAGACTTTCGTTCTCCCGTCCGCCGGACGTCAAGACTTCCGGTCCGAGGCCCTCGGATCGTCAGAGCACGCGCACGATCACGCGTCGGCCGCGGATCTTCGTGCGGCGCAACGCTTCGACGATCTGGTCGGCGTGCTCGGCGGCGACGTCCACGAGCGAGAATTGATCGGCGACCTCGATCGCACCGACGACGCGCGACGGGAGTCCGGTCTCGCCCGCGATCGCTCCGACGAGATCGCCAGGTCGCAGGGATTGGAATCGTCCCGCCGAGATGTGGATGCGCACGGCGTCGAAGCCCGAGTGGGCTTCGCGTTCTTGCGACTGCACGACGGCGCGACGTTCACGCTTCTTCGGGAATGAACCGGGCGGGCGCTTCGCGGCGCCCGGTCGGTCCTCGCGCGGCGGCGGAGCGAATTCGACGTCGTTCTCTTCGGCCGCGGGGCCGGCACCGGCGTGCACCGCTTCGTGCGCGAGCTTCACGGCGGCGGCGGCGACGTCCATGATGTCGACCTCGGACGCGAGGCTCTCGACGACGCTGCGGAAGGCCTCGAGGCCGCCGGCGAGCACGGCTTCCTTCAACGAAGCGCGCGTGAGATCGAGACGGCGATTGCGCAGGTCGGCGACCGTCGGAATCGTCGCGAGCTGGATCTTGAGCCGCAGCGTGTCCTGGATCGCGCGCAGCAAGCGTTGCTCGCGGGGCTCCACGAACGTGATCGCGACGCCCTCGCGACCCGCGCGACCGGTGCGACCGATGCGGTGCAAGTAGGACTCGGGCTCGGTGGGCACGTCGAGGTTCACGACGTGCGTCACGTGATCGATGTCGAGACCGCGCGCGGCGACATCGGTCGCGACGAGGAGGTCCGAACGGTTCTCGCGGAAGCGCGCCATCACGCGGTCGCGCTGTTCTTGCGGGAATCCTCCGTGGAGGGCTTCGGCGCGATAACCGCGCGAATTCATGGCTTCGGTGACTTCGTCGACTTCGAGGCGCGTGCGGCAGAACACGATCGCCGAGGTCGGCGTCTCCATGTCGAGCACGCGCCCGAGCGCCGCCAGCTTCTGCGCGCGCTGGACCACGTAGGCGATCTGCTTGACGCGCGGAACTTCGCCCGGCGCCACGCGTTCGCGCTCGATCGAGATGCGGACCGGATCCTTGAGGTGGCGATCGGCCAGCGTGCGGATGCGCGGCGGCATCGTCGCGGAGAAGAGCGCCGTTTGACGTTTCGCAGGAGCGCGCGAGAGGATCGCTTCGAGGTCGTCGGCGAAGCCCATGTCGAGCATCTCGTCGGCTTCGTCGAGCACGACGAGGCGCACTTCGTCGAGCGACATCGTGCCGCGCTCGAGGTGATCGACGGCGCGACCGGGCGTGGCGACGACGGCTTCGACGCCGCGGTCGAGCACGCGCACTTGCTGCCAGATCGATTGACCGCCGTAGATCGGGAGCACGGTCGTGTTGCGTGCGCGACCGTAACGATGGATCGCTTGCGCAACCTGCATTGCGAGCTCGCGCGTCGGCACGAGGACGAGCACGCGCGGCTTGCCCGCGACGAGCGGCGCTTCGGACGCGCTCTGCACGAGCGGCAGCGCGAACGCGGCCGTCTTGCCCGTGCCGGTGGCGGCCTGACCGAGGAGATCGCGACCGGCGAGCAGCGGCGGGATCGCGGCGCGCTGGATCGGCGTCGGCTCCTCGTACCCGAGCTCGGTCAGAGCGCGCGTGATGTCGGGCCCGAGACCCAGCGCGGCGAAGCCGTTCGGAGCGGCGGACGCGGTCTCGGGAGCGGGTGCGGCGGCGGACGCGGTGGGGAGAGTTTCTGCGTGCATGAGGGACCGCGCAGTATCGCACACGGCGGTCGAATCCGCTCGGGATCGTCGACGCGGGCCTCGGGCGCGGCTTCGAGCTCGGAACCCGCCCGACGTCCCTCAGGAACCCGACTGCCGGCGTTCGCGAATCTCGCGCTCGGCCCGCTCGAGCTCGGCCTCGAGCTCCTCGGGCGGGACCATGACGACACGACCGTCGCGCCAGATCACGATGGACTCGCCGAGCATCATGTGGCGCAGGATCGCCTCGCGAGCCGCGCCTTGGAATGCAGCCGCAATGATGTTTGGATCCCGGAGCAGAGCGTGACGATCAGGTTCTCGTTTCTGGATCATCGCGTGTCGTGAGCAGGCTGGCCTTCGCAACCGAGTCTTGCACCTGGATCGGCCGTCCGGGGCCGCCCCTCCAGATGGGAACGGGCAACACTCCGTGCGAATACGACCGGAGGCTTCGAGTTCACGGACCACTCCGCGCGCGAAAACACCGCGCCAACGTCAGGTCCTGATCGCGATAGCTCGCGCTGCGTCCTTCGCCATACAGCCGGTCCGGTCGACCGTTCGTGCGGAAGTAGCGCAAGCGACAGAACGGCTGACCGTCCTCGACGAGGAACGGAACGTCGTGCGCGCGCACTTCGAGCACCGCGGGAGTTCCGCGGGCTTCGCCTGCGGTGCCGTACCCGAATCCGTTGTCGAAGAAGCCCGCGTAGTTGTTGCGCAGCTCGCCGACGCCCACGTCGATCGGCAGCATCTCGGCGGCGTGATCGGGCGGGATCGCGAGGCGCTCGCGGCTCGCGAAGACGTAGAAACTGCCGGGCTCGAGGATGCAGCGTCCGTTGCGCGCGTGGACGGGCTCGAAGAAGTCGGCCGGGTCGTGAGCGCCTTCGGTGGCGAATTCGACGACCTCCGTGTGCGAGGTCGCGCGCCAACCGGCGGGATCGCGACCCGCGAGGCCCACGGTGAGCGCGAGCGCGCCCTCGTCGTCGATCGTCGCTGCCGCACTGCCGCGCGCGTCGTGGACGAGGGGGAAATGTGCGTGTAGCGCGCGCAGCTCACGCGCATCGAGCGCGGCGTTCCCACGCGCGAGTCGCAACTGCGCGAGCCGATCGCCGCGTGCGAGGCGCACGGGGAACGACAGCGGCGCGATCTCGATCCACAAGCGCCCGCGGTAGCCGGCCGGTGCTTCGTCGAAACGGGGGTGGTTCGAGCACAGGACGCGCGTGAAGACGTCGCAACGGCCGGTCGAGCTGCGCGGATTGAAGCGCGCGCGGAGATCGGCCGGGAGCGCGAGCTCCTCCTCGATCTCGGCCAGGTACGGGATGCCGCGCTCGAGCACGGCGCTCCGCGTGAGATCGATCTCGCCCAGGGACAGTTCGTCGATGCGCGCTTCCACGCTGCCTGGCCCGGGCAAGAATCCGGACCGGATCCGCCAAGCGCGCGCACCGAGGCGCAGATCGAGGCTCGCCGGCGAAATCTGCGCGCGCTGGATCGTCGTGGCGCCTTCGCGGACGCGGATCGCGGATCCGATCAGGGCTTCGAGATCGCGATCGACGAGCAGGGATCCGGCCGGCGTCGTCTTGTCGAGGGGGGGCATGTCTCGGAGATCGGAACAGCCGCCTCGGCGTAGTGCAACGACACGCGAGCGGTTCCATACCCGCGCGCGGGCCGCTAGGCTCTCCGCCTCGTTTTCCCCGACAGGCGCGGCGGCCACACCCATGAAGATCCACGAGTTCCAGGCCAAGTCTTTGCTGGCGCGCTTCGGCGTGCCCGTCTCCGAGGGGCAACTCGCGACCACGGTCGAGGCCGCCGTGCAGGCCTACCGCGATTTGAAGGTCCCGGTCGCGGTCGTCAAGGCGCAGATCCACGCTGGCGGTCGCGGCAAGGGCGGCGGAGTCAAGCTCGTTCGATCCGAGGACGAGTGTCGCGCGGCAGCGACGGCGATCCTCGGCATGCAGCTCGTCACGCACCAGACGGGGCCGCAAGGTCAGCTCGTCCGTCGCGTGTGGGTCGAGAAGGGCATCGACATCCAGAAGGAGTACTACCTCGGGATCGCGCTCGATCGCGAGCTGCGCAAACCGGTCGTGATGATGTCGTCCGAGGGCGGCGTCGACATCGAAGAGGTCGCGGCGCACCATCCGGAGAAGATCGTCAAAGCGTCGTTCTCACCGGCGAAGGGGCTCTTGCCGGCCGACGTCCAGAAGCTCACGCGCGGCGTCAAGATGGCGCCCGGCCTCGAGCCGCAAGCGACACGCATGTTGCAGGCCTTGGCGAAGGCCTACGTCGAGCTCGATTGCTCGATCGCCGAGATCAATCCGCTGATCGTCACGAAGCAGAACCAACTGCTCGCGCTCGACGCGAAGATGGTCTTCGACAGCAACGCGCTGTTCCGCCACAAGGACGTCCTCGAATTGCGCGACCTCGACGAAGAGGACGCCAAGGAGATCGAAGCGAGCAAGTACGACCTCTCGTACATCGCGCTCGACGGGAACATCGGCTGCATGGTCAACGGCGCCGGTCTCGCGATGGCGACGATGGACGTTATTGGGCTCTACGGCGGCTCGCCGGCCAACTTCCTCGACGTCGGCGGCGGTGCGACGGCGGAGAAGGTGACGGCTGCGTTCCGCATCCTGCTCGGCGACGCGCAGGTCAAAGGCGTCCTCGTCAACATCTTCGGCGGCATCATGAAGTGCGATGTGATCGCGACCGGCGTCATCACGGCTGCGCGGCAGATCGACCTGAAGGTTCCGCTCGTCGTCCGTCTCGAGGGCACGAACGTGGAGCTGGGTCGCAAGATGCTGGCCGAATCGGGCCTGCCCATCGTGTCGGGGACCGACCTCGACGATGCCGCGAAGAAGATCTGTGCCGCAGTCGCCGCTGGAAAGAAGTGAGAGCCAAGCCATGAGCATCTTCGTCGACCTCCACACGCGCTTGATCTGTCAGGGCATGACGGGCGACTTCGGCTCGTTCCACACCGAGAAGAGCCTGGAATACGGCACCAAGATGGTCGGCGGCGTGAACCCGAAGAAGGCCGGGACCACGCACCTCGGCCTGCCGGTCTTCAAGAACTGTCACGAGGCGCGCGAGAAAGCGGGCGCGAACGCCAGCGTCGTCTTCGTGCCGCCGGCGTTCGCCGCCGACGCGATCCTCGAGGCGATCGACGCCGGGATCGAACTCGTCGTGGCGATCACGGAAGGCATTCCCGTGCTCGACATGGTCAAGGTCGTCGAGCGGCTCGCGCAACCAGGCACCAAGACGCGTCTCATCGGGCCGAACTGCCCCGGCGTCATCACGCCGAAGGCGAAGTGCCGCATCGGCATCATGCCGGGCTACATCCACCGCGCGGGTCGCGTCGGCGTCGTGTCGCGCTCGGGCACGCTGACGTACGAAGCGGTGTGGCAGCTCACGAGCCGCGGCATCGGCCAATCGACGTGCGTCGGCATCGGGGGCGATCCGGTGAACGGAACGAACTTCGTCGACGTGCTCACGGCGTTCAACGCGGATCCGGAGACGGACGCGATCGTCATGATCGGCGAGATCGGTGGAAACGCCGAGGAACGCGCGGCCGAGTACATCGCGAAGAACGTCAAGAAGCCGATGGTCGGCTTCATCGCGGGTCAGACCGCTCCGCCCGGACGTCGGATGGGTCACGCCGGCGCGATCATCTCGGGCGGGCAAGGTTCCGCCGCGGACAAGGTGACGGCACTCGAAAAGGCCGGCGTGCGCATGTGCAAGAGCCCGGCGCGGCT
>Ga0163147_10000424_pt1 | contig 66934 bp, 68 predicted proteins | sample OliLakLV19MP6G1_FD_148597 | JGI IMG/M metagenome (GOLD analysis project Ga0163147, IMG submission 148597) | Freshwater microbial mat bacterial communities from Lake Vanda, McMurdo Dry Valleys, Antarctica- Oligotrophic Lake LV.19.MP6.G1 | ecosystem: Environmental > Aquatic > Freshwater > Lake >... | reverse complement strand
TTGTCAGCGCTAGCAGAAGCCAAAGTCTTGCCATCGGGACTAAAGGCGACGCTATAGACCGTACTGGTATGCCCGGTGAGGGTTTTCATCTCTTTTTGGGTTTGCAGGTTCCACAATTTGATGGTGTTGTCAGCGCTAGCAGAAGCCAAAGTCTTGCCATCGGGACTAAAGGCGACGCTATAGACCGTACTGGTATGCCCGGTGAGGGTTTTCATCTCTTTTTGGGTTTGCAGGTTCCACAATTTGATGGTGTTGTCAGCGCTAGCAGAAGCCAAAGTCTTGCCATCGGGACTAAAGGCGACGCTATAGACCGTACTGGTATGCCCGGTGAGGGTTTTCATCTCTTTTTGGGTTTGCAGGTTCCACAATTTGATGGTCTTGTCAGCGCTAGCAGAAGCCAAAGTCTTGCCATCGGGACTAAAGGCGACGCTATTGACCGTACTGCTATGCCCGGTGAGGGTTTTCATCTCTTTTTGGGTTTGCAGGTTCCACAATTTGATGGTCTTGTCAGCGCTAGCAGAAGCCAAAGTCTTGCCATCGGGACTAAAGGCGACGCTATTGACCCAACTGCTATGCCCGGTGAGGGTTTTCATCTCTTTTTGGGTTTGCAGGTTCCACAATTTGATGGTCTTGTCAGCGCTAGCAGAAGCCAAAGTCTTGCCATCGGGACTAAAGGCGACGCTATTGACCAAATTGCTATGCCCGGTGAGGGTAGCGATGGGTTTTTGGGTTTGCAGGTTCCACAATTTGATGGTCTTGTCAGCGCTAGCAGAAGCCAATGTCTTGCCATCGGGACTAAAGGCGACGCTATAGACCGTACTGGTATGCCCGGTGAGGGTGGCGATGGGTTTTTGGGTTTGCAGGTTCCACAGTTTGATGGTGTTGTCAGCGCTAGCAGAAGCCAAAGTCTTGCCATCGGGACTAAAGGCGACGCTATAGACCGAACTGCTATGCTCTTCGAGACTATTGCGCTCTTTTACTTGGGAAACTGCTTGTTGCAGTACAACCATCACTTGTTCTTTGATTGTAGTGTCGCTTGAAGAATCTAGTTGTTTGAATGTTTGCCCTGCCTTCAATGCTTCTAACAATGCTTGAAAGGTCTGTCCTGAAAGAACCAATTGATTGGAAGACCCACTTTCCTGGATGGTATTTGCTAAATTATTGGCTTGTTCGAATTGCTTAAAGGAAAAAAAATATGCTCCACCTGCCACAAACAAAGCCACCCCAGCAAAAACCGAAGTCCCCATTGTAATCTTTAATGCCTTTTGCTGTGCTTTAGTTAGCGTCTGATTCGCTTCTGTCAAAATTTGATTAGCTTTTCTTTGTGCTGCTAAATCTCGTTCAACTTCCCGTTGTTGTAATTCCCGACTGGCATTTAAAAAGCGATAATCTAAATCAGTCAAACTTTTCCCCGCCGCCAAAGTTTGAGCATCTTGCAAAGCCTGACCCCGCAACAATCGCGATTCATCTTTATAATCTGAATCTTCCCAAGCTTTAAAACTTTCGCTATAAGGGCGGAGATTCGCTAATTGTTTTTCTACCCAATCCAGGTTAAAAACAGATTGATAAATCCGATTATAAACTTTAAATATACCAGATTGTTTAACTACCAAACCTGTTAATCGCAGTTCCATTTGTTCGTCACTATCATCAGCCGCGATCCCATTTTGTTGCAAAATTTGCTGATGTATTCCCAATAATCGACTGGCACGTTGTTCGCTGTGTAAAATACGATCTCTAATTGTCTTTAAATGCTCCGGTTCATCCTGTACTTCCCAATTTTCAATTACTTTTTTTTGTACTAAATTCTCTACCCAATCAGGGAGATTTTCGATTGATTCGGCATTAAGATACTTTTTGAGTAATTTACAAACTTTCTGCGTTAAAAATGGCTGTCCTCCAGTCCAAGATAATATCGCTTCTAACAAAGTTTGAGAATTTTCTGCTTGAGTTTCTAACCCTACTGCCAAAGGTTGTGCTTCTGCTAATTGAAAACCCGTTAACTCAATGGCACGCCCAATATTAAAGGGAGTGCGAAGGTAATTACTAATCAAATCAGAAGGCGTTGCTACCCCAATCAAAGCAAAGGTTAGGCGATTATATTCTGGTTTATCTGCACGCTGGTTAAAACAATCACGAATCACTGCAAAAAAATCATCTATATTAAATGGTAAAGTTAATACACTATCGATTTCATCAACAAAAATTACGATAGATTTATCGATAAATTCCAGTAATACCTCTCCGATAAACTTGCTAAAACGTTGGACAGGAGACACCAGTTCGTTACTTGTCCACCATTCATAAGAATCAAAGTTATTGTAAAGTTCAAAACTATTCACTAGGGAGTCAATGATTCCAAAATACCACTCTTGGGGAGTAATATCTGAAGTGCCAATTGATGTAATATCAACAGCAGCACAAGCAAATTCTTCCTCTTGCAATCTCGCCATTGTCTGCACCCGCAAGCTAGATTTCCCCATCTGTCGCGAGTTGAGGACGTAACAAAACTCTCCCGCCTTTAATCCATCATAAAAATCCCGGTCAGCTTGTCTCCTAACATAAGTAGGCGCATCAATAGGTAGACTACCGCCAACTTGATATTCGTAATTTAAATCAGATTTGTCATTCATTTAAGGAACTCCCAAAAATTAAATTATTTTAAAAAGGTACGTTGTTGCGCTTTAGCGCTAAATCTGGCGCTAAAGCGCAACAACGTACCTAGAAATGTTTTATTTGGACGTCTCATTTAACGAACTCCCAAACGATCTTTAAAATAAAGGCGATAGAGATTGCACAGAGGAATCACATCATTACCTCGCAACTTCACTAAACCCATACTACGAAGCTTAAACGCGATATTTGCTTCTAATCGTATCGGATTGGAACTAGCAATTACTTGTTTCATTCCTGCTTCCAAATTCGCATTAGCAGTGAGGTTCAATAAATGGCGACGTAAGTGATCACCATAAATTCCTTCTTCAGTCGCTGCAATCTTTAAATTGTATTCTATGTTCAAATAACCGCGAGCAATTTCATAGAGAGCTTTTCTTAAGAGATAAGGATGACCATCTACCATTTCTATCAGTTGTTCTATTTCATTGTTAGACCAATTCAATTGATGTTTTCGCACTAATTCAACAATTTGTTGATAGTTAAATTCTGGTAACTCAATTGGTAAACCCACATTAAACGGCGACTGGTTGATATTGAGGGGAATATAAACTTCTTTGGAATGGGAGATAACTAAACGCAATTTTTTCCAAGCTGGTTCATTCTTCCCTTTTTCATGCCACGTCCGCAGTAAACCAAAGAATTCCTGGGCAATTTCGGGATGTTGAAAAACTTGATCTACTTCATCTAATCCTAAAGTTAATGGTGTGGTAATTGTTGCTAACAGATAGCGCTGGAAATAGTTGCCACATTTTTGTTTGCTACCCATGCCTTGTTTCCAGTAGTCTGCTACTCGGTCTTCTAAATTTAATTCATTGGTAATATCACCACAAAACCATTGCAACAACTGATCAAGATTGCTAAGAAAACTGTCATCAGCAGATTGAAAATTTAAATAAGCTGTTTGATGTCCTTGTTCTTTTGCATGGTGCAGAATGCGCTGCACTAAAGAAGTTTTTCCCATTTGACGAGGTGCTTTAACTCGGATCAAAGCTCCTGATTTGAGAATGGCTTGGTAACAATCAGATTCGATGGGAGGACGGTCAATATATAGGGATGAATCTAAACTAACAGAACCTTCTGGGTCATCTAAATTGATGGGAGGAACAGGAGGTGGGGGGTTCAATCTGAGATTATCTACTGGAACTGGCGGAATTTCCGGTTTTGTAGGCTCTATAGGCTGAATTACTGCATTAGAGCCAGAAAAATCTGACTTCTTTTTCAGTACTGGCGTCAGTTCTTCTGAAAGACCTGCCATGCTGATACTGACACAGCCATTTTCATAGGCAAATTCTATAGATTCACCAGCGCCTAATCCGTCGTAAAAACCTACTGCGAATGCCCGTGCAGCATTATCGCCAACGGCTTTGTTCATCCCAATAACGTATGGTATATGATGTGCGATCGCATTTGCTTGCACTTCTGAATAACAGGCATTAAGCACCACGCATTCAACCTGATCCATAAATAGTTTAAATAAGGCTGCTAACGCTTTGGCGCTTACCAACTTAATCTGCCCGTTTTCATCTTCTAAAGCTAAACCATCCTCGCCTGCACCATGCCCGGAAAAATGTACAATCTCTGGTTTATAATCTAATACGGCTCGCTGCATTTCTCTTGGCGTTACTGCCCATTCTTGCTTCAGTTGAAACTTGTCGCGCTTTTTAGCGCGTTGCAACCCATCTCCAATTTCCTTAACCTCTTGACCTAAGCGCAGGGGAGTAGAGTTCTTGGGGTTAGCTGCCAAAAACAGGATAGTTTTCTTTTTTCTTGCTGGGCCATTCATAAATTCGGTTTTGACTAAAAGGGAAAAGCAAAATGTAGAAATCTATAAAAATCTCTCATCAAATCTGGGATTGAAAATTTTATACCAGTATAACACAAAAAAAAAATCACATATCTTAACATATTTAGACAATATTATGTATTTATAATACAATGTAGTTAATTCATCGCTAGTGTTGGTATAAATTTAAGGAATCAACTAAAGGTCATTAGCCTTGACCCAAAGCATTAAATTTGGATGAGGAGCCTGCTTACCACAAAAGTTGAGTAGATTTACTCATTAACAAACTGCTTATTCTTTGGATGGGAAAACGCCTTTTTTATTAAACCTAATCATTACAAGTGGTGAATTTAATCATGGAAAACCAGCTCAAAATTTTCAAAGACGGTAGTTTATATGAATTACAAGGTGAAGATGCAGTAAAGGCTACAAAAACTGAAGGGCAAGTGAAATTGCTAATTGAAGCTTTGCAATTCAGCCAAGCAGAAACATTTGCGATCGCATCAGATAATGCAGTTCCCCCCGAAGTTATTGAATCGAGAGCAGCCTTTAGAACAATCAACGAAGAAGGATTAAAGTTAATCAAATCCTTTGAAGGTTTGCATGACTTAAAACAAGGCCCACAGGGAACATACGTAGAAGCATATCTCGATCCCGTGAACATACCAACTATAGGTTGGGGCTGCACAGAAGGAATCAAGATGGGAATGAAAATTACCATCGCCCAAGCCGAAGCAATGCTCAAAAAAGAAATGGCAAAATTTGAGACAGCGGTAGCTAAGGCCGTGAAAATAGAGATTAATGACAATCAATACTCGGCTTTAGTTTGTTTTAGTTATAATGTGGGTGCCCGTGCCCTATTTGAATCAACCCTTTTAAAGTTTTTAAATCAAGGTAAAATTCAGGAAGCTGCCAATGAATTTTTGCGTTGGGATAAAGCAGGTGGACAAGTATTTTTAGGTTTATCTCGACGGAGGAGAGCAGAACAAGCATTATTTTTAAGTCAACCTTGGTTAACAGCTTTAGACTGGAAACCAACTCAAGTTATCCAGCTTGCTAAACCCGGTCAACCGATCCAGCAAGGGGATAATGTACGTCAACTTCAGCAAGCTTTAATTAAAGCCGGATTCAATGTTCAAGCTGATGGATTTTTTGGCGCAGGAACAGATAAAGCAGTGAAAGAGTTTCAAAAACAGCAAGGTCTAACTGCTGATGGGATTGTTGGCGCACAAACCATAGCTAAACTTGGTTTGTGAAGCTAATTTCGATCGAACAAATAGTTGACTCTGCATTTTATTTACCAGTGTTGAAAATTAGAAACATCAAGAGGTTAATATGAGCGATCCAATCAATTCTTCAGGTGAACAGGCTGATGACACAATCGTTGAATCTTGTCTCGAAATTAATGACCAAGATGCAACTGATACGAGATCGGGATTTAATGGTTTGCTAAAAGATGCTCCTAGAAATGTATCGACTTCCATCGTTAATGGACTATCTCAGCAACTAATATATCAGATCAATCTGATCGTTCCAGATGCTTTAATAAGTTTTGACGATCTAGATGTCGATCTAGCAGACGCCGCTTTTCCATTTTTGCAGCCGACCGCTAAACAAGCACTACAAAAAGCAATCAAATCCCGTGGGATTAAGCTTGTTGTTAATTCAGCCTATCGCACAATTGCTCAACAAATGCTGCTGTACAATTGGAGACATAATAACAGTAATCCTGTAGCCAAACCGGGTGCAAGTAATCACCAGAGTGGTTTGGCGCTGGATATTAACGATCGTCAAGGCTGGCTACCCTATTTAAAACCTTATGGTTGGCAACTTTTAGCAGGCGATCCACCACATATTGATTATAAAGGAGAAAGCTTTAAGGATCTTCGTAAACAAACGATTTTAGCCTTCCAAAAACTTTGGAACAAAAACAATCCGAATGAAAAAATTGCCGAAGATGGCATTTATGTTGCGGGAGGACAAACAGAAAAAGCCTTAAATCGATCGCCATCAACTGGCTTTGCTCATGCACCCTGGGATGACCAACCTAGAGTCCTACGTCTAGGCAGACCAGTGATAGAAGGTTCTGATGTGCAAAAGCTTCAGGAGTATTTGAAAAAGGCAGGAATAACAGTTTCAGCCGATGGCGTTTTTGGCCCTGGGACAGACAAAGGTGTTAAGGAATTTCAACAGAAAAATAATTTGGTAGCGGACGGCATTGTGGGGGAGAAAACACGCAAATTAATGGCTTGACGGCTTTGTAACCATCAGCATGGTTGTCCAAACTAGCAAAATATGAGAAATGCGATCGCTCTTTCACAGCGACAAACAATCGAAAAAGCGATCGCACTTTTTACTTACCAAACCAATCAAGCAGTTGCTTCACCTTCCACTTTTTTTACCGTCCCACTTTCTGTAATATTCAGACTCTTTGCCCATGTAGAGCAAATTCCTCCTGAAATATCCTTGGAAATCTTTTTAATAATTAATGCAGCAATAACAGCAGCAATAGCTGGAGCTAATCCCAAACTATTTACCAAAACTGGAGCTAAAATTCCAGCGGCTTTTGTATAATTTTCCTCCAATGCCTTATCTAGCGCTTCTTCTGTATTTTTATCCCCCATAGGAGTACACAAAATTTGATAAGCTTCTGTATTCACCTGAGCGAAAATCTTTTGACCAAATTCTACCGCTCCTTGTGAAATTGGTGTTCTAGCTAGAGCATCAAAATCAATTGAGCCTACAGAAAAACCTCTTGGGGCGCTGTTTCCTGTTAAATCTCCCCCCATCTCTTCCGCTAGTATACTTAAACTTGCTTTCAGTACATCCTCATCAAGGTCATATATCTTTTGTGTTAGCTCATGAACTTCTGTCATAGAAATCAATCCTTATTTCAGTTCCTATAATTACCTACTATAGCATTTTCATTTGATTTGTGAAATCCTCTTTCTTATTTCTTTACTTCCTGTCCTTTGTACCTAAGTACTAAGCGAACATGAGTCATAAAAAAATCCAAATTAAATGAAAATACTATATTTTTTAGAGTTATAGCGCTACGCGCTAGTATAGTTACAGATTAGAATAGACTACACTGAGCTACACAGAGATTCAATTCAGTATTTGTAATCCACATTCCGCAGATGTGACTCATCTTACTGATATTTTTGAAAAATCCAAGCCCGAAAAAGTTTCCCAGCCTAATTTTTCTGCCTTTAGCTTCTATTCTTCATTGAAATAAATAGACAATATTTACAGCCAAAATTAATTGGCGATTTAAATGTGCTGTTTGAACCTTGTCAGAAACTTTTAAATCTTCAAGAGTTAATCCGAGGGTTGACCCATTTTTATTGGTGGCCAGAAGCTCCAATTTAATTATGGTCAATCGACCGGACATGATATGAGTCAGTTAGGACGTTCTTAATTCCTGAAACCGTTCGGTGTTCGGCGAAGGCTCACTGAAGCCGCGAGCGCGGAAGTTGAGCTTTGTCGAAACTCAGTCGAGCCGCGCTCACGGCGAAGCCCTTGATTATAGGCCCTTCTGACCCTAGCCCCTAGCAAGTTCGCCCCTAGTCCCTAGCTATATATCTCTAAAATATAAAGTGAGTTTTATAAGAGAGCCTACTATGACAGCGACCGACGCGGTGATATGGCTACAAGAACGAACAGCCTTAAGTGTGCTGTCAGAGAGGGTATTGGAGGCGATCGCACAAGTTTTAGAAGAAAAAGTCGTACCGGCGCACACCCGCGTCGTAATCGAGGACACGCCACCGGAAGGTCTTTATATTCTAAAACAAGGGCGGCTGGAGGGCGATCGGACCAATCAAACTGGTTCTGTGTGGGCTGTTAGTTTACTACCGGGTGCGATCTTTTGCTGATACAAGGTTGAGACATTCTGATTTCTTCTGCTGAGAGCGAGCAGAATAGTTATATATGTCAGTAAATTGCCATCCATCGATCACTTTGTCGAAATGAGCGACAGCCACAGAGCAATCGGAGTTTTGGTATGCTTCGTATCCTATGGTGGAATGGCGCTAAGTTAAGGGAGGCTCTGCCTCCTGCGTTCCAGATGCGATCGCCATAAAAAGTTCCAGCGACCTCTTATACTGCTTGTCCTGTCAGTAAAATAAAATACCAGGAAATACTTATGAAAATCGGCAATTACAAAGAGTTGTTCACGATCGGTCACTCAAATCTCAGTATTGAAGCTTTTATTTTGTTACTTCAGCAACATGAAATTACGGCGATCGCAGATGTGCGATCGCATCCTTACAGTCGTCGTTTACCCCACTTCAGTCAACCCGCCTTAAAAGCCTCATTACAAAACATTGGCATTCGCTATGTTTTCCTGGGTCGCGAATTAGGCGCAAGACCGGAAGATTTAAGCTGTTACGATCGTACTGGCAAAGCGCTATACGAAAGAATTGCCGCAACTAACCTATTTGCCGAAGGAATTCAACGCTTAGTTAAAGGCGTAGAAACTTACAAAATTGCCATGATGTGTGCTGAAAAAGACCCGATAACCTGTCATCGCACTATTTTAGTTTGCCGCCAACTGCGAAACTTAAATGTGCAAATTAATCATATTTTATCAGATAGTACTTTGGAATTGCACGAGCAACTAGAAAAAAGACTGTTAGGCAAGTTTAACAAAAATTTGCATCAGCCAATTCAATTAAGCCTATTTGAATTACCAAAAGATGAAATTGACATAGAAGAAGCTTATAATCGACAAGGTAATGAAATCGCTTATGTCAAAGAAGACCATGAATCAAGAGATTAACTTATTTACGATCGGCTTTACCCAAAAAAGCGCCGAGCAATTTTTTGAGACTTTACTCAAAGCGGGAGTGCAGCGCATAATAGATACCCGTTTGAATAATGTTTCCCAGTTAGCAGGATTTGCCAAACGCAAAGACTTAGAGTATTTTCTGCGTAAAATTGGCAATATCGAATACATTCACATTTTAGATTTAGCACCAACCAAAGATATTTTGGATGCCTATAAAAAGAACGGCGGTGCTTGGGACACCTACGAAAAACAATTTGTAGATTTAATGGTCAAACGCCAAATAGAGAAGAAAGTTTCACCAGATATTTTAAATGGAGGATGTCTGCTATGTAGCGAAGCTAAACCACATAATTGCCATCGTCGCTTAGTTGCAGAATATTTGAATGAAAAGTGGGGAAACCTAAAAATATGCCATCTGTGACGAGGATAATTTGCCTTGCTAATTCATGGAAGCGAGGCGAGAGGTGCATCGCCGGAATTACCCCAATGAAAGGACAGTGGATTCGTGCTGTTTCCGATTTACCTGATGGTAAAGTTCCCAGAGAAATGCGACTGATTGGGGGAACAGAACCGGCGTTATTAGATATTATAGAAATTCCTCTAGCCAAGACCGGGCCTGACTTTGGTTTCGAGAGCGAAAATCTCTCCATCTTGCCGGGAAAATGGCTGCGATCGGCCCAAGTTCCGCCTGCCTACCTACTCAAATATTGTAGCAAAGAGGAATATATTTTGCACAACGATCAGAGATATGTAGAAGTCCCATATTTGCAATCGTTGCCATTTTATCAGCGCCGCACATTGGAACTGGTAAAAGCAGTAGAAATATCGGTTAGACCTCTTGGTGTGAAATATGAAGGCAGTCAAAAATGGTCAGGTACAATTGTGACCGAAAATGGTCAAAGATTGACAACAACTATCACCGATCCGGTGTTTGTGAGAAAATTGGATTTAGGATATCGTCCTAAAAATCATTGTTTGGTAACAGTTAGTTTGAGTATGCCTTGGCGACCAACTGATTGGGAAGGTGGCGATCCTTGTTGGAAATTGATCGCGGGAGTGGTGGAATTACCTGATTTAGGGAACAAAAAGGGAGAGATAGAAAGTGATGATGACCTTCCATTTTAAATTTGACATGGTACGATAATACTATGTAGTAACAGCAGCAAGCAAACCTAGACTATGACAGCCAAGATTTATTCTGTAAATGCCAAAAAAACTGCTTCTTTGCGGGGTATACCAGTGCCAGATTCATTTTATAAAGATAATCCGCAATGGGATAATGCCAGTGTGAAGATTGAGGTCTTATCTGACAACACTCTACTGGTGCGGTTAGTGTCTGAAGATGAGGATGATGAAGAAGAAGAAGACCCCAAAATGCTGCGACTATTCCTGGATGCGCTGATGGCTGATGCGCTCAAAGATCCGTCTATACTTGTGCCTTACACAGCCGAGATGAAAGCGGAAGCCGATGCTCTTTTAGAAGGAGTCATAGTAGAAGAATGAGTTATCTTATTTTCAACGGGTGGAATATTCGCTTCCACCCTTTATTCCGACAACAGTGGAATGATTTATTGAGTGATGCTACGAAGCTAAAAGGGCGATTATCAGCGACAGAATATCGCTCTCATCCAAGGGTCAAGTTATTTGCGGCTGTGAAGCAGGGAATTGAAGAAAAAATTCCCATAGCTCCTTTTTCTCTTCGTTTTGCCCTTAAGGATGACCTGCGGGGATATAGTCGTCTTAAAGGGATGGGTCTACCAAACAGGTATCGACTGTTTTTTAGAGCATCCCAACTGGGAGAACAGAACGAAATAGTGATTTTGTGGTTAGGTTATCCTCGGAAAGAGGGAGATAAAAATGATTGTTATGCGGTTTTTCAGAAGATGGTTTTGAACGGTACGTTCCCGGCAAGTATGCAGGAATTGCTCGACCAGTGTGAAACGGGTAATGGAGCGATCGAACCAAGAAATGAGGATGTAAAAGAGGAGAATGGGGATAGCGAGTAGGGAGTCATCGCACAAATTGAGCGGGAGCGCTGATGAGTTACAATCTTCTTATTCTGCAAGTAGCTCAGAAACAGTTGGCGGCGCACTCTTTCCTCTGGTAAAATTCAGCATTTTGTGGTATACATTGAATATAGCGAGCGACAATACCATGAATATTCACGAAAAACTTTTGAGTGCGAGCGAGCAACTTTCAGATGAACAATTATCGATACTTCTAAATGTAGCTCTTTCTCTCAAAAGTGGAAAAAATTCTGTTCAACAGATGGTTTTATCCCAAGGTTATCAGGATTGGCTAAGCGCTGAAAATGACATTTATGACGAACTCTTTGCCGATGAACTGTCCCTTTAATCCGAATGTCATTTGGCGCGAGAAAGTCGCAATATTCTTCTAACTGCATTTTTCTTACCTCCCTTAAGGTTATTTTCTGCGATAAACCTCGCGGCGATTTCCCACCTTTACTACAACAACCAGTAAGACTCGATCGTAGATTTCTTAGACAATGCGATAGTCACCAACGCGAACACGGTAAGCATTTTCTTCACCTGACAACTTTTGCACATCTATCGGGCGGGGATCTAACTCTAATTCTGCCAACTTCTGGATAATTTGTGCTTGGATAGCCAGGGGCAGCTTTTTAATTTGCCGTTTAGCAACAGGCTTAATTTCGACAGTATAAGTCATGTTGCCGCCTTATAAACCAAGCTCTTTCTTCAAGTCAGCTAAAGAGATAGTTTCCTCTTTTTCCGCCCTAGCAGCACGCACAGCTTCTAAATCAATTTCGTCTTCCAACTCGGCAATTACACGCTCTAGAAACCAAAATTCTTCTATGGAAATTACGGCTGCCACATCCTTGCCGTCTTTACTCAATATTACGCGATCTTCACCGGAAGCAACTCGATCGACAGTTTCATCAAAGTTAACTCTAACTTCTGCTGCGGTCATCCGAACGATCGCGCTATCCTCAGCAATTAGGTATCCTTCAGTCTTTACTATTTCCATTTCATTCTCACCATTATCTAAATTTTGCACTGTTGATTAAATTGTATATCTAAATGATAACCCTAAATTAATCAATTATATGTCGAGAAAATGTAAAAAAATAAATTGACATACAGTAAGCAAAAGCTATAGTTTAAATAGTAACCATAATAAATTAAATATGAAGGATTTTACATTCAACTACAAATACGAGCAAATAGGCCGTTCTCTCATCTTACAAGCAGACTGTTTCGAGTGGCTAAATCGAATGCCAGAAAATAGCATTCATGCAGTTGTGACAGATCCGCCTTATGGTGTGAAAGAGTATGATTTCGAGCAAATTGCCAAACGGGAAAACGGAAATGGTGGAGTTTGGAGAATTCCACCTTCGTTTGATGGACATCAGCGATCGCCTTTGCCAAGATTTACCGCACTCACTCAGAAAGAAAGAGAAAAATTGAAATGCTTTTTCATCGAGTTGGCTAAATTAATAATGCGCGTACTCCTCCCTGGTGGTCATGTTTTTATTGCCAGTAACGCTTTTCTTTCTCAGTTAGTTTTTGCTGCTTTAGTTGAAGGTGGTTTAGAATTTCGCGGTGAATTAATTCGCCTGGTGAGAACGCTTCGCGGTGGCGATCGCCCAAAAAATGCCGAGCAAGAATTTCCTAACGTATCCTCAATGCCTCGCGGATGTTACGAACCTTGGGGTATTTTCCGCAAACCGATACCTTCGGGAATGAAAGTGAGTGATTGCTTGCGAAAATTCCAAACTGGAGGATTAAGAAGAAACCCCGATGGCAATCCATTTAATGATGTAATCTTCAGTGAAAGAACACCTCATCAAGAACGGGAAATAGCCAATCACCCAAGTATCAAACCCCAGTCTTTTATGCGCCAAATAGTTTATGCTTCTCTTCCTCTAGGTGAAGGAATTATTGTTGACCCTTTTATGGGTTCAGGTTCTACTGTAGCAGCAGCAGAAGCAGTGGGTGTTTCCTGTATTGGTATTGAGAGATATCCAGAGTATTACGAAATGAGTTGTCTTGCTATTCCCAAACTGGCAGCACTAGATATTTCATCGCAAAAGAGTGATTTGAAAAAGCCAATTGAAGAGATAGAACACCAGCAATTGACATTATGGTAAACTAGGATATTGATAAATCCAATTGGCTATCATTTTCTGGTAGCCAGAATTGTTGACACTGGCAGTAATTGTGCGACGACTATTTGCAGAACGCCCCGAAAAAGACCAATCATTTTTGGTCAGCATCGCTCCATAAACTTTCACAAAACGAAAAGGTTTTGGCTGAATATTCTTAACAGTATCACTAGGACGGTTGCTATCAAATACAAATACCATCAACCAAATTGCTTCTGGGTTGTGACCTTGCCATCCTCTCAAATAACGAGAAGCTTTAACTTCTATACCTTCACTGGCATATTGAACGGCATTATTAGGAAACATTCCTGCCGGAATTAGATCGGGATGTCCGTTATGATATTGATTTGTGGCAATAGTGGAACAATATTTAGGGATACTTGTAATCATAAATTCGCCAACTAAACTGCTAAAGTTAGCTGGCATTAGCATAGACTCAAAGCGTTCTAATCCTCTTCCATATAATTGTTGATTGATGAAACCTAAAAAATCAACAAAATCATTCATCGCCAGCCGAATATGTTCCGTGGTACAGCTATACGGTATATTCGCATTAGGATTAAAGCCGTTAGGATCGATGGGGTGAGGTTCGCAAGCGATCGCTTCCAAATTTTGATTCATTCATCCCTCACTATTTTGCAAAATTTCTCTAATTCTTGATCGAAATAAACGCACAGCCGATCGCTGTCCAATACTTATACTTTTATCGATAAATCCAGGTACTTCTGCAATAGGTAAAAATGGAAAAGCTAAACTTTTATCAGTTTGCTCATATTTCCCCTCTACCAGTTGATAAACTTGCAAACTTTGGTTACGATATCTCCACAATTCCGGCACTCCCAGAGAAGCATAAATTGTAAATTTATTCAATGAAGAACTGGTATAATCTGATTCGATCGCTAAGTCAGGTGGTGGATCGTTTTGCAAGTCGATTATTTTGCTTCTGACTAGGGATTCATTCTGGATGTAGAAACAAGTATCTGGTTCAATAGCACGGCGTAAATCCTCCCGTTCTAGAAGTAAAGCACCGAGTTCCATCGTCTCTATTTCTAATTCATCGGCTATAGCTGTAACGAAATAAGCTAGCACTATTTTTTGCTGTTCGTGTTCTTGTAATGGCATTCTGATTTCTAACACTCCTTCATTGTAAGCAATTCTCCACGCTCTGCCATCTCCGGCATCTGCCATCAACGCTTTATAAGTTTCCCATTTAATGTCATTCAAAACAATCCTGTTTCCAAGGGAAACCTTCTCTTTTGGAATTGTCGGTGTATTTACTGTCTGGACGTTCATATTTTATTCCTATGGCTCTGAATTAGAAACTCGGTTTCTATTTTACCATTATATCTCATTCTTAGCGGCAGCAATAAAGTATTCTGGAACCCAAAATTTATCGATAGACATCAAAACTGCCACAGGCATAAAGATATCAACTTCTTTGCCACTTAAATTAGGAGTAGGGAGAAAACTATAAATCTCGCCATACTCTGCAACATCAGCAATTATGTCATCAAAATCAGCTTGAAATTCAGCAATATTTAAAGAATGAATTGCTCCTTCATTTTCGTAATATTCCTCTTCGCAATGATTGAATTGTGAAGGTTTAATCTTCTCCAACAGATACTCCAATCGCTCGAACTCCTCAATGGGAACGATCGCAGCTACCTCTGCCCCAGCTTGCAGTAAAACAAAGCGCTTTCGATCGCACATCACTTGCGCGATCGCATCAATCAAGTTATCCTTAATTTCATCAGTCGTTAAACGGACAAATCCCTCATCCTCACCAACTGTCCTATATTTCATCAAATTCTTCCCAAACTCTCAAAAAATTGCAAATATAGATGAAGTAGCTCATTCCCAGATTAACCCAAATCCATATTTGAAAATCGTTTTCTACCTATGACACATCCCTTCCTGCAACGCCTCCACAGTCCAGAACGTCCCGTCATCGTCTTCGATGGCGCAATGGGAACCAACTTGCAAAAGCAAAACCTCACCGCCGCCGACTTCGGTGGGCCAGAATATGAAGGTTGCAACGAATACCTCGTACATACCAAACCGGAAGCAGTTGCGATCGTCCATCGCGACTTTCTCGCCGCCGGTGCAGATGTAGTAGAAACCGATACCTTCGGTGCTACTTCCGTAGTGCTAGCAGAGTATGATTTGGCACATCAAGCCTACTACCTCAACAAAACTGCTGCGGAACTGGCCAAGCGTGTCGCCAACGAATTCTCGACGCCAGAGAAACCGCGCTTCGTCGCTGGTTCGATCGGGCCAGGAACTAAGTTACCCACTTTGGGACATATCGATTTTGATACACTGAAAGCTGCATTTACTGAACAAGCAGAAGGACTTATCGACGGCGGCGTTGACTTACTAATCGTGGAAACTTGTCAGGATGTGCTGCAAATTAAGGCGGCGCTGAATGGAATTGAGGAAGTTTTCCAGAAAAAAGGCGATCGCATTCCCCTAATGGTATCGGTAACAATGGAAACTACGGGTACAATGCTCGTCGGTTCCGATATCAGCGCGGTACTGACAATTCTGGAACGTTACCCGATCGATATTCTCGGTCTAAACTGCGCCACCGGGCCCGATCGCATGGCCGAACACATCAAATATCTCTGCGAAAGCTCGCCTTTTGTGGTTTCCTGTATCCCCAACGCTGGTTTGCCAGAAAACATCGGCGGTCACGCACATTACAAGCTGACCCCGATGGAATTACGGATGGCGCTGACCAAATTTGTCGAAGATTGGGGCGTCCAAGTGATTGGCGGTTGTTGCGGTACTCGCCCTGACCATATTGAACAATTAGCAGAAATTGGCAAAATTCTCAAGCCGAAAGAACGGCATCCCAACTACGAGCCATCCGCAGCATCAATTTATACTGCACAGCCCTACGAACAGGATAACTCGTTCTTGATTGTAGGCGAACGGCTAAATGCCAGCGGTTCCAAGAAATGCCGCGACTTGCTAAACGCCGAAGATTGGGATGGATTGGTGTCTTTGGCGAAATCCCAAGTGCGAGAAGGGGCTCATGTCCTCGATGTGAACGTGGATTATGTGGGACGAGACGGCGTGCGGGACATGAGGGAATTGGTGTCACGGGTAGTAACAAATGTGACATTGCCCTTGATGCTGGACTCGACAGAATGGGAAAAAATGGAAGCGGGTCTGAAAGTTGCCGGAGGTAAGTGTATACTTAACTCGACCAACTATGAAGATGGTGAAGAACGTTTCTTAAAGGTTTTGGAGTTAGCGAAAAAGTATGGTGCCGGTGTAGTAATTGGTACAATTGATGAAGATGGAATGGCGCGAACAGCGGATAAGAAATTTCAAATTGCCCAACGCGCTTATCGTCAAGCGGTAGAATATGGTATCGCACCCCAAGAAATCTTTTTCGATACTTTAGCATTACCAATTTCGACAGGTATTGAAGAAGATCGCGCTAATGGAAAAGCTACAATTGAATCAATTCGTCGCATCCGTCAAGAATTACCAGGAAGTCATGTTATTCTGGGTGTTTCTAATGTTTCTTTCGGCTTAAATCCGGCAGCGAGAATTGTGCTGAATTCCATGTTTTTGCATGAAGCAATGCAAGTAGGTATGGATGCGGCAATTGTCAGCGCAAGCAAGATTTTGCCCTTAGCGAAAATTGAGCCAGAACATCAAGAAGTTTGCCGGAAGTTGATTTTTGATGAACGGGAATTTGATGGAAATGTGTGCGTTTACGATCCCTTGGGAGTGTTAACCACACTGTTTGAAGGAAAAACAACAAAACGCGATCGCAGCGAAGACAATAACCTCCCTGTAGAAGAACGTCTCAAGCAACATATTATCGACGGCGAACGGATTGGTTTAGAAGCACAACTGACAAAAGCACTAGAAAAATATCGTCCTCTCGAAATCATCAATACTTTCTTGCTGGATGGGATGAAAGTTGTAGGCGAATTGTTCGGATCTGGACAAATGCAACTACCTTTCGTATTGCAATCAGCCGAAACCATGAAAGCAGCAGTGGCATATTTAGAACCTTTCATGGAAAATAAAGATGCTGGCAATAATGCTAAGGGAACCTTCATAATTGCCACAGTAAAAGGTGATGTTCACGATATTGGTAAGAATCTGGTTGATATCATCCTTTCCAATAACGGCTACAAAGTTGTGAACTTGGGCATCAAGCAGCCAGTTGATAACATCATTGAAGCTTACGAAAAGCATAAAGCTGATTGTATTGCGATGAGTGGTTTGCTGGTAAAATCTACCGCATTTATGAAGGAAAATCTGGCGGTATTCAACGAACGGGGAATTACTGTGCCAGTGATTTTGGGTGGCGCGGCGTTGACTCCAAAATTTGTCCATCAAGATTGTCAAAATACCTACAAAGGTAAGGTGATTTACGGCAAAGATGCGTTTGCAGATTTGCATTTTATGGAGAAATTAATGCCTGCAAAATCTGCTGCTAATTGGGATGATTTGCAGGGATTTTTGGATGAAGTAGATGGAAATGGACATACACCATCTGCAAGTAAATCCACCGATAAACCATCCTCTTCACTCAGCACTAAAGCCGAAGCACTCAGCACTCCAGAAGATACAAAGCGTTCGGAAGCTGTGGCGGTAGATATTGAACGTCCGACTCCGCCTTTCTGGGGAACTCAAGTTTTAAAGCCGGAAGATATCTCGTTAGAGGAGATATTTTGGTATCTGGATTTGCAAGCTTTGATTGCTGGACAATGGCAATTCCGCAAACCAAAGGAACAGTCAAGAGAAGAGTACGATCAATTCCTGGCTGAGAAGGTTTATCCTGTTTTAGAACATTGGAAGCAGCGAGTTATTGAGGAGAATTTGTTGCATCCGCAGGTAGTTTATGGGTATTTTCCTTGTCAGTCCGAGGGAAATTCACTGCACATCTACGATGCGGCTACCCCCCCTAACCCCCCCGTCAACAGGGGGGAACAAGAAAAAGAAAGCTCCCTCCCCGTAGACGGGGAGGGTTGGGGTGGGGTTCCGATCGCTACGTTCAATTTTCCGCGTCAAAAGTCTTTAAAGCGTTTGTGCATTGCCGATTTCTTTGCACCTGTGGAATCTGGACATATTGATGTGTTTCCGATGCAAGCGGTAACGGTGGGGAATATTGCGACGGAGTTTGCACAGAAATTGTTTGCAGATAATCAATATACTGATTATTTGTATTTTCATGGTTTGGCTGTGCAAACTGCGGAAGCTGTGGCGGAATGGCTACACGCCCGCATTCGTCGCGAATTGGGTTTTGGAAGTGATGAACCGGATAATATTCGCGATATGCTTGCACAGCGTTATCGCGGTTCGCGTTACAGTTTTGGATATCCGGCTTGTCCGAATATTGCAGATCAGTTTAAGCAGTTGGAGTTGTTAGGGGCAAATCGCATCAACCTTTATATGGATGAAAGCGAACAACTTTATCCCGAACAATCTACTACTGCGATTATCACCTATCATCAAGCGGCGAAATATTTCAGCGCTTAATTAGTTAGTAGGGTGGGCTGTTGGTTTTAGGTTGAGAAACCGGGCGTAGAAACCCGGTTTCTTTCCTGAAACGAACCCAAGAAATCGGGTTTCTAACGTTGTCACATAGAGACTTATGAGGGTAATATGGCTGAACTCAAGATTAAATCCAAGTATCCAGATTCATTAAAATCGATCGTTGAAAGCGCATTAGCAGAAAAACTGCGATCGCTAGAAGCTGGTATCCGTCGAACGGAAGAACGAATACAGGAATTTGAAGCTAAGTATCAATTATCTACGGAAGAATTTCTGCATCGTTATGAAAATGATGAATTCCCAGAAACTCTGGACTTAGATGAGTGGATTGGGGAAGCTTGGATGTTAGCCCATTTGCGTGAAAACAAAGAAAAAATAGAAGGTATTGAATTTGTTGATTGAAACTTATTTTCAGCAGCTTCGTGAATTGATTGAAAACTGTAATGTCGTACAGTCATTCGATTTTTTACCTGAAAAACGCGATTCTAATGAAGGCTTCATTATTGGCACTATTTACTTCGTAGATAGTTCGTTTCTTCATTTACGTGAATTCGTGTATGTTGAAACAACAATAGAACGAGGTATGTACTCGTATCATTACATGGATGCCTCTAATAATCTAATTTTTCGCTATGACAATACGAGACATCACAAAAAGCTGAATCTCCCAAATTATCCGCATCATAAACATGATGGCAGTGAAGAGAATGTAATTTCCTCAAACGCGCCTGTGTTGGCAGAAGTATTGAATGAGATTGCGACATTGTTGGGTTAGCGTGGCATTTTTTATGCTTCATTAACAGTTCAGTATAATGAAAACACCGATAACGATCGAGAGGATAATATGGCAGAACTAAAAATTATTTGCGAGTATCCAGATTCCGTAAAACAATTCATAGAAGAAGCACTTTCAAAAAGAATTGCATCTCTTTCAGATGGCATTCAACGTACTGAGGAACGACTGCGTGAATTTGAAGCAAAGTATCAGTTATCTACCGAGGAATTTCTGCGCCGCTTTGAAAATGATGAGCTTCAACATCGACTAGACATGGAGTTTGACGAATGGATTGGGGAATCGCGAATGCTGAAAGGTTTACAAGAAGATGTAGATAGTTTTAGAGGAATTAAATTTGTTAATTGAGGATTATTTTCGGCAATTACGTGAGGTGATTGAAGCCTTTTCATTGGCGGAGTCGTTCAATCTCATACCAGAGAAACGAAGCTCTTATAGAGGTTTCATTCGCGGTCAAGTAAACTTTGCCGATGGTTCAATTCTTTACTTGCGTGAGTTTGTGAATGTTGAAACGACTATTAGCCGTGAAATGTACTCATATCAGTAAATGGATGCCTTAAAGAATCTGATTTTTCGCTATGACAACGTAGATCATCACAAAAAACTGAACCTTCCAAGTTATCCGCATCATAAACATGATAACAGCGAAGATAATGTAATCTCTTCAAACGCTCCTATGTTAGCAAAGGTACTGAATGAGATTGCGAGGTTGTTGGGATAGCGCGATCGCACTTCGCACCACTCAGATAAACATTCCCCACCCTACTCTAATTTTTATGCCGTTGCTACCTTTTTATCCAATTCATCTTTTGATTGATTTGTCTCGGACTGAGATATTTCTGAGTCAGCAATATCATCCTCAAAAACTTCCGGGCAGTATTTTTTCAAATTATCCAAAAACTGCTCAGGCGTAACTTCTGCGAAATGTTTGTAAAGAATATCAGCACACTTTTTAGGGTCAAGCATTTTACCATTATTAAATTCCTCATTCTAATCTTACCAAACGCGACTCCTCAATCAGAGATACTTCTCTGATCGCTATCTGCACGTGAGCGCGATCGAAAATAGCCGAATTGGGATAAACAGGCTCACCCTCTACGAAAACGGCTCGAATTGCACGAGGTATCTGACCCTGTTGACCAAGAACTTCAACAATATAGTTAAAGCAAGCACAATCTAGCCGATGCGCTTTCGATCTCTCAGGATTCTGCCGAGGTAAAGGTCTGTTCCCTTGCCTGTACTCCTCTACAAATAAGTTGTAGACATTCCTGATTAGTGGAAACCAACTGATGTCCAGTAAATCGATACAGTCTTCCAAGCGAATGGTGGAACGAATTACAGCCGGATTTGCAGGATGTTGCTGCTTGGCCCATTCCCAAGCGCGTACTGGTGCATCTTGAAAGAAGTAAACCCCCGTTCCTAACCAGTCGTAGTCATTGGAACTAACGTTAAAACCCTGCTGAATAATTGTCGTCGCCACCTCCGTATTTGTACCGTGATAGCCGTAGACTCGAATCGTTTCAGGCACTCAAAACCTCCTCACTACCTTATGCGATCGTATCTATGTAGTGCTGTGTTGAGTCGTTTTTATACTAAAATTAAATGTCTACACACGCTCGCGCTGTAACTTTTATGAGAAAAGGGCAAAAATATAAATTTATTGGCCTGTTGATTTTTTCTTTCTTATTGACCTTAACCCTAATATTGGCTATTAGTCCGGCGCGGTCACAGACCAAACGAGAAACTACAGTACCAGTGCGTGAAATCCTTTCTCAGATAAGAGGCACGACAAGAGTCCCAATATTTCTCCCTAGCCGGGTACCCTTCTCACCGAGAGTTTACTTTCCAACCCAAGCTAATGCAAATGGTTACACAGTTTCATTTGAAACTCAGCCAAACTGTATAGCTAATGCGTGCATAATAGGAGCTATATCTGCTCAAAGAGGTGGACAATTTCAGTCGCCAACTGGATGTTCAGTTGAAAGATTCAAACCGATTCAATTAGCTCGCAGAACTAGCGGTATTTTTATCGCAAATTTTGGTTGTGGTGCTAGTGCCTACTCTTTCATTGAATGGCAGTATCAGGGAGTTTTGTACAATGTTGGAATCAAAGGCGCAGATGAAGCGGTTCTAAGTATAATAGCGAACTCTGCAATAGAAAATGGAGTCCGTTAAATCTTAGCCTATTTTGGATTATTGACAAGATCTAAGTTTAGAGGTTAAAAAGTTGATTATGAATAATTTACAATTGAAGATTGCAGCTTTAAAGGACACTGAAAATAAATTTGCTTGTTTGCTGAAAATAGCGAAATGTAAAAATATAATTTCCAACAAAGAATATAAGCGGTTTATTACTTTAAAAGATCCTGTTGAATGGGAAATTTCTCAATTAGAGAAAGAGTTAAAAATGTCTGATGGATTTATAAATGATAGGAATTTTAATCCTTCCTATGGAGAGATTATTAAGGTGAAACGTGAATTAGCAAGTTTACCTCTATATAAGGATATCCTTGATAATTTACAAGAAATATGGGAAGAAATATCTAATAAAAACGATGCTTTAGAAACAGATTATATACAAAAAATTGAGAATGAGATAGCAACCCAATGGTTGTGGCCTACATCTACATTTTATGGAAAAACTGATTTTGATAACTTGATTACATTTGCATCAAGAGGTTCGGAAAATATAAATAAGTTTTTCATAAATCATCTAATGAATCAAAAACGCATAGAAAACACTCTATTAAATTGGCAGCAAGAAAGCCTAATAAAAGAACGATACCCTATTCTAGATCAAGGTGTGAAAGCACATCTAGATAAGCAATTCTATGCTAGTGTTTCAACGCTAGTACCACAGGTAGAAGGCTTATTAGGAGATGTGTTAGAGAGTCAGGGTAAAAATCGTAAGGATTACCAATGGAGCCGACAACCGGATGTAAGACAAATCATTTCCCTAATGATACAACAATGGAATAGTAAAGCTTTAAATAGTTTCAAATCAGCCCCAGATATGCTGAATTCATTACAATTTGCTGTGCCTAACTTATACAATGAATATATTAGAATTTCGGCCATCCCAGATCGCCTCTATCGACACGGAATATGTCATGGTTTGCAATTAAACTTTGGAACTGAAAAAAATTCTCTCCAATTAATACTGATAATAGACAGGATTATATTCTTTTATACAAGATTCGGAAATTAGCTATAGCGCTACGCGAGCGTATAGTTAAGGTGCGCGAAAGAAACTCCTACCTAATGGCACATTCAGATGGAATAAAGGCATTGAATTTCTGATCGAAAGAGATAAAAAAATCATATCATACGGTGAAAATTGAGGAAACCTATGCAAAACTTAGACCTAAAAAACAAATTCGATAATGCCAAAACTGCCAAAGAATATATCGATCGCGTAGCAAAACAATTGCTAACTAATTATCAGCACACCAAAGAAGAGAGGCATAAAATAGCATTATGGGAAGAGTCACAAGAGTTCAGTATCTTAGGGGTCATCGAAATTTTTACCACTGATATTCGCGGATACGCCGCGCAAGTTATCGCCAACGATAATTTAGAAAATACTCAAGAAATAGCGGATAATTTACAAAAATTAAAAATCTTTGATCTGAGCTATTTTACCGAGTGGTATTTTTCTCTAGACTCTGATTATCCCCAAATCAAACGCTATGCAGAAACTCTCAACTATCTGCGTTTATTAATTATCGAATATATTAGCTAATCGGCGACATCGTTCCATTAAATGTTGCAGCAAGACATTTTGGAAGGAGCGATCGCACTCTCCCACCTAATGGCAAAATATATTTATGCCTAAACTCATCAACCGCAAAGCTTTTTTGTGGCAAAGTGCTAATCTAATCGGATTAGCAGCCCTATCCTTAGCGAGTTGTAGTTCTACCAGCAACCGTTCCCCAGAACCTCAATTAAAAACAAACCTTAAAACCATGAAACTCGAAAGTACCGCTTTTTCTCCCGATGGGATGATTCCTCACAAATATACCTGTGATAGTCAAGATATTTCCCCACCCTTAAGCTGGAATACCCCACCAGCAGAAACCCAAAGTCTCGCTTTAATTTGCGATGACCCCGATGCACCAATGGGGATTTTTGTCCATTGGGTTCTCTATGATTTACCACCAGAAATTTACCACTTGCCAATAACATCAATAGCGTGGTGACCGCGATTACGAAAGTGGCGGATCAGACAAATTTACTCTCACTCAATGCCAGTATTGAAGCTGAGAAGGCAGGAGAGTATGGGGCAGGTTTCGCCGTCGTCGCTAGAGAAGTCCGGTGGCTAGCGGATAAGGCGGCTCAAGCTGCCCAGGAAATCGAACAGATGGTTCAAGAGATACAATCTTCTGTTGCCAGTGGTGTGATGGAAATGGATAAGTTCAGCTTCCAGGTAAGCAACCATGTGGAACAGGTTGGTCGCATCAGTGGGCAAATCGCATCAGCTATAGAACAAGTGCAGAGTCTCACGCCCCAATTTGAGATTGTGAGTCACAGCATGGAAGACCAATTTGAGGGTGCTAGGCAAATCAGTATTGCGATCGCGCAATTAAGCCAAGCATCCCAGCAAACCGTAGAATCTCTACAGGAGACTAACCGGGTTCTTGACCAATTGAATGATACCACCCAAGTATTACAGGAAATCATCTCCAGTTCCGTGGCATTGTGATTGTATGGATACCTCTACAAACGTAGCTTGACGGCAGTGCCGATCGCAGTAATCAGGAGTAAAACACCGCTTTGGTCAACGTTAATTGTGCCCGTATCCACCTCGATACCGACGATCGCATTAGCTCCAAGACGCTGGGCTCGCTTTTCCAACTCGGCTATAGCCTCGCGCTGTCCCTGCTCAAACACCTTCTCGTAGCTACCAGTACGCCCACCCATTACATCTCGAATGCCAGCAAAGAAATCACGTAATGCGTTAGTGCCATATACTACTTCAGCGGTGACAATACCTAAGTAAGCTTGTATTTCCGCCCCTTGGACGACATCAGTTGTTGTGACAATCATCCTTTGTCCTCTGGGTGATAAAATTACCATTTAAGGTTATTATAATCAGCCGGTTCCCAAATCCAATTACTCCCGATCGAATATCGAAGCAATAGTAGCACTCTCGTAATGGCAGAAACACAAGGAAAATCTACCGTGAAAAAGCAAATCTTGTTCCTATTCGGTGTCCTGTTATGGGGAGGAATGGCGGTGTCGTTACCGCCCGTTGCCCAAGCTGAAGAAGAATATGACGATCCGGATACGAACACTATTTATCAGCTTCCTAGCGATTCAAGCGGCGACCAGCTGAGCCGATTGCTACAGGATGCCCGTAGTTTGGTGCAATCTGGAAATTTTGGACGTGCTTTAGCGATTTATCAACAGGCAGCTAGCTTAGATAGCAAAAATGCCCGTATTTATTCTGCGATCGGTTATGTGCTTGCACGTCAAGGAAATTACCAGGCAGCAGTCAATGCTTATCAACAGGCAGTTGCTCTTGAACGCAGCAATGCAGAGTTTTATTACGCTCTGGGATACAGTCTTGCCAACGCAGGAGACAACAGGGGTGCCACCGCAGCCTATCGGCGTGCTACCCAACTAAACCGCAATAACCTCAAAGCTTTCCTGGGACTTGGCGCTGTTCTCTTCCGCCAGGAAGACTATGCAGGTGCTATGCGAACCTACGAACAAGCGATTCAGCTCGATCCTAAGAGTGTAGAAATCCGTGCGTCGATGGCTTCTATCCTGTTAAAACAGAAACGGTATCAGGACGCTGTTAACGTTCTACAGCGAGCTGTCAGCCTTGAGCCGAACAATAGCAATTTGCAGTTCAACCTGGCTACCGCCTACCTCGCACAAGGTAACCAGAGTGCGGGATTGGCTGCGTTGGAACAAGCCGGGAGGCTAGAACCGCGTAACGCCGAGATTCATCTGCTCCAAGGCAAGCTAAAACGCTCTCAAAATAATCTTGAAGGTGCTTTAGCAGCCTACCAGCGAGCTGTGGCAATAGACTCGAAATTAGCAGAAGCACACGCAGGTATCGGTGAAATTTTGCTACAGCAGCAAAAGTTTCAGGAAGCGGTTGCCGCTTATCGTCGTTTGACTAAAATAGTACCCCAAGAACCAGCCGCTCACTTTAATCTGGGTGTGGCTTTGAGCAGATGGGGACGAGGATCGGAAGCGATCGCATCTTTTAACCAAGCCCTCAACCTTTATCAGCGTCAAGGGCAGAGTGAAGGAGTACAAAAGGCGGAAGCCGCTCTCAGAGAACTCCAACAGTAATTTTAGGAGTCATATCATGTCCGGTTAATAACTTATGATATCTGTAGTAGGGCCCTTGGAACGAAACCCAACCCGAACTTAAAGCTAAAGTTGGGTTTCACTTTGTTCAACCCAACCTACGGCCTTCAACAGTAATTTTAGAGTCAGCCGTGGGGTGGGCCATACCCACCCTACATAGCAGATGTGCGATCGCCCAAATGTGTGATGTCACCAATCTTATAGCGAGTTAAAGTATTATTACTGTATTCTGCTGAGTTGGTAAGTTAAAATAATATTTTTACTCAGCAATTTCACATACACTCTGTTTCGGCTTTCAGTACATACGTATATATTAGCCTCAAAGTCCGGTTTCACAATCCGGATTCAGTTGCTACAACTACGTATTTCTTTTAAAGAAACCTGTTGTGGAACGTAAGTACTGAATTTCTCGGTGTCTACCTAATTTAAATTACCGATCTAGCGAGTTTGCCAAAGCTCCTATATCTAATGAAAAACAAGAGAAAAAGTGATTGGGTAGTTCGCCATCCCTATCTATAAACGTAGGAATAAGGAAGTTATGGAAATCGAAATCAAGCGCGAATACAAAGACAAATTGCCTTTTAATTGGAAAAGCGATGCTCAAAAAGAGAGCGATCGATCGTGGCTGCAAGAAATAATCGACGACACAGCACCCTTTTCAGACCGATGGGCAAAGGCTCGGATTGTACAACTAGCCTATGAGTTAGACAGTGAGGAACAGATTGCCGATAAATTGCCAAATGAGTTGCCAGAAGAAGATAACCCGCAAAATGATCACCCAGAGCAGTATCGGTGTTTTAAAGAAGCCGTTAATGTAGAGTATGTCATTAACACTTTGAATCAATGGAAAGGTAAAAAATTTAGACAAAGAAGCGCTCGTAACTTTGAGGTTTTCGCCTACAGAAATAACCCTAATGTCTTTTTAGTCATCAGCAGGACGACCAGTTCTTTTGATTTAAACCACAAGTTACCTCCCAAGGAGCATTTCCAAGCTTTATTTAATGTCAATGAATTAGCTAGACTCATACAGGACAGTAAAGCAAAGCGTTTAACCTTACGAACCCACGGTTATGCTACTCCATCTGAAAACTTTTACAAAGGCTTTTCTAAAGAAGCCGATCGCCTCAGCGAAATAGCCCAGGACGGTCACTTTTATATTGGCTACAGTTGGCCTAGCGAACAGCCTTTACCTGTCTTTAAAACCTGGAAAGGATTGCTTAGTAAACTGGCTGTATTTTCGCCACAACTAGATAAAAAGCCTTTAAAAAAGCGGGATAGACAAATCGACATCCGCTTGAAGTTTCTATTTTTCCTAGCTTTGAGTGCAGGCATTGTTGGCACCTTGGCAACGGGTTTACTTATGCTGGCGGAAAAGGTATTTAGTTTGCAGCTATTAACTTTTCTGCCCCAGTGGGTTGGAATCAGTAGCGTTGTCTTTTTACTTTGGGGGCTAGCCTTTTGGCTGTTGCGACAAACGGGCTACCAGGGCGATCGGACCAGAGCAATTTACTATGGAGTACCAGACTTAGCAGAGTTCTTTTGGCGTTTGGATAAGGGGCTGAGCAAAGCACCAGATTGCTCCCTGAAAGTCAATATGATAGGTCACAGCATGGGTGGTTTAGTGATACTAAACGTCCTGTGTATTTTGTGCTACCAGTTCCGCAAGGACGGTCAAAAAGACCATAAATTTGGCGATCGCTTCACACTCGATAAGTTAATTTTGGCTTCGCCGGATGTTCCCCTAGAGCTGATGCGGCAGGGTCGGAGCAATTATGTTCGCGATGCCTTGAATTGCTGCGATCAAATTTACTTGATGAGCAGCGATCGCGATATTATCCTGCGTTACCTTTCTAATGTTGGCAACTGGTTTACCGAACCCAGCATTGAAATGTCCGGTCTGCGGCTGGGAAATGTTTATTTGAGAAAGGATTCCGAAGGAAAAATTGCTCCTTGGGTTCGGGCAATGTTCTATTCGCAGCCTACTTTACAGCCCACTACCGACCCCCAACTGTTTAACAAGTTGAACTACCTGGATTGCTCTCGAATGGGTAGCAAAAAAGGCCGTGGTGGAGTTAACGGCATTCGATCGGCACTTGCAAAAATTTACGTGGAAAAATTACAGATTGACATTAATGTCAATGGAATATTCATCGACTTGGGAAATGCCATTCGGTATGTTTATGACTCGATTTCGTATCGCTTAGAACGAAGCAATCTAGATGGTTTAGATCTTCACGGTGGTTACTTTCAACAGGAAACTATCTCTTTCGAGATTTTGGAGTTTTTGCTCAAAACAGAACTAGAGGAAAAGGATATCCAAACGCAACTTGAGATCCTGACTGGCGATCGCAGCGAGATTCTCTTCTTGCCAAGTCAGAAACCAGTTAGTTGACAGCATCGGCTGAATTTCCCCAGCGCTGGCGGAGGATAAATTCGGCTAGAGCTAAATCCACAGGCGTAGTCACCTTCAAATTCGTTTCCTCCCCCTCCACAATCAAAACTGGCAAATCGCACTTCTCAAACAAAGCGGCATCATCTGTAACTTCCCAACCCAGATGACGCCCTTTCTCGTGGCATTCCTTCAATAGCGGCACATCAAATCCTTGTGGTGTCTGGGCAGCCCACAACCGACTCCGATCGGGCGTATCTTTAATAAATTTAGCTTCATCGACGATTTTGATGGTGTCCTTGACTGGCACTGCCGCAATCAAACCTTGATGTTGAAAAAGTGCTTCGGCACAGCGACGGAACAAATCTGGCGTCGCCAAACACCTAGCACCATCGTGAATTAATACTTTTTGCGCGTCCTGCGGTAGTCCCTGTAAACCGTTATACACCGATTCCTGACGGCTAGCGCCTCCCTGAATAAACTGCACCGGCTTAGTGAGGGACAGTTCAGCTAAAATAGCTGTCAAATCTGGGCGATCTTCCAATTGACAAATAATCCCAATCCAATTGATAGTAGGGGAAACTTCCGCTGCCATCAGCGTCCAGGTAATCAGCGGCTTGCCTAACAGAGTTAGCAAAAGTTTATTGCGTTGGGTGTAGCCCTGCCGGAGGCACTCGCTTCCCATCCGACGCCCCATACCAGCTGCCGGAATTAATAAATGCACTGCCTTTTTCGATAGTTGTTCCACTGGGTATATCTTCCATTAAAATGAGGAGCGGATAAGCCTATCTAAAGTATTATGCGTGTAGTAGCCCTAGTTCCAGGCGGAATTGGCGATCAAATTCTGTTTTTTCCGACCCTTGATGACCTGAAGCGTAACTACCCGGAAGCCGAAATTGATGTGGTTGTAGAACCTCGGTCTATGGGAGCTTACCGGGTCTGCAAGTCTGTCTCTGAAGCGATCCGGTACGACTTTAAGGATCGCAACAGTCTGGCAGATTGGGGCAACATACTAGGTACAATCCGCGATCGCGAGTATGATGTCGCCCTTTCATTGGGAAAAAGCTGGCTAGTCGGTCTATTGCTCTGGATGACAGGGATTCATGCGCGGGTGGGCTACAGCGGTAGCGCTGGTGCGATCTTTCTCACCAGCCCTGTTACCCTCAAAACAGAGCAGTATGCGGCTAGTATGTACCACGACCTCCTCCAAGGTTTGGGCATTGCTACGCCAACGCCTGAGTTAGCGATCAACGTACCAAAACAAGACATTGAGTGGGCTCAGAGAGAACAAAAACGACTGGGGATCGATGAAACTGGCTACGTACTGATTCACGGCGGTTCCAGCCAACTCTCACAAGATAAAGGTATTGACAAAATCTACCCAGTTCGGAACTGGCAGCAAATTATTCAAGACTTCCAGCAGCGGCAACCCGATATGCCGATCGCGATCGTCCAAGGGCCGGAGGATGTCCAGTTTGTCAGCCAAATGTTACAATCCTTCTCCAACCTCAAGGTAATCGCACCAACAGATATCGGTAAATTGGCAGCGACGATCGCGGGTGCGAATTTGATGCTGTGTACCGATAGTGCCCCTATGCACTTAGCTGTCGCAGTTCAAACTTATACGATCGCCTTATTTGGCCCGACAGACCCGAAAAAATTGGTGCCAAATAGCGATCGCATCATCAGCATCAAATCCCCCACTGGCAAAATGGCCGACATCTCACCCAAAGAAGTTCTCCAAAAGGTTTGGGGCGGCTAGGGGAATTTTAGATTTTAGATTTTAGATTTTAGATTTCAAAACTTTACTTTTAAATCTAAAATTTTAAATCTGAAATCTGAAATTCCCTCCCTCGCAACTATTAAACCTCGACGAACAAACCGCTGCGCCCAAATTCCTCTTCCTCCGGCGTGAAGGCGGGAGCTTTATCATCTATAAGTTGGGGGTCAAAGCAGTATGTTTCCTGTAGGAATTGTCCGTCGATCGCAGCTGACTCCAAATCCTTAATGTAATTGTCTGCGATCGCACAAGCCCTCTCAATCCTTTCCTTTTCACCCTTTTCTACAAGCTTTTGCAATTCCATTCTCAATCCTGCCAACCGTGCCACAGGTTTGAGCAAACCATAGATGCGATAGATGCGATCGGTAGCAATGCTGATATGCTTGAGCGCATTAGCTCGTGCCAGCTCCGCATCAAGGCTAGGCCAATAGCGGCTGGTATAGAACGCTTTCTCATCCTTGTGATACCACTCTTCCGAGCGAGCGATCGACGATGAAACCGTATTATGCAGCTTCCAGAAGAACAAGCGCAGGGAGGGACCATCCACCACCGTGGACAGTTTTTCATCCAGCGATACCTGAAAATTAGTGTCCACCGGATCGCGCCCCAGCAACAGGTACTCCATCGGATACATATCTACTTCTTTGTTCTGCACCACATAAGCGTTGAGGTGGTGGCGGCAGTAAGGACAGGGGTACATACTGGCAAAGAGTTTGAAGAAGTCCTTGAAAACTCCTACCAGCGCTTTCTGCTGTTCCGGTGTCTTGGTGCAAACGATCTCGGCACTGGTATGGAAAAAACGCCACACGGCAGGGCCAATATAGTAGGGGAAGCTGACGCGCATCTGGGAGTTCTTCACCTCGCTGCGGCCTAGATATATATCGATGAATGCCACATACTGGGAGAGTTCACCGGACTCGCGCCCAAACTCCATGCGTTCGCGCCGTTTCTGTACTCCATTCAAGTAGTAGCTTGTGAAACGCCATGCCTGCTTGAGCATCAGCTTTTGTTTTGGAGTGCATTTGGCAAAGTTTTCGGCCAAATCTACCCCAAAGCGATCGAATTCCCCCGCCTGCTTGGCGGACTGATACCAATTGTCCAAACTTGCTTCATCCGGTACTGTGTTGGTTTGGATGTCGGCAGCAGTACTGACGCTGAACGCCGCCAGCAGCTTCGGCATGAAGTCCTCATACCAATAAGCTACTGGCATCATCGCACCATCCACTGTCTCTAGTGCATTGGAGAGGATGACGCGATTCCACTTTTTCAGATAATCTTTCGGGTCGCCCTCGGATACATCTGGTGGTGGTGCTAGTTCTTGCTTTAATTCCATCTCCCTAAGTCGGTTAAGCTCGTTGATGGCAAGCACGCCTTCCACAATGTCGCCCAAGTTGAGTTGCTTCTTCTTCATTGTGATCGCAAACTCGACTCCCGCCGCAAATTTCTCTTTGACATTGGCAGACTTACTGCGAGATTCCAACATCGCTTTTTCTTCTGCCAGCATTTCTGGAGTTTTTTCGATTGTCTTCCAGTTCTTGATGCGATCGTGCAATCGGGCGTACTCATCTTCGATCGATTTAACTACTGCATCCAAGACGGGATAGCAAGCTTCTTCCACTACGCCTAATCCTTTGTACAGTGCGATCGCTGTCTTGACAAACTGCACAAAGTCAATAATTCTGTATGGCAGGTTTCTGACCCGCAAGTGAGTTTGGTGGTTGGCGGAGAAACTTTCGCGGAATGAGCGGTATGCTGCGCCCTGAAGCAAGCGGAACAAACCAATCTGCATTTGCAAGCGGGAAGTACCGCGCTTACTCTCACTCTGGGGGTGTTGGGCGAGTAGTTCTTTGAGCCGCGCTACTTCTGGTTCTGTAACTAGAGGTGTTTCCGCTGCGGTAGAGGAAGCAGTATCAACAGCTATATCCATGCCAGCAGCGATCGTACCTGCGATCGCATCTGCTGTGTTAGCGGAACTTGTGCTTGTTTGGGTCTCGCTGGCAGAGAAAATAGGTGAATCTGTATAGCCTGTGGAAATCTCGGACTCTGACTCTTCTGGAACTAGCTTGCAGAACTCGTCAAAGTCAATTGAGCCGTCGCCATCGCGATCGACTTCTTCCAACATCTCTTTGAGTTCATTATCTGTGAGTCCAAACTTGCTCATCACACAGTGCAGCTCGTCTGCGGTAATTTGACCGCTGCTGTCCCGATCGAAGACGGTGAATGCCAGCTTGAGACGGCTTTCCCGGTCTCCTTGCTTCGACACCATCAGCGCTTTGAACTCCTCAAAATCGATCGTACCGGACAAATCAACATCTACTTCCTTGATCGTGTCCCGCAGATCCGTCTCCGTGGGATTGTGTCCGAGCGATCGCATCACCTCTCCCAGTTCTTCTGTAGAGATGGCACCGCTACCGTCCGCATCAAAGACTTGGAAAGCTTTCCAGAGTCTCTCCACCTCTGCCTCGTCGATCGCCTTTTTTTCAAACTCGGTAGATGTCATAATTTTTTCCTCCTACTTTCGGATAAATTGTAGCTCAGTACAAAAGTATGTTTTAAAATCCTGTTTGGGACTCCATACTATGAATAAAACTTATCAACCTAAGTAGGTCACAGCCCTCTAAAAAGTCCCTCAGTTCCAGAAATCATCAACCTTAAGGTTTTCAATTTCTGTTTGGATATCTTGAAAAAAGCTACTTTCGGTAATCTGGGCAACCTCTTGCTTGCGCTTTTGGTGGTCAATCTCTATCTTTAACTCTTGCAACTGGCGTTTGAGTTCTTCCTCTTGCAGCTTGCGTGCTGTCACATCCTGGATCAACCCTTCATAATAAAGGACATTGCCACTGCTATCCCGGACGGCGCGAGCATCTTCCTGCACCCAAATTATACTGCCATCTTTCCGATAAGCTCGATACTCAAAATTTTTCACTTTCCCCTTTTCCTGCATCTCGGTATAAAACTCTTGCAAGCTGCTTGAGTCTACATAAAGTTGACTGGAAATGTTACTGACTGTAGCGATCGTCTCCTCTGGAGAGTCATACCCATAGATCTGTGCCATTGCCGGATTCACACTGATGTAATGTCCGTCTGTGGCTGCCTGAAAGATACCCTCCAGCGCGTTTTCAAAGATACTGCGATAATTTTCTTCGGCAATTTTCAGTTCTTCGTTTTTGGTTTCTAGGGTAGCAAATGACTCTAGCAATTGGTCTGCCATACTGTTAAATGAATTGACTAGAATCCTCACCTCTTTTAGTCCTGCTTCCTCCACATTTTGGTTGAGTTTACCGCTGGCAATAGATTGCGCGGCTTGACTCAACCTGAGAATAGGTTTCGTAATCCAACGAGAGGTGAAGATTCCCACAATAGTTGCCAAACCTAAAGTTGCAATACACATAATAATCGTATTCTGAGTATTTTTGTTAATTTCCGCCATGAAGTCTGATTCGGGAATTACTACTGCCACCTGCCAATTTAGCCCTTTATCGTCCCGGAAAGGCAAGAGTCTTAAAAACTGTCGCTTACCGTCTATTTCAAATTTTATATGCCGCGATTTTTTACTGTTATTGAATATTTCTGAATGGGTAGCTAAATATGTAGCTGTAGTTTTCGTAACTGGATTGCTACTTTCTGTTGCTTGAAACATATATCTTTTACCATCTTGAGTACGAAATGGTATTTCACCGCTAGAAGTTGCTACTAATCTTCCCCGATCATCAATAATAAATGCTTGTCCTGTTTTAGCAATGTTAAGGCTCCTCAAGAATCGACCAGTACTGTTCAGACGTAATGACGTAAGCATGAGTCCTTGTAGTTGCCCCTCTCGATCGTACAACGGCTCGGTAGCAACAACTAACAAAGTAGGTTCTATAAATGAGGGATTAATTGCCGAATTCCAACTAGCTTTTTTGGCGGTAATTCCCTCTTTGTACCAAAATTGATGTGTGTACCAATATCGCCTTTCGGCTCCCAATTCATTGTTGGGTATGACCTGGTTAATTGTGGTGCGATCGCCCTTTTCGTCGGTATTGTAAAAAGTGAAATTATAGTCAGTAAAATCATCTATTTCGAGCCGGAGTAGTTTACCATTTTCTGTACGATCTACTCCTCGTACTCTTCCATCTTTGTTGGCCACTATTGTGTAGTTTACTTCTGGATATAACTGGACTAGCCGCCAAAGATATTTCTCCCAAGCTGACAAGTTTTCCATATTCAATAGCCCGCTTTCTATGGCATCTATTTTGATTTTATTCACCTGATGCGGAATTTCTAGGTAGTTATTTAGATTTTGTTCGATGCGCGACGAAACCTCATCCATTAATGTATTGGCAAGCTTATTGACTGCTTTCTGGCCGTTTTGAAAGGACAGATATCCCACTATTCCCACAGCACCGACAATTTGCACGACAAAAGGGACAATCATCACAAGTTGGAGGGGGATTTTTCCTAAAGCTTGGGAAATTGACGATTTGAAAGATTTGTTGGACATGAAGTGACTCGCTTAAAGAAAATTTCAGAGAGCATCATTATACAATAATTCAAAACTTGAATAACTAGACAAGGTTTTTCCGATCGGCTACGAGTTTTATAAATAAACATATCCTAATACAGTAAAATAAACTTGCGATCGCACTCCCTAAATTACGACATGAAACCAGCCGTATTTCTCGATCGAGATGGCGTCCTCAACATCGAAGCGGGCTACATTCACTCTTTAGAAGACCTACATCTTATACCAGGTGCGGCTAAAGCAGTGCGGCAGTTAAACTCAAGCCAAATATTTTGCTGTCTGGTCTCTAACCAGTCTGGCCCAGCACGGGGCTACTACCCAGTTGACCACGTGGAAGCCTTGCATCAGCGTCTTTGCCACCTGTTGGAAACAGAAGCAAAGGCAAAATTAGACGCCCTGTACTACTGCCCCTATCTCAGTCCGCCAGAAGGAGGAACCCAGAAAGAATTTACTCGTTGGAGTACCTGGCGCAAACCCAACACCGGAATGCTGGTGGCAGCTGCCTGGGAACATGACCTAGACTTAAGCCAGAGTTTTGTAGTCGGCGATAAAGCAACCGATGTTGATATGGCTCACAATGCCGGGTGCTGCGGGATTTTGGTGCAGACTGGATTTGGCTCTAGCGTTTTGGGCGGTCACTACCAGCACCACACCAAACCAGATTATGTAGCGACAGACTTGGCAGCTGCGGTAGATTGGATTTTGCAGCAAATGGGTAAGTTAGAAATAAAGCAACCCGCAGAGTAATTGATTAAATAGTGAATATAGTGGCAAACAATCCTAAAGCCAAAACCGGCCCAGAAGGCACATGGACTATTACAGCGGCGAGAACGACCGACGAAACGCCTTATTCGGGCACGGTGCAAATCCATCCTATGGGCAAAATTTACACGGTGTCCTGGTTGACTACATTGGGTGATTACTCAGGTTTAGCGTTTTTTGAGGACGGTCATCTTTTTGCTGGCTGTGGCCCTAACCGCACCTACGGCGTCACGCTATACAAAATTAATGGCGACGGCACCCTAGATGGCACGTGGATTATGCCCTCTAGCAACGGTGTACTGGACACGGAAAAGGCTGTGGGCAATACACCTGGCCAATTAGAGGGTACTTACCAAATCAGCGGCACAATTTCCAAAATGAGAAATTACGAAGGCACCCTGAATATTCGTCAGTTAAATGACATTTATCAGCTCTCCTGGTCAATGGGAAGTGAGTATCAGGGTGTTGGTTTGCGCGTGGGTGATTGGCTGATTACCAGCTGGGGAGAAGGCAAAGTGTTCTGTATAGATTACGAAGTTCAGAGTGACATAGCTAACGGTCGCTGGGCCTATGTCGATGACTCAGTTATGGGAGTGGAAAACCTGTATAGAATTTCTTGAATTCTAGCCGATCGCCTCAAACAAGGCATCATCCAGTTCGTAACCGAACATCTGCGCCATCGACTTTAACCGCGATCGACTTTCAATGCCTTGACTTTTCATCCAGTCCACCAAAACAAACAGCTTTTGCATCACAAAAATTTCTAAAGCTTCTGGATTGTACTGGATGCCCTCTTTGCGGCTGAACTGATGCGGCACCAGCATGGCCGCGTAGCGGGCTAGTTCCCCAGCTTTCCAATCAAGCAGAAACGGCAACCAGGGATAGCGGGCGTCCAGGCGAACAAACCACAGCCGCACTTCTGGGATTTCCGATAGTTCCCGTGGGTCGGTGGAAGAGCGAGGGTAGTCAATATCAAAGCGCAACTGCTGTTCGTGGGATGGGGCTCCTTCAAGCAGCAGTTTTTCAATTACCGTTTGGGCAGGCGACAGATCCAAATTGTTGAGTTGGTTGGAGTTGAGAGCGATCGCAATGGTCATTGATTGTTCACAATAAATAAATAAGCTAAAGTAGTAATGAGTTTGTTTTAATGGACAATGACTTGTAAACGAGAGTTTCGCCAAGTTGGCTAACTTCTCTGCGGTGGTTAAGAGCGATATGCCTTTGGCACGTTTGGCTCAAGCGCCGGATACCAGCAGATATTGCCAGTTTGGTTGCGCCCTCTCCCAAGTGGCCTATCCCTGAACATAGTAGCAAAGTTACAGCCCTTTTCAGGTAAGTGAGGTACAGAGAAACCCGGTTTCTTTAACAAACCGGGTTTCTGGGCTACAGTTCATGCAACTAAAAACCGCTATAAAATATAGATATATGAGTAAGTTACCAATAGATATCAAGAGTCTTAACTATGCAAAATGAAGCGATCGCTGCAAAACCAATTCGTTCTTTAGACGATGCCTTAGAAAGGTGTCAAGCGAAGGGAATGCGCTTGAGCCGCCAGCGTCGCTTTATTCTGGAACTGCTTTGGCAAGAGCAAGAACACTTATCTGCTCGCGAAATTTATAATCGCCTGAATCTGCAAGGAAAAAATATCGGGCATACGTCTGTATATCAAAACTTAGAAGCTCTATCTGGTGAAGGAATTATTGAGTGCCTTGAGCGATCGGACGGTCGTTTGTACGGCAACATCAGCGATTCCCACAGTCACATCAACTGCATGGATACAAATCAAATTTTGGATGTTCGCGTTGAACTTCCTGAAGATTTGCTCAAACAAATTGAAGAACAAACAGGAGTGCGGATCACCGACTATAGCATTAACTTCTACGGTTATCGAATCTCCGAACCAACCAGCGACTAATTTAGAGGCTAGGGGCAGAGGGGCAGAGGGGCAGAGGAGAAATTTTCTTGACAACTGACAACTGACAACTGACAACTGACAACTGACCACTGACCACTGACAACTGACCACTGACCACTGACCACTGACAACTGACAACTGACCACTGACAACTGACCACTGACCACTGACCACTGACCACTGACAACCGATCGCTAAAGAAACATAGTCTCATCATTATTATCCATATCACTTTCATCGTGAGGGTGTATTTCTCCCTCGCTACGCTCAATCAGCAGCAGAGTCGAATCACCATCCCGATCTTCATTGATCCTGACATTTTTAGTAACAGGTATCGTACTATGCCTGGTTACGGCTTCCAAGTTAGCAAGAGCTTGTTGGCAAGCTCGATACTGCTTCAAGGAAAATAGGGCACCGCTTTTTTCCGCAAAATCTTTGGTAGCTTCATCAAGCTGAGCTTCAAACAGACAAGCATTCGTGAGACTAGCCAATTGAAGGTTTGCCCCCATTAGATTGGCACCTGTGAGATTAGCCCCTTCTAGCTTGGCTGCTGAAAGATTGACATTTGATAAATCGGCATCGGTAAGATTTGCCCAGGACAAGTTAGCTTCTTGAAGGTTTGACCCTGCTAAATTGGCTCCAACTAACTCAGCGGCAAAGAAATTTGTTTTCCAGAAGTTAGCCCCAGGAAGCACGACGCGATCCAAACAGGCTTTATCTAAATCTAATAAAAGCAGACTGCCCCTCGATCGGCCCCAGAAAGCATCTGGGGATAAAACCGCAGTGCGACCGATTAAGCTAAGGAATCGATCGGCATTGAACTCCTCCGGAATTTCTGCATCTCCACAAGGCGAAAAGGGAATCTGCGCCTCTCGGTGACACGCACAAAGCAACTGAAACACATTGAGTCCCACCGTTGCATCAATTTGCAGAACATTAAGGGAATTGCCTAGCAGACGCAACTGGGAGCGAGTAGTGTGAACCAACCCCTCATCCAACCATCGACCTCGACAGTAAGCGCGATAGAAACTATTGAGGCGATCCAACAAAACTTTAAAAGAAAACGATCTGCGATCGCGAGCTTCTTCTCGCCGCAGACGCTCGACGAGCAGCTCTTCAATCTCTGCTGAGATGATACCGTAACCCAACGAATCATAGAGATGCTGGGCGACAGCAGACGGCGAGTCGATCGCAAAGATCGCTTCTCCGTAGGCATCAGCGACTCGTCGAGACAAGGATTTCAGCTTTTCGGCTAGAGCCTCGGCACAGAAATATTCTCCCAATTTATGGTGGGAGAAAGAGCAGAGGAGCAGGGGGGCAGAGGGGCAGGGGGGCAGAGGAGCAGAATTTTCCCCTTCTGACCCTAGTCCCTGGCCCCTAACCCCTAACCCCTCTTCCGATCGGCGAAAGTAAAATGCAGGTAAGGTAAAAGTAGTTGCAGCAGCCTGAGAATGAACTCCCACCAAACGGGTAGCAATAGTGGTGAGGGAGCAGGAGTTGCGACCGCTTTCGAGTAAAGTAATAGCAGCTACTTGCATTTGGTGACGGACTTCTTGGGCAGATCGACCTTGGAGCAGACTGGCGATCGCTTCTGGAGTGTGGTAGCTATTAGCCGAACCTTCTCGAACCAACAGCATCATACTATTGCCAGCCGACATTCCATCCGGTGCTTCCCCCAGTAGCCAGCGGCAAAGTCGATCGTAAATTTCAAATCTTATTTGGGAACCGCGCAAGGGAAAGAGGGTTTCATCAAGTCTGCCGCTGCGATACAAAATGGCTAATAGAAACAGGCTTAGGGGCTGATGGACAAAAGCCGTCAAATCCTTCACTTCTGGCATCTGCCGAAAAACCCCGCTCTGCTTCAAAAAGTTAAAGTAAGCTTGAGCGATCGATTTGGGTTGGAGTTTCGACCAATTCTTGAACCACTGTTTGAGTTGCTCCTGATCCAGGGGTTGAATAGCCATGCGCCGGAATGAAACCGGCAGACTGTGGGCTAAGCTGGCGAGTACCTGCGATCGACAAGTGAGGACAATCTTGTGGCGGTGACGGCCAGATGCCCCAGCGAATTGGCTCTGAAACTTCTGCACCCGATCTAAAAATGCGGAAAATTGGCGCTCAACATCAGGAGCGCGGGGCAATTCATCCAGCCCGTCCAAAATTAACAAGCAGGGAGGGTGTAAAGGCGAAAGCCAGCCATCCGCACTCGTTAATTTTGCCGCTTTCAAGGCAGTATCCAGCGTCTGTTCCAGGGTTTTGCCCAAAGTCACATCTCGCAGCTGAATAAATACCGGCATCCAGGACGGGTAAACCTCTTGGGCTATCTTTGCCGCCCATATCTGGCAAAAACTGGTTTTACCAGTACCCGGTTCGCCCTCAATAATAACGACACTTTCGAGATCGGACAGTTGGCCTATTGCCCATTCCATTAAATCAACTGATGGCGCTGAGGGTGAGGGGGTAGACTGAGCGGATGGAAAAGTCGGGCTTTTCCACTGTATGTCTCTTTTGCTCTCGCTTTCTTCAACTGGCACTCCCTTGAGGGGGACATATAAATCTTTCAGGGCAAAGAATTCTCCCAGTACTGGTTCGCTGAGAGCTTGCAGGAGGTTCGCCCGGTAGTTTTCCCGGTTTAAGTCAATTAGATTGGGTATCGTAGCACCGACGGACAGTGCGGAAAGTTCATTTTCGGGGTCTAGCGTTATAGTGTCATCGTCCGTCAGAATTTGATTCGCCAAGTTGTTGTTGGTTAAATGACCCAGGCGGACGAATTTTTGTAGTTGAGCCAGAGGCAGCGCATTCTCGGCAATTACTGCGATCAGATGACCTGGGAGTGCATGAACCAAACGCTGTACAAGCTGTTTCGCCGGGATTTCTTCAGCACCGTTGGTGACAAACCAAGCTAGAGCCAGATTATTCATCTGCCCCACGAGCAAAGATTCGCCCATTGCGGAAAGCGCCTGTTCTGCTTGCGTATCCGTAAGTCTGCCCGGTCGTAAGGTTTTCAGCAGCGCTTGCAGCTGAACATCGGGTAGAGTTACCGGCCTACTCTCGTCCGCCGTCCCCCGCGCTAGTATGTTAGCCCGCTCTAACCACGGTCTTTTCAGTGCGAATTCCTGTTCTAAAATTTTTTGCAAACTCCTCAGATAGGCAATTTGAAAAGCCAACCAGGTGCCCTCATTGCGCTTGAGGGGCTTCTTACGACTTAGAATTCGCAGCAGTTCAACACTCAGATTACAAACTGGCTCGACGTATTGCCAGAAAATATCTAAGGGCAGTTCCAGAAGTTCTGCGAACGGACTGATATCAAAAGGTGTCAGGCTTTTGACTTCGATGTCCTGACCGATGCGGAAGGCAACGCCTGCGGTTTGGGCTCCAAGTGCCTGTAGCTGAGTAATTGTAATGTTGCGATCTATCAGCCACTGCCGAATGCTTAAGCTCATCTCACCTCTACAGCAACTCTGAAACGGCTCCCTATGGCCATTATGAGCCAAGTTTTTGCGTGCGAATAGTTACTATAGTCATTAGTCATTAGTCATTCGTCCTTGGGTAATAAGCAGGGCTAGTGGGTACGGACTGTTAAATTTTCACGATATTGACTAATGACTACTGACTAACGATCTAATGACTAATGACTAATCTCAATTTACTGCTAATTGACGATGACCCTATTTTCGGAGCGGGTCTGCGCGTTGTTGCTCCTCAGTTTCCCGACCTGCAATCGATCGCAATTGCGCGATCGCCTCAAGATGCCTTACAGATTCTCCAAAGCGGTGAGCCCCCCGTCACTCTAGTAATTTTAGACTTAGGCTTGGGTCGTTTGCCAAACGATGGTATCTCAGGGTTAGAACTCTGCGAACAACTGAAAACCCAATACCCCCATCTGCCCATATTACTGCTGAGTTCCTTTTTAGAGCCGGTGCTGCTGGCGGCAGCACGACAACTGGGTGTCGAGGGCTATTGCCCCAAAGGATGTGCTGTTTCCGAATTAGTCGATGCTATTCGTCAAGTAGCCGCAGGTCGATCGTATTGGAATTCCCAGTTTGTAGTATCACCCCTTTTGGCTACACTTAGTCCGCAGTCTAGAACTCAAGCCGGTGTGTTGCCAACTTGGTTGAATAATATCCGCTTGTCTGGAGTCCGGCAAATAGAAGCTGCCCTGGCTTCTGTGACGGAGGAACTGCAAAACGGTAGACTATCTGTGCTAGACAGGGCTATCCTGGCTGGACGACGGCGCGAACTCAAAGCAGCTCGTGGGTTGCTCAACAAGCTCTTAGGGCAACCTACGATCGTATTGGTGATGCCTCAGAGCGGGGGAGTGGGGGAGCAGGGGACTTCGCTTTTATCTCTGAGATCCAATCTTGAGGGCGATACTTGGCGATCGCAGTTGTTCGACAACACTTTCGCCAAAATCCAGTATGGCGTGCAAAACCTGACTAACGTCCCTTTGGAAATCGATATTTTCAGATCGGAAAAAAAGCGGGAATTGCTTAATCTGGTTCTGCGAAAGTTAGAGGATGTCCTGAATGACTTGCGCTTTTCCCAGGTTCAGCCCAGTCAACTGCAAGAATTGCGCTCTGCTATTTTACAGGATTTGTGGCAGACTACCGCTACAGATTTTTTTGGTAAATACTACACCCTACGAGTGGGAGAGCGCGATTTGGAAGTTGTCAATATTATATTGCAAGACGCCGAACTTGTCCAGATAGAAATACTGAAAAAGATTCCTTTGGTGATCGATTTATTTTCTCATTTGCTGTTTGCCATGCCATTGACCATTGATAATGCTTCCTATTCAGTTGGAACGCCGTCAGCGCTGGCTAGGGCCGAATTATTACTGCAAAATTTAGTTATTCAAGTTGCTAATGCTGTAGTGCAACCGCTGTTGAATCACTTTGCAGATGTAGAAACGATTAAGCAAAATTTTTACGATCGAAAACTTATTTCTACTAGAGAAATAGAACGCTTTAGGAACAACTTGTCTTGGAAATATCGTTTAGACAAATATGTTGTGGCTCCAACAGCTATTTTTGAAAGCCAATATAATTTGTTTGTTTTAGACGGGATTGGCATTATAAAAACTTCTATTTATGCTCCCCGTGTTGCAGAACTAAAACAACTTTCTGGCATACAATTGGCGGTGACGTTAGCGTTGGAAACAAGAGATGCGATCGCGCCTCGTCTCCAGGCAGTAGTTGCTTTCATCGGTAGCGCTGTTGTTTACTTGCTGACCCAGGTTGTTGGCAGAGGTATCGGCTTAATTGGGCGGGGAATTATGGAGGGAATTGGTAACTCTTTGCAAGAAAGTCGGTTTGGCAAAAATAGCGATCGTAAGTAGGGCAAAAAAAGTCAAAAGTCAAAAGTCAAAAGTCAAAAGAAAGAATAGTTCACTTTTTACTTTCCCAGTCCGTAGGGTGCGTAACGCACCTCCCCAGTCCGTAGTTAGCGTAACGGAGTGGAGCGTAACGCACCTCCCCAGTCCCCAGTCCATAAATTATCTTAAAAAAAATATTAATTTCGATCCTGCGGATTATTTTCGTGCTATACTCTAAAAGTATCGCAATAGCTGGATAAGTGAGATGTAGCAATACATTTTTGCTTCCTTAGTGTAAAGGGCAATTAAGAGCCGAGTAACTTGCCGATCGCACTAAGGAAAAAACAGCTATGCAATCACTACCTATACAAGCAGGTAGCGCTGAATACAGCTACCTAAACCAATTATTTAATCAAGTTGAGTAGAAATTGAAAATTCAAGCGTTGAATATCCAGGTTGGCGATCGCATCGTTGCCTACTGCAACAACAAAAAGCAGATCTGCACGGTCAAACGCATCATAGATCCGGATCAGGCCAATATTACACTATCAGTATTCACGGCTGAGCATTATCGCATTTCAGTATTAAGAGTAGTTAGGTTCCAGCGGGACGCTTTAGTTGATTTGGCCAACTAAAAATCTATGTCCAAATCAAATATAAATAGCTCTTTTGAGTAGGGCTTCGGCTTTAGCCCGGAGTCCGAAGTATGACCCCACAAATCAATCCGTGGGCTTGAGATTATTTGCTACGCATTGAGTTATGCGGGTTTTGATTGACCCGGAGAGGTTTAAGTCCTATCCTATTTTAGGAGTTATTGGCAAATGTAAAGGATAAAATTGCTAAAATTTTAGTGACTTCTTTGATATAATAATCGCTCAAATCGATAAAAAGAGTTTCGCCTTCTAGTTGGAGAAATTTCCACGCAACTCCTGTGGTGACAGCGCCGTAGATAGTCTTAATTTCGTTTGATTCTTGTTGGTTAAATATTTGTGCGGCTACCATTTCGGCTGCACATTGACCTAAACCTACTTTGATGTTTTCGTTTTTCGCTTCTACGATTGTAACGACAGGGCTGCTGATGAAGTATTGTTCGATAGATTTGGTGAGAATGAAATCGCAAAAGCCGCTGAGTCCTTTTTGGGGTTGGACGTTGAAATCGATTCCTGAAAATAAACTAATTTGATAATTTAGTTGGCGTCTGACTTCTAGGAGAATGGGGGCGATAATTAACTCGGAACGTGCTTTTTCGGTGTTGATAGCGCTAATGAGGGGAATGGTTTCTTTGAGGGTGAGGGTGAGGAGTTCGCTGGGAAGAATTGGTTGTACTTCTGGAAATAGGTCAAGGTTTTCCTCAATTACCAGATTAAATTCGGTTTTTACCTTTTGGAGTGAGAAATCGCTGTAAGCCATTATGAAGTTGTAAAAGCTAGGGAGTTTGGATTTGATATAGCGGTTATCAAGTAAGTGAGGTACGTAGTTGGGCTTTAGCCCTCTTAATTTAGTGGTTATATAAGCTGTCAGTCATACCTCATCTACCTGAGAAGGGCTATATCTCTATTCTAATTTCTTAATCTAAGCTATACCCGCCTTGAACTTTGAATGGTTCTGATTCTATTTAACCAATCACCTACCCTCTCGCCGCCGCAACAGATTCGCTAACACCCAACCGCTTAAACATTGCCGATCGGGCCTGCATCGCCAGTGTATCATCCAACGGTGACAGGGATACTGAAATCTGATATTTTTCTGCCAAAGCTGTCTGAATTAACCAATCTGCCAAAAACGGATTCTTAGGTAAAACTGGGCCGTGAGAATAGGTGGCGATCGCATTTCGATAAAATGCCCCTTCCATGCCATCCTCACCATTATTGCCATAACCTGCGATCGCTTTTCCCAGCGCTTCTACCTTCCCCAAATAAGTTCTACCGCCGTGATTTTCAAATCCGATCACCACAGGAGGCTTACCCAGCATCGCTTCTAGTTCCTTTGCTAAACGAGATGCTGTGATCTCAAATACCACATTACCGATACAACGCCGCGCATCTATACCGGGATGCTTGCTGACAAAATCAAATAATCCCAAACCTTCAATTCTTTGACCGATCGCAGGTTCATAATAATGGCCCAGCAACTGCGGTGCGCCACAAGTAAAAACTCCCGGTGTACCAGCTTCGATTATCTCTCGCAACGCAGAAGCTTTGGCACCGCGCAAATCGCGCATCACAATTTCTTGCTGTCTGTCTTGTGCGCCGCCACCAACTAATAAATCAACTTTGTGAAAATCTGCTACTGTTGATTGCAGGTCCAGAGGCAATACTTCTACATTATATCCCCGCCATTGAGCGCGTTGCTGCAAACATATCACATTTCCGCGATCGCCATAGGTACTCATTAGCGTCGGATAAAGCCAACCAATTGTTAATTCTCTGTTGTTATTACTCATTTGTTAATAGTCATTTGTTAATAGTCAGTTGTCAGTTGTCAGTTGTCAGTTGTCAGTTGTCAGTTGTCAGTTGTCAGTTGTCAGTTGTCAGTTGTCAGTTGTCAGTTGTCAGATCGTGTTTGATAGCATCTTGACACAAAAAAAATTCTTTTCATATCTGCGTTCATCTGCGTTCATCTGTCTTCATCTGCGGTAAAAATTTAACCAATGATTCTCACAGACAAGACCAATGTAACCGGAAATGATATCATTGGTCATTGGAAGAAGAAAAAAGGTTACTTATTCACCCACTCACCCCATTAAGGACAAGTAGTTAAAGGATTTGGACATTGGTCAAATCGTGTCAACCATCCTTGAACTTGCTGATACTTAACATAAACCCATTCTCCATTACAACTTAATAGTTTTACCTCACTTTCAGATGGGATGCGACCGACCACCCGACTGCGGTTATTGTTACTTGTGTAAGCCGAAACACTTCTTGTTTCATAGCCGCGAGTCCCCGTGCCTAACAAGGAAGCGTAAACCCATCCTTTACCTTGAAATAATGTTGCCTCCCTCTCGCTTGTTGCTTTGCTGACTTCCACCCACTGTCCTTGAGAACCAGTAATATCGACAAACACAGCAAGGGTATTTGTGGGCAATTTTTTAATAACTCTGCCATTGGAATTAGGAGCATTTCGCACGTTCAAACCTTGCGGGTCTTTATCTATAACATATGCAGAAACCCGACAATTTCTGCGAGAGTTAATTACTTGCTTTTCTCGATCGTTAGCTTCAGGGGAAGTTTTGGCTGAAGACAAGTTAGTGACAGCAATTATCGGTGCTTGTTTAATTATGGGAGAATTTGATATTATGTGGGTATTTTGCCACCCCATAATACTAGCCAGCAGGACGTTGAAAAACAGAGAACCATTCATTTAATATCTCCTCACAGAATCTTACGTCCGGTCAGCAATTCCCGCACTTCTAACATTGCGGAATAGGTAGGCAAAATGTGTAGTGTTTCGCCATCTGGGGTGTGTTCGAGAGCAGTTGCGATCGCGTCTTTTAAATCTTCTTCGATCATCAATTTGCAGCCGTTCTTCTCATCCTTCTGGCTGTAACGCAGACGCAGCGCCATATCGTAGACGCGATCGCCACTCACCACTATAGTACCTCCCGACGCCACCAACTTTTCTGTATCCACATCCCAAATCCAAGATACGTCCGTACCATCAGGCGTCCGGTCATTTAGCACCATCAGCGTTGTAGAAGAACTACCACCAACCTTGATTTCGTTTACCGTGCGAATGGTTTCGTTCATTCCCACTGGATTTTTAGATAATAAAATCCGCACCCGCTTACCCGCAATTTCTAATTCCTCAGCGCGTCCAAAAGCAGCTTGGAAATTTTTGATACTATCGCGAATGTTATTATCGTCTATGCCAATTTCTTGGGCGACTAACACCGCAGCCAGCGTGTTGTATTTGTTATAAAGCCCGATCAGAATTTGCGGCCATTCCCGGCTATCAATACTTAGTTTGCTCTTAGTGAAACCACACTTTGGACAGTTAAAATCACCCTGGTGAGAAAGATAAACCCCCTCATAATCCAGCGAGTGACCGCAGCTGGGACAATAAATTGAGTCAACAGCATGGGGAATTTCATCAAGATAATACTTCGGCTCGTTTAAGCCAAAGAATAACACGCGCTGAGGCAATTTCTGACCCAAATGAGAAAGAGTAGGATCGTCGGCATTGGCGATAACTACAGTTTCCGGGGACATCGGTGAAATAGCTTTCTGCCAGCGCTGGCTAATCGTATCTACCTCTCCATAGCGATCGAGCTGATCCCGAAACAAATTCAAACATAAAATTATCCGAGGCTGACAGGAGTGCAAAACCAGCGGCAAGATATTTTCATCCACTTCTAGAATTGCGTAATCAGCAGCAACCTGACCCGCCAAATTGGTATTGTCCAGCAATGCCGTAATCAACCCGTTTACCAAATTGGCACCAGTAGCATTATGAACCACCCGCAATCCTTGGCGTTCCAGCATCGTCCGCAACAGCAGCGACGTGGTGGTTTTGCCATTCGTACCCACGATAAAAATAACGCCGTGCTTCACTTGGCGACACAGCATTTGCAGTATCTGCGGCTGAATGCGACTGGCGATTTCTCCAGGTAAAACGCTAGCCGCACCCAGTCCCAGCAGGCGAACAAGAGAAGTTATCGTGCGTCCAGCTGACACCGCAAGGCTTAGTCGCAGTCCATTTACCAATTGCATTCCTACTCTGACATCCTTAACGATCGAACATTTAGGTAGCGAAGCTGTGCCTAAGATGCTCTTTACATCCGCAAAGCTACAAAATCCGCCTGGGGTTGCCCCTCAGTTGTCTTGCCAGCGATTCAAATCCAAGACTGCGAGCAATTATACCCTACTTGACTGCGATTATAGCGCTTTTCTGAGTATAAGTACTTAAAATAAATTTTGAGTATCTTGTAATATGAATGTAGTATATTTGCTAGATCTTTAAATATCGGGCAAAATTATATGGAACTAATTGAACATTTAACAGAACAAAAGAACTTTGCTAGTATAGCGCTGACAAAGCCTTACTCTAAAATTCTCTTCGGTCTGCGTAGCGGTAAATTTTCTTCGGTTAAAGAAGGGTTAAAATCGCTGACGATTGGTAGCTTGTTATCGATGATTCAGATTGAATCTATCAATGTCGCTCGCGAATTTTGATTACTGGTATTAGGTACGTTGTTGCGATGCCGCGCTTTTATAGCAACTTCGATAAGAGCGCGGCATCGCAACAACATACCCAGAGTGCAAGTAATTAGCAACTTGAGTTAATAGAATTGAGGATTGGAAAAAAAAGTACTTTTTACTTACCCAATCCCCAGTCCTCACACGAGTTACCAAAGGGCTCTCACAGGCCGACTCCGAGTTGTTTCTGAGGAGGTTGTATCGGGTGCCGACTCAGTGTTTTGATCTACTACCTGTCTCGACTCTTGCATATCACCAGTCGTTTGTTGGGTGGTTTGCTGGACGTTAGAGGGAGTCATAGTACTCCTGCGAATAGTTGTTTCTTCTACCACGCGCCGACCTTCTGTTCGGGTGGTCATTTCGGCGTCGCTGGCTGCTTCGGTGCTGGTGGTAGTTGAGTTAAGAGGAGTGGTATCTGCTGAAGTAGGAGAGGCTGGGCCTGCACTGACAACTTCAACCATAAGATTACCGTCCCTCATAGAGGTCATAATTTCCATTCCAGGCCGCAGTCCCAGGCGATCTCTTTCGGCTCGGCCTATCATGACCTGTCTGGTTTCACCGTTAGGCATTTCCAGCGTTACCACGTTGCCGACAATACTTTTGATCTTGCCGCTCATGCTAGCGCTATCCATGCGATCGATCTGCGCGATCGCTTCCCCTGAAGCTTGTTCCCCAGATGGGCGTGCTAGAGCCGGATATACTGCCACTAGCGAAAGCAACACCGACAGCGTTGTACCTGTCAATACTTTGGTTTTCTGAAGACGCATTACAACCTCACTTTTCCGAAATTGGATAACGGACTCAGCAGTTTATTCTATCATGGTTGGTGAAAAGCCGATCGAATCCGCATATACTGCTGACTTTAACGCAGCTGCGTTGGCAGGAACTCTATCTAAAGACATCAGCTATTTGTATAGCACAGGTCTTGAAACCTAGCTTTTTAGAAGCTTTTTGCGATCGCGACCCTTAATCCGCAGACCATTCTCAGTAATCCATTGTTATTTGTCAATGATTCATGACTAACTACCAATCACTAATGACAGCCAAAAAGCGTTGTTTATGGCGTCGTAAATTATAGGTATAATATGTACCCGATGAACCGATCGAAGTCTGAACTCTGCTTGAATTGTTTGCAAAGGATGAAAGGAATGGTGAGAGGAGAATCCCTATCTCGAAACTTGATGCTGTTCTGCTTTGGAGCAGTAATTTTACTAAGTTCGGCTCAGCGGCAGGCTAGTGCCTCTATACCAACTACTCAAGAGGCAACGAAGAGCCAGACACAACTTCAGAGTCACATACCTGCTTTTGTGCCGCCATCCTGGTTTAATCCCACTCAAAATACTAATTTGACGATCAAGTTGAGCGATCGCCGCGTCTATGTCTATCGGGATAATCGGGTGCAAGCAAGTTACCCGATCGCTGTAGGTAAGGCCGGTTGGGAAACCCCTACAGGCACCTTTAAAGTTCTACAAATGCTCCAAAATCCAGCTTGGGAACATCCCTGGACAGGAGAGGTTATACTTCCAGGGCCAAATAATCCTTTAGGAGTCAGGTGGATTGCTTTTTGGACTGACGGTAAGAATATGATCGGGTTTCACGGCACCCCGAACGAGCAGCTGATCGGACAGGCAGTTTCCCACGGTTGTGTGCGGATGCGGAATCGGGATGTTATGGCTTTATACCAGCAGGTGACTGTCGGTACAACCGTAACAGTACAACGCTAAGCTCTCACGCATCTAAATTTTACTCTGGGACGGGCAAGATGCCCATCCCACAAGAATCTTATCAAAGTTGATTAGATATCTCCTTTCATAGAATGTAGAGACGTTGTATGCAACGTCTCTACAAGGGTTACAGGTAACGCACCTTTAATTTCTGGAGATGACTATTGTAAAATTAGATCCACAGCAGCTGATCAAACAAGAATAATGGCAAAACCCGTCCCTACGAACGCGCTATACTTCGCACGGGCATAAATGGGCGAAGCATTCCGTGAATAATTTGTTGGTTGAAACCAAAGATCTTGGACGGAATGCTAATGCCTCCGGCACGCACTCGCGTTCGCCCCTACAGGGATAAAAAAAGCTCGGTCTGTGACCGATCTGAGTATATCAAAGAACCGCGAGACTCATTTTTCCCCTAAAATAGTGTAAATTATCGTCTCCTGCTGGCGTCCCCGGAGTTGGATGGTTGTGACTTGTTGAGCAAGATAGCGATCGCTCACATAATCAAAAGTTTCACCTGTGAGGAGTATTTTATAAGGTTTGTCAGTAGTTAACTCTTTATTCATCGCCTCCAATCGGGCCGCTACATTAACAGTATCTCCAATCACAGAATAATTGAGCCGTCTAGAACCGCCTACACTACCGGCGATCAATGGCCCCGTGTGAATGCCAATCCCGAATTGAATTACCGGCTTATCTTCTGCTTTCAGACGCTTGTTTAGCTGTTTGAGGCGTTCGTGCATGGCGAGACTGGCTGCGATCGCATTCATCGCATCCTGTCGAATTTCTTCTGGTTCGGTGTGAGGAAATGGTACGCCAAAAACGGCCATAATCGCATCCCCAATGTATTTATCCACGACACCGCCACGATCCATAATGCAGTCAGTCATCGCATCCAAATACTGGTTTAGCCAAATAAGCAACTCGCGGGGAGAAAGTTTTTCTGATATGGTGGTGAAACTTCTAATATCCATGAACAAAACAGTTGCTGTCAGTTCTTGGGCTTGCAGTTCACCCTCGTCGATAATCTCGTCTTTGCGCTGCCAAATCAAGTTAGCCGTTTCTGGGGCAACGTGCTTTTCAAACAGGTTCATCAGTTGTTGCCTTTCGTACTGTTCTCCCAGTTGTACGCCGATTCCAGCTAATAGAATTGTGCCAATCGGTGCGGCAATGGGAATCCACCATTGATAAAAACTGAACCCCACTACCGCAATTCCCAACCAAGTTATCGGCAACAAAAAAGCGATCGCAATTCTTCCCTTCAAATCTCGATGGAACAGCAGCCAACTGGTTGTTGAGCCAAGCAAAAGTAACAGCCCAATTTCCATCGTCTTTGGGAGTTGTTGCAGCAGCCGGTGATTGAGCAAATTATCAATTACAGCAGCATGGAAATAGACTCCTGACGTGGGCGGTTCTATATTGTAGGGCGTCCGCAACGGATCTGCTAAACCTGTGGCAGTAAAGCCAACTAAAACAAACTTACCTGCAAAATCTTTAGGTTCAAACCGACCTTCTACGACATCAACAAACGAATAAGTCGGTGGTGATTTTAGCTGCGGAACATTTGGTAAAGATTTCACCGTTCCCGGCCAATTGAGCCAAACTTTTTGTAATTCCTCTTCTTTAACTGGCCCTGGAAAAGATACTGGTTTGTTTGGATTGTTGAGGTTGTACACCTCAATCAGAGCAAGGCCAAGACCAGGGATAGAATCTTCAGGCCCGTTTACCCAAATTGCGGCCTCGCGGGTAACGCCATCTGCGTCAACTTGGTGGTATATTTGACCTTGATTAGCGGCAGCGTCTCCTAATTCTGCTACGGGTTCGAGGAGGTTGCCTTGATTATCCCAAGCCCTAGCTAGCACCACTTTACCGTTAGCTGCGATCGCTTGTGCAAATTGGGCATCAAATGAACTTGGATCGATAAACTTTACATCAAAACCGATCGCAGCAGGCGGAGATTTTTCCAGCGCCTGCAATAGTTGCGCGTAGCGAGTGCGCTGCCAGGGAAATTGGCCGTATTTCTCCAAACTTGCTTCGTCTATCGCAATCACCGCAATTCTCTCATCCCAGTTTCGATGAGGCAAAATACCGATTTCGCGAATTTGAAACAGGTTATTATAGCCCGTTTGTTCCAGACGTTTCCAGCCGCCTAGATGCAAAATTCCTACAGATAAAAGCGCCGCCACTCCACCCGTAAGCCAAGGAGAACTATTGGAAAAATAACGCCGCAAATGCTGAATCCAGCTTTTATGTACCATAAATAACAGGGAATTTATAATAAATTTCCAATCGGAAATTTGAAATTTCAGATTTAAAATTGGAAATAAAAAACCCCAATTTTAAATCTGAAATCTGCAATTCTCCTTCTAAGGAGCGACCAATTCATAAACTTGCTCTTCGCCCAAGGGATTGCGAACCATTAACCTCAGAAGACCATTGGTTGGAAGTGGAACAACAGTGTCGAACAAACCCGTAGGACTAACATCTACAGGCAGATCGTTGAGAAAAACCGAATTAATTGGATTGACAACCCCACTTACCCGAACTTTACCAGTATCGGGTGCAGGCAAAAGTTGTAAGCTGACTCTTACATTTCCAGATATCAAACTAGGAGGTGTAGGAGGGTTTCCGGGTACAATAACAGAAGCATAGCCCTCACTGACCGCTTCGGTTCGATCGGCAGCGCTGACTGCGACTATCCCATCCACAGTAATAACCCGTGTTTCGCCGTTGGGCAGAACTTCAACCACAAACTCTGTACCGCGCACTCCGGCAACGCCACCTGGTGTTTGAACGGAAAAGCGCGATTGAGGGTTGCTAAAGCTGCGAACTTTGGCTCGTACCCGTCCCCTATTCATTGCCAGATCCGTGGTACTGGAACCATTGCGACCTCTGCTGAGATTTTTCACTCGGACATTGGTGTTTTCTGAAACGTCAAGGTTGCCAATGCCATTATCTACCGCCAGTTTAGCGCTAGAGCCATTACCAGTGGTGATGCCTTCTCCCGATCGGCGCAGGCGATCGCCCACTTTTGCAGAGCGTGCCTGCAAAGCTTTGAGAGATTCGTAACCATAACTTACGTTGCCGTTAACCTCCACTACTTCCAGATAGCGTTCTTGACTCAGCCGTGGAGCCCCACCGCCAAACACCGGCACTGAACCGGCTATTAAGATCCCCGCTACTAGCAATAAGCTCAAGATTATAGTTCTAGGTGTCCTGAACAAATGGGTGAGTGTCTTCATGTTTGGCATTTACAGTTATGCTGAAGCTGAATTATTCTTGATAGTTCCATATAAGACGCATCAACTTAGGAAAGTGTCCCACTAAATACCCGATAACGCTGCAAACGATCCGATCTGATTTTTCTGAGGACTTGCACTAATTTTTGATAGCATACAGAGAAGATCTCATAATATGATACCAGGTGGCAAAGCCGCAAATGCTGGTCATCAGTCAAGCTGAACCTTAAAAACTCAGAGTATGGGGCTCTTACAGTTGCCCAAATAAATATGTATAATCACTCAAACCAGTATGCTGGAAGCGCTAGATCCGATCGAACTCAATGCCTCCATAGAAGCTTTGCAGCAAGTAGTTGACGAACGGACAACAGAACTTTCGCAAGCCAACAAGCAATTAGAACGGGAAATTCAGGAACACCAGCAAACTGAGGCGGCATTGCGGTTATCGCAAGCGCGTCTGGCAGGAATTCTCAATATTGCCGAGGATGCCATTATCTCGGTAGACGAACAAATGCGGGTTCAACTTTTCAACCAAGGTGCAGAAAAAATCTTTGGTTACACTGCCGCTGAGGTTTTATACCAGCCAATTGACCTGCTTTTGCCTTCTGGCTTCACCACAGCGCATCGCCAGCACATCTTTACCTTGTTGCAATCCACTGATGTTAGGCCAAAAATGGGAGGGCGTCGGGAAATTTGGTTGCGGCGCAAAGATCGCACCGAGTTTCCAGCTGAAGCTTCTATTTCCCAGATGGATGTGGGAGATGGAAGCGTCTGGACGATTATTCTGCGCGACATCAGCGATCGCAAGCAGACGGAAGAGTCGCTGCGACACCAAATGGCGCGGGAGCGGCTCGTGGCAGCAATTTCCCTGCGAATTCGTCAGTCGTTGGACATAGACACAATTCTCAATACCACCGTTGCAGAAGTGCGACAATTTCTCAAGGCCGATCGAGTGATGATTTATCGTTTTAACCCCGATTGGAGTGGGGTTGTGGCGGTAGAATCTGTTGGCCCTGGCTGGACTTCCATTCTGCAAACAACAATTACAGACCCCTGCTTTGGAGAAAGTTATGTCCACCGTTACGGAGAAGGTCGCATCCAGGCTATTGAGGATATCTACACCGCTTCTTTGGATCGGTGTCACATCAGCTTACTATCTCAGTTTCAGATCAGAGCCAACTTGGTGGTTCCCATTATAAAAGAGAGCAGGGGAGCTTTTGTGCAGGAGAGCGACAGAGAAAAAGAGCGGGAGAGCGATTTTTCCTTCCCTCCCTCATCTACTCCCCCATTTCATCTTTGGGGGCTGCTGTCGGCTCATCAATGTTCGAGGTCTAGACAGTGGCAGGAGTGGGAGATAGACCTGCTCAAGCAACTGGCAACGCAAGTGACGATCGCACTTCAACAAGCGGAACTATACCAACAGCTGGTAGCAGTGAATCAACAGTTGCTGCAATTAGCTTCTTTAGATGGCTTAACCCAGGTAGCAAATCGTCGTCGGTTTGACGAATACCTCAACTCTGAGTGGCGGCGGCTGGCACGGGATCAAGAGTCGCTTTCCCTGATTATGTGCGACGTAGACTTTTTTAAAGCTTACAACGACTCCTACGGTCATATAGCAGGCGACGTCTGTTTGCAGAAAGTTGCCGATGCACTAGCTCAAGCCATCAGACGCCCAGCCGATCTGGTAGCCCGTTACGGCGGCGAAGAATTTGCCGTGATTCTGCCCAACACCGATGCTAATGGGGCGGTTTGCGTAGCCCAGGAGATCCGCTCCAAAATAGCAGCTTTGCAAATTGACCATCCCAAGTCTGGCGTAAGCAAGTATATTACGCTCAGTTTCGGAGTCGCCAGCACCGTTCCTGAGCATCAAGCCTCTCCTGGTAAACTGATTGCAGCCGCAGACGAAGCGCTCTATCAAGCAAAAGCAAAAGGGCGCGATCGCGCGATCGCCCACACTACCTGAAAGTACTTTCCCCTTTCGGAAAGCACAAGTAGTGCGATACAATACCGAAATCCAGTCGGTTCTGGTGGGTAACAGCCACCAGAGGTAACGGGGAAAGAACGGTGAAAGTCCGTCGCTGTCCCGCAACTGTTATGAAACCATCCCTTTTGGTATCTAAGTCAGAATGCCTGCCGACTTGAACATCAACCCTGAAAACATCTGCGAGGTACGGATGACTGCTCATTCTATTTTTGTCCGAAAAAAAGCGATAAGTTTGACTTTATCGCGCCCTGTACAAGCGACACTCTACTTATCGCTCTCCTCTGCTATCCTCTGGACGGTCTATTTCTCCACCTATCCGCCAGCGCATAACAATTTGCATTCTCTGCGTCACCACACTTTGACAGTTAGTTGTCATTAGTCATTAGTCATTGGTTAGCAGGGACTTTCCCATTTGTCCCGATAAATTCAGATGCTAAATGTTCTTTCGTTTCAAATATGCTGCTTTGGACACGGCATATTTAAATCTTTTGTATGACCGACATATTTATGATGCCGTGTCCCTACAAAAATGTTCATAAAGAACATTAGCATAATGATTGCGAAAAACCAGGAATTTCGACAAATGACAACTAAGAACTGACAAAGAACAAATGACAACTAACAAAAATATTTTGATAGCTGCTCTTGCATTGATAGCGCTAGCTTGCTTGCGGTTGAGCGGGATAGCACAATCCCCCCAACCAACAGTAAAATTGACAACGGAACCACCCATAGGGCAGTTGTTACCCTTTGAAGCAGAAGCAACAACACCTCAATTGCCAGTGCGTCTAACGCTACAAGCGCTCAATGCAGCTGGTAAACCCCTAAAAGCTGCCAAAATTCACCTCACTATTCTCACGCCGCCTAAAAATCCCTGGTTTAGTAGCGATTTCCCCATAGTGGAAGGAACAAAGTTACTGGATATTGAAACTATTGCTCCTAGTGGCAAAGTGCAAGTCGAACAAATTTTGCCTATTCGGGGCAAATATCAGCTACTGGTAAATGTCACCCCAATCGTTACCAATCAATTTAAGCCGATTCAGCAAACTCTGACCTTATTTGTGCCTGAAAATCCGGTAAAATGGCGCAATTTTAGCATTTTAGTCACGATTCTGTTGCTGGTAGGATTGGGGGGTGGCTGGATAATCGGAGGGAAACAAAAAATCCAGCCAGGAGAAATAGCGCCGGAACGAGTGCGATTATTGCTGAGTGGGGCAACTGTAATTGCGATCGCAACCCTACTATTCGTTAACATCAGCGCTGAACTCGCAGAATCTCAAGCTCACGAACATCATTCTCATGAAGATTCGCGACAAAGAGAAAACGCAGCCATTACCACTTCTTCAGGAATAAAACTCGAATTAACCGGAGATAACAACGCCACAGTAGGTCAACTTGCTAACTTTAAAGTTCTAGCAATTGACACTAAAACAAAGAAACCAGCTAGCAATTTAGCCTTGAAAATCAAGACAATTCAGCTAGAAGATAATTGGGTAGCGTTTGCCTATACTGGAACGACAGATGCCAAGGGAGAATTTGAATGGCGTCATCAATTTTTCGATGGCGCATCCCACCAAATAGAGGTAGAATTCGATCCCAAAAATGATACAGCAAGTGAATTTATACCTTTACGAGTACGAGTGAAGAAAGAGATCGCCGTAGAAGGCATAGCGCCTCCCCTGCCAGGGCGATTAATAGCCCTAGCTTATTTTACGGGCATAATCGGAATTGGCTTACTATTAGGACTGGGATTGCGACAACGTACAGCAGAGAAATTTCCGTAAAGATGCAACACATTTTGTTTGTTTGTAAAACCTGTGCCACTGTCTGGAAACAGGGAAAACCCGAAGGAAAAAGCGGCGGTCAAAAACTGTTAGAACACCTAAGCGAACTCCACCAAAACTGGGATTTAAAAGATAACTTTCCCATTCAAGAAGTTCAGTGCATGAGCGCGTGCAGTCATTCCTGTACCGTCTCTTTTGCCGCTCCTGGCAAATACACCTACCTATTTGGCGATTTACCAGTTCAAGATAGCGCAGCTGCCATATTGGAGTGTGCCGCTCAATACTATGCCAAACCTGATGGTTCGCTGCCTTGGTCGGAGCGACCAGAACCGCTGAAAAAAGGCATATTGGCAAAAATTCCACCAATCAATCAAGCTTAAATTTTATTTTGTAAATTCTGGAGCGTTTTATGGCTGGCAAAATTCCTGTAACTGTAATCACTGGCTTCCTCGGCAGCGGCAAAACCACTTTGATTCGTCAGATGCTACAAAACAATCAAGGTCGCAGAATAGCCGTTCTAGTAAACGAGTTTGGTGAGTTAGGAATAGACGGAGAATTGCTGCGTGACTGCCAAGTTTGCGATGAGGATAATGACGATGGCAGGCGAGACGCCTACCCTACTAGCAATATTGTGGAACTCACCAATGGTTGTCTTTGTTGCACCGTCCAAGAAGAATTTCTCCCAACTATGCAACAAATTTTGCAACGTCGAGATAAACTAGATTGCATACTGATCGAAACATCGGGATTGGCTTTACCCAAACCATTAATTCAAGCATTTCGCTGGCCGGAAATTCGCACGGGTGCCACAGTGGATGGTGTGGTGACGGTGGTGGACTGCGAAGCTGTGTCGGCGGGTACGCTAGCAAGCGATCTCAATGCTTTAAATGCCCAGCGACAAGCCGATCCCAATCTAGATCACGAAACGCCTATAGAAGAACTTTTTGAAGACCAACTCGCTTGTGCTGACTTGGTGCTGTTGACTAAAGTCGATCGAGTAGATCCCCAAACTCAAACTCAGGTGCAAAACTGGCTCAGACAACAGTTACCTCAATCGGTGAAAATTGTCCCTTGCGAACAAGGAAATATTAATCCAGAATTGCTTTTGGGATTCAATGCTTCTGTGGAGGATAATTTAGACAATCGTCCCAGTCATCACGATGAGGAAGAAGACCACGACCATGATGAAGAAATTAACTCGATTCATTTGATTTTAGATACAACGTTTGAGCCGCAAGCTTTGGTAGCTAAGCTGGAAGATTTAGTAGAAAAGTTGGAGATTTATCGGATTAAAGGTTTTGTTGCAGTTGCGAATAAATCGATGCGGTTAGTGCTGCAAGGAGTGGGCGATCGCATAGAATACTTCTACGATCGTCCTTGGCAACCTTCCGAACTGCGTCAAACAAGATTGGTGTTTATTGGTCGGGCTCTTGACAAAAGTCAAATTCAGTCAGCGCTTTTAGACACATGAGATGAATTGAGATCCCCACTTGCCCGTCATACGGAATCCGCAACGATTACCCCCTGATTCTCTTCCTCTTCTTCTTGGCGTTCTATAGCGCTATCGCGCATGGCTAAAGCCTGACGGTATGAACACGCTAAGGCGTCTTGGCGGTTCGTTAAAAAGGGCGTTTAACTACCCCCTTTAATTTTTGGCATAAACATTGTAGAGACGTTTCATGAAACGTCTCTACAGCCTAGAGACATAAAGGGGGTAATCGTTGCGGATTTGGGATCATCCCCTTTTAAAGGGGGCGACGGGCTCGATCGCTAATTTCCAATCCCAATGTGAGGCAAAAGCGCGTTTCTGGAATTGAGACTAAGTACATCTACCTTGAGTAGGGTTTGGTTACTCTCGATCCCCCGCCAAGTTTCTACCTTCTTGCAGGGGTAATTACGTGACTGTTTGTTTCACTATGTAACTGTAAGTTAACAAAACGACGGGATTACTATGACAGTTACGAATGTGAGTGCTTACGATCGAGGTAAAACAGCCTTAAAAAGCTTGAGCGTAGACGACCAACTCGGTCTACTGTGGTTCGTTTATACCAAACTAGGTAAGTCAATAACCCCAGCCGCTCCGGGCGCTTCAGGTTCTGAAATCGCTCAAGGATTGTTCAATCAAGTTAAGCCACTTCCTCATCAAGAACAGCTGCAAGTTCAGCGAGATATCGCTTCAAGAGCGAATACTCAAATTAGCCGTGAATATGGCTCTTTGAGCCCCGAAACTAAACTCGCTTTTTGGTACTATTTAGCCCAAGGCATGGAGAACGGTACTATTATTCCCGTGCCTAGTGAATATCAACTTCCCCAAGCCGGAAAAGATTTGTTGGCGAATATCGAAGGAATGAGTTTTCAAGAGCAAATCGATTTCTTACGCGGTGCCGTGTTAGAAATGGGTGCCGAAGCAGCGGGTGGCTCTAGTATTTAGGTTCGATCGATTTCCTTTTGAGAGTGCTACATATTATTTTCTCCCCCGCTAGAGTAACTAGAGTTAGCGAGGGATTTCTAGTTTAAATTTTTATTTAGCTATTAAATTGAGTTTCTTAACCTATAGGTTGTAAAAATAGGGAGATCGAATCGAGCGGAATGGTGTAAACTATATGGCAATTGAGTTTCTGCAATTGTTCGCCTCGATCGCTGAACAGATACTCTGGGGGCTCTAGTCCGCTGGCCGTCATAGGGAGTACATCTAGCCGATCCAGATTATCAGAAAGTTGGGTTTAAAACCCCGTGCTTCTAGCACGGCTTTATATTTAGTGGCAGATGCAATGCCGCTAAATATGTTAAGATAGGGGAATAGAACTAATTAGTACCGATGGGCAGTCGGTCATCCAAAACGCCTATGCAGACGGTTTGCCAGGGACTGAGATATCTCAGTCTAGGTCAAAGTCGAAAACCCGCAAGGGAACAACTAGGAAGACTAAGAAGTGATTCTTAGAAGCTCCGTACCTTTAGGTCGGAGTCATGTCACAGATAATCAACACGAGGTCTTGACTGGATTGAAAATAAATTAACTCAAGTTGCTAGTTACTTGCATTCTGGGTATGTTGTTGCGCTTTAGCGCTCTTATCCAAGTTAATATAAGAGCGCTAAAGCGCAACAACGTACCTAATACAGCTTCAATTATATAACTAGCAACTTGCGTTAAATTACATGAAATCCTTGCTGCTCCAACTCTGTCCTTAGTCTTTGCAGTTCAGTGGACTTACCGCAGCCAATGTGAGCGCTAAATAGCTGGCCGATCGGTTCCGGATGGTGAAATGGGGGCGATCGCTTCCGGAGCGTTTGGATTTAACAAGGGAAAATAAGTTGTTATTTATAATAATCGGCGCTTGTCTGGAAGATTTGAACAAATAGCGAGTATTTACTATGCAACGCTTAAGCATAGTAAACTAACCAGTCGAATAGTATCACATATTTGAGGGATGAGGATGACCAGTATTGTATCAGTCTCGCCAGCGGACTTGAGCCAGCGGCGTCAAACCTTGCGTCGCCAAAGGCGTCGCCACACGGTTCACGATATTTGGCGGACTTTAGCGCTCAGCAGTTTGGCTCTGGGTTTACTCTGGGGAAGCACCCAACCAGTGTGGGTAATCCGTAACCCAGAGCAGATCTCTATAGAGGGCAATCAACTTCTTTCCTCTAGAACGATTCGGTCTCTGTTATCCTTATCCTATCCCCAGTCTTTGCTCCGGATTGAACCTCAAGCGCTTGCTGCAAAACTGGAGTCGAGGCAGTCGCTGATTGCCAAAGCTACAGTTACCCGACAGCTATTCCCGCCCAGCCTGACAGTACAAATTCAGGAAAGACAGCCGGTGGCGATCGCGTGTACAAACGTTCGATGCAGCCTCTCGATAGCCGCAAAAGAGGGAAAAACGCGATCCCAACAATCGACTGTGGGGTTGCTTGATGAAAAGGGTGCTTGGATGCCTATAAAAAGCAACACCAGCATAGATAAGTCGTTTCCGTTGCCAAACCTCAAAATTATCGGTTCTAGAGAGCAGTATCTCCCATACTGGTCTCAACTTTATCAAGTAGTTCGTCGTAGTCCTGTGAAAATTTCTGAGATTGACTGGCAAGACCCGGAAAATTTAATCTTGAAAACTGAGTTAGGAATCGTACATCTAGGATCGTACAGTTCCCAGTTGCCGGAGCAACTCAAAGTCCTGGATCGCTTGAGGCAATTGTCAGCTAAACTGAATGGACGCCAAATTGCCTACATTGACCTCAAAAAACCAGAAGCGCCAGCGATTCAACTGCTAGAACCAGCAAGTTCGGACAAAGATCCCGATACCCGCTAAAAACCGATCGCAGAGATTGTAACCGCAGGGCGATTTGAAAAAGGCGTTTTCAACCGAAAAATCGGCCTTGTCACTATTATTGGTTTTTCAACCGACATAGCCTATAGTTGACTTGAGCTACCTAAAATTGAAAAGTTGTTTACCAGCTATTTTTGAAGAGCAATGACGCTTAATAATAAACAGGGGCTCGCTTTTAACCGTTCCCAAGCAGAGGGACAACCGGGTTTGGCACCGACGGTAGATGCCGTTAATCCCTATACTGTATTTCAGTTCGGTCAAGTTCGCGATGCCAAAGGTATGGCTGAGGAAACATCTCGAAGTAGCGATATCGTGCCAAGTCGGATAGCCAAAATTAAGGTGATTGGCGTCGGCGGGGGTGGAAGCAATGCGGTTAACCGCATGATCGCCAGCGATCTCGCTGGTGTTGAGTTTTGGGCGATTAATACAGATGCTCAAGCTCTGACTTTATCATCTGCCTCAAGACGCTTGCAAGTGGGACAGAAATTGACGCGGGGACTGGGAGCGGGGGGCAATCCGGCGATCGGTCAGAAAGCCGCTGAGGAGTCTCGCGACGAAATTGCCGCAGCTGTAGCCAACTCGGATCTCGTTTTTATTACGGCTGGGATGGGAGGCGGTACGGGTACTGGTGCAGCACCAATCGTTGCTGAAACGGCAAAGGAAGTGGGTGCTTTAACCGTTGGGGTGGTAACTCGTCCTTTTTTGTTTGAAGGACGGCGGCGCACGAACCAGGCGGAGGAAGGCATTGCGGCTTTGCAAAGTCGGGTAGATACGCTGATTATTATTCCGAACGATCGCCTGCTGTCGGTGATCCCAGAGACAACGCCGGTGCAGGAAGCTTTTCGGGTAGCCGATGACATTCTGCGTCAGGGTGTGCAGGGGATCTCGGATATCATCACTATCCCCGGTTTGGTTAATGTTGACTTTGCCGATGTCCGCGCTATTATGGCGGATGCAGGCTCAGCTTTGATGGGGATTGGTGTTGGCTCTGGCAAATCCCGTGCCAGAGAGGCGGCGATCGCAGCTATTTCCTCTCCCTTACTGGAAGCTTCGGTGGATGGAGCCAAAGGCGTGGTGTTTAACATTACGGGTGGGACCGATCTGACTTTGCACGAAGTCAATGCGGCAGCGGAAACTATCTACGAAGTAGTCGATCCCAACGCCAATATTATTTTTGGGGCAGTCATTGATGAAAGGCTGCAAGGCGAAATTAGGATTACGGTGATTGCGACTGGGTTTAGCGGCGAACCGCAAGGATCAACGCAATCGCGGGGAGTGAAAGTTCAACCACCGCGATCGATATCACCGACTCCAACTAAGCCTCCCACAACTGCTGAGTCCCCAGATAAACCAGGTGGCTTGGACATACCGGAGTTTCTCCAAAGGAGACGTCCCCCAAAATAAGGCCAAAACTTACCCATCAAGCAGCAATTTCGCTCCTAGCCTATGCAGTACGGGTCGGCGACGGCAAAGGGCTCTGCTTTGCCAATAGTCCAGATCTTTCATCTTTCTTCCTTTTGGTAGTATGACGGCAAGAACTGGCTTAAGTGTACCAGTAGCTATGACTGTAGCTGGTTCGGATAGTGGTGGCGGTGCTGGAATTCAGGCTGATTTACGGACATTTGCCTTTCACTGCGTCCACGGCACCAGCGCCATAACCTGCGTGACGGCTCAGAATACTTTGGGCGTCACACGGGTTGACGCTCTACCGGCTGTGGCTGTTATAGCCCAAATTGAGGCAGTGGTGGCAGATATCGGAGTGCAAGCTACCAAAACGGGTATGCTGCTCAACCAGGAAATTATCACCGCAGTGGCCGATCGCGTTGAAGCTTTAGGGCTGAATAACTTGGTGGTCGATCCGGTGATGGTTTCTCGTACAGGTTCCCAATTGCTTGACAATGATGCGGTAATGTGCTTGCGCTCCAAGCTGATCCCCCAAGCGGCGATCGTAACGCCAAATCGTTATGAAGCGCAAATTTTAAGTGGGTTGGAGATTCGGACTCTGGATGATATGCGATCGGCAGCACAGCGTATTCACCAACTGGGATCTAAGGCGGTTTTGGTCAAGGGAGGAGGGATGCAGGGGAGTCTGCGTGGTGTGGATGTGTGGTTTGATGGTAGTCTGCTGGAAACTTTGAGTGCATCGACGGTAGAGACAACCAATACTCACGGTACTGGTTGTACTCTGGCAGCTGCGATCGCAGCTAATCTAGCCTTGGGTAAAGATTTACTCTCTGCTGTTCGACTGGCAAAGGATTACGTGAGCGCCGCTTTGCAGTATGCTTTAAATATCGGTCAGGGTCAAGGGCCGGTGGGACACTTTTTTCCCCTATTACAAAAGCCTCTGTAGAAATAAAAAAGAATATTTTAAATCAGCTTGTGATATTTTCCCGATCTGGACTATTCTGAGGCATAGTTATACAGGTCGCCTCTGTCTGACGCAACTCTAGGTAAAGCGAAGCTTATGACATCTAACTTCAATCCCAAGCAATCGGTGCCCAATGCAAGTACCGCCGGTCATAATCCCCAAACAGCACCCGGTGCTTATTCACCTTCCGTACCAATTTCGCTCTATCGAGAACTCGCAGCAGAGTTGCAAGCGACTAAGGTGATGCTGGACTCGCTGAATAACCAAAATCAGCAGATGTCTCAACAAAATCAACAGCTGCGTCGGGAAATTGAAAAGGTTGTTCACGCATCTCTCCATCTACAGCAGGTAGCGGACTCGTCTGTACCGGGTGGCTGGAGTCAACCTTCCTACACTCATCCAGAATTAAGAACCGAACCCAGCCAGTCTATACCGGAGCCACGTCCGGTGTCTCGTCGAACTCGTCCTGCTTCCAACGCTACCCCTGCTGCGCCTGGGGTAGATATTTCAAACATTTTTCAAGAAATGGAACCGACAGGCTCTGGGTTGCCGGAAAAATTAATAGTAGAGCAGCCGGAAGGTCGCTATCGTCGTCGTTCGCAGCCAGAAAAAAGTTCTGAGGTGAATGGATGGTGGTTGACGTTTGCGATCGTTATGATTGTGGTGACGGCGTTTGGCGCTGGTTATTTGATTATGCGTCCGATGTTACCGAAGCGATAAACTGCTAAAAGAGGCGATCGCATTTAGGATTGAGGATGTTTGGGTGCGATCGCTACTCGAAAACCCAGTTCATCCAGTAATTCAATAAAAGTGTAAATTTCAGTACACCTACTTTCTGTAAGGATTTTGTCAAGTTTTTCATGACACTGCTTCGCAGAATCTGAAAGTTTATTGCTTTTTAGATAAGCCTCTGCAACTTTTCTAAGCGCATTGCGGAGCAGTTCCGGTTCGGGATCTTTTTCTTCTAAAATAGCTTCAATAAAGCCAGCAGCGTGTTCTGGGTCTTTCAGACATTCAATTAGAAACTCGCGGTAGCTATCGCTAGTTGGCATTTTCACGCTTTTCATATTCTTCCCAATACTCCTTAGCTTTGGTGATATCTTCTTGTTGGGTGCTTTTATCTCCGCCACAAAGGAGAAGTACAATTGTCGATCCTATTTGTCCAAAGTAGATCCGATAGCCTGGGCCATAGTTTATTTTCAATTCATAAACCCCTTCGCCAAGAGATCGACAGTCACCTAAATTTCCTAGTTCAACTCGCTCAAGCCTTATATCAATCTTATATTGAGTTTTGCGATCGCCAAGGGAATAGTACCACTCTAAGAAAGGAACTCTGCCATCTGGCGTAATGTAACGTCGAATTTCCCTTGGTGTTACTTCCATGATGTCATTGTAGCCGCACTACCAGTTTAATAATATCAGGGCAACTGCGTGGTGCGATCGCGCTATTCGTCGTCATCAGCGCATATCGCTACTCGAAAACCGAGTTTATCCAGTAATTCAATAAAAGTGTAAATTTCAGAAGCATTACTTTCTGTCAGCATCTTGTCGAATTTTTCATGCAACTGCTTCGCTGAATCAGAAAGTCGATCGCTTTTTGCACAAGACTCAACCACATTTCTAATAGCCTTTCGTAATAATATTGGTTGGTCGCCGCCTTCTTCCAGCACCACCTCAATATAACCAGCAGCTTCTTCCCTGTTTTTGAGAGACTCAATCAGAAACTCATGGTAGCTTCTACTTGTTGGAGTTTTCACGTTTTTCATAATCTGCCCAATATTCCTTAGCTGTGCGAATGTCTTGTTTTTGAGTGCTTTTATCCCCACCACAGAGGAGAAGGTTTGAACCCCAGGCGGGCTGAAAGCGGAGGTTAAAACCTCCAGGCGAGCTTACACTTGGGTGAATGGCGGCACTGGCAGCGGAAAAGAAAGCGGAGGGTTCAAACCCCAGGCGGGCTTACACCGCAAGTGCAAAATCTGAGTAAAAAAATCCGTTTTTTGCCTAAGTCATATTTAAAAAAAAATTTTGATCCGCCTACGGCGGAAGAAGTGAAAAGGGAAAAGAAGGGAAAAGGGTAAAAGGGTAAAAGAGAAAAGGGTAAGAGTCCTGGCAAAGGAGACTACAAACGGAATCCGGACGATAATAGGTGGCAGATTTTGACCACCCATTACAACATCATAAGCTCTCGGTTGATTGGGATTTTCTGTCATTATGATTAACCTTCAGTAATTGATAGTACTGTAATCAAGTTGCTAGTTACTTGCTTTCTTGGTATGTTGTTGCGCTTTAGCGCTCTTATCCCAGTTGTAATAAGAGCGCTAAAGCGCAACAACGTACCTAATACTAGCCTCAACTATATAACTAGCAACTTACGTTATTATACAGCATCAGAGTTTTGTCCGCATGAAAGCAAAACACACGCTAGGCGTTAGGCTGCTGGTTTCTCATCAACCGCTGAACACTCACCAAAGCTCGATTTAATTCATAATTTTTTCTTTCATTATTCTGCAAATAAGCCTGTTGTTCCTCCTCAATCATCTGCACATCCTGACGCACCAAACCATCGAGTAACTTTTGCGCCGAACCAAACAAACTATCTTTCACAAAACGGCGAAACCACACAGGCAATTTGTGCAATCGCCAAAAGGCATTCAGCGATGTGAAATGAATCAGATAAGCGCGAGTTTCTGTTTCATTCACCGGACAAAGTAAACAGTAAATTTTAAAATCATTTCCCAATCTAGAAACCCAATGCGGGTAAACATAACTGACATCCAATGGTTCGGGATGCAGTCGTCGCAAAGCCGGGAAAAATAATTGCGAAATTGACCATATTTTATCTATTTTATAATAACTTTCTGCTTGATAATGAGCATTAACACAATTATCATCTTCGTCAATATCCTCAAGTACTGGATTTGCCCAAGCTTGCCAGTCTTGATGCAAATGTCCGTGATACATATCCATCAGGTTTTCAATTAGATAGGAATAATGTGCTTTGCAGTGAATAACTGCAACAGTTGCGATATAATTGAGATCTTCCCATTCTGGTAATCCCAAAGGAGATATCTTTTCAGATAAAGTATCATCGCCGGGAAATAGCCAGATAAAACCATCTTTCTCTTGGACGGGATATCGGCTAATCTGACAATTTGGTAATTTTTGATTATCTGCTAAGTAGGGAACTTCAGCGCATTCTCCTGTTGAGTTAAAACGCCATCCGTGATAAGCACATTCTAAGTTATCGCCGATAACTTTACCGTGACTTAGTTTTACTTGGCGATGCGGACATCTATCTTCTAAAGCGTGGGTTTTGCCTGCACTATCTCGATAAATAACTATTGGTTGATGCCATAAGGTAATGCCGAGAGGTTGGGTTTTTACTTCGTTGCTTTTGGCGACAACGTACCAGTGGTTTGGATTGATTGCTAGTTGACGGATATGTCGAGATTGGGTAAGTGGAGAGAGGGAAGTCATAAGGGTAGTAACTTTGTGGATAGGTTATTTTTTACCACAGATGAATTGAGGATGGTATTAGGTACGTTGTTGCGCTTTAGCGCTCTTATAGCAACCGCTTTCGTCGGTTAAGCCATAAATCTGGGGAGGGGGCTAGGGGCTAGGG